>VOFK01000775.1_pt1 | contig 10767 bp, 16 predicted proteins | sample 5384121 | NCBI WGS metagenome assembly VOFK01 (sample SAMN12384730, study PRJNA508395) | human gut metagenome | isolation source: healthy gut J | host: Homo sapiens | reverse complement strand
GCTGGACCGAAACCGCAGGTTTCGGTCTTTTTTGCCTTCCGGCGACGTGTGGCGGCGGCTCGGCAGAGGACACTTTTGTGCAGGTGACGTCGGAAAACAGGTGCGCGGGGTTTGCTGCGAGGCGGGCCTTTGCGTATCTTTGCATGAAGGCGTAATTTCACGATGGTTATGGCAAACGACAATAACGGCATGGGGCTGCGGCCCGTGCAGGAGGAGCGGATGGAGTCGAACCCCGAACTCGAGCTGGCGTGGCAGCTGGTGGAGTTTACGGGTGTAAACCTCTTTCTTACGGGTAAGGCCGGCAGCGGCAAGACCACCTTCCTGCGCAGCCTGCGCGAGCGGTCGTCGAAAGCGTATGGTCGTGCTGGCCCCCCACGGGGGTGGCGGCGATGAATGCCGGGGGCGTAACGATACATTCGTTCTTTCAGTTGCCCTTCGCCCCCTTTGTGCCCGAGTCGCGCACTTCGGCGACGATGCCCGCTACCGCTACCGTTTCGGGCGCGAGAAGGTGAGCCTTATGCGGAGCATCGACCTGCTCGTGATTGACGAGATAAGCATGGTGCGCGCCGACCTGCTCGATGCCGTGGACGAGGTGCTGCGCCGCTACCGCGACCGCAGCAAACCCTTCGGCGGCGTGCAGCTGCTCATGATAGGCGACCTAGCAGCAGCTCGCCCGTGGTCAAGGAGCAGGAGATGGAGATGCTGGCTCCGTATTATTCGAGTTTCTACTACTTTTTCGGCAGCAAAGGCGCTGGCGCAGGCGGGTATGTGACTGTGGAACTTGCGAAGGTCTACCGCCAGAGCAATGCCGAGTTTCTGGACATACTCAATGCCGTACGCGACAACCGTGTGGATGCCGAGCTGCTCGGGCGGCTCAACCGCCGCTGCATTCCCGGCTTTTTGCCGAGGGTGAGCACGACGGGTACATATGCCTCACGACGCATAACCATACGGCCAACGACCTGAACATGCGGCGTCTGGAGATGCTGCCCGGGGCAAGCACCATATACGAGGCCCGCATCGATGGCGACTTCCCGCCGATGATGTACCCTACCGAGCAGGCGCTGGAGTTGAAGGAGGGGGGGCGCAGGTGATGTTCGTCAAGAACGATGTCTCGGGCCAGCACCGTTATTACAACGGCATGCTGGGGCGTATCGTCGCGCTTCGGGGCGGAGGATGACGATGACGGCGTGCAGGTCGAGACCGAGACGGGCGAGACGCTGACGCTCGAGCGCGAGGAGTGGGCCAACTGCAAGTATACGCTCGACGCTGTCACAAAGGAGATCACCGAGACCGTTCTCGGCACCTTCAGCCAGTATCCGCTGCGGCTGGCGTGGGCCATAACCATACACAAGAGCCAGGGGCTGACCTTCGACAAGGCCGTGATGGGACGTGCGCCGCGCCTTTGTGCCGGGGCAGGCATATGTGGCGTTGAGCCGCTGCCGCAGCCTCGAGGGCTTGGTGCTGAGTGCCCCGGTCGAGGCCTCGTCGGTGATATCCGACGCCGTGGTCACCGATTTCGTGCGCCGCATCCCCGACCAGATCCCCGACGGGAGCGTATCGGCAGGCTGCGCCGCGCCTATTTCGAGGATCAGGTGGCCGGACTGTTTGGCTTCGAACGCCTGTCGCTGCTCTACAGGATGGCGTGCGGCTGGTCGACGAGCATCTCTACCGGCTCTATCCGCAGTGGCTCGAGCGGCTCAAAGCGGGCGACGTCGGGGCCGAGGTGCGCGATCTGGCCGATGGGGCGGCAGGTTCATCGTGCAGTGCCGCCGTATTGTCGCCGCAAGTGCCGACTATGCGGACGACGACTTCCTGCAGCAGCGGTTCCGTGCGGCGGCGCAATATCTCGGGCCCCGTGTCAGCGAGCTTGTGGCCCTCGTCGAGGAGAACCCGCTCACGACCGACAACAACGCCGAGGTCAAAGGCGTGTGGACGAGGCCACGGCCGAACTGCTCATCGAACTGCGGCTCAAGCTGAGGCGCTGCTGGCGTGGGTCGAGGAGAACCGCTTTTACGGTGTCGGAATATCTCTCGCGCCGCAACCGCCTGGTCATCGAATTGGCCGAGCAGCCGCGCCGCCGCACAAAGGGTGCGGCCAAGGGGCAAGGCGGGGGGCCGAGTCGCAGGACATACTCCACGCGGAACTGTACGAGACGCTGCGGGCATGGCGCGCCGACAAGGCTTCGGGCAGAAGGTGCCCGCATACACCGTCCTGCAGCAGAAGGCGCTGATCGGTATAAGCAACATGCTGCCGCGCACGATTAGATGTCCTGCTGGAGGTGCCATATGTCGGCAAGCGCAGTGTCGTAAAGTACGGCGACGACCTGCTGGAGATGGTGCGCGAATACTGTGCCGACAAACGGCTTGGCGACGGCGGCCAGTCCCCGTCGGGACTCTTTTAGCGATTGGCTGCAGCCAAAGGGTTTTGTGGGAAAAACTGCCGGGCCTGTTTCCCGCCTCGGGTTTCACTTTCTTTGGATAAGATAGGCTGTGGCCCGGCCGCGCCAAATAATAAAACTGAGGTTTCTATTCGGCGTGGCACTCGGCTTTCACTATCTTGAGATAAGATCGGATGCGACTCGGCATAAAAACACAAGCACAGCTTGTTTTTTCTGCCTCGGGTTTCACTTTCTTTGGATAATATAGGATGCGGCTCGGCTGCGCCAAATAATAAAACTGCGTTTTCTATTTGGCGCGGCACTCACCTTCACTATCTTTTCATAAGATAGGATGCGCCTCGGCATAAAAAAATCAAGCCGAGCTTGTTTTTTCTGCCTCGGCTTTCACTATCTTTGTCGCCCGATGGGCTTGCGTGTATTGAGTACAAGCCCCTAAAGACGAAAAAACAATCGACATGAACGTAAAAGTCAAAGGTTACGCCCTGGGTGCGTTGGCCGCCGCAGCTTACGGCATGAACCCTCTGTTGCCCTGCCGCTCTACAAGGACGGCATGGATCCCTCACTCGGTTCTCTTTTTTCCGCTATCTGTTCGCTATTCCCATTCTCGGCATCATGCTCAAGGTCCGCGGCCGCGGGTTCTCCGTCGCCCGCCGCGACATCGTGCCGCTGGTGGTGATGGGTCTGTTGCTGTCGCTCTCGTCGCTGTCGCTCTTCCTGAGCTACAACAACTACATGGAGGCCGGTATCGCCTCGACGCTGCTCTTCGTCTACCCGATCATGGTGGCCGTCATCAGGCCATCTTCTTCCATGAGCGTATTACCGCGCTCACGGCGACATGCATAATCGTGGCGCTGGCGGGTATAGCGTTGCTCTACCGCGGCTCCGACGGTGCGGTGCTCAACACCACGGGCGTGGTGTGGGTGATGGTGTCGTCGCTCTCCTATGCCATGTATATCGTTGGTGTCAACCGCCCGCAGCTGAAGGGTATAGCCACACTCAAGCTAACGTTCTACGCCCTTGTGTTCGGAATCTCGATATTCATCATCTGCACCGATTTCTGCCGTACGCTGACCATGCCCTCGGTGTGGTACATGTGGGGCAACGTCGTTGCGCTGGCTCTGTTCCCTACGACCATATCGTTTCCTCTGCACCACGCAGGCCATACAGTACATAGGTTCCACCCCGACGGCCATACTCGGTGCGCTGGAGCCCATCACCGCCGTCTTCTTCGGTGCTGGTCTTCGGTGAGGAGCTTACGCCGCGACTGGTATTCGGTATCATCATGATCATTGCGGCCGTCTCGGCGCTGGTTGCCGGCGGCAGTATCACCAGCCATCTGCGCTTCAAAAGCTGTTCCCGCGTCTGCGGCGTCACCCGGAATACGAAATAGCCGATATCGCATAATGAAAAAACGGAGTTCCCGCACCCGAGACAGGGTGCGGAACTCCGTTTTTGCCGTAAGCGTTATACCTGCACCAGCCCGTTACGGATGGCGTAGACGACGAGGCTCGCCGTATTCTTGCAGCCGCTCTTCTCGAGTATGTTGGCGCGGTGCTTGTCGACGGTGCGCTTCGATATGAATAGTTTGTCGGCTATCTCCACCGTCGAGACCCTGGCATATTCCGACAGTATCTCTATCTGCGGTCCGACAGCTGGTCGCTTCGGCTATTGCCTGCTGCCGCTGTTGTGTGGCCTGGCTGCCGTCGGCACGGGTACCGAGCGTATCGACTGCGAGAGCGACTCAAGCAGCGAGGCGCTGAAGTAGCTGCCGCCGCCGCATACCGTCTGAACGGCCTCGACCACCTCTCGTCGAAGGCCGAATCCTTCAGCATGAACCCCTTGGCGCCGCATTCGACCATCTCCGAGTAGTAGAGACGCTGTCGCCAGAACATCGATAGCGTGATTACCTTCATGTCGGGGTATATGGCCAGCGCGCGCGGGCCGTAGTCTGCGCCCCGTTCAGGCGGGCATGGCGTAGTCCATGAATACCACGTCGGGACGTGTCGATGCGATCTGCTCGAGGGAACTCCTCGCCGCTGGCGGCATCGGCCACGACCCTCGAAGGCACATCTCCAGCAGCATCTTCAGCCCGTGGCGGAGAGAGCGAAGTGGTCGTCGACGAGGGCTATGCGTATCATCGGTTGCGTTTTTTGCCCGCACCGGGCGCGGCGTCTCGATGGCGGCGGGCTGGCGGCAAGGCGCTCGGCGCCGCGTACGTTTACCTTGACCGAGGCGCACATTCCGCGACCCTTCGACGAGCGTATGTCGAATTAAACCGTTGAGCGAGCTCACGCGCGTGAGTTTATGTTCGAAGGCCCATGCCGCAATCCATCGTTGCCTGCGGGTCGAATCCGCGGCCGTTGTCGGAGTACTGCATCTCGAGCGTGTCGCCCGCAACCGAGCGAGAAGGCGTATCTCGCTGCAGCCCGAGTGCTTGAGCGAGTTGGTTATAAGCTCGCACACCACGCGGTCATTATGACCTCGATGTCGGGGTCGTAACGCTCGCCGCGCAGGTTCGTGGCGAACGATATCTTTGACCTTTGCAGCGCGGCCGCCTTGTCGACGAAGATCTGTATGCCGCGGGCCAGGCCGAAGTCGGTGAGGGCGTGGGGCGAGGTTGTTCGATATCTCGCGCAGCGAGCGCAGGGCCTCGTCCACGACGTAGAGCGTGTTGTTGAATATCTCGCGCTGCTCGGACGACATGTCGCTGTGCGAGAGTGCCGAGAGCGATATCTTTGCCGACGAGCAGGGGGCCGAGGCCGTCGTGCAGCTCCTTCGAGAGTTGGCGCGCGTCTTCTCCTCGGTGCGGAGCACGGCCGTGAGGTGCGGCGGTCCATGAGCTGGCGGTGGTGGTTCAGGCGGTCGATGTAGATGAAGAAAGCTTGTCAAGCAGCACTATTCCCACCGACACGCAGAGCGAGACGGCGATGTCGAACCACGTCATGGTAAGCATCGGCATTGGGTGGCCGTAGTTCATCCACAGCTGCACCACGCGCTCGACGCCAAGCACGAGGAAGCCGATGATGAAGAGTATCCAGATGGCGTTGTACTTCGTGACGCGCACCAGACGTATGGCGTAGTAGAGTGCGATGAACTGTACGATGATGGCCAGATATAGCAGTACGCGGATCATAGGCTTGTGTCGTTATGGGTTAAACAATGTTGTGTCGTGTTGCGCGCGGGCGAGTGTCGCGGCAGCGGTTCAGTATGCGCTCGATGTCGGGACGGTGGGCGTATGAGGTCATGTCGACCTGTATGGGCACCACCGAGACGTAGCCGTTGGTCAGCGCCCACTCGTCGGTATCCTCGGCGTCGGGTTCGTAGTTGGTGTATGCGCCCGACATGGTGAAGCTGATGCGGCCGTCGGGATACACCGTGGGGCTGAACTGCTCGCGCCAGATGCCGCGGCACTGGCGGCAGAAACGTATACCGCGTATCTGCTCCTGCTGCAGGTCGGGTACGTTGACATTGAGGCAGAAGGGCAGGCCGGGAGTTATGGCCTCGTCGAATACCGCCCTGATGATGCGGCGGGCGTAGTGCTTGGCGGCCGTGAAGTCGGCATTGGGGCTGTGGTCGGTGAGCGAGAGCCCTATGGAGGGTATGCCGTAGAGAAAGCTGCCCTCGATGGCGGCGCCCATCGTTCCCAGTAGAGTACGTTTATGGCCGAGTTCGAGCCGTGGTTTATGCCCGATATGACCATGTCGACACGGCGGTTGCCGAGCATGGGTCGAAGGCCACCTTTGACACAGTCGGTCGGAGGTTCCAGTGAGGGGTGTATATCTCGACACCGTCCGAGTCATGCACCTTTTCGAGCATGAGCTCCTCGGTGAGGTTATTGCCTGGCTGCGGCCGCTCTGGGGCGTGCGCGGCGCTACGTCTATCACGTCGCCCATCTCGCGGGCCACGTCGATGGCAGCGGCGAAGCCGCGAGCGTAGCCGATCGTCGTTGGTTACGAATATGAGTTTTTTTGCGATTCATTGCATGCGAGCTGTTAAATCAGAACAAAGATAGTGAAAGCCGAGCGCAGAGACAAATCGAAAACGCAGTTTTCGGATTTGGCTCTGCCGAGGCGCCTCCTATCTTATTCAAAGATAGTGAAAGACGGGGGGACAAATCGAAAACGCAGTTTTCGGATTTGGCTATGCGGGGCATTTGTCTGTTCCGTTTACAAAGAACTGTTTACGCCCTTTGTGGAGGCCGTTTTTGCGTCTATCCTATCAAAGATATGAAAATAATCCCATAAGCTTCGTCACGACGGGCCTATTTTTTCGCCGCGGCGGAAAAATCCCGCCCGAGGGTTGCAGATCTCGAAAATAAAGATTTAATTTTTTGAATGATGCACTGTGGGTTGCGGTGCCGCATATCCATTCTGCAAACTTTTGGACAGCATAAATAACCTGAAAATAACCTTAATATGAAAAGAGCTGAAACCTTACACCAAGAAGTACACGAACGCCGACTTCTATCACGACGGCGTTTTCGACGAGGCTGTGGCCAAAAGGCCTTCCTTGACATGTTCGAGCACTACGGCGTGCCCTTCACCCCGTTCCTGGAGCAGAATTTCTGGGTTGCGGACTTCGGTCTGGGCGACTTCGAGCATGTGGGTATGGGCGGTGTGTTCTGGGATCAACAACCCCGAATACCGCTATTTCGGCCACGAGATATATCTGCTTCCCTCGCAGATGATCGTCGAGCACTACCATGTAGCCTCGCCCGATTACCCCGCCAAGCACGAGCTGGCAGGGTACGCTCCGGGCGGCGTATATAACTGGGCATGGGCGATCCCACGCCCAACCCGCCCGCTCTGCCCGAGAGCCAGCGCGACTACATCACCGTAACGCAACTTCCACGTGATGCAGGTGGGTGACATCAGCGCCCTGAAGCAGCTGGAGTCGCGTCACTTCCTTTATGGCGGGCGAGAACGGCGCCATCGTTACCGAGTACGGTACCTACCACGACAACGCCGGCCTGCGCTTTACCAACCCGCGCGCGAAGTTGTAGTATTGACCTACGGCACATAAAACGTATCATCACCATGAGAACATTGAGCCATTTCAGGAATCCCCGTTGCGGAGAAACCCGCTGGGGCGGCATATATCGAGCCCCTTGAAGGTGTCGGTTACCGATTACGGCAAGAGTGCCAACAAGATCGAGTTCCTCTATTTCGAGCCCGACAGCCCGATGCACGACCTTGCAGAAGCAGGCACACGTAGCCTATGAGGTTCCCTGTCTGAAGGTGCGAGCTTGAGGGGGCGAAGATCCTGCTCGAGCCTCGACTGCGGCGACATGACCATCGCCTTTGTTGAGGAGGAGGGCGTGGCCGTAGAGTTATCGAGCGCCACTGACATAGCGCTTGCGCGTAACGTAACGTTCTGCTGCAGCACAGCGGCAGGACGTTTTTATTGCTTCAGGGGTGATAGCGTAAAAGGAGTCCCGATCCTGCAATGGATCGGGACTCCGTTTGTTATTAAACCGTTTTGGCAAGGCGCATATTCTCCCTGTGACCGTTCCGTTGCCCGGGCATTTGCCGGGCTGGATGGCCTCTGCGCCGCGGATTACTGCTTGCGCTTCTCGCCCTTGGCCTCGATGCACTCCGTGGCGTGGGGTAACGCAACAGGCGCTCCTTGGGAATGAGTTTGCCGTGGTCTTGCAGATGCCGTAGGTCTTGTTCTCGACACGTACGAGAGCCATCTCCAGGTTGCGGATAAACTTCAGCTGGTGGGCGGCCAGACGGCCGCTCTCCCTCCTTCCGAGGGGTTGTGGCGCCCTCCTCGAGGACCTTGAACGTGGGCGAGGTATCTTCCGTATCATTGTCGCCCGAATGGGTTATGGTGGAGCGCAGCAACTCGTAGTCTGCGCGTGCCTGCTCGAGTTTCTTGAGTATTATCTGCTTGAACTCGGCCAGGTCGGCGTCGCCATATCTTACTCTCTCCTCTGCCATAGCGGTAAAAATAGTTATAGGTTCTTACGTAAAGATAACTTATTTTTCGTGAACGGCCAAATCTTTCGCCCGAAAAGTCGCTATGCCTCCTGTACGCGCGTCACGGCTATGCGCAGCGGCTTGTCGTTGACGTCGCTGTCGACGACGAAAGAACGTACCCTGCGGCTCGGCCGCGCCCAACCTCGACGGCGAGCGTCTGCGAGGCGATGTAGTCGGCGAAGTCGGCGATGGCGCCCCTCGACCTCGTCGTTGAGCTCGATCTGGACGCGGATCTTGTCGGTCACTTCGAATCCCGAATCCTTACGTATGTTCTGTATGCGGTTGATCAGCTCGCGGGCCACGCCCTCGCGGCGCAGCTCCTCGGTGACGGTGATGTCGAGCGCCACGGTGAGCTTGCCCTCCGTCGCCACGAGCCATCCCGGCATGTCCTCCGACGTGATCTCGAAGTCGGCGGGCGTGACGGTGATCTTCTGGCACCCATGTCGAGCGTCGTTTCGTCGGCGGCCTCGATGGCTGCGATCTGCTCCTGCGTGAAGGTGGCCGTCATGGCGGCTATCTGCTTCATGTACTTTGCCGTACTTGGGACCGAGAGTCTTGAAGTTGGGCTTGATGCGCTTGGTTATCACGCCCGTGGTGTCGCTCAGCAGCTCGATCTGCTTGACGTTCACCTCGCCGGCGATGAGACCCTTCACGGCCTCGATGTGCCGCGCCGTGGCGGCGTCGAGCACCGCACGAGGATCTTGGTCAGTCGGCTGGCGCACCTTTGATGTTGACCTTGCGGCGCAGGGCCAGCACCATCGACGACACGCGCTGTGCGATGTCCATCGTCTGCTCGAGCTCCGTGTCGATCAGCTTCTCGTCGGCCTCGGGGAAGAGCGCCAGGTGTACCGACGACTCCGTGTGGCGGCCGCTTACGGCGTTTCAGGTCGCAGAATATGCGGTCGGTGATGAAGGGGGGCGAAGGGTGCCGCCAGCATCGATACCGTCTCAAGGCAGGTGTAGAGCGTCTGGTATGCGGCCAGCTTGTCGCTTGCTCATGCCGCCGCCCCAGAAACGCTTTGCGGTTGAGGCGCACGTACCAGTTCGAGAGAGGTTCTCGCCTACGAAGTCCTGCTATGGCGCGTGCCGCGGGCGTCGGGTCGTAGTCGTCGAGCCAGCGCGCGTAACGTCCTTGACCAGCGTGTTGAGCAGCGAGATGATCCAGCGGTCGATCTCGGGACGCTCGGCGACGGGTATCTCGGCCTCCTTGCCCGTGAAGCCGTCGACGTTGGCGTAGAGGGCGAAGAACGAGTAGGTGTTGTAGAGCGTGCCGAAGAACTTGCGGCGCACCTCGTCGACACCCTCGCGGTCGAACTTGAGGTTGTCCCACGGCTGCGAGTTCGAGATCATGTACCAGCGGGTGGCGTCGGCGCCGTAGGTCGAGAAAGCACGTCGAAGGGATCGACGGCGTTGCCCAGTCGCTTCGACATCTTGTTGCCGTTCTTGTCGAGCACCAGACCGTTCGATATGATGTTGCGGAATGCCACCGAATCGAACAGCATCGACGCTTATGGCGTGCAGCGTGAAGAACCAGCCGCGCGTCTGGTCGACACCCTCGGCGATGAAGTCGGCGGGGAATACCTTGTCGAACGAGTCGGCATGCTCGAAGGGGTAGTGTATCTGGGCGTAGGGCATGGCACCCGAGTCGAACCATACGTCGTTGAGGTCGCTCTCGCGGCGCATCGGCTCACCCTTCGACGCGGTGGGACGATGCCGTCGACGTGGGGACGGTGCAGGTCGATGCGATCGGTCGAGTAGTTCTCGGCCGACATGTCGCCCACGCGGAAATTCTTGTAGGGGTTCTCGGTCATGTTGCCGGCGGCGATACTTTGTCGATCTCTCCATAAGCTCGGCTACCGAGCCTATGCACTTGATCTCCGAGTAGTCCTCCGTGGCCCAGATGGGCAGCGGCGTGCCCCAGAAACGCGAGCGCGACAGGTTCCAGTCGACCAGTCCCTCCAGCCACTTTTGCCGAAGCGGCCCGATCCGTCGACTCGGGCTTCCAGTGGATGGTCCGTTGAGCTTATCATGTGGTCGCGCAGCGCCGTGGTGCGGATGAACCACGAGTCGAGCGGGTAGTAGAGCACGGGTTTGTCCGTACGCCAGCAGTGGGGGTACGAGTGGGTGTGCTTCATCTTGAAGACCTTGTTCTGAGCCTTGAGCATAACCGACAGGTCGATGTCGAGCGTCGGGGCGTCGGGGCCCAGCGTGTCGTCGTAGGCGTTCTGACGTGGCGGCCGGGCGTATTCTCCTGCCGTAGAGAGCCACGTCGACGCTATCCTGACGAACTGCGGGTCGAGATCCCCTACGGGGAAGAAACGGCGCCCTTGCGGTCGACCATGAGCTGCGTCTTGCCCCCGCCCATGCGATCATAGCAATGCAGCA
>VOFK01003620.1_pt1 | contig 10768 bp, 14 predicted proteins | sample 5384121 | NCBI WGS metagenome assembly VOFK01 (sample SAMN12384730, study PRJNA508395) | human gut metagenome | isolation source: healthy gut J | host: Homo sapiens | reverse complement strand
ATCTGCCGGTATTGCTCTTTGCTAAGATGCTCTTCAGATTCATGTGCAAAGCCGAACCACCCGTCAGATGCTCGATATAACGATGGCCATGCAGACGATTTATCGACGATGTTCAGCGATTGTCTTCTACGATATAGAAGTAACTGTTATAGCATTCGCGGTAAGTCTGGAATCCTGCTTCCGCTTGTCCCATTTCGCGTGTTTCACACCCACATTTTCGGCAGGAATCATTTCGCAGTTGAAAAGTACTTCTTTGGTACGATATTTCTTATTGTATTTCTCAATCATGCCGAGAATCTCCCCTGCACAAAAAGCCTCGTATTTCGGATTGTCGTTGATGTCGATTCCCATAAATTGGGCTGCTTCCACCAGTCCGTTCACGCCGATAGTCGATATTGGCGGCTCATATTGATATAACCCGCATCAAACAAAGGTAACATACCCTTTGCCTGCAATAATTTCAGGTTCTCATTATAGGCAAGCTGTACTTTGTGAACTAGGTCTACTACTTTTCCAGGAAGAAAGGGTAGAGGATACCTGATTTCACAGCATGCTGTATACAACGGTTCAGATTGATGGTCAACACGCTCTTCGAACCGGTAGAGACTCCTCCGGCTCCCAGTGTATAACTAAAGCCATTGTCCTGTATTTCATTACGCAGACGGCAGCAGCTACTCAAAGAGTCGGCATTATCACCATATAGGGGAAGAATGAATGTCCTTCGGCATACATTTCAGCGGTGAAGTCGCCATATTCCTTATCCAGTACATCGCCGTCTTTGGTCAGGAGTGCCATTGTCTCTACAGGGAATGTCAGAACGGTGCGTGTACGCCCTTATTAAACCATTTCATAAAACGCTTCTGCAACCAGCTAAGCGAATCCCAGTCGGGTTTGCTTCCGTCGGGGAAAACAAAGTGCTCGAAAAGGCTATTGAAATAATACTTGTCATAATAAGCCACATTCCAGAAAACTGCTTGAAATTGCGGGCACCCGTAGGCTGGTTGATGGAATATACGATTTGCTCGGAAACAGTCTGTGATGATTTTATCGATCGATCTTTGTTTCAGAGACAAGTCTGCCAGTTTATCCGGATGTTTATAATAGTCCTGTCCGTATTCCAAACCAATGAAATAGTTCATGTACATCAGGAATTCAGGAGTGGCACATGCGCCGCTTAGCATACTGGATACGATAAATACCATGTTGATAAATCCTCCGCAGAAGGATTTCAGATTGGTCGGGGCGGTAGAATTGCCTCCTACTGCTGTTGTGTTCCTGCTATCAGCCAGGGATACATAGTAATACTGGCACAGTAGTTCGCCAGATTGGTTTCATCATTTTTGTAGATGAAGTGATGATTCAGGAGTTCCAAATAACGGTCGGAAGCCTCTTTACCATACATATCCCTCAAACGGTCTGTCAGCAGGCGGCGGTTGAGGCGGATGAAATTGGATTTGGGCAGTTCTCCTATCAGCGTGGCGATATTCTTGTTTTCCACATTGGCGTTGGCATCGTACTTGCTACCGCTGGCAGGGTTGGAAGCATCGCAATAATCCATGAGGAATTTAAGTTTGTCTCTGACTTCACGGTCTTCCAAATGTTTTTGACGATACAGCATATACGCTTTGGCCACGCTGTAATAATGTTCTGCCATCAAGGCGACTTCCACCTGGTTTTGATTTCCTCTACGTTTGTTCCATCACTGACACTGACACGGCTCAATACATTGGTTATCACATCTTGTGTAGCAAAACTACCTACTGATAAAAAATGCCTTGGATATGGCATTTTTGATTTTGTCGAGGGAAAAAAGCTTTTTTTCCCGTCTCTTTTGATAATGAATATCTCCGAACTAATCATACCTATATTTTAAGAATTAACAAAATAGATTTAGTGCCTACATAGTTATTCATGCACGACAATTTCTGAGACTTGTAATAAAATGGACCTGTACGATTCGTTCTATTGCCTTTCACCCGAAAGCCTGGAATAACGGAAATTTTATCGGCAGGTCTTCTGACTTGTTTTTGTTGTGGCGCCTTCCCGATCCGTTTCATGAATCAGTGGCAAATGAATGCCATAACATTTTTTTTATGAGAGAGAAAAACTTACAGCTACGGGGATAGTTCCGGATTTTCACTGATTCCCTTTTAATTCCGTCTGGTGATAATGCCATTCCGGAAACCGATGTTGGCGGCAAAGTTAGAAATTAAATCAAGATTCCAATTGAAAAGGAAGAAAAAATATTCGCTCTTTATCAGAACGATATATGGCATTAACAACCTGATAACTTTCCGTTTATGTTCTATTCTTCGCATTTTAGTAGAGTCCGGTTTATGTATTTCCTGCCTGATGGATGAATGAAAGTGTAGAATAATGAAATAAGATGCATAATGGTTAGCGATGTTGGGATCCCTTTCTCTTCAGGGAATGAGGCGTTTACATTGATGTTTCCATATTTTAGATTTTTCGAAAGCATAATAGATGTTAATAGGGCTTATGGCTTGCGAACTAATATTTAGATACGATATGTTGTTTAAAGTGAATAACGAATTAAAAAATGAACTAAAGAGTTAGACATGAGCAAATAAAACATTTCTAATAATTTAGCAAATAAAACATTACATTTAAAAAAGAATGATTATGAGAAAATCTATTATTTTATTAGCTTTTTATATTGGGTGGCTTTTACAGTAGCAAATGCCCAATCAGTTGTAGAAGGTACCAAACTTACAGATAATTGGTCTGTCGGAGTAAATGCCGGTGGAGTCACTCCCCTTACTCACAGTGCTTTCTTTAAAGGTATGCGTCCCACTTTTTGGAGTGGGAGTCTCAAAGCAATTAACTCCTATCTTCGGTTTGGGATTCCAAGGAATGGGATATATCAATACCACATCCAGTAAAACGGCTTTCGATGCTTCGGATGTCAGTGTATTGGGTAAAGTCAATTTGATGAATCTATTTGCAAGTTACACTGGCGAACCTCGTTTGTTTGAAGTGGAAGCTGTGGCCGGAATGGGTTGGTTACATTATTATGTGAATGGCGATGGCGATCAGAACTCCTGGTCTACGCGTTTGGGATTGAATTTCAATTTCAACTTGGGTGAAAGTAAAGCATGGACATTAGGAATCAAACCTGCCATTGTGTATGATATGCAAGGTACTTACCCTGAAACAAAGAGCCGTTTCAATGCTAATAACGCAGGTTTTGAGTTGACAGCCGGATTGACATATCACTTTAAGACAAGTAACGGAACACATCATTTTGCCAAAGTGAGAGTATATAATCAAGCCGAAATTGACGGACTGAACTCTTCCAATCAATGCACTTCGTGCAGATGTAAACAACAAAGACGGTCAGATCAGCAACGCCAACCAGCGCATCAACGGACTGCAAGAAGAACTTGAAGCCTGCCGTACAAAGGTTGTTCCGGTAGAGACTGTAGTGAAAACCGCCCGTGTACCCGAATCTATCATTACTTTCAGACAAGGTAAATCATCGGTTGACGCTTCCCAACTTCCTAACGTGGAACGTGTAGCTTCTTACATGAAGAAATATGCTGATTCTAAAGTGGTTATTAAGGGATACGCTTCTCCGGAAGGTAGTGTTGAAGTGAATGCCAGAATTGCCGCAGCACGTGCAGAAGCTGTAAAAACGATCTTGGTCAACAAGTATAAAATCAGTGCATCCCGCATCACTGCTGAAGGTCAGGGCGTAGGCGACATGTTTACCGAACCGGATTGGAACCGTGTAAGTATATGTACGATTGAAGATTAAACAGATATATTACAGAAATAGAATAATGAAGGCTGCCCCAAAAAGGCAGCCTTTGTTTGTTGCATATCTTTATAGGGTTGTATTTTTTGAATACTCTGAAAGTTTAGTAAACAGATTTCTTTTTGTACATTACATAAAATGGTTATTTTTGCAGGTATTGTTCATGCGCGTTCTGTGTTGAGTGTGCAAATATCAACCATTAAAAACTGTATTATGAAGAGAGTATTCGTTTTTCAAGATTTTAAATCGCAGAAATTCTGGAGTATAGAGGTAGTCGGGACAGATGTTACTGTAAATTATGGTAAGCTGGGGACTGCCGGACAAACACAAGTGAAAAACTACGCAACGACTGAAGAAGCTGAAAAAGCAGCCAGCAAACTGATTGCGGAAAAAGACCAAAAAAGGGTATGTGGAAACTGCCGAAGAAACGGCACGTGAAATGAAAGTGGAAGCTAAGAAATATACATTGAGCTATGATGAGTATGAAAACGATGTGAAGCTTTTGGATAAGATATTGAAAGACAAGCATCTCTCTGAATATAAGCAAATAACGATTGGTTGTTGGGATTATGAGGGTGGCGACTGTTCTGCCTTTATTACAGGGAATGATTGAAAATAAGGAGAAGTTCGCACAAATAGAAGGCTTGTTCTGGGGAGATATTGAGCAGGAAGAACAGGAGATTTCATGGATTGAACAAGCCGACCTTAGTCCGCTGCTCGATAGTATGCCTAAATTGAAGGATCTGAAAATAAAAGGAACAAACAATCTGCGCTTGGGAAAAACTTCACGGCCGGAGTTGCGGTCACTGAAATAATTAGTGGTGGTATGCCTACTGAAGTGGTAGAGGACATTCTTGCTTCTGATTTCCCCAATCTGGAAAAACTGATTCTATATGTTGGTGTGGAAGATTATGGATTTGAAGCTGATATTGAGATATTCCGTCCGTTGTTCTCCAAAGAACGTTTCCCGAAGCTGACTTATCTGGGGATCGGTCAACTCTGAAGAACAGGACAAGATTGTAGAAATGTTCCTTGGAGTCGGATATTCTTCCCCAACTTGAAACAATGGATGTTTCGGCTGGTACTCTCAAAGATGAAGGTGCCCAATTATTGCTGGATAATATGGATAAGATCGCTCATTTGAAGTTTATCAATATGCGCTATAATTATTTGAGCAAGGAGATGAAGAAACAGTTGCAGAGTCTCCCTATGAAAATAGATATTGCTGAAACTGAAGAGGCAGATGAATATGATGGTGAATTGTGGTATTACCCGATGATTACAGAATAGGAGATGCAGATAATCGTTGTCAGCAACTCTCTGTCCAAACGTATAGAATACTTTATTGAAGCAGGCAGGCAGACGGAAGTTCGTTTTATGACTTACGGGGGAACTTTTTAACTGCTTGCCGCAACTACGGCAGGCAGTTATCAAACTGGAACCTTTGTGTAAGCGATGAAACGAATTTCCTGAAAATATGCGCTGTTGAATCAGGCATATAAGGAGACACTGCAACGTTTAGGCGAGATGAGGCTATCTGATGACGTGTGCTTTTTGAATACTCCCCCATGCTTTATTACGTGCTCTTGATAAAAAAGGAAACTAAACAAAGTGTTGATGGACAGAGGGTTGAAAGTGACCCTGATGTTACCTTCTCCCCGTTCTTTTGATGAGTTGAGAGAGCTTCTTGCCGATTGCGGTAGAGGATGCTTTTTGAAACCCGTTACGGTTCGGGGGCGGAGGTATTATGGCTGTTCGCTATCAACCCAACTGGAATAAATGGGTAGTCTATACTACCTACAACAAGTGGACGGAGTCATTCATAACACCAAACGTATCCACCGTTTGAGTACGGAAAAGAGATGATCCCGTTGGCGGAAGCGGTGATGCAAACAGAAGCTATTTTTTTAGAAGAATGGATTCCAAAAAGAGCAGTTGCAGGAGAGAATTATGATCTCCGGGTGGTGTGCCGGGGAATCTGAAATTGATTATAATGCTGTGGAGATGGCAAGGTGGAAGCTTACAACCAATCTGCATCTGAACAATAAGGCATTGCGGAACGGTGAATTGTCTTTGCCGGAAGTAGTGCGGCAACAAATCCCTTTTCAGTGTCAGGAAGCGGTTCGTCTTTGGATTTTATGCTTGCAGTGGATGTACTGATAGAGGAGAGGTGAATATTCACTTATAATAGAAGTCAACGGACAGGAGATCGTATCAGGATATGTTTGCTCATAATTCTATTTACTTATTCAACAGATAAACATAAAGAGATATAACCATGCAAATAAGATGAACACCGACGAACAGACTAAAATCCGGATCTGGATATGAATCAGCAGGTGGTGGGTACTCATGTGATATATTGATGCTTTGCTTTGATACCTTGCGTTATGATGTCAGCAAGGAGGAAAAGCGGCGGGAAGAAACACCGGTACTGAACAGTCACGGAGGAGAATGGGAAAAAAAAGACATGCACCGGAAATTTTACTTCTACCCGTCTCATTTTGCCATCTTTGCAGGATTTCTGCCTCTCCGGCGGAACCTCTTTACTCCGCTACGCAGCCGGTAAGCTGTTTTTCCCTGTGCAAGCTGAAAATGGACGTGGCTCCGCCTGCGGGAAGTTAACTGCTTCATTGAAGCAACTTTGTGCAAAAAAGCCTTGCCAATGTAGGTTATGGTAAACGATTTGTATAGGAGGGTGAACTTCTTCAGCAAGCGTAATGAATGGGGCGTGTGTTTCCCGGTTACTTTACTAAAAGTTATTGGCTGCCGACCTTTGATGCACGGCACCCGATAGTACTGAAAAACAAATTGATTTTTGCATTGAAGAAACTCGAAAATCCATCCGAGGACAAACGGATTTTACATGTATATCAATTTTTTCTGGGTTATTCATTATCCGAACTACAGCCATGTGGAAGGCAAAAATGAAGGATGATAAGGAATCATTACCGCCGCCGCGCTGCAATATGTCGATAGGTCAGCTCCCCTGTTTGGCTTCAGGCCTTTCAGAAACGGGGAAATACGCTTGTGATTGTTTCTTCCGATCATGGCACTTGCTATGAGAGGTGATGGATATGAATGTTGCATATCTCATGAGACGGTTTTATACAAGTCCCCATAAACACTTTATTTAACGAAAAATGAATCAACCGCTACCACGATATGTAGACTATATGTATATTAAATTACATAAAATCGTTTATCGTTCTTTCCGTCCCCGGTTTCGCTGGTTCCTTACCTGAAACAGGTGGAGGACAGAAAGCATCGCTTTTATTATATTCCTTTTGTAAATCATAAATGTGGATATTTACAACCTGTTTTCTCTGCCAAACAAATCGTGCCGATTATATCGCAACTTATTTGGAAACTCTTCACAAGCAGGCGCAACAGTTGTCTCCACTCTCACTACCGGACTGGCATTTGATGATTTCGCCATTGGAGGAAGCACACCGTTGCCTCACTGTGTTCCTCAACTGGAATAACACTGGATACAGCTGCCTTATTCGGAGCGTGCATCCTTTACTTCCGTAGAAACATCGCCGGAATATGCCGATCCCGCCCGTTTGGACTTATTGGAAATATGCCAGGAGGTGGCTCGTGTGAGTGTATTGGCGTGCCAGAGTTTCCTTGACGAAGAATTAACTGCTTTGAAAAGACGTCCCCCGGCGAGATGATTAATCAGGCGCTGGAGGCTATCCGGAAGAGACAATTCCCGTTTTTTTAATATTGATTTGATTTACGGAATCAAAGGACAACCAGCCAGCTTTCTTTAAGTTCATTGGAACAGGCTCTGTTTCAGCCTAACGAACTCTTTATCTATCCGCTATATGTGCGACCGGAAGCAGCTATCACGGGCGGGAATCCGACGATGTCTGTTTTTCGAGATGTATTGTGCCGCTTGTGATTTGTTGAAAGACAGAGGTTTTCTACAAACTTCGATGCGGCGTTTTGATTCATCATCCGTCTACTGATGCGGAAATCTCGTATGTAGGGATGAAGTGATGCTGTCAGTATTGTGGCTCGGCAGTGCAATTCTGAGTAATTGCATTATGCCACCCGGTATACCTTTTTAACGTTGTATGCCAGAGAATGGAATGATTATAGGCACTACTGATTTTGCAGTGGCTCATGGATTTATTCTTTGCGGGCTGGCAACAGCGATTTATCATTAAAATCTGATGTATTATATGGGGCTTGATAAGGCCGAATATGAGCGTCGTTTTGGAGAATCACCGGATAATGTGCCGTTGTTTCGACAGTTAGCTGAACGGCGGTAAATGGATAGAAGATACGGATAATTTTGTCAGGTTCGACTTCCGAAGGAATGGCATACTCCTATTTATATTATCAGTTATTACCCTGAAAATAAGAGAACTGATGGAAACTTATTTCTTATTGAACGAAATAGAAATGGAAAAACGGCTCTTTATTTTCCTTCAGGCGCATATTATTCGTGGAAATTGAATATGCTGCAACTATATCTGTTCTTATTGCCCTCGGAAAGAAGTCGCATCTGGCAGATACGACACAGGATGAACAGGCATGGAATCGTTTTATAGCAGCTGTTGAACAATGGAAAGGGGAGCTGTTGCAGTTATTTATTATTCCTTACGGTGAAGCATTGATCCATCGTTAGTTATCGGAAAGACATGATGGCAGTATTAAGCACAGGTGGCTGGAATTCCTGTCAGACTAACTCTTCTTTTTTCCTGCCAAACACTGGCTTCATGAGATCTCAGTGACTCCCACTGTGATAAAGCATAAGTGCTCTGGGCCAGTTTTCATCCAGAGATGACTTCGGTAGAGAAATTGCGCATCAGATTCGATATGACTCCATCATGCGGGGAATACAGGTATGTGCCGGAGCGGTAGGAAATCCCTCTGCAAAGGCCGTACCAATGATTTACGGAATACTCTTTTGCCGGATATTTATTTATTCATTAATGCTATGCGAGGGTTAAGGACACCATTAAGCCAGGAAGATATTCAGTTTTTCAGTCAACTGATAATCTTTTGAGTATGACTTGAAGAATGTCTAAATGGGAAGTTTGCGCAGGAGTGAAGAAATAATTGTTTTATCGATTGAAAGTGATTATGTATGCTTGTCCCCAGCTGCGAAGATTGGTAATTTTATCGGTGATGGAGCTGTTGTGCCGCTATCTTGCGAGAGGAAGGTTTGTGATTGTTATATTGCGTTTAGTAACCTGAACAATCTCACCTCCTTACATCGAATCGCGGAGAAGGGGCGTTCTGGCGAATACCTGACAAGCCACCTATTACGACTGTTTTCTTCGATGTGGATGGAACACTGACTGATCATTGCGGGAAAAGTTCCTGAAAGCTATGCTAACGCTTTGCGATATATGGCACAGTCCGTTTCCTTATATCTTTCCACTTCTGTCGATGGAGCAGGCGAAGAAAAAGCTGGGAAAGGCTCTTTTTTCGATTTATTCAGGGAGGAGTTTTTGCAGATGGAGGTTTATTATCTTATTCGGGCCAGATCATTTTTTGCCGGTGAAAGTATATCCGGAGGTATATGGAGAATCTGCAAAAGTCACTATTCATAATTATGAAGGAGTGGTTTACTAAGCATATTGGTACGTGATAAAGAACAGAGAGAAGCTATTCTTATCCGGTTGAAAGAGAATCCCCGCCAGATTTTTTCATAAAGCTCCGCTGATAATAGTCATTCATCCTGAAGCGAGTAAAAAAGGGGGTAATTCAGTTATGTAAGGCTTTTGAGTTTATCTTTTGAACACACCTTAGTTGTAGAAATTCGTTAAAGCGATCGCTCGATGATGTCCCGTAGTTTTTCGGCTCTTGTGCCGTAATGAATGCGGAACCCTTATTAAAAGAACGCGCACGTTATACGCTGAATCCGGATCGGTTGGCAGCTTTTTTCGTTTTTCTAACGGAGATCCTATAGATCAAACCTCGTCTGATAATAGCTGATATATAGCTAGTTACATCTTCATAAGAAAATAAAAACCGGTTAAAATTTGGTGATATGAAAACAAAACCCCTTATTTGAAGCCCTGAAATAGGACAGGCATAAAATCACTCATCCCGGAGGTGCTATAGCTAATAATTACTTGGTGCTGAGGATAAGATGAATAGGGAATTTTAAATCATTCGCTTGTCCATTTATTGTAACAAAATAAGATAAAGAGGAAAAAGTATCGAGAGAAACATGAAGAGTTAAGTTTATTTCAAAGGAAGGCGTACCAGAAGTATTGTTGCGGTTTGAGTACCTTTTCTGATTGCCAATGATAACAGGCACTTTATGGCCGGAGCTGACCTTTTCGTTGTCCGGGATGCTGTTGGTGATTCGGCAAGTGTGGCGGCCGTAGCTATTGGTAGTCAGGTGATGCAATTTAATTACAGGTATTATTCTGGGCCATTACTACTTGGGACAACAGTTGCTGATTGCTATTGCTACCGCCGGAGCTGAGGCAAATCAGTAGCTTTTACTATCGGGTCTTCCGTATGGTTGTTTTCAATAACCGGCGTAAAGCTTAACTTTAGTCATGGTGCTTTTTTCATAGTCGGATAGCAGGAACTGATGCATACTCCCTGTCCGAAGCGATGGTAGATACGAAAACTATATTTTGGTATGCTCTCTGGGTATTCTTTAAGTTTATAGTAGATATAATGTTGTATGTGGTATTTTTGCGTGATTGGGTGATTCTAAAACACCACTTCTTATTTTGTTGGGCTGGCATGTGATGAAATATAAGTGCTCGATTTTATATTGGTTTGTTATTTCATTGGGGACGCTGCAGGAGCGGCTATTGCTACTGTAAGTGCACAAGGTGAGTCAGCTTTGGAAGGAAGGCTCTGGTTCTTATACCGGCACGGATTCCATTTTGATTTTTCACGAAAGATATTCGATTGAACCCACCCGTCTAAAAAAAAGATCTGGTGTTGGGAGCACCTATTATTGCAGGATGCTTTAATCAATGTTTCTTTTTCTGATTATCACTGTCA
>VOFK01000672.1_pt1 | contig 10797 bp, 21 predicted proteins | sample 5384121 | NCBI WGS metagenome assembly VOFK01 (sample SAMN12384730, study PRJNA508395) | human gut metagenome | isolation source: healthy gut J | host: Homo sapiens | reverse complement strand
TCTGTTGTACTTCGTTCAGTTACGTATTGCTCGAAGTTGGCACCGCCTGAGGATACCGATAACAGGAAAGCGTTGGTGGCGACCTGCAACCAGCTTTCTCCCACACAAGATGAGAGCCGCCATTCCGGCAGCGCAAATTATAACTCCGAAGCCGTTTTCCCTTAGCGCTTGTCGGCTTTAAAAATCGCTTTGCAAGCGCAGGCGTTCTGAGCGAACATAACGTGACATTCGTAAGAACACCGTAAGCTTTAAGTTCAGCAACAACCTTGCTGACAACAAGGAGAAAATCGCTGTCAGGGACCCATTATTACCACAACTTTTTTCATAAAATTTTATACCTCCAAAAAACAAAAAATTTACAAAATAAAAAACTGCAACAATGGCGTTGCAGTTTTGAATCAGTAATTATATTGTTGGAGGGTGCAAAAAATCAAGGCAGGACACCAGGTATACTTAAAAGTACCCATAAAAAGAATATGTAATTGATGAAAAACAGCACATTTCAGTCATACATCTCTCCTGAATACATACAAAAATACTGCACAATATTACCAGACAGTAAAGCGGAGAAAAACTGTCTGCATTTTTTCTCCATAACAGCATACAAAAGCCTTACAATAATATTGTACAATATTTATAGATAAATTTCAACACATATTTATATAAAATTTATATCAATTAATCTTTGATTTATTGTGAAATTTGTCTACATTAACTTTTTGTTCAGAAAAAATACTTGTATCAGTGATCTGACCGTTTGACAAGCTGTTGACGAGATCACGCATTTCCTCTTTGAGCGAATACAGTGTGCCGGAGTCGATTATCTGCCATGTCTTTGAAGCGGATCCAACTTAGCAAAGTAAGCATATGCCGCAAGGCACTGAGCAAGAGCCATAGACAGCCCCAGCGGCAATTCCTGCCCGTGAGCAAAAAGAGTTATTTTTCATTTTATCACCTCCGCATATATTATTTCCCGGGCAATAAAAATAATAAACCCTTACGATCTTATATGTGATACTGCACAATTTATCACATCGTAATTTGTGCAAACAAATGATTTATCTTTTTATTTGGCAACATTTCTGCAATTGTTGCATTTTTTTCTGCAACAAAAATACCCATTTTTCGGGATAAGTATAAGGATATTATCCCAAATCGAATATCCTGCAAGCGTAGCAGTGTATGAGGAAACATTCTGAGGGCGTGAGTTAGGTGAACACGATGAGAGGTTCTGATCGCACAGAAAAGCACTTCCTGCACCTTGTTTGAAGCTTGAAAATTGAATATAAAAACGACTGAAACACGACCCCCACGGCAACAAATCTGTGGGGGCGAACACTGTTCGCCCGTCTTGTCGCCCCGTCAAACCCTGCGTTATCCGCACAATTTACTGCATTTCACAAACCATGTAGGGGACGGCGCCTCGACGTACCGCCCCCCCTCAACGTTTCGCATTATTGTTTATCCCACAAACCATGACAACCACACAACGCATGGTAGGGGCGAACAGCGTTCGCCGTTTCGTTCCCCCCCACTCAACTTCATGAAAAATCCAAACCTCGCAACTCCCCCAAAAACGGGCTGTCGCATTTCTGTGAGCTTGCGAACAGAAATTTCGCCAAGCCCCTACAGATATTCGTGCAAGTTCTACCACCGCAAAAGCGCTCCGCTCGGTCTTTCATTGCTTCATAGGAATATTATTCTTTTCAAATCAGTTGACAATCTTTTGTTAATATGATATAATTATTTTGTTAATTTTTTGTCGATTTATCAGTTAATCTGAGGTGTATTAATTAAATGGATAATCTTTCTAATATAAGTGTGATAAAAGATGTTCTCGCAAGACACAATTTCACTTTCTCCAAGGCTCTCGGTCAGAATTTCTTAGTGAATCCCTCCGTTTGCCCCAAGATAGCCGAAATGGGCAATGCAAAAAAAGGCTTCGGCATAATCGAGATAGGCACAGGCATAGGCGTTCTCACAAACGAGCTTGCCAAGCGTGCTGACAAGGTGGTAGCCATAGAAATTGACGACAGGCTTATGCCGGTCCTTGCAGAAACTCTTGCAGAATATGACAATGTGAAGATAATAAATGCCGATGTCATGGAAACTGACCTCCATAAGCTTATCGCCGAGGAATTTCAGGGCATGGACGTTGCCGTTTGTGCAAATCTGCCTTACTATATAACCTCGCCAATATTAATGATGCTCCTTGAAGAACGTCTGCCCATAAAGTCTGTTACTGTCAAGGTGCAGAAAGAAAGCAGGCACACGTCTTTGTGCCCCTATGGGTTTTACACAAGAGATATGGGAGCAGTCACAGTGGCAATAAATTATTTTTTCTGTACCGAAACTGCTTTTCAATGTATCACGAGGAAGCTTCATGCCCTCGCCTAATGTTGACAGTTGCGTGGTGAGGTTTGATATCCGTGATAAGACCCCCGAGGGCGTGACGGACGAAAAGTTCTTTTTAAAGTCGCTAGGGGGAGCATTTTCACAGCGAAGAAAGACCCTCTCAAATTCCGTATCATCATCAATGGGCATAGATAAATCTATAGTAAATCAGGCGATAGAGCAAAGCAATCTGCCTGCCTCCGTCCGTCCTGAAGCTCTTTCCATGGAACAATTCATAACCTTTTCCGAAACCCTTAGAAAGCTTATCTAATTGTACATATTTTCGTATAGTTATACTTCATTACTTGTAGAGGAGCGTCTCAGTTTCTGCAAGCAGAAATGCGACGTCCCATTTCGTTCGCCCGTTGCTCGGCAACTATCCCGAATTTCAACAGCAGATTTTTTCATGACGTTGAAAGTTACGAGATCTGTCCGTAAATTTGGTCAGTATTTCAATTTCAAGCCCATATTGCGACACCTTTCGCTTGATAGTCCTGCTAAAATGTAATTATTACATTTTGGAAACATAGGACGTGATAAGCAATGGAAAAAATACGGCATACGGCAAAATTTCATACCTCAGGCAAAACGAATGTACTTATGGCTGTTTTATCGGCGGCAGCAGCGTTTGCAGCAAGCTTCGAAAGATCTTAGGCTTCCCCTCGTCAATGAACGTGGCGGTGGCAGTGCTTTCGGGGAACTAATGTGATACCTGCTTTTTTAGGCTCTGCACTTGCATATTTTGTAAGCGGAACATTTTCAGAGGGTATCGTTCAGCTTTGTGCGATACTTGTTATAGGGGCGGTAAGGCTTGTGATGCCCTCTGCCGACCATAAGGGATGACCCTGTTTTTGTGTCGCTCCTCACAACAGGAGCAATGCTTCTTTTCAGCTGTGTAATGTCGGTGGCAATGCCGTCGGATACATATACGGCTTCACTGCGAATGATAAGCTCGCTCATGTGTGGCTGTGTTGTTTTTTATTGCACTGACCGTAAAACGTCAAAGAAACCGAAGCGGTGTTTTTTTTGACCTCACAGGAATAAACGGAGTTTTCACAGCTATACTTTATATTATGTTTATCTCGACCATCACTGCCGCACCGCTCCATGTGGTGAATCTTGGCAGGATAGCAGGCACTTTGTTTATGCTTATGGCAGTGCGAAAGTATAGAAATATAGGCGGTGCAGTTGTTGGCGCATTGACCACCTGCGGTGTACTCCTTTGTACTCCGTCACTTGCGAGAAATACACTTTTTGCTTGCCACTTCAGGGCTTATCTGCGGAGCTTTTTCTGCAATTCGGCTGTCTTGTGATAGTGCTTGTTTTCCTTGCAGTTTCACTTGTTAGCCTTGTGGCAATGGGCGTGAACGGTGATACATTTTCAATGTTTGCTGATTTGCTTTTATAGGCTCTGTGCTTTTTATCGCCCTGCCTGTTCCTGTGATAAAAAGGGTGGCAAAAAAGTGGTGGGAGTGAAAAAATTCCGTTGACCTTGTAGGGCAGACCACTTCTTCAAAGCTCAATATGGCTTCGAGAACTCTGGGCGGTATCAGAGGTCAGCTTACAATGGTCACTGCGGCCATAGATAAACGCTCAAAGGAAGCTACTCTGTCAAAGCGTGTGCGATCTGTTGTTTGTACCGATTGCGATATGTACTCAGTGTGCAGTAAGCGTTGTGTACAGCTTGATGACAGCTTTTCAAAGCTTGAAAGCATAGTTTGTACATATAATAACCTCAGCCTTGACGACGTTGAAAAAGCATTTGGGTGGCTGTGTGAGAAAGTCGCTTCTTTGCAAAAGCTTCAATGAATTGTATACCGACTTTGTGGCAGAACGTGCCGACAGCATGAGAGTTCGTGAAATGCGTGAGTTTTTAAGCGAACAGCTTTCCTCCATGGAGGATATCTTATCCGACCTTTCTTTCAGGGCAGGTCAGGTAAGAAGCGTTGATCCTCAGCTTTCAGCAAGAGTAAGGGAGCATTTCTCAAACCTTGGCTATCCAAATGTGAAAGCCTGCGTTTACATAGACGAAAACCTTTGTCAGCGTGTGGACGTTTTTATAACTGCGCAGTTCAGGGGCGACCTTGTAAGGCTGACGGCTACGCTTTCAGAAATGATAGATTATGACCTTGATATGCCCGTTATAGTCAAGGTGGATAATATAACCAGAATGTCCTTTTGCGGAGATACCAAAATTCACAGTTGATATAAAAAGCTTTTCAGCTTCGTCAAGCGGAGAATATTCGGGGGACAGCTTTGAAGTCTTCGATTCAAGCGTCAACGAAAAGTATATCGTCCTTTCAGACGGCATGGGAACAGGAAAAAAGAGCAAGACTGGATTCATTGTTTTCCGTAAGTCTTGTTACAAGGCTCATACGATCGGGAATGTCTATGCAGACAGCCCATAGGCTTATAAATTCCATGCTCAGAGTTAAGGGCTGGGAGGAATCTTTTGCGACCCTTGATATAATGCGGCTGGAGCTTAATGGCGGAACGGTGCAGTTTCTGAAATCGGGTGCGGCGCAAAGCTTTCTTTTTCCGTGACGGCGGTCTTAAAGCTATCGGCGGACAGGCTTTTCCTGCTGGGATACTTGCGGAGTGTACTCCCTGACGTGAGCGAGCTTAAAGCTTTTGACGGGGACGTTCTGCTTATGACCTCAGACGGTGTCGAGGACGCTACAGCACGAGAGATACTCCGCTGTAACGGAATGAACGCTCAGGAGATAGTCACGGCGCTTGGCGCAAAGGCGCTTGCTCAGCGAACAGGAGGCAGGCGTGACGATATAACTATTATTGCCGCAAAAAATTTTCCTTCGTGACGAGAATGAAAAATGAATGTGAATGACTTTGCCGACTTTTTGCCTGCAATTTTTTTACTTTTGTATACTTTGACTTTACTTTTTTCTATGTTATTATATAAAATCTATTGTGCAAAATATATAAAACTATCTGTTGAAATATGTGCGAATACGAGAATAACTACTAAAACTATTGCAAATTTGTTCAAAAAAAGATTAAAATGTAAGTATGAAAACACCGAAATTATTCAGCGGTTTTCACAAAAAAGACAAGGGAGGCTGAATTGTGATAGATATTATTCCAAAGGATTATGAACTGCCGCTCTATCTTTTCCATTAATGGCACAAACTGCGAAACATATAAGTTTCTTGGCTGTCATAAGGGAGAGAAAGACGGCATAGAAGGATATTATTTCAGAGTCTGGGCAGCACACGCTGAGGGCATTTCTGTTGTGGGAGATTTCAATGACTGGGACGAAAATGCCACTCCAATGGAGAAGATAGACGACTCAGAGGTGTGGGAGGCTTTTGTTACAGGACTTCAGACTTATGATACATATAAATACTGTATCCACGGCTGTGACGGCAAGACCCATTATAAAGGCTGATCCGTACGGCACACACATGGAGGTCGCTCGAACACCGGCTCAAAGGTTTTCGATATAGACGATTATCTTTGGAGCGATAAAAAGTGGATGACCGAGAAGAAATCTAAGGATATCTACAATTGTCCTATGAATATCTATGAGGTACATCTTAATTCATGGAAGGCTTGTCCTGACGGAAAATATTTCTCATATGTTAGATTTGCAGAATACTATAATCCCATATATAAAGGAAATGGGCTATACCCATATCGAGCTTCTGCCACTGACGGAATATCCTTATGACGGCTCATGGGGCTATCAGGGTATCGGCTATTTTGCGCCGACTTCACGTTTCGGCACGCCTTATGACTTTATGAAAATGATAGACCTTTTCCATTTGGCTGGAATAGGCGTTATCCTTGATTGGGTGTCCTGCACATTTTCCTAGAGATGAGGCAGGACTGTTCGAGTTTGACGGAGGTCCGTCATATGAATACTCTGACCCGAAAAAGGCAGAGATCACCTCACTTGGGGAACGAGAGTTTTCGATTATTCAAAGGGCGAGGTAAAAGTCATTCCTTATCTCAAACGCTCTTTTTACTGGATAGAAAAATATCACGTTGACGGTCTGAGAGTTGACGCTGTTGCGTCTATGCTTTATCTTGACTATGACAGACGTGACGGAGAGTGGACGCCTAACAAGTTCGGCGGAAAGGAAAAATCTTGAAGTTGTTCAGTTCTTCAAGGATCTCAATACCGCTGTGTTCGGAAGAAACCCTAATACCCTTATGATAGCCGAAGAGTCAACTTCATGGCCTATGGTAACAAAAGCCTGCGAGCGACGGCGGTCTTGGCTTCAACTTCAAGTGGAATATGGGCTGGATGAACGATATGCTCAAATATATGGCTCTTGACCCTATTGACAGAGCTTTTCATCATGATATGCTCACGTTCTCATTCTTCTATGCTTTCTCTGAAAACTTTATTTTTGCCTATCTCTCATGACGAGGTGGTGCATGGTAAGGCTTCATTGGTAAATAAAATGTATGGTGGAGATATCGACAATAAGTTCAAGCAGTGCAAGCTGTTCATGGCTTATATGATGGCTCACCCAGGTAAGAAGCTTCTGTTCATGGGTGCTGATTTTGCTCAGTTCAGAGAGTGGGATTACGAGAATGGTCTGGAATGGTTCATGGTGGACGAATATGAGAACCACCGCAATTATCTGAACTACTCCAAGAACCTCAATCATTTCTATCTTGACCACCCTCAGTTCTGGGAGAGATTTCTCTTGGGAGGGCTTTAGCTGGATATCAAATGACGATTTCAAGCAGAGTATCATCATCTTCAGACGTTTTGACAAAAACGGCGGAGAGGTCATCGTGGTTTGCAATTTCGTTCCTGTGGAAAGAAAGTCATACTGCTTTGGCGTTCCTTACTGGGGCAGCTATACAGAGGTGTTCAACTCGTCTTCTGTTGATGGATCCCCTTGCACTAACGGCCTGTCAAGGCGGGTAGATGTTAAGATGCACGGCTTTGACCAGTCAGTCTGCATCGACATTCCTGCGTTCTCTTGTATGTATTTCACGGTGAAGAAAGAGGAAAGACCTGTGCCTGAGAAAAAAGGCAGAGAATAAGAAAAGACAAAGACGGCGGCTAAGAAAACTGCTGTCAAAAAAAAAAGCCGCTAAGGCGAAAAACAACTAAGAAGTCCACAGCTAAAAAGGCTGAGTAATATAGACTTAATAAAAATTGGTGGGTGAATTAATTATGTTCAACAAAAAAGAATGTGTTGCAATGCTGCTGGCAGGCGGTCAGGGAAGCAGATTGTATGCCCCTGACACAGAGCGTTGCAAAACCGGCAGTACCTTTCGGTGCTAAGTATCGTATCATTGATTTTCCTCTCTCGAACTGTATCAATTCAGGTATCGACACAGTGGGCGTGCTGACACAGTATCAGCCATTGGTACTCAATGAGTACATTGGAAACGGTCAGCCTTGGGATCTTGACAGAATACACGGAGGCGTTCATGTGCTTCCTCCCCTTATCAGACAGCTTCAGGCGCTGATTGGTATTCGGGTACTGCAAACGCTATTTATCAGAATATCGCTTTTGTAGACAGATATGACCCTGAGTATGTTGTTGTTCTTTCAGGCGACCATATCTATAAAATGGATTACAACAAGATGCTTGAATATCACAAAGCTAAGAACGCTGACGCTACTATCGCTGTTCTGGACGTTCCAAAGGAAGAGGCGTCACGTTTCGGTATCATGATAACCGACGAGGACGACAACATCATAGACTTCGAGGAGAAGCCAAAGAACCCTCGTTCAACTCTTTGCTTCAATGGGTATTTACATATTCACTTGGAAGAAGCTGAAAAGCTTATCTTATCGCTAATGAGAACGACAAGGAAGCTTCAAAGGACTTCGGCAAGAACATTATCCCTGACATGAGAGAAGCAGGCGAGAAGCTTGTGGCTTATCGTTTTGACGGCTACTGGAAGGACGTTGGAACTATCGACTCTCTTTTTGGGAAGCAAATATGGACCTTATCAATCCCAATATTCCTATCGATCTTTATGACACAAGCTGGAAGATATACTCAAGAAACCCTGTTATGCCACCTCAGAGCATAGGAAAGAACGCTCAGGTACAGAACTCTATGGTAACAGAGGGCTGCGTTATCGACGGTTCTGTAGAGTTCTCAATGATCTCTGACGGCGTTACTGTTGAGGAGGGCGCTGAGATACTGGATTCTATCCTTATGCCTGGCGCAGTTGTCAAGAAGGGTGCAAAGGTCGAGTATGCTATCGTTGGCGAGAACACTGTTATCGGTGAGAACGCTCAGATCGGTGCAAGACCTGAAACTATCGAGGACAAGGACTCATGGGGCGTTGCTGTAGTGGGCAATAATCTGACCGTTTCTGACGGCAGTGTTGTTGCACCAAAGGCAATAATTTACGAGAATATCTAAGAAAGGACCGAGTAAACATGGATGTAAATATGGGTGGCAACGTACTGGGTCTTGTTTTCGCTAATATGCACGACACGACTCTTGGCGACATGACAAAGAACAGAACTATGGGTTCTGTAATGTTCGGCGGAAGATACCGCCTTATCGACTTCCCACTGTCTAACATGGTAAACAGCGGCATAAGTGAGGTCGGTGTTATAACAAAATCTAACTATCAGTCACTTCTGGATCACCTCGGCTCTGCAAGAGAGTGGGATCTGGCCAGAAAAAAGGCGGACTTTACATTCTGCCTCATTTCGGCAACGTTGAAAGCACTCTTTAGAGGCAGGATAGAGGCTCTTTATGGTGCGATGAGCTTTATCAAGCACTCAAGAGCTAAATATGTTATCCTTTCAGACTGCGACGTTGTTACAAACATTGACTACAAGCCTATCGTTGCGGCTCACATTGAGAGCGGTGCGGACATCACTGCTGTTGCACACACTGGCGTTTACAGCTCTGATGATATAAAGACTTCAACTGTATTCAACGTTGACGCTGACAAGAACGTAACTTCTGTTCTTATCAATCCTGACATCAGCGGCACTTGCACAACGAGCCTTAATGTGTTCGTTATGTCAATGGATTTCCTTATTGAAACTGTTAATGACGCAATGGCTAGAAAATGTAAGCTTTGAGAGAAACATTCTTCAGGAGAAGTGCAGAGAGCTTAAGATAAAGATCTACGAGTACGATAACTATTTCAGCAAGCTCAACAGCCCTGAAAGCTACTTTAAGTCAAACATGGCTCTGCTTGAACCTGAGAATGCACGCAAAAGCTGTTTCGTTCAAAGCGTTCTATCTACACAAAGGTAAGCGACAACGCTCCTGTTAAGTACGATCTGGACAGCAAGGTATCAAATTCTCTTATTGCTGACGGCTGTATCATAGAGGGCGAGGTAGAGAACTCTGTACTGTTCAGAGGCGTTAAGGTAGGCAAGGGTGCAAAGGTCAAGAACTGTATCCTTATGCAGGGCACTGTTGTTGGTGACAATGCTGAGCTTAACTATCTTATCACAGACAAGAACGTTTCTATCTGTGAAAACCATATCCTTACAAGCTCGCCACAGTATCCTATGTATGTAGGAAAGGGAGCTTCTGTATAAAAAGGTCGCAATGACTTAGGAAAGAGGGTTCGGATATGAACATACTTTATACTGCAAGTGAGGCTTTGCCTTTTATTGCTTCAGGTGGATTGGCTGATGTTGCAGGCTCACTGCCTGCGGCTATCAATGCCGAGGGTCACGATTGCAGAGTCGTGATACCTATTACAGCTCTATCAGGCAGGAGCTTAAGGACAAGCTGACATATGTTACGAATTTCACTGTGCCGGTGGCATGGAGAAATCAATACTGCGGCGTTTTTTACAGGCGTTGTGAACGGAGTGACTTATTATCTTTTGGATAATGAGTATTACTTCCAGAGAAACGGCTTGTATGGCTTTTTATGATGATGCTGAGAGATTTATATTCTTCTCAAGGGCAGTTCTCGAACTGCTGAGATACATCGACTTTAAGCCAAATGTTATAAACGCCAATGACTGGCAGACGGCACTTGTTCCTGTTTATTATGATATTTTCTACCGCTATCAGCAGGGTTATGAGGATATCAAGACGGTATTACCATACACAATATTCAGTATCAGGGACAATATGGCTTAGAACTTATCAACGATATTATGGGCATTCCGCTTTATCATACGGATCTGCTTTCATATGACGGTGATGTGAACTTTATGAAGGCTGCTATTGAAACGGCTGACAAGGTGACGACAGTTTCGCCAAGCTATGCTTGGGAGATACTTGATCCATGGTATTCACATGGTCTTGACAGGGAGCTTGTGAACAAGCAATACAAGCTTTGTGGAATACTCAACGGAATAGATCAGAAGATCTATGATCCTGCAACTGATCCTGTTATTGCTAAGAATTATAGTTTGAATGACAAGACGGGCAAGGCTGTTTGCAAGCACGCTTTGCTTTCAGGCAATACGTAATAT
>VOFK01003852.1_pt1 | contig 10815 bp, 14 predicted proteins | sample 5384121 | NCBI WGS metagenome assembly VOFK01 (sample SAMN12384730, study PRJNA508395) | human gut metagenome | isolation source: healthy gut J | host: Homo sapiens | reverse complement strand
CCTTGTTTCTGAGAACATTAGATCTAACCAAGCTTTTTTGTGCTCAAAACCGGTCAGGCTTTCGGCGAAGTGTTACGATAAGCACTTTCATTGAAAATCTCCATTGGTTTTGTCAACCAATGGAGATTTTTTCAGTTCTGTCTGTCTTTTATTTCTTTATACTCTTTTTCAATGCCTGAAATTAATGTTTTCATTGTATACTCCAGGATTTCGTTACCGAATGCCGCAGAAGAATCTCTGACAGGGTGGCGTCCTGCGATTCCAATCAGATTACTTTCATCTTCTTTTACCTGTCCAAAGTCAACCAGATCCGGGCGCACAGCCATAACGATAGAAGTCTCATTCGCTCCGGCATGGTCATTCTGATATTTTAACTTCTCATCTTCCGCATATGTCCAGGCCGTAAAAATACGCAGACCATATTTTTCTTCTTTCTTTTGTTAGTTCCTGAAATGCATGGATTGACGGTCCATGTCCATGTCCGACGACAATACGCACTCCCTGCTCTGGAAAGCTGGGCAAAAAATACTGCGCAGATAGTCCTGAAACAGTTTTTTCCAGCCAGTAAGCACCGCCTTCAGCTGACGTAATAGGTGTGCGCCCAGGCTGATATCCATTCCATAAAATGATTCATGGTCATGAAATACACGGTCAGGACCCATAAAGAGTATTGGAAGCTAACACCGCCAACTTTTTCCTGCCACCCGACAAACAGTTTTGACTGATCTGGCTCAAGAGGCATATGCGACCATGCCATTCTAATAAAATTAAGAGGCAGATATGCAACCGGCATCTCCTGCATTCTGACAAATTTTCTGGAAAAGCAACTTTCAATACTTTTCATAGCTGGTCTTTCAATTGTACGATCGTCACACTTGTTGTATATATTAAGTATAACGACCATAGTTAATCTGTTCAAGAGATAAAGCGTAAGTTGGAAGTGAAAAGTGAAAACTACAGGCGCTAATTCCTAAGCAGTCTATGCCTGATCATTTATAATACCTTGGAACCCGTGTTCGCAGTCAGTTTAAAGGTCATTCTAATCAGAACAGCTCCGCGATTTCCGCGATCTTCTCGCAGTTTTCCGGAAGCGAACCGTTTATTTTCGGTGACTGGCGCGTTGCCACGTAGCGGCTTGCAATTCCGGCAGAGGCTGCACCGTGGCAGTCAGCAATGTCGTCATTTCCTGTCATCAGGCATTCTGACGGGTTGAGGTGATACTGCTTCAGCAGCATCTCAAAAAACGCCGGATCCGGTTTTTTCACACCGGCATCTGACGAGAGCAGGATTCCGTCAAAGTATTTCGTCAGGCCGAGCAGGGAAATTTCCGGTGCGGTGAAAAGCGCCTGTGCATTGGACAGCAGAAATACCTTCTTTCCTGCGTCTTTTAAACGCTGCAGCATTTCCGGCACGCCGGGGAACAACTCAGTTCTTCTATTGAAATCGCACGGAACATTTTCGCCAGATCCGCAATTTCTTCTTCCGTTACCGAAACAGCTGATCCTCAAACAGCTGCCGGAATACATCGGCAATGTCAATTTCCGGCACATGGCTGTCGCGGCACTCATTCTAAGTGCAGCTTCCTGTTCTTTGATTTTTGTCTCATACGCTGTCCGGAGTTCTTTCGGCTCATAGGCAGCGCCTTTCATCCCGAAGAACAGGCTCATTTTTTTCCAGAGATACGCTTTCTTTTCATTCGTATGTATGTCTACGAGGGTTCCATATAAATCAAAAATATAATTCTGATACATCCTTCAGGATCCTTTCTGTACGGAAAGTTTTTTACACGACACGTATTCTAGCAGACTTTTTTCTTCACAATTCCATATCTTTTTTCCACAAGGAATTTATTGTTTAATATTTGCAAATGACATATACTATAATTGTCTGCAGAAGGGGGATCGTATGGCGGAAATACCGCAAACATCCGTATTCCCATGGACGCAGATTTGAAAGAACATGGACGTAAGAAAGGAGAAAGTTACTGTAAACCAAATAATGTAGTCAAAAAGGAAAAACTTTTATTCAAACGAAATCACAGAGTAACAAACATCCGTAAAAACGATTTGAATCAGACCATATCGGAGATCGGAAATCGAAAGCCAGGATTTATAGGTATTGAAGATCTGAATGTCAGCGGAATGATGAAATATAGAGGTTTATAACTTTTTAAGGTTTCAGTAACGGTGTTGGAATGGATAAAAAACAACGCTGGAAATGATTGCAGCAATTTCAAATGCAAACGGTACATCTGGTTTCGAAGATGAAGTGGTAGCAGCGCGATTCGTCCTTATGCAGAAGGACTTGGAGAAATTACAGAAGATTGTGCGCAACCTGTATATCCGCCGCAAAGAAAATAATGGCAAGCGTCCGGTTGTTCAGCTTGACGCACATAGCGACGAGGTTGGTTTTATGGTGCAGGCAATCTGTCCGAACGGAACACTTCGCATTATTCAACTCGGAGGTTGGGTTAACCACAATATTCCGGCACATAAAGTCTGGGTTCGCAACCGATTCGGAGAATATATTCCGGGGATTACTGCCAGCAAGCCTCCGCATTTCATGACAGAACAGGAGCGTAAGGCTCCTTTGGATATGAAAGATATCACGGTGGATGTTGGAGCTGTTTCGAAAGAAGAGGCAATGGAAAAGTTCGGGATTCGGATCGGGGAACCGGTGGTGCCGGATGTGACATTTACATATTCAGAAACTACAGATCTGATGGTAGGCAAGAGCTTTGACTGTCGTCTGGGATGTGCAGCGATTCTTAAGACGATGCATAACCTGGCCGGTCAGAAGCTGAATGTTGATATTGTTGGTGCTTGTGCAGCACAGGAAGAGGTTGGTGTACGTGGTGCCACCGTGACAGCACAGGTAATTAAGCCGGATATTGCAATTGTTTTTGAAGGATGCCCGGCAGATGATACTTGTGTTGAACAGTATATGGTTCAGACAGCTATCAAGCGTGGACCGATGCTGCGTCACATTGATTCCCGTATGATTACCAATCCGCGTTATCAAAGATATGCGCTGGATTTGGCAGAAAAGCTTGGTATCCCGGTTCAGGATGCAGTCCGCAGTGCTGGTGCAACCAATGGTGCAGCGATACATCTGACTGAAAAAGCGGTTCCGGTTATCGTTATCGGAGTTCCGGTTCGCTATGCACATACACATTACGGAATTTCAGCTTATGCCGATTTTGATAACGCTGTTAAGCTGGCATGTGAAATTCTCAAAAGACTTGACGAAGAGCAGATTAAGAGTTTCTAACTTGCCTTTCATCTTGCACGTCGACAAAAATGCCGCAAAAAGCAGGCACCATCGGATGCTCCCGGCATAAATATAAGAAAGAAGCCTCTGCAGAAAAGGAATGATCTGCCATGGAATCAGAAAAGCTGGAGGATCTGCTGCTGTTGAGCCTGTCGGCAAGTAAAGGACAGAGGGAACGCTCGGAGGTTCTGGATGTGGGAGTGACCCGGGACAAAAACCTGCGGGAGGTCATCGTCAAATACAGCGGGGACATTGACGGACTGCAGATACCCGGAATGGAGATACAAAAGCTTCTGGCTGGCTATGCAATTGTAAAGCTTCCGGAGGATCAGATCGGAGCGCTCGTGGCTGCCCGGGAGATCGAATATGTGGAGATGCCGAAAAATCTGCAGACCGGTTTGTATGAGGCGAAGCGTGTCAGCTGTATTTTACCGCTTCTTTCGCAGGGAGATGAGGGCGCACTCCTGGATGGAAAAGGCGTGTTGATCGCTGTTTTGGATTCCGGGATTGATTATCGGATGCCGGATTTTCGAAAGGAAGATGGCAGCAGCCGGATTCTGGCTTTGTGGGATCAGGAACTGGAACGGGAGTTTTCGCAGGAACAGATTGACGAGGCGCTGCAGGCAGAAAGCCGGGACGGGGCGCTGGAGCTTGTGCCGAGCATCGACCGCTCCGGACATGGAACGGCGGTGGCGGCGATTGCTGCCGGGAGCAATCCAAATCTCCGGCTGAGGGGCGCTGCGCCGGGCGCGGGGCTGTTGGTCGTGAAGCTTTCCCAAAAACAGAATGGCTATCCACATACGACGCAGCTGATGAGCGCAGTGTCCTGGTCGCTTTCCAAAGCTGCCAAAATCGGGCAGCCGCTCGTCATCAACATCAGCTACGGAAACTGCTACGGACCGCATGACGGTTCCTCCCTGCTGTGTCGTTTTCTGGACAATGCAGCGGAAAGCGGGCGGACGGCAATCTGCGTAGGCTGCGGAAACGAGGGCGCGGCAGGCGGTCGTGCGTCCGGACAACTGGAAAAAAATGTAGCGGACGTTAGTTCCCGTGCTGACGGATTGTCCGGCAATCTGCAGAGGGAAAGGGAAACGCTTGAGCTGATCATCGGGGAATATGAGCGGACGCTGAATATACAGCTGTGGAAAAACTATGCCGATGTGTTTACTGTGATTTTGCAGACACCATCCGGACAGGAAATTATCGTACAGCCAGATAAAAACGGACGGCAGGATGTGCTGACAAACGGGACGGAGGTATTGGTTTATGCCGGGCAGCCGTCGCCGTACTCTGTCTGGCAGGAGATTTTTTTTGACCTGCTCCCACGGGAAGCGTTATATTGATTGAGTCCGGAATCTGGACCTTTCATCTGATTCCGCAAAAAATCGTGCTCGGCAGCTATCAGCTGTTTACCGACCCAGCAGAGCCGTTCTGCAGATACGCGGTTTGTACGGCCCGATCCGCTTTTGACAATGACGATTCCTTCGACGGCGCAAAAGGTGATTTCGGTCGGAGCAATCCACTCATATTATGAAGCGTATGCGGATTTTTCGGAAGAGGCGAGAAAATAAACAGGGAAAACCGCCTGATGTTTGCGGACTCCAAGCCGGATCTGGCAGCGCCGGGGGTCGATCTTTTGGTTCCGGCATCGGAGGGGAGCACGCAGCGCGTAAGCGGGGACCTCCTTTGCGACACCGCTCGTTTCCGGCGCAGCGGCACTTTTGATGGAATGGGGAATTGAAAAGGGAAATGATCCGTATCTGTACGGGGAGAAACTAAAGGCATATCTGCGAAAAGGCGCGAAGAAGCTGCGGGGCGAGACGGACTATCCGAATGAACGGGTGGGGGTATGGTGCGCTGTGTGGTTCAGAGAGTTTGCCATGAAAAAACTAAACAATATTTAAACGAAAGCAAACTTGCACTTGTGATTGTCTAAACATTTGTTATAATAAAAATAGATAAACGCGATGTAAGGGGAAAACGAATGATTGCTGATGAGATGAAAGTCGATAAACTTCAAACAGGAAAAAAGATACAAAGTTTAATGGAAAAAAATGGAGATTCAGTTCAGGGTCTATCACAACGGATAGGACTATCTAAGAGTGCAATTAGAAATTATATAAACGGAAACAATCCACCAAGTTTACAGAATTTAGGTGTTATAGCAAATATTTATAATGTAAAGTATTGCAGATATTGTTGTTTATAGAAGGGAAAAGTAAGAAAAATGGGATCACAGCAAAAAGATAATAAAAGAAAAGATTATTGAGTGTTTAAAAAACTGAATCATGTAAGGAAAAAGACCACTGAAGAAATTAAAAAAATTATTTAGAGGAGAAAGAGGGTACATATAGATAAAGGAACAAGTGCAATTAGAAATGCTTTATTTAATTTGAAACAAGAGAATCCTTCTATCGTTAATGTGAAAAAGAGAGGGGTTTATGTGGAGAGAAGAGAACGAAAAAAAAATATCCGATTTACATAAAAAGTACGATTTTTCCGATTTTATTACTATTGCAAGTTCTAAAAAACGGAAGATAAACTTATGGTAAGTGTTTTTCAAGATGGTACATTTGCGTTGAATACAAGCTTGCAAAAAAAATCTATCAAAAAGAAATGTGGAAATAAAGTTGAAAAAGATTGTTCTCAGTTGGTGATTATTAAAAATGGAGATGAAAGCATAGACTTAGGGAAAAATGGGAGGATAAAAAATTATGATATTTTAAAAAAATTGAAGAACATAATAAGAAATTTCCTGTGTATTATGTAGGTGCTTGGGATGAACAAGAAGAGATGTGGATTGGGAATTTTTTGATTAATAATCCTAGTAAGAAAAAAATAATAAGAATAAAAAATAATATCAAAGAAATACAAAATTATTGCAGGGGGAGGGTTTATGGCAACACGATCAATAGAATATCTGCAAAGTCTTGTCCGAGAACTTGCAAAATTGCCGGATGAGACTGAGTGGGTAGAATTCAAATGTAATAATAAGCAGCCACAGGTGATTGGTGAATATATTTCTGCTTTGAGCAATTCAGCAGCATTATGCGAACGACCAAAAGCATATCTTAGTTTGGGTGGATGATGCAACGCACAAAATTGTAGGCACTGAATTTCAGTATCGCAAAATGAAAAAAGGGGAATGAGGAGTTGGAAGCGTGGCTTTCCAGGATGCTTTCCCCAAGGATTAATTTCGATTTTTTGAAGTTCCGATGGATGAAGGTACAGTTGTGCTAATGGAGATTCCATGTGCAGAAAACAACCGGTGCAGTTTGCTGGCGGGGAATAATAAGAATTGGAACGAATAAAAAAGAACTGCAAATTTTATCTTCGTCGATATGGGGGATGCCGCTCGGTTACCCGGACGAAGAAAGAAAGCGTCCATGCCGTCGAGTTGCCGCTAAATGGCACGCCGATGACGGGAAGCGTCGTATCTTTGCGGCCATCGCGGTGTAGGTGGGGTTATGCTTTGCGAGCGCGATGCGATACAAGAAACCGCTTTCCGTGCCGACGCTGCAAAATTCTCTTGCCCTCGTTCGCCCGTGGGCGGATAAATACGCGAATCTCGGCCCCGAACCCATATTCCTTGAGCGCGTCTGATCGCCTTCTTCGGCGACGATCGTAAAAGCAGATCGCCCACCGTGCTGCCCATAATAACGGCCACCGTAGTTCTGCCCTCTCAAAGCAAAAATTGGCCCACCGCCCGATGTGCAGCTGAAGTGCCCAGATCGGGTCGCGCTTTGCTGGCCCCTCGCAGCAAGAAACGCCCCTGCTCCTCGTGGCACCCGCTTCCGCCGCCGCTAAAGAGTTTCGTAATCCTGACAAGCAATATGGTCATGGAGGCGGGCCTTTCGCCTATGCGGTGCGAAAAGAGAGAGGGTTTATCAGTTTTTTGATAATCTGGCAGCGGCGCGCTGGTCGAAAACCCGCGTTTCGGCAGCGCAATAGGGTCGGAAGCAGCGCACTCCCCGTACGCGGCCTTCCATCGCATCAAAAGGCATCCGCCATGTGCAAGATCAGCAGGATGACCGCAAGCTAAACAGTTACCAGCAGGTGCTCTGGCCTGAGTTTCCCTCATCGCGCGGCAGGCCTATGTGGAACGGCACTGTGGTGCAAGGATTATGGCATTTGTTTTCATAACGATTCCGCAAGCTGCCAAGGGGCTATCTGTTCCATATTTTGTTAATGCGCCGTAATAAGTCAACGAATTGTACTGAATGATTTGAATCACGGTAACTGCAATCTGGTTTGAGCTGCTGCTGATTCCCATGCTGCAAATTTTCATACTTTGATGTCCAATAAAAACGACTCTTTTTCAAAAATGGATTGTTTAGGAAATACGCCATAGATAACAGGTGCGAGAGTATGAAGGAAAAATTTGCCCAATAACTGTTTGCCCAAGCTGCGCCGGCAATTCCCCAATCAAAAACAAAATAAAAAATGGGGTCAAGAATGGTATTGATAATAGCTCCCACAACCATGCAGACCATTGAATACTTTGGTTTTCCATCTGCTCGAATCAAATTGCTCATACCATTCGTTACAATGAAACGGCATTCAATCAATGTTATGCTGGCATACTGCTTTGCATATGGCTCATCCCAAATGCCTTTAGAACGGAGCAGAAAAGTTTTATAAATAAATAATTCCGAAAATTCCATCAAGAACAATATGACTACCAATTCCGACCAGTAGTGCAATGTGAGCAACATTGATTTGCTCTGCATTTCCCTTGACCAATAAAAATCTGATCCCACAATATTGTGAATTATTCAGAGCAAGTGCCACAATACTGGGAACAGCAAGGTACCCTAACAGCTTTGAAAATTTTCATAGCCCAGAAGTTTTCATTGGCGAACTCACTCCCTTTCTCTCTATATGGAGTTCAGTATTTCTGCCTGTGATACATAAAAAGGTTCAGTTCATCATACTGCAATAAGGAGGCTTCTGTCTTTTCGCATCTGTATCTCGTCAATAATGAACAACAACAATAGATTTGTTTACATGTCCTTATCTTATCATTGGAGGAGCAGTGTCATTCTAACTTTTTTCCAAAATGTCCAGCAATATTATTGCTTGATGAACATAGAACATATTCAACAAAAAGAATCTTGTAGAATACCGGGCGAACGACAGATTTTGATTAAGAACATATATTGACTGTTGTTGATTCCATAGGGGGCAAGTTGCTTGTCCAAATAGATTTTGTAAAATCGGTCTGTTACGGAAAGCCATTTTAATAGTTTCATAGATATATTCCTCCTAACCACCAGTATCATAACGCAATATGCGTGCGCACGCAACTACTTTTAACATTATATCTGCCGCTTTGTCCTCATAAACACAAATCAATTCTACATCTATAATCTCTACTGCTCTGCTACGAATATTATTCATTTTCCCGACCCATTCAAGCTGATTTTCTGCCTTTAGCTGTTCTGTTACTGTAACTCAGGACATGGAAGAAAAAAATACTTTCCATGTATGCCAAAGGAATGACCACCGGAGACATTGAATCTCACATGCGTGAAATGTATGATATTGATATTTCTGACAGCACAATCAGCAGAATCCACCGACAAAATCCACGATTGTAAAGGAATGGCAGGAAATACCCTCGGATGAAGTTAGCATGCCGTTATTTATGGATGCCATCCACTATCATGTCCGCAGCGAAGGACGTGTTAGCCATGCCTGCTTCGCTCTTGGTATCGTGAATGGATGAAAAAAAGGACGTCCTGGCATGTATGTTGGAGAAAACTAGCGCTAGTTCTGGCTCTCCATCATGAATGGACTAAAGAACGCGAGTTGAAGATATCTGATAGCATGTGGATGGACTAACGGTTTACAGGCAATTGAAGCTGTTTATCAAAAACAAGTGCATTATTCATGAAATCCGTAATTCAACGAAGTTTGTTTCTAAAGACATCAACTGATGGCTGATCTGAAGCTTGTATATGCGGCTCCAACGGAAGAAACAGCTTTTAAATGAGTTAGAATTGTTCAAAAGATAAATGGACCTGGGCACCCGAAAATCTATAACCTGGCATGATAATCATGACCCTGTCCACATATTTTAAATATCCGAGGCAGTAAGACGTCTAATTTACAATTCACAAATGCCACGAAGTATCCACCCTGTCAGCTCCGAAAGTATCTCAAAAGCAAGCACTGTTTTTCCGTCAGATGACAGCCTTTTGAAAATGCTGTATCTGGCAACCCTGACATCACGAAAAAATTGACTGGCACAGGCAGTGACTGGGGGCAAACTTCACCCCAGCTTGAAATCTATCGGAAGAGCGTCTGATTGGACGCAACCCAAACCAGCTTGTTTTTGGGGCAGGTTTTATTGACATAACTCCTGTATATGCAGATATGGGCGAATCCATTTTTAACAAATCTTATATCGGTTTTTAAACGTTTACACAAAACTTGAAACGATGCTCGATATGGTTTCAGTATTTCAAAAGAAATCGCAATCTTATTGCACAACTACTCATGTTTATGTATGTATTTCCCAACTTAGATGCTTTTCATGAATAATTGTTTTTAATGCCTTCGTACTGATATGGGCAGTGTATCCAAAAAGCCAAGCCTTGTGTATCCGCACGGTTTCTGTTCTTTTTTGACTACTTCCGTTTTCATCTATTATGATTCTGCACTCATACACTCCATTTGGTATTTGGTAATTTCTTCCGTGGGAGTGTTGATATGATAGGTGCTTTTGTTAGTATTTCTTTAGTAGAAAGTGAAACAAAGATGGAGGATACACGCATGAAAATTGTAATCATTAATGGAAAAGCCAGAAAAGGAAAAACACGCTGACAGCAATCAACGCATTTATAAAATGAGCACTGTGAAAAGAATGAAATTGAAATCATTGAACCTGACAAACTCAGCATTTGCACCATGACGAGGATGTGGTGTCTGTCGGCTTCCCAGGGACTACTGATAGTGTCATTAAGTGATACAAATCACAATTGATATTAAATTGCTGCCGCAGGTATGCTCTGCTACACCAGTTTGCGGGAGATGTCGCTTAGGCCAAACTTATCATTGATAAGTGCTACCGTCTTGCGGTTAAAATAAAGGTTAATTTGTTGTTGTGGCGGTTCTCCCGTAGACAGTATCCAGTATGGCTTGTTGAATTGATACGCGGTTGACTGTATGTAATATCTTTTCATGGGATATGCTCCCACCGGTGATGGCTATATTCTCAGCATTCATTGCCGAAATCGGCGATTGGCAACGCTTGGTGTCCAGCCCTTCGAAAGAAGCTTCGATGATGGGATATAGAGATGTATCGCTGCTAAATACAATAAGAGCATTCTTCTCAGTATATAGATTAACGTTACTCAAAAGTACAACGGCCCTGTCAACCATAACCCTTGGGGTATGATAACTTTCCCTCCCCCTTTGGAGCTACCGGTTTGATTGCATTGTTTATCGCCTCTGTATTCAAGGTAACACCATCACTGAGCGCCGAAATCACGGATATTAACCTCATAATCGGGAAAGGAAGGTTTGCTAGCAATACGTAGC
>VOFK01003694.1_pt1 | contig 10815 bp, 10 predicted proteins | sample 5384121 | NCBI WGS metagenome assembly VOFK01 (sample SAMN12384730, study PRJNA508395) | human gut metagenome | isolation source: healthy gut J | host: Homo sapiens | reverse complement strand
TATTACGCATTATTGCTGAACAGCGCTTGGGTGGCTGCTTTGTTTAAAATGTCCTTGGAAAGCAACACGCTGCTGACCAGTAATTTGTTCTTAGCCAAAGGTTTTATGCGCAACAAGATGATCGCGCGCTTTACGCGTTCGATTATTGAAAAATTCCATGTCCGCTGCGGCGGTCCCAAAGCTCCGGCTGAAAGCCTTTCCGGCGGAAATCTGCAGAAATTTATTGTGGGTCGAGAGCTCCTTCATAACCCGAAGGTGATGGTTTTGAATCAGCCGACTTGGGGTGTGGACGCGGGCGCCGCAACGCTTATCCGCAATGCCTTAATCCGTCAGAGGAGCGGCGGGAGCGCGATTTTAGTGGTCAGTGAAGAACTCGACGAACTGTTTGAAATTTGTGATGAATTGGTTGTGATGAGCGAAGGCAAAATTTCTCCTCAAGTCAAAACAAAAGATGTCAGCGTTGAAGAGATCGGTCGATGGATGTCCGGCCTTTGGCCTGAAGCGAAGGAGCAGTGATGAATTTTCCTTTAGCACTCTATAACCGCCAGCGTCCGAGCCGCTTTCTTTCTGCGGCGTCTCCGTTTATTGCGGTTCTCTTGACGCTTTTGATCGGATGCTTGATTTTTGCCGGGATGGGCAAAGATCCGATGCATTCCATGTACGTGTTTATTGTCGAGCCTTTGCTCACACTGCGGGGCTGGGGAGAGTTGGGCGTAAAAATGACGCCGCTCATTCTCTGTGCATTGGGCCTATTGGTTTGCTACCGAGCAAACGTGTGGAACATCGGTGCGGAAGGCCAATTAATTGTCGGCGCGCTTGCCGGCGGCGTGGTTGCATTGCAGGCTAGCCCCGAAGCCTCTCAGCTCTACATGATTTGGGTCATCCTGGCTGCGATGGTCGGCGGTGCGTTATACGCCGGCATCGTGGCCTGGCTCAAAGACAAATGCAATGCCAATGAAATCTTAGTTTCTCTGATGCTCGTCTATATTGCCGAGCTTTTCCTTTCCTGGGGGCGGTTCAGTCCCCGCTGCGAGATCCTCAGGGCTTGGGATTCCCGCAAAGTCCGATGTTTGAGATGGCAGCCACGCTCCCGATCATGATTCCGGGTACCCGAATGCACTGGGGTGGGGCTCTCGTTTGCTTTGCCTTGTTCGGCATCTGGCTCATCATGTCGAAGATGTTTATCGGTTTCCAGGTGCGCGTTTCCGGCATGGCGCCTAAGGCAGCTGCTTACGCGGGCTTCTCCAATCGAGCCATTATTTATTTTGTGTTGCTTCTTTCCGGTGCTTTAGCCGGATTGGCCGGTGTGATCGAAATCTGCGGTCCGATCGGACAGCTCACGCCCAAGATCTCCCCGGGATACGGCTTTGCCGCGATTATTGTGGCTTTTGTGGGGCGCTTAAAACCACTCGGAACCATTCCTGCAGCTTTCATCATGGCGCTCTTTTACCTCGGCGGTGAACTAGCCCAGTCCAGACTCGGAACGCCGGCTGCTTTGACGGGTGTGTTCCAAGGTCTCTTGCTCTTCTGCATCATGGCTTGTGATTCTCTGATTTTCTGCAAATTAAAGTGGGTCGGATTTAATTCCGCGAAGGGGGCCGCATGAGTGTTGCAGCTTCTTTAATTGCCACGACGATGAATGCAAGCACACCGCTGCTGCTTGCAGCGCTGGGAATTTTGGTGCCGAACGCTCCGGCGTCCTGAACTTAGGCGTCGAAGGCATCATGCTGATGGCGGCCATCGCAGGCTACATGGCAACGGTTGAGACCGGAAGTTTTGCGGTCGGATTTATTGCTGCCGTTGCAGTGGGTATTTTGTTTGCACTGTTCTTTGCCATTTTCGCTGTGGGCTTAAGGGCCAATCAGCAGGCATCCGGCTTGGGTGTAGCGATTTTCGGCGGTGGCTTATCCGCCTACATCGGCATTCCTTATCAAGGCGCCGTGCTCCCTGAAAGAGCGGCTGACGGCATTCCGTTCTTAGACCAGATCCCTTTCCTCGGACAAGCTTTTTTCAGCCAGCATTGGATCGTTTATTTGTCCTTGCTCATGATTCCGGCTGTTTGGTATTTCTTGTTCAGAACCAGGCCCGGGCTGGTCGTGAGGGCCGTCGGAGAATCGCCGTTTTCAGCAAACGCTTTGGGATACTCGGTTCCGATGATTCGATGCGCGACGCTGGCTTTCAGCGGAGCCTGTATCGGGCTTTCCGGCGCTTATTTGTCGCTCATCTATACACCCTTATGGGTGGAAGGCATGATTGCCGGCAGAGGCTGGATTGCGCTGGCGCTGGTGACCTTCGGTACTTGGCGTCCGTTCAGAGTGTTCTTAGGCGCGTACTTGTTCGGCGGCATGACCATGCTGCAGATGAATCTTCAGAGTATCGGAATTTCCGTTCCGACTCAGTTTATTTCCATGGCGCCTTATGCGGCGACGATTATCGTTTTGGCGCTGATTTCGAGAAATCCGACTTGGATTCGTCTGAACATGCCGGCTTCTCTCGGAAAGCCGTTTAACCCGCATTGATGATTTTTGTTTACCTTTCTTTAAAGGAGAAAGACAGTGAAGATGTCTTTAAAACTGGTTGCAGCTGCGGCTGCTGTTGCTTCCGCTTTTGCTTTGAGCGCCTGCGGAGACAAAAAAGAAGCTGCCCCGGCTAAACCGGCAACACCGGCAGCTCCTGCCGCTCAGTCCAAGGCAGCTGAACCCCTGAAAGTCGGTTTTGTGTATGTGGCCCCGATTGCGGACGTCGGCTATACAAAACAACATGACATCGGCCGTATCTACGCTATTGATAAGGTAGGTAAAGATAAAGTCACGACGACATTCGTGGAGAATGTTCCTGAAACTGCTGACGCAGAACGAGTTATTCGTCAGATGGTTGCCGACGGCAACAAGCTGATTTTCGGAACCAGCTTCGGCTACATGAACTACATGCAGAAGCTTGCTAAAGAATACCCGGATGTGAAATTCGAGCATGCCACCGGTTACAAGACTGCGCCCAACATGACGAATTACAACATTCGCTTCTACGAAGGCCGCTATCTGGCCGGTATGCTTGCCGGCGGTGCAACTAAGAGCAACATCATCGGTTATGTCGCTCCGTTCCCGATTCCTGAAGTTCTGCAAGGTATCAACGCCTTTACATTGGGTGCCAAATCCGTTAATCCGAATATTCAGGTAAAGGTGATTTGGACCAACGCTTGGTACGATCCTCCCAAAGACACCGACTCTGCCAAGACTCTGTTGGGTCAAGGGGCGGACATTCTCACTCAGCACACCAATACCAGTGCTGTAGCGAGTGCTGCTGAAGCTGCAGGAAAAATGGTTATTCCGTACAACAGCGACATGAAGTCTGTTGCTCCGAATGCCCAGATCGCTGCTCTTGTGCTGAATTGGGGACCGTACTACGCCAAGAAGATCCAGCAGATGATCGACGGCAAGTGGGATCCGACACCGGTTTGGATGCACTACAAAGACGGCGCAATGTCTCTTGAAGGAGTTCGCACCGATAAGATTCCTGCCGATATCGTGAAGAAGATGGAAGAAGTGAAGGCCAAGATCGAGAGCGGTGAATTCCATCCGTTTACGGGTCCGATCAAGACCAACGACGGCAAAGAAGCTGCTAAGGCAGGCGAAGTTCTGAAGGATGACCAGCTTCAGACGATGAATTACTATGTTGACGGTGTGATCGGAAAGGTTCCCAACTAATCTGATTCGACGTTAATTCAAGCGAAGGCTCGGCATTTTGTCGAGCCTTTGTGATTTTCAAGACTGTGAAAGTTGTGGTCTTTTTCTCATAGAAAAGCGCGAGGTGCTATTTTGGCTCGCTTAACACATAGACGACTATGCCGGAATGAGCCAGCTCCGCCCCTCTCGGGAGAATAAAATCCGTCAAACCGGAATCCGAGCTTTCTGGAACCAGTCGAAAACCTCTCTCGGAAGCAGTAAATCTTCGAAGTGTTTTTTTCCCTGCGTATTCAAGAAGAACGATATTGCCGACCTGGGCTTTTGCTTTCTTTCTTAGAAAAAAGAACGGTTCCCTCATGAATTCCGGCTCGATCCATCGAATTATCCGGTGGCCTTTTCCACAGAGATCTCTTCTGCCGGGATAGGGAGCGAATTGAACACTTCATCTGCAATTTTTGTCGGAGACGGTTTTGTCGTGGCTGCAATTTGCGAACGAATCCAGGAAGATCCGCCTAACCTCTTTAATTGAATCAAAAGATCTTCGGTCAGAATGACAGTCGTTGTTTTTGCACCGATAAGGGGCTTGCGTCCGGCACCGGGTCGTGCGCCGCCTTTTTTCTTTGCAGGCGTTTTATTCTCAGTATCGGTCATAACAATAATTCGTACCAAAAATGGAAATTGTCTCAACTGCGACAAACGATTACGCGTTACAGGATAGGCTATTTCTAGGATTAACGTGTAAAAGACTAAGATATTTGTGGAAATGATCGAAAATATGTGAAAAAGACCACAGATTAAATTAAAGAGGCGGATCGAATATGGCTGAATACATGAGAAATGCTCTGTTTGGATTAGCAGTCGGAGATGCATTAGGTGTACCTCATGAGAAGAAACCGAGAGGCTCTTTCAAATGTGTGGGATGGGATTACACGCCTGAACCGGATCGAAAAAGAATGTGGTCGGATGACACGGCGCTGACGCTTGCAGAACTCGACAGCTTCGGGATTCTCAAAAAAGTGGATTTTGATGCCGTCATGCAGAACTTTATGGAATGGTTTCTGATGGGCAAATTTTCTTGTACCGGACGCTGCTTCGGAGCAGGAAAGAGTACGGTTCACGCGATTAAGAATTATTGCTATGGGAAAAAGGCAATTGACTGCGGTTCAAAGGACATTATGTCCAACGGCAACGGTGCTCTGATGAGAATTATGCCGTTTTGTCTTTTGAAAGAAGAATACCGTAGAACCTTTAATTTCGACGACGCCGTAGGTATGACGCACAGGCATCCGATAAACCTTGCTGCCTGCCGCTTTTTTGATGTATTGGTCAACGCGATTGTTCAAGGCTCGGATCTGAAAACTGGTTACGAAACTGCCAAGAAATCGTTGTCCGAAGAGGAAAGAGAGCTAATTCAGCTGCCGTCTTTTGGAGCCTTAAGTGAGCGCCCTGAAAGTGAAATTAAATCCGGCCGCTTCGTGCTGGATACTTTGTGGGCCGCCGTTTGGTGTGTAGAAAAGACCACAAATTATCGAGATGCCGTTTTGAAAGCCGTTGATCTCGGAGATGATTCCGACACGACGGCTTCTGTGGCCGGCGGAATAGCCGGGTTAACCTACGGAATCGGGGGAGAAAAAGGCGTTCCGACCAATTGGATAGAGCAGTTGGCTTGCCAGGATTGGCTGGAGGATGCAGCAGAAAAGACGGCGGGAATGGCTTATTGAAGTATGGATAATCGGCTAAAAATATGTAGAAAAGACCACAACTTTCAAGACTTTTGCCTCGGCAGCTTCGGGTATCTGAAGTTTGACCGAAAAACGATCGGATCCACAGCGGCAGGCAGCCAAATATGAGAAAAAGACCACAATCCTGAATGGAATTTGTGGTCTTTTTCACACGGAAAGAGTTTCCGCGAATGAGCAAGCTCAGATCTTATCTCGCGCCGCTGGCCTGAAGAGCAATAGCGGCATGCTTACGGCCTTCGACAACTTCTTTACGAAGCTGACCGCTCGGGTGGAAGGAAACTACCTGGCGGGCCTTAATAATGGCGGATTCGCCGGACTTAGGATTACGTCCCGGACGCTCGCTTTTCTGCTTGATGGAAAAAACACCGAAGTTGGAAAGCTTCAGTTCTTCGCCGCGAACGAGGCATTCAAGAGCCTCATCGAAGAAAAGATCCACGATTTCCTTGCAGAAACGTTTAGGGAGCCCAAACTGTTCATAGATAACATCGGCAAGATGACTTTTGGTCAGCGTATCGCCTTCCTTGAGCAGGGTGCCAAGGACGAGAGCGGTCTCATCCTTCTGCTGTTCTTTGACAGCCTGTTTAGGTAAGTCTTCCATTTTTAGTATGTTGTGAAACTGTGAAAATGTTGAATTCTATACCAAAGCTTTGGGGCTGTGTTGTCGTTATTTATTTAATTTACAAAGAAAAAATTCGAAAAACATTGACTTTTTTAATTTGTGATCACCCAGTAAAGCCAGAGCATTTTTTTGTGCAAAAAGAGCCTAATCCGGGGAATTTTTTTGCCGGTCCTAATTTCGGTCTCAGAACGCCAAAAAGCATTCTCCCTGAGCGGCCTTATACTGACTATATCTGAAGTTTTGCGTTTCTAGATCTTCATTATTTTAAAAATCCTCAATAAAACATAAGGTTAATGTTGAAATCGAGGATTTTTTGTGCTAAACTAGATCATTATATATGGAGATCTATCAATGACAAATCCGAAGCTTCCTCCGATTCTGATCAATAAGGCAGGTTCCGTTTATTACGTTTACACCTATAAAAACGTTTGGGATAGAGAACTCAAACGAAGCAAAAAGAGGTGAATCCAAAAAGATTGGGACAATCCTTGGCGGACAAAAGGACGGAAAAATTCGTTTTGATGAGGCTTTCCTTCAGGAACATCCTGAATTTCGGAACTATCAGGTTGAGAGGAAAGGAAAAGATTATGTCTTTACTCAGATCTCCGAAGAAGGCATCACTCTTGAACAGGCTCGCAACATAAAGAAGCTTTACGCCGGTGCTACTTGGGCCTTAGACCAAATCGTTGCCGACTCTCCTGTCGGAGAGTTCTTAAAGGAGTGCTTCCCGAGGCATAAGGACTATAAAAAATCCTTTCCTTAGGCATACTTTTTAATCCTTAATCGCAGAACAACAACGTTAGCTTCTATGAAAGCTTTGCAGAGACGACGGGACTGCCGTATCCGCGGCCGCTGAGCCCTCGGCGAGTAACTCGCCTCTTCCAGAGGATAGAGCTGCGCGATGTCCAGCGTTACTTCCTGCTGATGCGCAGCTATCTTCAAGAAGACGAAGACAATAAGATCATTCTTGCCCTGGACTCGACCTCAATCTCTTCTTTACTTCCACGCGCTTAACTCATATTGAATACGGCAAGAACAAAGACGACGATGCGCTGCCGCAGCTAAATGTTCTCTTCTTGGTAGACCAGAAGTCCGGACTTCCGATTTTTTATCGCTTTTATGACGGAAATGTTCCAGATGTCAGCTCCATTCGTCATACGATTGCCGATCAGGCCCTTCTAAACATGAAGAGCGTCGTTCTGGTTGCTGACAAAGGCTGTAACAGCGTAAAAAACATCAACGACTGTCTGATCAATAAAGTTGAGTTTATTTTTAATGTCCGTCTGGGAACGAAAGGCTGTCTGGCAAGAGAGCTTATAGATGAACATAGAAAGGAGTTTGCAGACCTCAACAGCGGCGACCCCTACATCAGAAAGAACATCGCCACGGCCAAGGTGAATTGGAAATACGATCCGCGGCCGGTAGACGGGAAACCGGCATCAAACTCTGCGATAGCCGAGCTTTATTACCACATGTTCTACGATCCCGTCATCTATCAGGAGGCAGCCAATAAGCTCACGGAATCGCTTCTCACCATTAAAAAGAAACTTCTTGAAAATGAAGCCCTGACCGAGCAGGAGGAAGAGCTGAAAGAAAAATTCTTCCGAAACGATAAAGAAAAAGGCTTGATTATTGTTAACCGCCGGGTAGACGAATACTTGAAGTACAAGGGCTTCAGAGTTTTAGTTACGGACTCTGAGAAGGATCCGGTTAAGGCCTGGACGGCTTATGCCGACCGCTGGCGCGTAGAAGACGCCTTTGCAACGCTTAAGGACCGACTCGGCTGCAATCGAATCAGATGCTCTGACAACAAGGCACTGCAAGGAAAGACCTTCGTACAGTTCATTGCGACGGGCTTGTCGCTGATGGTTCGTTCGAGAATCCGCTGCTATATGAAGGAAAACAAGAAAGCTGGAAAACTGAATCTGGTCTACGAGAGCGACGCAAAGATCCTTCAGGTTCTAAAAATAACGTCATGCAGACTCGCTTTAACCACGGCTACTACTTCGACGAAGTTGCCGGTAAAAAGAAGATTAAATACTTTGAAGCGTTAGGTGTTGGTGTTCCGGGAGCCGGGCCCGAGACTCCGGAAGATGTTCAGGAAGAACCAGAAGCCAGAAACGTTATTAGGTACGGATCTTGAAATTTAACGAGGATGCCGGAGTCGAACTCCGGCTAGATCACTGAAAAACGCAATCTCTGGAACCCCTGCAGTTGTCAAGCACTTTAGGATAAAGTTTTCCTTTAGTCTTGTGAAGCAAGACCTGTTTGCATAATTTTTTGATTGTCTAGGTATCTTGTTCGAGGTTAAATGCGTCTGCTGTTGCATACAGAAGAGGCCAATCTACCAATCTCTCCAGGCTGTTTCAAGAACCTCAATTGATTCTATTTGCCTACCATGAACTTCAAGATCAGTCCGCTCGTGCCCCCCTAAAATTGGATAGCTGTGACGCTAATTGAATTTTCGGGCTGTGGAACGGGCCTTTTGGCTTTCATGCTTTGTTGTAGTCGATTTTGCCCGAACTGTAAGTTAAATCTTTAGGATGCTTTTGGCAATGAACATTTCGCTACCCCTGCTATTTTAGAGTTATATGGTTTACTGCTGATAAGAACAGCTCTAACAATCCGTAAAAGCTTTGCGGCAACGGCGCATACGAGTTTCCCCCAGGGCATTTTTTCTTTTTGCTTCTTCAAAATCCACTTCGTTAACTGTTTGGATTTCAATTTTCCTTTAGTGGCCATGTTAATCACGCTCCCGGCCCCTTGCACCATTAAAGACCTCATAGTCCTGTTTCCACGATGAGTGATTTTTCCTTTCCTCTCATTGTGCCCAGTAGCAATGCTTCTCGGCACCAATCCATAATAGGCAGGAAAAGCTCTTTTGGGACTTTTAAATCTCTTTATGTCTCAAACCGTTGCACAGGAAGTCTGCAACTGCAGATTGATCCCAGCCCCGGAATCGTTTGAATTAACTGGCAAACTTTATCGCTCTTAGCTAACTCCTCAAGGGTTTTGGTGATTTTGTTCAAGGCCTTTTGAGCTGTTTGTGCGTGTGTAACCATGTCAACGAGACTTTCCTTCAGTTCCTCCGGGAAAGCTGCGTGATTTTCAATCAGATCTTTCAATCGAGCTTTCCCGCTGATTCCTTTCGAGATATTCAATCCCCTAGGCTTGGCAAATCCCTTTTAAAGACACAATGGTCTGCCTATATTGCTTGATATATTGTTCCCGCAATGTTGTTAAGCTCGCGTACTTTTGTTGCTCTACATCTTTGGCTTTTGATTGTCCTCAGCTGTGTATCTTGGGCTAGAAAAGCCCAGAGCTTGAGCATCATTTAAATCAGTTTTTTGGCCTGAAAATGATTTTCAACGTAGTTCTGTACATTCTTGCCGCCGATAACCAGACAACGATGTCCCCAAGCCTCTAACTTTTGAACTAAATAATTCATTTCAGTGCATGGCTCCATGGCGAACGTCGTAGAACTAAGCGCCTGGGCACTTTTCTCGAGCTCAGAATAGTCAAGCCGGTCGATGCAGACCACTTCACCATCTGTTGTTAACAGAGCAGCACTGACGCAATTTTAGCTAAATCTATACCGATGGCTTCGTATTCGAGATCTGTATCGATAGTTTTTTGCGAGTATCCTTCTAACTGACATGGAATCACCTTTAATGAGAATTTTGTCACTTTCATTTTTTGCTCCCTCTATCTCGCTAGCAAATGGGGTTCGTCATTAAATTGGGTATTCTAGGCACCCTGAGTAAATCTATTGAAAAACATAGAGTTATCGCTTGAAATAAGCGATTTTCTATGGTATAATTTGGACATCTTACCAAGATACAGTTATCATGACTTCATCTGGCCTCGTAAACGCCCAATTACCCAAACGTCATGTCGTTTTATGCAATCACTCCGTTTTGGGATAAAGAAACAAAGACTCAAAAACAGAAACAGGAATACTTAGGCTCTACAAACGGCGTCGATTACAACCTTTCACGAACGAGCTCAAAATTTCGCTGATCTGTTTAAAGGTACCCCTCACGAGAGGGCCTATTGGAATTGGCGCGGACTTCAGCAGGCTAACGATAATAACGAAGCGGTCTATTCTGAACAGGATGTCGTCAACTGCGAATGCCTTTGTGCGGGTATCGATCTAGTTTTAGGGACCGTCGCCTCACGCTTGAAGTTAAACGATTTCTTGGCTGATTGCTTTGGAACGGCTCAGGCCGATAAGATCCCCTTTCCTTAGCGTATTACTGCGCCAGTCAGGACTGTTCTCCTCTTTATAAAGCCTCAATATGGAGCCGGGACCAAGTTCTTCCCTGTCGGGAAAGCCTGAGCGAATTTAATATTGCAGGCATCCTGAACACAATTCACCCAAATCAAATTCTTCCTTCTTGTCCGGATGGTTAAAACTGTTGAGCCTAAAGATAGGTATTCCTTGGATATAACTTCGGTTTCCAGCTATTCGACTAGAAATTATGACGTCATGTATGGCTATAACCGAGACAGGGAAAAGCTGCCTCAAATCAATCTTCTCATGATTGTCTCTCAGACTTCCAAGCTGCCGATTTGGTACGAACAGCTGCCGGGCGCCATTTCAGATCCGACAACGATTAAAAGACACCGTCAAACTCCTCAAGCGGCTCATTCGCCATTAAAAATAGTCGTAGATCGAGGTTTGCCAGCTGGGAAAATATTTTCTTGTCTAATGAAAACAAGTTCAAATTTACGATGGGAATTCCTTTGACCGTTTCACGCTTCCGACATG
>VOFK01002214.1_pt1 | contig 10815 bp, 17 predicted proteins | sample 5384121 | NCBI WGS metagenome assembly VOFK01 (sample SAMN12384730, study PRJNA508395) | human gut metagenome | isolation source: healthy gut J | host: Homo sapiens | reverse complement strand
TGCCATTGTATTGCTCGGATCAGCCACCATCGATGGTTAGTTCCACGTCCACCTTCCGATGAATTTTGTTGCAGTGAATGTACCAAAATCAAAATTTGACTGGTGGCTGGAGTTACCAATGTATTGTCCACTACCAGCGGGATCTTAGTGCATGAGCAATTTGCCAGACTACCGATATCTGCGACATCAGAGTTCGATTTCCGAGAGTCTCGGATGTAAACGAGCTTTTGTATTTTTCCTGAATGGCTGCTTCTACTGCTGCTCATCAGATGTCAACAAATGTTGTAGTAATTTCCGTACTGTGGCAGAGATGCCAGCAGGTTGTAGCTTCCACCGTAAATGTTCTTTTGCAGATACAATGTGGTCACCGTTCTGAGCCAGGTTGAATCGTATATGTGATTGCTGCCCCGGATGTTACTGCAAGTGCTGCAACGCCGCCTTCCAGTGCTGCCATTCTCTGCTTCGAAAACGTCCTCGGTCGGGTTTGGTCAGACGTCGTAAATGTTACCGGCATCAGCCGAGACCGAATCTTGTCGCTGCGTGATCACTGTTTCTGAACACATAAGATGATGTCTGATAGATCGGCACCGCTCTTTATCGGTAACCGGATCCGGCTGTTCCTGTCCTACATGAAGCTGTAAGGTTTCAAATTTAAGAATTTCTTTCTGCTCTTGTAATTTTCTTCCCATGACGTAATCCCTTTCTCTCTTATCGCTTCTCCTGATTTTGCGAATTTATTCTTATTATTTCTTCATTTCCCAATCCATCTGCAAACATCTCTGAAATAATGTACTCTCTATCTCCATTCTTGCAGATCCGCAAATGTTTTTTGCTTCTTTTGTAATTATTCTGCGAATAATGGTGTAGAATAATATCTATCTCCATTATCCGGAAGCAATGCTACGATTGTCTTTCCTTCATATTCCGGACGCTGTGCCAGTTTTACAGCTGCCTGTAAAGCTGCTCCTGAAGAGGAATACCTACCAGGATTCCTTCCTGTTTGCGATCAGCTTTCCGCCTTCAAACGCTTCCTCGTTTTCAATGGTAATGATCTCATCATACCTTTGTATTCAAAACTTCCGGTACGAATCCCGGCTCCGATTCCTGGTCTTATGCGGACCACCTTTTCCTTCGGAAGAACCGAGGAGGAGCTTTGCTGGCTCTACAGCCCCGATCTTCACATCTGGATTCTGTTCTTTCAGGTATTCCCCAACTCCTGTTAAGTTCCGCCGGTTCTGTTAAAATGCATCAACTTTTTCCTTCTGTATCTGCCCAGATCTCCAGGACCTGTGGTTTCTTTTATGCATTGCCGGGTTTGCCGGATTCACAAACTGTCCCGGATAAAGAAGTTTCGGGATCCTCTTTGGAAAGTTCTTTTGCCTTTGCGATTGTCCGACATTCCTTGGTCCCTTCTGTCGTGGTTCTGTCTGTACGCTTTCAGGATGTTTGCGTCTTTTCTACGCTCATCGTCTCCGCATGGTAAGGATGATGCGATATCACTTTTCTTTGCGATACGCAAGTCCGGAATTTACTATTTCCTGAGTTGAAGTTTCGATGATCACAGATCCCTTCTTTCAGGATTCCTTTTTCTTCTGCATCTTCGATCATCGCTTTTCAACACGATCTTTTTTACGCTTCCAGCCGATTCAAGCTTTACCAAGAACTTTCAGTCCTTCTGCCAACGAATGATTTTTAATCAATCAGAGGTGTTCCCCTGATATACGCCAGCCATCTTTTTTATTCCTCCTTATTCCTACCGAATAGATATGTTTTCTATGAATTGATTAATATATCTCCCATAAACATATTTGTTGTCGACTATATTTATAGGTCATCTTTTACTCCCACTCGGCTGTTCCCTTGAACCTGGTTTGCCAGCTTATCATGCCTGGCTTTTCTCCGGCAAGAAACCATTGATTCACTTATCGTTTTCAACGATTTTGAGACTGTGCTGCTCCAGAAGATCAGCCACCTCCCTGTCACTCCATCCACATGAGGCTCCTGATTACATACCCAAAGTCCTCTCCTAGAACGGAAGTCGTACACTGAGACGCTCTTCGCACACGATTTGGCTCATCATCCAGTACAGGCGATGTGAGCGATACTCTTCCGTTGTCCAACGGAAGCCATCATCCCCCACTTTGGTGTACTCGTCGATTCTTTTGCCAGTCTGTATCCACCGTTGCTTTCCTCTCGATAACGTGGACAATCTCTCAAGCCTTGCTCAGAAGTAAGATGATCTGTTCCAGGTCCAGATATTTCAGCGGTAATCCCTGGTTCTCGCGAACATCTCTTCAGTCTCGGATATACTTACTCTTTCATCGGCATGTGTCGCCAGATCTCACCATGCGACATGAGCACTCTTCCTTTAAGTTGATATCTCTTCATAGGCTCCTTTCACCTCTTAACGAACCATACCTTACCCTCATCATATCAGAAGCAGAACATTACAGGGAAACCCACCTGAAAAGGTACAAGCTTGTAGGAGAACTTCCCTTTTCATACCTACCTTCCCGGCAGGTTTTCTGCATTTCCGATATTCCTGTTCACTGTCCGCAACGTCAGAAGTCATCTTGCATCAAATGCATGTTTTCTTCCTGGTTGTACACAGACATTGAAAACGCTGGCTACTCTTTCGAACGGAGCCAGACATCTTCTACACCGGCATTCGATTTCCGATGTGCAGCAGGCATCTGCATGCCATGCAGACTCCAGCAGGAACTGCAGCATCTTCTCTTTGATTGCTTTCCCAGTTTTGTCGGAATTTCAACATTCGCCAGACAGCCATGCATCGATTTCCGCCGCTTATTCTACCGATTACCCTGCCCGCCTTCTGATCTCCTCATTGTTTTGCAATCTTTGTACTTTTCTCCGGTGCATCTTAGCATTATACCCATTACATGCCATCATTGCGCAGGCAAATACTTCATGTGGGTATCATAAACTGCCCAAGTGTATGTGCCATGGAGGCGATTCTCAAGTCCTACGTTTGAGAATCCCATGCCGGCGATGTACTGGCCAAGTGCCCATGCCTTCGCGGCCTTCTTTTTTCGTTGGCAACTCCACTTCAAAGACTTGGAAATCAGCTCGATTGCCTTAATATGGAACATATCTGTCATTTCCCATGCTGCTTTTGTATATCCTTCGATAGCATGTGTCAGGGCATCCATACCGGTCGAAGCAGTCAGTCCTTTCGGCATGGAGGACATCATTTCCGATCGATCACTGCGATGATTGGAATATCGTGAGGGTCTACGCATACGAATTTTTCTCTTCTTTTCTACATCTGTAACAACGTAGTTAATGGTAACTTCTGCTGCAGTTCCTGCTGTAGTCGGTACTGCAATTATCGGAACAGACGGATTCTTGGTTGCTGCAGTTCCTTCCAGAGCTTCTTACATCTTCGAATTCCGGATTGGCAATGATGATACCGATTGCTTTGGATGTATCCATAGAAGATCCTCCGCCGATTGCTACGATATAATCTGCACCTGCTGCCTTGAAGGCCTCGACTCCATGCTGTACATTTTTCGATGGTCGGATTTGGCTTGATATCAGAATACATCTCATAGTCCAGTTCTGCATCTTCCAATACCTTTGTCACTTTGCTGGTCACATTGAATTTGATCAGATCCGGGTCAGAACATACAAGTGCTTTCTTTCAGTCCTCTTACCTTTACTTCTGTCGCAATCTCCTGAATTGCTCCTGCTCCGTGAAATGATGTCTGATTCAGATTAATTCTGTTTGCCATAACTTTCAACTCTCCTTTTTATGTACGTCCCTTTTTTGTTTGACTATATTATAACAATCTCTTTCTATAAAAAGAAAGTGACAAAGCAGGTCTTTTTTTGTAACATTTGCATGTTACACTTTTCCTGTTTTGTCACTTTACATTACATTTTCAACAAAGCTTCTTTGTCCTTTTTTCACAAAAGTTCCAATTTTCAAACAACTTTCTTCTAATTTTGCCGGCATTGCTGTCACCAGATTTTGCCATCTCCTCCGGTGTCTCCTTCATCGGGCCAAGCACCCTGTGTCGTCATATAAACAGAGATCCCTGACAATACATTTCCAATAGAAAACGTATCTCCTTTTTGACAAAGGCTTTTTGGGTTTTCTGGCAGATCTGGTTTTCATAGAATCCCAAAATCAACTTTGAAAATCATGATCTTTCAGGCAATTCTGGTATCATTTCCGGAACACAGCCTTAAAAAGAGTTTTCTTCTTCTATATAATGGAACTTGTTCATGGGCCGTCTTTTTCCCTCTCATATGCTTTAGAAAAGATTCAGCAAAATCCGGTCAAAATACCAGTTAATCAGGTCGTATTTATCCTGAAAATGGCGATAGAAGGTCTGTCTGGTGGTCTGACACTCTGCCACGATTTCCCTGACCGTGATCTTTTCTACAGGCATCTTCCTCATACAAACCTTCATCGCATCTGCAAGACGGTACTTCATTGCGTCTTGTTTTTTTTCCTGTTTTGTCTCTTCTTTCCACGCTTCCATTTCCATAAATTTCGCCCTCTTTGCATGATTTTGTGCTTCTGCATCTATTTTATCAATTTGTGCCGGGAATCTAATTCTATTGCGTGGAATTTCTTGTTCTTTTTGTTTCTGTTCTGCTTTTTGCGGATTTTTCTCCAACCTATTTCTGCATTTTCTGCTTATGCATTTTCCTGATTCTGTGCTTGCCAGCTCTTCCAGAATGATTCCATGCTGTTTCCGATTCAGTTTACTTAGCACACAGAAGAAGAACAATTGCAACGGCTGCCAGGATAACAGGCATCAGGTTCATACAGATGTTGATCATGCGAAGAGAGAGAACTTTCACTCTGCTCTACATTCGAACATATCCGGCTGCATTTACCAGAATTCCAAGAAGGAACGGTCCGACTGCACCCGCCTAATTTGTTCATGAAACTGGTGCTTGCATAGACAAATCCATCGGTACGGATTCCCTCTTCCACTGTCCATATTCTACGGTATCCGGAACCATTCCATAGATCAGTCCTGTAACCAGTCCGTTTGCTTTGCATTGCTGACACAGAGCAGAACCATCATCACGGTAGAGCTCATCGTCTTCGGGCTTGCAAAAAGAACACGCTCAGGTTTGAAACAACCCTCACTGCATATCCAAAGATACAGGTATAGTTCTTCTCTTTAAAGATCTTTAACAGGTAGAATCCGAAGAATCTGCCAGTCCTGACAGGATTCCTGCCAGTCCGAAGTATATACTTGCCAGTCCCGGATTGTTCCAAGTATAAATAAAGTAATATGTTGCAACCGTGCTTCGACCATAGTTCAGAAATCCATAGGCAAAAAGCTTACCCGGGATGATCAGAAGCGGCGGGTTCTTTGCGATTACACGGATCAGTTTGTTGAATTTGATCTTCTGGCTTGCCGGCGGGTAAACCACTTCTTTGGTTCCCTTACAGCAGATGATTGCAAATGGAATTGCAAAGATACAGCTTGCGAACACTGCCTTTACATAGCCTCCTGCCATATCTCCGCCTGCTCCGCCGAATTTTTGCTACCAGTGGAAGAACCAGACTGCTTGCCAGTGCGGATGCAAAGGAAGAAACCAGTATACGGTTACTTGCAAATTTGGATCTTTCATTTGCATATGGGGTTACACAGGAGTTCAGTGCTCCGTACGGGATATCCCACATGGTTGCAAATACAACTGCCAGTACATAAAGAACACAGGCATAGGTCGTTCTCGCCGGTGTGCTCCAGTCGGATGCGCCCAGAAAGTAAGGTTACGGTCGGAACCAGTAAAATTGCTCCCGTCATCATCCATGGCCGATAACGTCCCCAACGGGATTTGGTATTATCCGCCAGAAGTCCGATCAGCGGATCGTTGATTGCGTCAAACGCACGAACTGCCGGGAAAGAGTTGATACGGCAACCATCGGCACCATTGCCACGTCTGTCAGGAAGTACATCAGATAAGAACTGACGATGACCCAGCACAGGTTCATCAGGCTCCTCCTAATGCGAAAAGCTACCTGCCGTTTAATCGACTCAGAGCCATGGTAATAGGTTTGTTCCTTTTGATTATTTTCCATAAAATAGATTCTCCTTCCACATTTTGCGGATGACAGCATTTTTGCGGATAATCCCGTCATCTCATTCCCTCCCGATCCACCGACCGGCAACCACATTTTCATCTTTTTTGTGAAATATTTACATAATACTCTTGCTTTTATCTTGTAATTTAGACTATCATAACAATGAGGAATAAGCTAATAGCTCTTTTTATGCATTTTACATTCTTTTTGGTTATGGCATCGTAAAAAAATGTGAAAAAAGCACAAAGAAGAAGACCGGAGGTGTATGATGCGTTTAGTACAATTAGTATTTTATTAAAATAGCAGAATGTGGTTCTATTACAAAAGCCGCACAGGAACTTTATGTCAGTCAGCCAAGTCTGACGAAAGCAATCGCCAGTCTGGAGGCTGAATATGATATCAAACTTCTGGAACGGACATCCAAGGGTGTGCGGATGACTGCGCGCGGCAGCGAATTCCTGGAATATGCAAAAGATGTTATCAGTTCCAGTCAGAAACTGGAGGATGTATTTGGCAAAAAAAGATTCCGTTCCGATCCAGAGGCTTTGTATTGCCAGCCAACAGTTTGACTTTCTCTACGACCTTCTGAAATCCGTCTGCCGGGAACATCAGATGATGGTCAACGTGATGATGGCAGAAGTAGACAGAAGGAACGGTGCTGAAGCGGGTGAAGGGAAGAACTGCGGATATCGGCATTCTGATTCTGACCGACTCTGATAAGAAGGAATTTGAACAAGAAATCAAAAAATGCTCTGGAAGTCCATGAAATGGCAGATTCCGGCGTCTATGTCTGTATGGCATCCCGCTCTCCTTTCTATCACAGGACCGAAGTAAAATCTTCTGAAATTTCCGACTATCTTCATGTAGCTCTCGATATGGATGACCAGTTAATCCGGAAAATGTATCTGGGGGATCTGCAAACAGTGTGGACAATGAACAATTGATCTGCTGCAAATACCATCAGTGCATGTCTCTATTTCATGCGGGAGGCAGGAGCTCTTCTTTATATTCCAAAATGGGTAAAAGGGCTTCTGGAAAAAACCGGATATCCATGTCATCCCTTAGTAAAAGATGACGGAAGTGCCTATCCACTGGTCAACCATCTCGCCTGGGTCAAGCGGGAAAATGAAGAACTGACGATCCCGGAGCAGCGTTTTTGTGCATCTTTTTAGCAGAAAAAGTTTCCGAATGATCCAGATATGCATTTTAGTTATACACTGTGTATACTTTTTATGAATTTGAAATACATTTTCTGTGCAGTTATAATAAGACTTGCGGAACAACAAATCGTAACCTCTTGCTTTTACAAGAAAAGAAAAAGGATGGAATGTTATGGCGAAAGTACATTTAGAAAGTGTTCCGGATCTAATGAAAAAGGCCGGAGAAATTCGTAAGGATATTGCACGGGCGCGCGTTATGCAGGAAATGTTCATATCGGTGGACCAATGTCCGCTGCCGATATCGTAACTGCTTTGTACTACAAGTATTTAGGTTTCGATCCGGAAAATGTGGAAAGATCCGGAAAGAAATATGTTTGTTTTTAGTAAAGGACACAATGGAATCCTGCTCTATTGCATTTTCTGTGATATGGGTATGTATCCATGGGAAGAATTATTTGATTATTATAACAAGATAGGTCATACTTTTCGGTGCTCACCCGAACCGCAAGCATGTTCGCGGAATCGAAGTCTCTACCGGATCTTTTGGGACATGGTCTGAACTGGAGCGTAGGTTTTGCTCATGCAAACCGAAATGAAGGCATTGATTCCAGAATCTACTGCCTGTTGGGAGACGGCGAAATGGAAGAAGGATCCAACTGGGAAGCAATCATGTATGCAGGTTCCCACAATCTGGACAACATTGTTGCAATCGTAGACAACAATCACTGTTCTGCTTCTTTCCTTGCCGGAGAGAACATGAAATGGCAGTGGAACTCTATGGGTGACTGCTTCCGAAGCTTTGGATGGGAAGTCTATGAAATCGATGGAACCGATATGTATGCCATCGACGAAACACTCGGCAATCTTCCGCCTGTTGATCTTAAGAACCCCGGAAAACCAATCTGCATCATTTCCAACACCACCAAAGGACAGGGCGTATCCTATATGATGGAACACCAGCTACGCTTGGCATATCGGTGGACTGGACGATGACAAACTGGCTGAAACAGAAGCTCTCATTGACGCATATACCGAAGAGCAGTTGAAAAGGAGGGGATAGAAATGGCAGGTTTTTACATTTAATATTACCGATATGGCTGCTATGATGAACGCCAAAGATATCGTGACAAAGAAAATTATTGAGATGGTAAAGACAAATCCAAAGGTTTGCTACATCAACTCTGACGGAACCGGACATGCCGGACCGCTCCGTGACTTATATGAGGAATTCCCGGACAGGGTTCTGGACGTCGGAATCGCAGAAATGAACACGGTAACCGTAGCTGCCGGACTGGCAAAGAAAAGGCTACATCCCATTCGGACAGGCATTCCGGACCATTCCTCTGCGTCCGTGCTCTTTGACCAGATCCACAACGATCTGGCATACAACGACCTTCCAGGTTCGTCTGATCGGTACCACGGCGGACTTTCCTCCGGCTATGGTCCGACTCATAATACCATCGTAGAATTCGGTGTTATGAACACCATTCCGAATATGACCATGATCGCCCCCTGCGATGCAAATGAATGTGTCAAGATGCTGGAAGCTTCCTGACCTATCCGGGACCGATTTATATCCGGATCCCCACGAGGAGAAAGAACCAGCTGTTTATACCGATGATTTCGACTATGAAATTGGAAAGGCAATCACCATTAAAGAAGGAAAAGATGCCACCATCATCGCAACAGGATCTGAGGTACATTTCAGTATCCAGGGCTGCAAAAGAGCTGGCGGAAGAAGGCATTGATGTAGGAGTCATTGACATGCATACTCTGAAACCGATCGATAAAGACGCCATCATCAACGCTGCAAAGAAGACCGGCGTGATCATCACGGCTGAAGATCACAACACATTAGGTGGTCTGGGAAGTATGGTTGCCGATGTTCTGATGGAAGCAGGAGTTCCTGCAAGACTGAAGAAGATCGCTATCCCGGATACTTTCGTAGCTTTGGTTATCCGGAGGAAATTTATCCTCATTACGGTTCGACGGACCGGTATCGCTAAAACTGTCCGTGAATTTCTTTAGAAGTAATCCTTCAAATAGATACCCTCTTATTTCAACAGGAAGAACCCTCAATCGGTCGGGTTCTTCCTGTTTCTGTTTTTCGGGTTATAGGACAAAACGTGTTGATGGCTAATCCCAGCCATCAAACGTTCTATCCACATTATGTAAGTCGCTCCAAACAATTGCATCACCCCAGATTGAAAGACTCTTTTCCAATCGATTCTTCTCATTCATTCGCTGATAAATAGATGTGATACTCTGTTCTGTGGGCATGACTTTTTATTATTTCTGACAAAGGAAGAGGTTCTGGTGAGTGCATATAACACCACCAGTACACCGCTTTTATTCTTCTTTCGATAGATAAGCCCCTATGATTTCTTAACATTTCCCGGAGTCTTGAATTAATTCCACCTTCAATTCGGTTATTAGTAGATGGTGTTGAAAAATCATTCTTTAAGTTTTCGTCAAGGTATGGAAAAAGAGTTTTTTCTTTAAGCAACTTAAGCAACGATCTTTCAGCTTTTAATATTCTCTCATGCGTAGGTCTTGATTTTCCATTCTCATCTATAGTCATTTCGTCAAGAAAGTCTTGATACTTTTTAATCCAATTGATAAAACGTTCCACCCATATCTGGGATTCCTTTTTACTTTTGATTTTCAATAGATCTTTGGCCAGCATATAAAGTTCTGCGCCAGCGCAGTGTTAGGGCGAGAAGTTGTATATCGTTTTACTTGACAAAACACATGGAATACACACCTTTGATGTTTTGCTTTTGGCCATGCCTTTTTGAGTGCTTTTGCAAACCCTGTACCCCATCAGACACTAGCATCCTTGGCTCAGCGATACGTTTCATCAAAGCGATCCAGGCTCCTGCATGTTCATAACGACACAAATACCATCCCAACACATGCTTTTCATCACAGCAAATCAAAACGCATGCTTTCCGACCAAGATAGATCCCATCGAGAAATACTACATCTCTAGTTTCTGCTATCTTTGGCGGCATAGCCCATATATCCCAGAACTTTGCTGTCTTTCTTCTAAAGGATCTTCCTTCTCCAGACATTGTTGATTGAGATTCTTTTCCAAACAGCCAATCCAAAAAGATTTGCAGTTCCTTGATTCATTATTAATTTTATGCGTTAGTGACGTTTTGCAATTCTTACAAAGCCAACGTTGCGAACCAGCTTTTGTCTTTCCAGACTTCACACATTTCATACCACAAACAGGACAATTTACTTGATTCATCTAATCTTCCCTCCATGGTTCTTATTTTTAAGGAAGATTAAAAACCGTTAGTCCCTTTATTTTCAAGGGTTTGGAGACTTTTTATCAACACGTTTTGTCCACCCTCAAAGTTGTTTAAAAAAAAAGATTAAACCGCCTTCAGCCCTTTATTTTCAAGGGCTGAAGGCGGTTTCTATCAACACATTTTTGTCCTATAACTCCTGTTTTTCATAGTAATCAAAAAAGATCAACATTTCTGCTTTGATCTCCCAATAAATATGTACCTTCAAAATCACATAAAAGAACTCTTTCATCCATTCTCTCCTATCACCTGTTTGGTTATGCCC
>VOFK01002329.1_pt1 | contig 10826 bp, 23 predicted proteins | sample 5384121 | NCBI WGS metagenome assembly VOFK01 (sample SAMN12384730, study PRJNA508395) | human gut metagenome | isolation source: healthy gut J | host: Homo sapiens | reverse complement strand
GAAAAGTTGCAAATGCAACAAATGCACAAAAAATGTACAGTGGCGTTATTCAACCCGGGACCGAAGAAACACAGGTATTTATTTATGGGTGCGTGTATTGTTACCTGATCTGGTAGCTGACAGCTTACAAAAGCATCTGGTGAGGCAAATGCAGTATACAGCCTCATGATTATGTTATTAGTATTTGCAATCCTTGCTATTTTAAAGTTCCCTCTACTTAGTAGCACAGCACAAGAAAATCTTCGGAAAGAGTGCATTGTAAAATATAATCAAGAATACAGAAAACCTGCCACCGGCAACTTTTTTCTTGTATATTTGGTATAAAAAGGGACTGTTGTTCGAATAATGACGGATAGACAGTCCCTTTCTTTTTAACATGCCGTATTGTTAAAAAAAAAATAGACATTCATAGAAAAATGTCGAAGAAATAATAAAGGAAAACCTGCAGGTTATTCCATAGATATTTTTCGATGGAATAACTGATTTTATGTTATAGTAAATTTTTTGATTCCTGAAGCATACGAAAAAAATTGTATGTAAAAATTATTAAAAACGAAGGAGGACGCTCAAAGATGAGTCCGAAAAAAGCAAAAAAGAGCTAATGAACTTCCCTTATATTCCTCTTGGTCCATTTCAATGGAGAATTCCGCGGAATCCATTACAGAGTAGAATATGTGGAATTTTTTCAGGGTTGATCCTTGGCGCAACAGCTTTAAGTTCTATTCCGTATCTGACAGATAATCTTGGACTTCCATATGAACTTGCATGGAGCTGTGTCATCATTGAAGTATTTATGTATATGCTTCATGGATGGTTAGGGAGATCCGGTTGTCCCGGGATGGATTACTCCGACACTTCCATTTACCCCCTGGCGTATTTAAATGGGTTTTGAAAGGACCAGACAGAATCCAGGCGATGATCGCGTTGCAGCTTCTGGTCGCATTTGTATTTATATTTATGGGAATTACGAAACTGGCAGACAAATTTGTAAATGGTGTGCCAAATTCAATTAAAGGTGGTATCCTGATCGCTGCCCCGATTACGGTATTGCAGGGACAGTTATCGGATGGAAGCCAGCTTATGACTGCACCGGTAGCAACACTCGCCGGTACATTATTGCTTGCATTTTTAAGCTTTTCACCGTTCTGTGAAAAAGAACAGAAGTAAATATAAGATATTAGATATTATGGCAAAATACGGCAACTTGTTCCCATATCTGATCGCTATGGTGGCAGGAGTTGCGCTTGGAGAATTATCAAAACCTGTATTAGAACTTGGAACAGTCATCAGAATTCCTGATTTCAGTAATATATTCCATACAGTCAGTATCTTTGCGGTAGGTTTTCCGCCGCTTTCGAAATTTATCAGTGCCATACCTCTGGCTTTGATCTGTTATGTACTGGCGTTTGGAGATTTTGTTACATCGAAGACGCTGCTGGTAGAGGAAGCGCAGGAGAGCAGAAGTGATGAATATATCGACTTTAACTCAAGCAGATCTAATCTGATCAGTGGCTTAAGAAACCTGATCCTTGCAATTTTTGCACCATTCCCACCGCTGGCAGGACCGTTATGGGTTGGAATGACCGTATCAGTAGCGATGCGTTACAAAGAAGGAAAGAAAGCAATGAAATCATTGATTGGTGGAATGAGTTCTTTCCGTATGGCGACATTTATCAGTGTTATCCTGGTACCGATCGTATCTTTCATGAAACCAATCATGGGAGTCGGATCAGCAATTACATTATTGTTCCAGGCTTATGTCTGTGCAAGAATTGGTATGGAATACTGTCAGTCTAACACAGATAAGAGTATTGCAGGTGTTATGGCAGCGGTATTGGCGTTCAAAGGATCCGGATGGGCATTGCTCGTCGGCTTTTGCAATGAACCTGTTACTTTCTAATATGGATTTCAGAAGAAAAAAAACTGGGAGTGCTTACAACAGAGGAACTGGATCAGGTAGATGCCAAAGAGATGAAGAAGCGCAGAGGCTTCTTACACAGAAAAACAGGGATAAAAATATGTGCCTGTGTTATGTTGTGTGGCAGGATAATATATTAAAAATAAATGTAATAAACATAAAATGAGGGCCTATGGGAATATCCATGGGCCTCTCTTTTTCGTTTTTTACAATGCATCGTGCACAATCTGAAGTGCCTGATGTAATTTTTTCTCCGATCTGTCCAGGTGCAGAAGCCTGTGCTCCGGAACCAAATGTCAGACAGGAACCAAATGCCTCGCAGGCAATACGGCTGATACTTCCAAGTCCAGCCATAGACATGGTGATGATCGGTCTGTCGGCATAGTCTGATGCCATCTCTTCAGTAGCAGAAAGAAGGGTCAGAAATCATTTTTTGGTCTGTGGCATAACAGCCATTTTAGAATATCGGCCCCCATATCCTGCATTTTGCGGAGACGGTAAATGAGATCAGATTTGGCAGGTGTTTTGTCAAAAATCATGATTAGAGGCAATGACCTTTGCACCGGAAGCGTGGATTGCATCAATCATCTCCCGTACAGTGTCATCTCCTGTAAAGATCTCTACGTCAATAATATCAGCATTGCCGGTTGCTGCTAACTGCTTTGTTAAGTTCGGCATATTTTTCTGTGGACATTGGATGTACGCCGCCTTCTTTGTCTGTACGGAAGGTACAGAGAAGAGGAGTATCGCCCATTACATCACGAAGTTCTTTTGACGAGTTCTTTGACTTTTTGCAATATCTTCAACATCTTCGTACCAGTCCATCCGCCATTCCATCAGATCCATATGCATGCCAAGATATGTACGGGTAAGGGAAAGGATGTCTTCTTTTTGTCTTTCCAACATTAGAATGCAGATTGCCGGAATTCCATTTCCGAGTTCCAGATTTCTTACTTTTACAGTGTTCATGAAAAATTCTTCATTTAATCTTCATATAAACATAGGAAATTCCCAGTTTTTCTTTCGTATTCACTGTCCACACGTTTGCCGAGGATCAGTTCGATAGCTGCAATTGCCTGGAAAGAGCATCATGCCCCTTGTCCGTTCATTGTTTTACATCCGGCGTGTCGCCATTTTCAACATTGCTGTTTCGTGTGGGGCGTAGACAACGTCTGTGACGATAAGATCAGGACGGAAGAAAGAAGGATCAGAATAAAGTGATTCCTTCGAGTGGCTTCATTCCAACGCCTGTGGCATTTGTGAAAAAAGATAAGAAGAATGCATCTCTTCTTTTAATTTATCCAGATCTTCTAGAGGGTAGAATGTTGCTTTACAATTGGTATTTTCGTTAATTTTTTTACCGTATCGAGTGCATTCTGTTTGAACTTTTTGTCATCTCTTTGCGGAAGATAACATCTCAGCAACACCATCCAGTGCAGCCTGGATCTCAACAGCAGTAGCAAAGCTCCGCCGGAACCTACAATTGTTACTTTCTTTCCGGTAGGGTCAATGTCATTGTCCTTTAAAGACTGTACATAACCGATACCGTCTGTGATGTGTCCGACCAGGTAGCCGTCTTTATTGACGATGGTATTTTACCGCACCACAGAGTTTGGCAGCCGGAGAGATTTCATCCAGATACTGATGTACGATTGTCTTATTTGGCATAGAAACATTGGCACCACGCATCTTCAGTGCGCGTAAGCCCTTGATTGCATCTTCAAGTTCAGGTGCATCTACTTCAAATGCAAGATTTACAATGTCAACACCTAGCTTTTCGTAAGCTGCATTATGTGTTGCAGGTGACTGCGAGTGGCGGATTGGATAAGCCAGAAGACCGATTAATTCGGTGTGTCCGGTAATCTGATGTCTTTCCATAATAAGAAATCTCCTTTTTGTAATAAAACTTTATCTTTGCTTATCTTTTCACAAATTACAGATGCATAAACAAATGCTAAACAGATACGGAAGTGATAGAAAATGACTATTGATCTGTAGTGAAAGTTCTATAAAGAGCGAAGAAGTGCATATACTTTAACAGCACAACGGGAAGGAGCAGGGAAAGTGGACACAGAACAGTTATATAAAGATATAAAAAGCAAGAACGCACGGAGAAATCTATATCGGTGTTGTAGGACCGGTAAGAACGGGAAAAATCGACATTTATCAAACGCTTTATGGATGTAATGGTATTGTTGCCAAAATGGAAGATGAACATAAGAAAGAGCGGACAAGAGACGAACTTCCTCAGTCTGCGGCAGGCAAGACGATTATGACAACAGAACCAAAATTTGTACCGAAAGATGCTGCAGTAATACATCTGGACCGGGACGTTGAAGTGAAGATCCGTCTGATTGACTGTGTCGGATATATGGTAAAGGGTGCTTCAGGGATACGAGGAGGCCGGGCATGAACGTATGGTAAAGACTCCGTGGTATCAGGAAGAAATACCATTTACCAAGGCAGCGGTGATCGGTACACAAAAAGTGATTCATGAACATGCAACGATAGGGAATCGTGGTAACAACCGATGGAACGATTACAGATATTCTGCCGGAAAAATTATGAAGATGCGGAGGCACGGACTATAAGAGAACTTCAGTCTATCCGAAAACCATTTGTAGTACTGGTGAATTCAAAAAACCACATGGCCAGGAGGCTAAGGAGAAGGCAAAAAAACTGGAAGATACATATGGAGTTAAAAGCAATGACCGTAAATTGTGAACAAATAAAGGAAGAAGATATTTATCGGATTCTGGAGGCCGTTTTGTATGAATTCCCGATATCTGAGGTACAGTTTTATATACCGAAAATGGGTGGAAATGCTTCCGGTTACACACAAGATCAAACAGGACCTTCTGGAACATATACAAAAATCCTCGAACACCTGAAGAGATCAAAGATGCGGCAGCTTTAACCGGAAGACCGGAAAGTCCATACATAAAAGACTGGTATGTAGAACAGATACAGATGGATACAGGCTGTGTTATCATTCAGATCCACATGTATGAAAAATATTATTATGAAATGTTAAGTGAGATGACAGGAACTACGATCACAGGCCAGTATGATCTGATAAAGACGATGCAGAAAACTTTCAATCTTAAAGAATGAATCTGAAAATGTAGAAGATGCATTTACTGCAGTCCGGATGAAAGGGTATGGAGTAGTCAGTCCCGACAAAAAGAAGAGATCGTACTGGATGAACCAGAGATTATCAGACAGGAAATAAATATGGGGTGAAAATTCATTCGCAGGCGCCGTCCATTCATTTGATCCCTGCTAATATAGAGACGGAGATAGCCCCGATTGTTGGAAATGAGCAAAAGCAGGCGAAAGATTTGATCCAGTATATTAAAAATGAGGAAAAAATGGAAGGAGGTATCTGGAAAACCAGTATAATTTCGGAAAGACAGTAGAAGAACTTGTCATGGACAGGATGAAGAAATAAAATGGCAGTTAGTTAATGACGAAAGCCAGGAAAAAACTTCAGGATACTATGGAAAGGTTGTGGATGACAGTAATGGAGGCATGGTGTGTATCATTATTTAGAATTATGACTTAAAATTCAAAAACACTTGAAATATAGAATAGAATGTGTCTATAATATGAATTAGAATTGGTAAAGGGGCCATACTCGTCAGGGGTGTGGTCTCTTTTTACCATAATAGACAATAAGAATCTGGAGGATGATAAAAATGAAAGATTACACGTTCAAAGTACCGCAAGATATTGTATTTGGTGTAGGCTCTTTAAAAGACTGCCGGAGCTTCTTGAAAAAAAAGCGGATCTAAAAAGATGATGGTAGTATCAGACAGAGACTGGAGAAATTAGAGTCATACAGAAAGTGCTGGATATTGTGGAGGCAGAAGGTATAGAAACAGTAAGTTTTCCTTGATATTCTTTCAAACCCACAGTAGATATGGTAAATGCGGCGACAAAGGTATATAAGAATCAGGAGCGACAAGTATAGTTGCACTTGGAGGAGGAAGCCCGATGGATGTTGCCAAGGCAGTAGGTGTTCTGGCAAGATACGGCGGATCCATTACAGAGTATGAAGGTGCACATCTTGTTCCGGGACCGATCGAACCAATCATATAAGCAATCCCTACTACAGCAGGTACCGGAAGTGAAGTTACGGCGTTCTCCGTTATTACAGATACCTCCAGAAATTATAAATTAACGGTTTTTAGCTATGAATTACTTCCAAAAATACGCACTGTTAGATCCGGAGATGATCATGTCTGTACCACCGATGGTTGCGGCTTCATGTGGAATTGATGCACTGATCCATGCATGGGGAAGCATATACATCACTTGGCGCTTCACCGTTTTCTGATGCAATGGCAGAAAAAGCAATGGAACTGATCGGCGGTAATATCCGTAGATTTGTGGCAAACAGAAAGCGGACGAGGAAGCTGCATGTGCAATGATGTCAGGAAGTATGTTTGCGGGAATTGCATTTGCTTGGGCAAGACTTGGAGATGTACATGCCATGTCACATCCGGTCAGCGCATTCTTTGGTGTACAGCATGGAGTGGCGAACTCTATTCTGCTTCCTGTGATCGTAGAGTATAATGCGCTGGCAGATCACGGACGCTATGAAAAAATCTACAATTATATCAGTGAAGATAAAGAGCCGGTGAAAGATTTTTTAAACCGGAAATGCTGGTAGAAGAAATCAAGAAACTGAATGCATCTCTGGGAATTCCAAAAACTCTTTCCGAGGTCGGTGTAACCGAAGATAAGATTCCACAGATGGCTGCAGATGCGATGAAGAGTGGAAATATTGCGGCTAATCCAAGACAGACAACATTAAAGGATGTGGAGATGTTGTACCGCAAAGCTTTATAGTATGATATTTTATTGATTCTGTATGTGTAAGATTGCATTATTTTCATAAAAGGTCAGGTTAAAATATAAAGAGTATATGACTATCACAGATAAATGTTGGAGGTACAATATGAGAGTAGCAATTATTACGGCAAATACAGATATATACAAAGGAACGAAAGCGAATGAAAGCGGAGGAGGCAGTAAAGCTTGTAGCGGAAGAAGCTGGACTTGAAGTTGTCTTTATGAGAGCACTGCCGCTGGACAGAGAAGTATTGTCAACTGTTATGAAGCGCATGACAGATGGAAAAGCAGCAGACCTGATCCTTACCACAGGCGGTGCGGATGTAATCCAGGTGACTGTACACCAGAAGCAACCATGAATATTGTAGACAGACCGGTACCGGGGATTCCTGGAAGCAATGAGATCGCATACTATGAAACTGACAAGACGCAGTATGCTGAACAGAAGTGTGGCCGGAATCAGTGGAGATACACTGATTGTAAACCTTCCGGGAAAAAGCACAGGCAGTAAAAAAGAAAGTCTCAGATTCTTACTTCCGGAACTTGTGCATGCTGTAAAGGTTATCAAAGGGAGAGGCATAAAGAATGAAGATCACGTACCTGGATCACAGCGGTTTTGCTGTAGAATACAAAAAATATGTATTGATCTTCGACTGGTATAAAGGTAAACTTCCTGAATTTGATTCGGAAAAAAAAAATTTATGTATTTTCCAGCCATTCACATTATGATCATTTTGACCGGAAAATATTTGAGCTGGAGAACATATATCCGAACGTAAGATATGTACTGTCGGCAGATATTACAGAAAAGCCGGTCCCTTCAAAGGTATGGTTTGTTATTGCCGACAAAGAATATCAGATTGGTAATCTGAAAGTACAGACACTTCATTCTACGGATGCGGGTGTAGCATTTCTTGTGTATGTAGATGATAGGATTATTTATCACGCAGGAGATCTGAAACTGGTGGCATTGGGAAGAAGAAAGTGAATATTATAACGAACAGATGCGGATGGATTATCAGAAAGAAATCCATAAATTAAAAAAATATACGGATTGATGTAGCATTTGTTCCGTTAGATCCAAGACAGGAAGAGCAATATTACTGGGGACTGGATTATTTCATGAAGCATACAGATACAGAACTGGTCTTTCCTGATGCATATGTGGGGACACTATGAAGTTTATGAGAAACTTATGAATAATCCGCAGGCAGAATCCTATAAAGAACATGTAATGCATGTAAAGGTACCAGGACAGATATTCGAATTGCCATAAGTCTGAAAGAAATTGTCTGATTATGAAATCGGAAAAAAAGGTTTGTTATTTTGAATAAATAGTGCTATAATAATAAACGCTTTTGAAAAAATGCAAGTAAGACAGGTAATCGCAGAACTGCAGATGCCGAAAGGCAGCAGGTGAGGAAAGTCCGGGCATCACAGGGCAGGGTGCCGGATAACGTCCGGTGGAGGTGACTCCAAGGATAGTGCAACAGAAATGAACCGCCAGGCTTTGCCCTGGTAAGGGGTGGAAGGGCAGTGTAAGAGACTACCGCCCGTCCTGGTAACAGCAGGGGGGCATATGTAAACCCCATCCGAAGCAAGACCGATAAAGACGATGTGGCGGCCCGTCACGTCTTAGGTAGGTCGCTTGAACCCATTGGTAACGATGGGTCTAGATAGATGATTGTCCAACGACATAACCCGGCTTATCGTTTTGCTTTGCAATTTGAATGAATATAAAAATACCGTCTGATAATTAATTATCAGGCGGTATTTTTTGCTTTATTTGCGTCTTCCGTCATATTTTTTCTTCGCAGTATTTACAGCGGTAAACTTCTTTTTCAGGATCTGTAAGTACGAAGACATGATCCAGTCCCTGCTCAATCGAAGTGATGCAAACGAGGATTCTTGCAGTGAATCACGTTGCGGATTTCGTGAGGCAGATGGAGAGCTTTTTGTCTACGATCTCAGAATTTTTTTTATAATATTTACGGTAATGTTGTGATCGATGAAACCAAGGATGTCAAGATCCATAAAATCGATCGGACACTCCTCAATTTTCATGATATCTTTCTTTCCCATTTTATTACTCTTTGCATTTTTTATGATTGCAACGCAAAGAGTCCAGTTTATCCAGATGCAGGTATTTATAGATATCCATGCTTCGCCCTGCCTGGATGTGATCCAGTACAAATCCTTCTTCAATACGTCCGACAGTTAATGTATTTTTTACCATTGTTATCTTCCTCTAAACTTCAATTCCCAAAAGTAAGTATCAGTGCCATACGGATGTAAACACCATATTGTACCTGTTTGAAATAAGCAGCTCTTGGGTCATTGTCTACTTCTGTGGCGATTTCATTTACCCTTGGGAGTGGATGGAGAATATACATATCATCTTTCGGGCAAGCTCCATTTTTGTTGTCCAGGATGTAGAAGTCTTTCATACGTACATAATCTTCTTCATTGAAGAAACGTTCTTTCTGAACACGGGTCATGTAAAGAATGTCCAGATCAGGAAGGGCATCTTCCAGTCGTACTACCTCTTCGTAAGGAATATTCTGACGGTCTAATACATCGTTCTTGATATAGCTTGGAAGCTTTAATTCTTCCGGTGAGATCAGAACAAAACGGATCCCCGGATAACGTACCATAGCATTGATCAGAGAGTGTACGGTACGGCCGAATTTCAGATCGCCGCATAATCCGATTGTCATATTATCGAGTCGACCTTTTTAAAGAACGGATTGTAAGCAGATCTGTAAGTGTTCGTCGGATGCTGGTGTCCACCGTCACCGGGATTGATCACCGGAATTGTGGCATACTGGCTTGCAAACCATAGCGGGCACCTCCTCTTTTGGATGGCGCATTGCACAGATATCTGCAAAGCAGGAAATTACACGAATCGTATCTGCTACACTTTCCCCTTTCGCTGCGGAACTGGAATCTGCAGATGAGAAACCAAGAACGCTGCCACCCAGATTGATCATAGCTGCTTCATGGCTTAATCTGGTACGTGTGCTCGGTTCATAGAAAAAGAGTGGCAAGCTTTTTTGCCTTCACATGCGTGCATATTTTTTTCGGATTTGCCTCGATATCTTTTGCAAGATCCATTAAATTGTCAAGTTCTTCCACAGAAAAATCCAGTGGACTTAATAAGTGTCTCATGTCAAAACCTCCTGTTTTATAAATAAGTTAATAAATCATCGACAGATTTTCTCTTAGGGTGCATCAGATCAATATCAGGATATCCGATGGCGATGAGAGCAAGCTCCTGATCTTCCGGAATATGTAAAAAGATCGGTGATACCGTCTTCATCCCAGATGCCCATGATTACAGTTCCAAGACCTGCTTCGTGAGCGGCAAGGCAAAGTGTCTGACTTGCAACACCGACATCGAACATCTGCCAGCGGTCTTTTTTTTGGTGCTGTAGGAACCGTCGCGTTCAAAAACCGCAGCGCCCTTTTTTGAAAGTAACTGCAATAAGCATTGGTGCCTGCTTTATGATTTTTGCGTTGAAATCTGGAGTGTAATCAGTAACGATTTTATCAAGAATAGAAGAATCTTCGATTGCGATATATCGAGTGATCTGAGTGTTCTTCCAGGAAGGAGAATAAGATGCTGCACCGATCAGGGATTCTAAAGTTGCGTGATCTACAGGATCAGGCTTGAATTTTGCGAATGCTTCTTCTTGTTTTGATACATTCTAAAAGTATTCATGGTTTTTACCTCCTTTTTCAAATCTCATACATCATATAATATTTAACGATGATTTTCAATGTCTTGAAAAAATTTTTCGATGATTTTTTTATTTTAATCAGGATGGGTAGATTTTATTTTTTGGAATGTATTATAATTTAATAAATACGCAGATTTCCTGCATAATATACAAAAAGGAGAGAGTAAATGACATCATTGGAAGAACTTAGAACGCAGTTAAGTGATGTTGATGATCAGATTACGGATCTTTTTATGAAAAGCGAATGAAGATTTGTGAGGATCTCGGGATCTGTAAGATTAAAAATGGTTATGGGCGATAGGCTTACTCGC
>VOFK01004367.1_pt1 | contig 10850 bp, 18 predicted proteins | sample 5384121 | NCBI WGS metagenome assembly VOFK01 (sample SAMN12384730, study PRJNA508395) | human gut metagenome | isolation source: healthy gut J | host: Homo sapiens | reverse complement strand
AGCAGTCTGACCGGCATGTTTGGCGGCATACTGCTTTTTGATGGCCTGCTTTTTGCTGCCAGCGGGAAAGCGGATTGCTGGCAAACTGGGGATTTTCCTGCAAAAGATTTCTGGTACAGAACATTTACATTTGCCTTTTCCAGTTGGCGCTCTGCCTGTGCTGCTTTGCGGTACGGCTTCAGCTTGTGGCTGCGATAGCCCTCCCGCACCAGATAAGCGCCGGTCTCCACCGCTTCCTCGGACTTGTGGGCGCTTTCCACGCCCACATTGTCCTGCTCTGTTTCCCGGATCTCTTTGTGGAGCTTGCCTGCGACCAGATGGACGGGAGCTTCCCCTGACTCCTTGAGAAACTTTGGAAGGTGGCTTTTTTCTTGCTTGTCCTCAAAGGTCAGCTTCGAGGTCTTTTTTCCGGTATCCGGGTCAATGACCGTCTGCCTGACCTTTTTCTTTGGGATATTGGCCTGCGCCTTATCTGCTCTGGCCGCAGCTTTCTCCGCTTTACGGATCGGCTTTTCCAGTGCAGGGTCAGACCGTTCCTCATCAGTAAAGCGCAGGCGCGGCTCCTTATTCAAACCATTCTCCCAGCATGAGGGAGGACATCATGTAGTGCAGCTCTGCATAAATGGCCATTCCCACAGGATCGTTGAACATACAGCCGGACAGGTAGGCATAAAACTGTGCCACCACATCGGACAGGATCTTCGCTTCGGTTCCTTCCAGAACCAGACCACCCATACCTTCCTTGGCACGGATGGTGCTCCAGACCTCTGCCAGACGGAGCAGCCCCACCTGACCGGTCTCATTCAGTTCGGCTGCCTGATCTGCCGCCGTGCGGCACTCACTTACCGCATCGGCCATGACCGTAAGCAGCTGGCTGGCTGCGCTGGGCATTTACCGCCCTGTCAAAAAACATCAACGGGTTTTGATTCAAAATGTTGGGGTTCATCATCATTCATCCTCCTTCTTTTTCAGTTCCTGGGGTTTGGTGGTCATAATGCGGTACAGCTCGGTATTCTTCGGGAAGTGGTCCACGAAAGGCAGAATTGTGGAGCCATAGAACAGCAGGCCCTCGCCCTCACCGGAGTGGGTCACATAGCTAAGCTGGTGCGTGGAAATGCCCAGCTGCTTGGCAAGTATCTGACGGTCTCCGCCTGCCTGGTTGAGCATATACACGAAGTCGGAGTTTTCAAAGATGTTCTCTACCTCGCGGCTGCTCAAAAGGTCTTTGACATTCTGGGTGATACCTGTCGGAATACCGCCCCATTTTCTGAATCGCTTCCAGATTTCCACTGTATAGGCGGCGGTCTGCTCCTCCTTCAAAAGCAGGTGCATCTCGTCGATGTAGTAGCGGGTGGACTTGTGCGCGGCACGGTTTGATGGTAACGCGGTTCCATACCTGATCCTGAACCACCAGCATACCGATTTTTTTTAAGCTGCTTGCCCAGTTCCTTGATGTCATAGCAGACAATCCGGTTATCAATGTCCACATTGCTCTGATGATTGAACACATTCAAAGAACCCGTTACATAGATTTCCAATGCCGTTGCAATGTACTGAGCTTCTTTTTCTTCCTGCTCCCGCAACAGGTTATAAAGGTCCTCCAAAATCGGCATATTCTCCGGCTTTGGGTCATTGAGATATTCGTTGTAAACCAGCCGTACACAACGGTCAATAATGGTTTTCTGCACCGGCTGCAAGCCCTCCTTACCGCCCACGATCAGCTCACACAAGCTGAGGATAAAGTCAGACTTGAGTGACAGCGGGCTTTCATCATCCGAGTAATCCAGGTTCAGGTCCATCGGATTGATGTAGTTGGTGGAGGTAGGCGAGATCTTGATGACCTGCCCATGCAGACGCTCAACAAGAGGTGCGTACTCCGCTTCCGGGTCACAGATAATGACATCATCGCTGGTAAGCAAAAATGCAGTTGGCGATTTCTCGTTTTGCGCTGAAGGACTTACCGGAACCCGGCGTACCCAAAAATCAAGCCGTTGGGGTTTTTCAGCAGCTTTCGATCCACCATGATGAGGTTGTTGGACAGGGCGTTGATGCCGTAGTACAGAGCTTCTTTGCCGTTCTGGAATAATTCCTGTGTGGTGAACGGTACAAAGATGGCCGTAGAACTGGTGGTCAGTCCTCGCTGGATCTCGATCTGATTGAGTCCCAGGGGCAGACAGCTCATCAGCCCTTCTTCCTGCTGGAAGTCCAGCCTGGTCAGCTGACAGTTATACTTCTGGGCAATGGAGCCTGCCTGAAAGATGTTGTTGCCAAGCTGACGGGGATTGTCCGCTGTGTTCAGCACCAGAAAGGTCAAAAGGAACATTCTCTCGTTGCGGCTCTGCAAATCCTGCAAGAGTTTTTTCGCTTCACTGCCGTAGGTAGCAAGGTCAGATGGAATGATGTCCATGTCATATCCGGCGCGGACTGCTTTTTTCTGTTCCTCGATCTTGCTGCGGTCCAGGTCGGTAATCTTCCGCTTTACCGTTTTGATGGCTTTCACCTGATCCACCGACTGAATGTGCATACTCACAATGAGCGAGCTTTCCATATCCAGAAAATCAGCCAGCAAACGGTCATTCAGTTCCGGTGCGAGAATCTGCAAAAAAGAAACAGTCCCGTATTTCTTACCCATACGGAACTGCTTGCCGGTGCGGAACTCAAAGGAGCTTGGTGCAATAAAATCCTTTGTGGACAGACCGGAAGGAGCCAGCCAGTCCCATTCAAACTGAAACGGGAGTTGTTCATCCATGTGGAATACCGCATGAAGCTGAGAAAGCCTTTCTTTACCGTCCAGCGTTCTGGCAGCTACACCAAGACGCTTGAAGTTATTAAGTATATCGGTCTCAATACGCTCCAGACGGGGCTTGACGGCTTTGATGCTGTCCGCGTCGATACCAAAGGTCAGATATTTGGTCTTGATGAGACCGTTGTTACCTCTGGCCAGCTGATTTTGCAGCATTGTGGTGTATTCCTCGCGGATACTGTCAAAGGCGTCCCTCTGGGGCGGGATGGAAATGGAGTTAGCAAAGGTCTCCTCCGATGCCGCAAGGTTCAAAAAAGACAGCTGGAAATGAATCGAGCTATCAAAATAATTGAGGAAATCACACCAACCCTCAAAGATTGCCGTCTTATCTTCGTTTTGGGAGAGCTGATAGTTGATGTCCTGAAACTGGATGGTCTTTGTGTAGTGGCTGTCCGATATGCGGCAGATTCCGTCCGGCCACATCCGTTCATAAGGGATACTGTCCTGCGCGGATTGTTCCTTTTTGTCCGTGCGGTTGGCGCGGGCAATGGCCGCTTCGATCTGCTTCTTATCGGCACGGGACAGCTTTTTCTTTGTCTTTACCGGCTGCACAGTTTTTTCCTCGGTTTTTCCGAACATCCGATGCAGCCATTTTTTTATTGCGGTGAACAATGTCATACACCTCCTTATCGAGCATTTCCTGCCGCTTTAATACGGCATAAAAGTTGTTGGTCTGGTAAGGACGCTGCTTGGGACGGATCACAGCTACTTTGAGAATGTTGCCCACGATCTTTTCCAGGGGCTGTCCATGCTTTTCGTACATAGCCAGCATAAAGAAGGGCAGCATAACCAGCATCATACACATAGCCGCTACACTGTTTCCGGTAGGTTTTCTGAGCAAAAAGAAAAGCGGTACGCCAATAAGCGCTCCGCCCGTGAAGCAGATAAGCTGCCGCTTGGTCAGATTGAACATGACCTTTGTTTTGACTTTTGTTAAGTCCTTGGGTACGGGTACATAAGCCAATGTGGAAACCTCCTTCCGTTTTAGTGCGCCTGAAAGACTGATTTGGCGAGACTGCCGGTTTTGAACAGCGTAAAACATAGCAGTACGGTGTAGCCCACGCAGCTCCAGATTGCCATGATGATGTCATCTTCCAGAGCGATGTTCTGCACCAGCACAGCATAAATTGCCACGCAGACGATAATGAGAAACGCCTGAAAGCCCAGTGCCAGCAGAGATCGGAGGTAATTCTGTCCCATACCGCCCCATTCTTTGCCCATCATTGCAGCCATTGGAACGGGAGCCACCGAAGTTACAAGGTATATCTCGATCATACGGCCATAAATAACGATAAAGATACAGATATACAACGCCCACATGGTAATGCCAATAAAGAGGGATTGGAACCACAGTCCGAACAGCGGTCCCAAATCCATTTCCATCAGCCTCGGTTCCAGATCGGTCATAACTGAGGAAATGTCAATGGACGCATCCGAATTGATAATCCCTGCCGCCTGCGCCACCACGCTCTGCGCCATATCAAAGACGCCCATCACGATATTCCATGTGTTTGTGACAATGAGGATGGCGGCAGCTGATTTGAACACCCACTTGAAAATCATCCAGGTATCCACATCATGCAGGTTGTTCTTGTCTGCAATCATCTGGATCAGGTCTACGGTCATAACGATAGCCAGGATCACACCTGCAATCGGCACCATGATGGAGTTTGACAGATTCTCAATCATATTGAAAATACTGCCATTCCATCCCTGTGGGGTCTGTCCTACCTGTACGGATATATCCGCGACCTGTTGGTTTACACTGTCAAACATCCCCGAAAGGTTGCTCATAATACCGCCCACCAGCATTTCTTTCAGCCAATTCGTCAGGGCTTCAAGTAAGAAATCCATACGGTGTCAACCTCCTTTCCGCCGCCCCCGCAGAGCTGCGGGAGCGGCAAGGATTTCATGCAGGAACGCTTAGACAGAGAACAGCCCGGAGAGCAGAGGTACAAGGACCATGCCGACTACGGCTACACCAGCACCGGCCATAAGCTGCTTCATTCCCTGAGATTTTACTGATGTGTGATAAAGAAGCAATAGAGGTGTAAAAAATTTTGCCGTTCCTATCCGGCACATAGATGTTATGTCGGATAGGTCGGGCGGTTATTCGGGCAAGTCCACCTTGCCAACAAAAGAATAATAAATCTCAATGTCCTGCCTACGGGTCTTGTTCTCGTCATAGCTGCACTCATGCACAACGATTTTCTCTACAAACTCCCGCAACAGAGTAGGGGTAAGTTCTTCAAAGCTGGTATGCCGCCGAACAACATTCATAAACTTTTCTGCGTTCACGGTGGCTTCCTGTGCTTTGGAAAGCTCCGCTTGGATAGCAGCGGCTTTTTCTTTCAGTTCCCGTTGCTCTGCTTCATAGTCTGCCGACAGCTCTGTGAAACGCTCGTCTGATATGCGCCCGGTCACGCTGTCCTCATACAGCCGCTTGAAGATAGCGGATAACTCGGCTATGCGTTTCTCGGTGGCTTCCAGCTCCTTTTTCTTGGCGGCGTTCCTGCGCTTGCCCCCGTCCTCGTTCTGCTCAATCAAGAGCTTCATAAACCGGGCTTCATGCTTTGCCGCATAGCTTGTCACTTTCCGCAGATTGGAGAGTACGCCAGCGGTCAAGAGGTCGGTGCGGATAAAGTGCGCCGTACAGTCATGGGTGCGCTTCTTGTAGCTGCCGCAGATATAACAGTCCTGCTTGCGCTTGTCCGTCTGGTATCGCTGCTGATACATGACACTACCGCCGCAGTCTGCACAGAACAGTATGCCGGAGAACAAGCCCACTTCATCATAGCGGTTGGGGCGTTTGCGCTGCTTGCGCGAAGTCCTGCACCCGTTCCCATGTTTGGGTGTCTATGATAGGCTCGTGGTGGTTCTCGAATATCGCTTGCTTCTCCGGGGGTTTTCTACGCTGTGCTTGACTTTGTAAGAGGCTTTTCCGTCTTGAAGTTTACCAGGCAGCCTGTGTATTCCCGGTTTTCAAGGATATGCACAACGGTATTGGTCGCCCACTTGCACTCATAGCCGGGGTGGTAGCGGCGGGTGCTGCCCCTGTCCTACGGTATTCCAGCGTCCCCGGCGTGGGGATTTGCTGCTCTGTGAGCATACGGGCTATCTTGGTCGGACCATTCCCGGCAAGGCAGAGGTTGTATATCTGCTTGACTACGGGTGCGGCTTCCTCGTCAATAATGAAATTTTCGTCCTCGTCCATGAGGTAGCCATACACAGGCTTGCTTGTGATGGGCTTGCCACTCATGCCTTTTGAGCGTTTTACTGCTTTGATTTTCTTGCTCGTATCTCTCACCAGCCATTCGTTAAAAATGTTCCGCAGCGGGGCAAAGTCATTTTCCCCCTGTGCGCTGTCCACGCCGTCATTGATAGCGATGAAGCGGACACCTTTCTGTGGGAAAATCATTTCCGTGTACATTCCCCACTTGCAGGTAGTTTCGCCCTAACCTCGACATATCCTTTACGATAACTGTCCCGACTTTTCCGGCTTCAATGTCCGCAAGCATGGCTTGAAAACCGGGTCTTTGAAAGTTCGCACCAGAATCAACCGTCGTCCGTGTACCAGCGCAGATTGAAAAGCCGTTCTGCTTTTTGCATAGGTTTCAAGGATACGCTTCTGATTGGAAATGGAATTGCTCTCGCCTTGCAGCTCGTCCTCATGGGACAGTCTTGGGTAAAGGGCGGTAATGAGTTGCTGGGTGGTCTGTCTTAACATAAATTCCTCCGTTTCCGACAGCCAGCCCCACTATTCCGTGGTTTCATTGTACCACGGAACAGGGGCGGCTGTCTGTACAGCGGTAAAAGTGATAAATCTGCTTCTTTACAGCTTGTCAAATCGCCTTTTTTTGTGTAGCAGCGGCTTCCGCTTCCAGTACCCTCGCCATCTTGTCGGCGGCGGTGCTGGTGGTGTCTTTCTTGAAAAAGCCGGACACGACAAGAACGGTATTCCCCATGCGGATTTCCGTCACGCAGTCGGGGCGGCGGGTGGTACGGTGTCGTGCTGCTTGATATTCTCCATAGGCAATACTCCTTTCATTCAGCCAGCAGTTTCTTCATGGTCTCCATTTTCCGCTTTGCGGTTTCCTGCCGGAAGTTGACGCCAGTAAAGCGTATCGGGACGCACATGGACAGCAGGCGGTCATAAATCCGGGAATGGGCGGTGTCCTCCGGGTTGTGCAGGTCGTCCAGCGTGAGGTTGGTCGTGACGATCAGCGGCTTGTCGCTGCGGTAACGGCTGTCAATCACATTGAAAACCTGTTCCAGCCCGTATTCCGTCCCGCGCTCCATACCGAAGTCGTCAAGGATAAGCAGCGGATAGCGGCAAAGGCGGGAAATGTACTCGTTGCGCCCCTCAAAGCTGGCGGCAAGGTCGTTGAGGATAAGGGCAAAGTTCGTCATGTGGACGGGGATTTCTTTCTCCATAAGGGCGTTTGCGATACAGCCCGCAAGGTAGCTTTTCCCGGTTCCCACGCCGCCCCAGAACAGGCAGCCGATATTGTCGGTTCGCATATCCTCCCAATGCTCCACATACCGGCGGGCAATCCCGGCCTGTGGGTTCCTGCCGTTGTCGTTCTCAAAAAGTCCAGTCCCGCATGGTGGGGTCGGTAAAGCCCCCGGCGTTTCAGTTCTTCCACGGTGTCAAGGTGCCTGCGCCGCTTCTCGGCGGCCTCCGTTCCTCACGGGCGGCTCTCTGGCAGTCGCACTCTGCCGGGTGGCGGTCACGGCCAAAGATAGCGGCCTTATCCGGCGCAAAATAGGCTTCTTTCGGCTTGCGGCACTTGCCGCAGTACAGTAAACCGTCCTCGCCGGTGTAGTCCTCCGGCTCCGGGGTGGCAGCCGTCATATTTTCCAAAACAGCGTTGATTTCGTTCTTCATAAACTCTCGCCCTCCTTGCATGAGTAGTCAGGGATGCCCTTTTTCGGGGCGCCCTTTTTGTCGTTCCCCGCCCATATCCGCAGGGCGGCGGCATAATTCTGGTAGCTTTTCCCGCTGGCGGCAAGGTAGCGGCTCATTTCCTCGATGAACCGTTCCAGCCTGTCGGGGTAATCCTCTTTCAGTTCGGCGTATTCTGCTTCTGACAGGAAAATATTCCGGTATCGGCCATAGGGCGCGGGCGGCTCCCCACTCGCTCCCATTGTTTGGCTCTCTGTAAGTTTGTTTATAGTAGTTTGGTTGGGGACGGTTTTCCGACCATCATAAGGTCGGTTTTCTGACCATCAGTTGGTCGGTTTTCCGGCTCTGTGAGGGTCGGTTTTCCGGCCATCAGTTGGTCGGAAAACTGTACCTGTGGCACACGCGGCACTTTCACATATAGCCGGTTCGGTACGGAGAAGCCGCCCCGTTCCCGTTCCAAAAGCCCCGCCATGTCCAGTTCATTGAGCGCCCCCTTTATGGTGGTGCTGCCCTTATCCAGTATTTCGGCTATCTCCGCGATGGGATAGATAATATAAATCCTGCCCTTGTCGTCCTGCCACTTGTTTTTCTGTGAAAGGGTGGAGCGGTCTAACAGCAGCGAATACAGCAGCTTGGCGGTCTGGGAAATCTCCATTTTCAGCAGGAAACGGGGATAAGGCAGAAAGAAAGGCAGCGGCGTGTCTGCCATGATATAATCAGCGATAATATCACCTCCCTGTGTTCGGGTTGATTTTGGCGGTTTGTCACGCATTAGGACGGCATTTCCGGGGGGAAAGGATAAATGTATCGCATACCCTTTGACACCCACGAAAAAAGCCTTGATTTATGCGGGTTTGAAAGGCTCTAAAGCGTGACATTTCTGCCTTTGTTTCCGCTTTCGCTCGGCAGCTTTGATTTTCTTTATGCGTCCGGCGCAGTCGGGGCAGTATTTTCCCCGGTTGGATTTGGGGACAAAGGCCGCGCCGCAGACGGCGCACCGTTTCCATCCCCCGGTACAAAGAGGGCTGCGGCCAGCTCCCCGTCAAGGGGCAGGACAGCCACACGGCACCACCGGCACATGAGGGAAAGGGAAATGCTCTGGACGCACACGCAAGGCTCCCCGTCGTCTAACAGCAGGCAGTTTCCCCTCGTCGTAGTTACAGCACTCATGCACAAGGCGGCGGGCTGCCTGGTGCTGGCGGTAGTCCATGCGGGACGGCTTATCGTTCATGGCTCTGCTCCTTTCTGCGGTGCGGCTCTTCCCGGCGCAAAATCTGGTCGATGTTCCGCTTGACGGTCTGCAACTCCCTGAACCGCTGTTTCTGTTCGTGATAGGTGTTATACAGGCCGTCTTTCTTGGAAACAAGCTGCTCGATCTCGTCCTGCAACGCTTTCCGGGCGGGCAGCCTGGTAATGCCATGTGCCTTGAAATACCGGGCGGCGGCTTCGGCTATGATAAAATCGCTCTCGTTTGCCTGGCGGTATGCGGCGCGGGCTTTCTCGGATTTCTGCGCTTTCAGCCCGTCGCGGATGGGCTTGGTCTTGGCATAAGCAAGTACCTGTCGCTGCAACTCCCTTTTCCCTTGCAGCTTCGTTTCCAGTGCTTTCAGTTCGCCGCTGGTCTGGCGCATTTCCTGATAGGCGGTAGCAACGGCGGCTTCAAACTGCTCCGGGGAAGTGAAGCCGTATTCCTGATACACATTCAGCGTCGCGGCCATCTGTTTGAGATTGTGCATGGTCGCCCAACGCTCATAGCCCCGGCCTTTGCCCTCGGCTTTCTTCTGCTCAATGTCCACAAGCCGCTGCACATTCGGAGCGGTTTGAGGGGCTTTTGTGGGCTGTATGCCGGTTTTCCCATGCCGCTGGTATTCGGGTATGGCTGCGGCCTTTTCTGCGGCTCTGGCGGCGTTCTGCTCCAAAACGGCAAGGACAGCGGTGCGGTCAAAATCGTCGCCCAGCTTGCGGGCGGTAATGGGCTTTGTCCTGTCCGGCGTGAGGTAACTAAGCCGCCCCCGACTCTCCTTGACGACCACGCCCTCCCGCAGCAGCAGAGAGGAAAAGTCCTCGAATGAGGTCGCCGCAGACAGCGCGGCGCGTATGGTCTGCCGCAGCTTCTCCTTGTTCGTTTCAAACTTGGTCTGCCCGGGGCGTGATACCGCCTGCAATCATGGGGGCGTTCTGCTTGTCCAGCGCGGCCTGTCCCTTTTTCTGCGCCCAATACTCCCCGGTCTGTGACGCGGTTCTTGCTGCCGTTCAAGAGGTCGATTTGGTAAAGCCCCTCCCGGTGGCACATCTCCATGACTTCGGACTTGAAGTAGCGCAAGGCCGCGTCGGTACAGCGGTGCTTGCAGCCGGCTTTCGTGTCGGCTGGCCTGTCCATGTAGGGCAGGAACGGGACTTCCTCTATCCGCAGCGAATTGATAACGATATGCACATGGATATTGCCGCTGTGGTTATGGCCGTCCGGGTGGGTGCATACAAGGGCTTGGTGGCCGGGGAAATGCTCGGCGCAAAACTTCTCGCCCAATTCCTGCGCCCGGTCTACGGTCAAGCCGTTGTCCGGCCCGTCCCGTGGGTCAAAGCTGATGATATAGTGGTGGCTTTTCACATCTTCCCGCCGCTGGTTCTTCCCATAGCGGAGATTTTTGCCCGCATACAGGCAACGGCAAAATCCTCCCCGCCGCAGTTCAGCGTGGACAGCCGGTAGTCCTCGCGGGGGATAAGCCTGCCGGTTTCATCAAGGACGGGCTTCATGGTAAACTCGTCATGCTCAAAAAGCAGGTATTGTTCGGCGGCTCCGTAGTCGGCGTTTTTAGAGTTGATATGCTTGAGTGTTGCCAACCGCGTCACCTACTTTCTGTAAGACTTCATACTTGAGGGCGGCAAGGTCGGCTATGGCGGCGCGTACCTCGCCGGACAGCGCATTGTAGGGTACGCCGTACTCGTTCAGATACCGAGCAATCTGGTTGAGATTGCCGCCAATCCTGCCGTACTCGGCTGTGAGCTTCCCGACAGCGGAGAGCAGCTCGTCATTGATTGACGACACATGGATACGGGGCGTATGGTAGTGCGCCGGATGGCCTGCCGGAGAACGACTGGCTGATACCATAGGGCGCAAAGCCGCGCTGTGAAAGTCGGCGT
>VOFK01000865.1_pt1 | contig 10862 bp, 19 predicted proteins | sample 5384121 | NCBI WGS metagenome assembly VOFK01 (sample SAMN12384730, study PRJNA508395) | human gut metagenome | isolation source: healthy gut J | host: Homo sapiens | reverse complement strand
ATGGCGAACATGGCTTTGATTTTTCGCTGCAAGGCCCCGGATTACAAAGCGGCTTTGCATGTAGCCCACCGCGCCCACCTCATAGCCCCGTATTCGGTCGCTCGGATCGCTGGCGGTCAGAAAAATTACGATGGTGTCCGCGTTGGGGCTTTTATCAGCTTGCACAGCTTCAAACTGTTCCTGTCCGGCAGGTTGATGTCCAGCACCAGATCAAATTCCCGCTGGCGGATAGCCAGCTGCGGTTCTGGCATTTAGGGTAGTTCCGCCGCAGCCATCCGCTGCGGTCAGGTTATAGGCCATCATCTTATTCAAAAAACTGTCGTCCTCGACAATTAAAATCTGCTTCATATCCTCACTTCCTTTGCTTTTTGCAGATAGTATAACAGGCAAATGTCCGCGAAATGTTACAGCGGACGGATTTTTCAAAAAGGGTTTCTTCCTTTGTTATAGGATAGCCCACTTTTTGGCAAATACAATGCTCAAACTATGAACAATAAAAGTTTAGCAACAATGTGCTTTTGCATCATTTCGCCAATCACCCATGAACTATAAAAATGTATGGGTGATGCAGAATGGCGAAAAATTGAGGACCGTCCCGGCTTTGAAACGCCTGAGCGGGATGTCAAGGCAGCTCGAAAGGCAAAACAACTTTCCCGCAGTGCGCTGGCTGACGATGCTACATTGTGACAGCCGGTATCTTGCGAACATCGAAAAACGAAGGCACGCTGCCCAGCCTGCCGGTGGTGATTCAGCGATAAAAAATATGGGTCTGCCCGTGGAGCGGTACTTCAACCCGGAACTCAGCGGGAAGAAAGTGAACGTCATGGTCAGCCACAAGTTGCGCTTTGCCCGGAAGAATACTTACCCATCGTAGAGGGTGCCATTGACGGTGCCCCGCGAATCCATGAACAGGGAAAAAAAGAGCCCGTGTGTGTCTGATTGCCAATATCATGGTCATTGAGAGTATGCAAAAAGCGTCCTCTTATTTTTTTTTATTTTGCGGGCAAAAACGGGGGATGTTGTGGTGTCTTAGTAGTGGGGAAAAGGTAACGTAGCAAGCATAGGGAGCCACTCCGGGAGTACCCCAGACCCCCCAAGAAACGAGGTGAAACTATGACGAACCGAACCCGAAAAAATTGTCCTGCGGGTTCCCGTGACGCCGGAGGAACAGGAACTTATTCGGCAGAAGATGGCCCTGCTGCACACACGGAATTTTTTCTGCCTACGCCCGGAAGATGCTGATAGATGGTTATGTTGTCCACATCGACACCACCGACATCCGGGCGCAGACCGCCGAACTGCAAAAGATTGGTGTCAATATTAACCAGATCGCGCGGCGGCTGAACAGCATGGGGCCGTTGTACACACAAGATGTTGCGAACATCAAAGGAGCGCTGGCGCAGATATGGCAGTTACAAAGATACATCCCTATCAAGTCAACGCTGAAAAAAAAAGGCACTGGACTACATCGAGAATCCAGCCAAGACGGATGAAAAAATGCTGGTGTCCTCCTTTTTGCCTGCTCCTATGAAACCGCCGACATCGAATTTGAACTGCTGCTATCACAAGCCATGCAGAAAGGCAACAATCTGGCCCACCACCTGATACAGTCTTTTTGCGCCGGGCGAAACCACGCCGGAGCGGGCCCACGAGATTGGCCGGCAGCTTGCAGATGAAGTCCTGCAAGGCAAATACCCGTATGTTGCGACCACGCACATTGACAAAGGGCACGTCCATAATCACATCATCTTCTGTGCTGTGGACATGGTGAATCAGCGAAAGTATGTTTCCAACCGACAAAGCTATGCCTGTCCGGCGCATCAGCGACCGGCTGTGCAAGGAACATGGCTGTCCGTGGTAATGCCCGGCCAAGACAGGGGCAAGAGCTATGCCGGTGGGGGCGCACCGCAAGGGCACGAGTTGGAAGGCGAAGCTGAAAAGCCGCCATAGATGCAGCCATTCCGCAGGCCAAGGATTTTGACGATTTTCTGCGGTTCCGCAGGAGCAGGGCTACGAGGTAAAAGCGTGGCAAGTGTTTCGTTCCGTGCGCCGACAGGAACGGTTCACCCGCTGCAAAACACTGGGAGAAGCCTATACCGAGGAAGCTATTACCGAGCGCATTAAAGGACGGTCCGTGGAACGGAAGCCCAAAGAAAACCATAAAATTTCGCTGCGGATTGATTTGGAGAACAGCATCAAGGCCCAGCAGTCCGCAGGGGTATGAGAAGTGGGCAAAACTCCACAATCTGAAACAGGCTGCCCCGGACGCTGAACTTTCTGACGGAGCATGAAATTGATAGTTACCCGGATTTGGAAAGCCGGGGTGGCCGAGATCACCGCCGCCAGCACCGAAGCTGCCGCCGCATTGAAAGCAGCAGAGCGCCGGCTTGCTGAAATGGCCGTGCTGATAAAGAACGTCACCACCTGTAAAGAACTGCGTCCATTGGTTCAGGAATACCAGCGGGCTGCTGATAAAAAAAGCAGTTCCGGCGTAAGCATGAAGGTACTCTGATTCTCTATGAGGCCGCAATCAAGGCCCTGAAAAAGCAGGGCTTCCAAAAGCTGCCCGATCTCTACGCATTAAAAACCGAGTATAAGCAGTTGACCGAGCAGAAAGACCAGATGCAGCGGCGGTAGGCAAGTACAATGATGCCAAACGCCAGATGCAGGAGTATGGCATCATCAAGCAGAATGTGGATGGCATCCTGCGGACAACACCGGGAAAGGAGCAGATGCAGGAACGGTAAATCTGCACAAAAATATTGTTCGGATTTTTGAACCCCAAACGCTTAGACCGGGTGGCGTTTCCGCCCGAAATCATGTAAAATAGACTTAGACAACGAAAGCGAGGGAACCCTCTATGGCAGAAGTGAACGATAACGGCTCTATCCAGCTTTTTGAAGATCAGAAAATCCGTACTGCATGGGATGCAAAAAAGGAAGAATGGTATTTTTCGATTATTGATGTTATTTCTGTTTTAACTGGAACAGCCAATCCACGGCGATATTGGGTGACCTGAAGCGTAAGCTGAAAGCTGAGGGGCAAATGAGTTGTACGAAAAAAAATCGTACAACTGAAAATGTTGTCCTCTGATGGAAAACGGTACAAGACAGATGTCGCCAACACCGAACAGCTTTTGCGTATCATCCAGTCCATCCGTCCCCGAAAGCTGAACCGTTCAAGGCATGGCTGGCAATGGTAGGCAAGGAACGCATCGAAGAAACCATCGACCCGAGCAAGCTATTGACCGTGCGCTTGATACCTATTTGAAGAAAGGCTACTCCGAAGAATGGATTCACCAGCGGCTTTTGGCAATCCGTATCCGAAACGAACTGACAGACGAATGGAAGAAGCGCGGGGTGCAAAAAGGCAAGGAGTACGCCATCCTGACAGATGAAATCTCCCGCGCATGGTCCGGCATGACCACGGGGCAGTACAAGCGGCTGAAAGGTCTGACAAAAAGAAAATCTCCGGGATAACATGACTGATTTGGAACTTGTGCTGGCCGAAGCCTCCACCACGGATATTTCCAAAACTGCAAAGCCACAGACCTTTGAAGAAAACAAGCAGGTTGCCAAACGTGGCGGCAAGGTGGCCGGCATTGCACGGCAGGCTCTTGGAAGCGGAAACCGGCAAGCCCGTTATCACAGAAAAGAATGCGTTTGACTTCCAGCAGCTTGTGACCGACATTGTAGAAGATGCCGCCGAACTGCCAGAAAATCCCACCGAGAAAAAAAGATAAAGACTGATACATGAAAAATAGCCGGACACAGCAACCCCAAGGCCACCGTGTCCGGCTTATTTCTGTGTTGACAACGACACATTACTTTGATTGAAAATAATGTGTGGTTGTTGGGGCGGTATCACTCACCCGTAAAATCAAACCTCTGTCCGTCAAAGTCAGCATCGGTCATGTGCTCCAACTTTGCAATGGTGCCAGTTTGCCAGCCGCCGCATTTCCGTGTCCATGTCCGGCAGGGCGGACAGCATCCGCGCCATCGTTCGACGGCGGTCAGAAGTGTGGTACATACAAATCAAATTTTCTTCTTCTACGCTGAAATTCATGCGTCAGACCTCCATTTCGTGTTGCTTGCTGCGGGCCGCTGCCTTTTTCGGGATGGCGACCTGTTTTTTGTTTCGGAAAGCTGCTTGCGAACGGAAGCTTGGGGCTTACAATGCCCTTGTCCCGGTTCTCGTTTTTGTCAACTAGCGCATAGATGCCAAAACGGTCTTTCACACTGGACAGGTTGCAGGGACTTGTACGGCAGCATGGCAAGCAGCTGGTCCGTGTCCCGGCTGATGCTAGCTTGGTGAAATAAAGGCGATACCTCCACCATAAAATGATTCTTGTCTGGGCTGTTGGGAGCAACCAGCCGCTTCATATCGGTTGCAATGCGCTGAGCCTCGGCCTCGATCAGCCCAGTGTGCAATGCCGCAAGGTGTTCTTTGAAATCACCGGGCTGTGCAGATTCCCGACTGCGCTGCTCCTGCCGGATGGCCGTTTGCAGAAGTTCCGGGTCACGGGTCTGCATTTCATGCCGCACGAACTCCCCGAAATATTTATCCGGGAGGCTGTCGAAATGCTCTTTCAACCAATCTCCCGCATCCCGCTTTCGTAGATCAGGCGATTGGCGCCCACGGGCAGAGCGGCATCCCGGATATGCTGGAAATGCTGCTGGTAGTCCAGTTCATACAGATTGCCTTGCACGGTTCCGTTGGCCGCACCGGTCAACTCCACCGCATAGGCAAGAATCCTGTCATGGGTCTGTTCGCCGCAGAATTTCCATGTGTTGTAGGCTTGCGTGTCTTTGAGCAGCACGTCCGTTCCCGGAAGCAGAATGTTCCAGAAGGCCGGGACAGCCACAGCAGCAGTTTATCTTCCGGCTGGTCGCGGCGGGCGGCCTCCCGCAGCATCTTGATGTCAAAGGAAAAAATCGCTCTGATAGTATGCGGTGTTCTGGTGCATAATGGCTTCTGGTGCAGCAATCACGTCCATATTTTCAAACTTCTGCACAGTTTACACCTCCAATTCTTTTGTCTTTTCCCGTGGCGGCGTTTGCTTGCTCTGCTCCTTTTTGCGGCATCCAGCTGTACCCGGATGGACGGCTTTTTTCGGCTTGGCTGTTGCGCGGGACTTCTTGGCTTTTTGGTGCCTTTTCCTCGGCCTTGACTGCGGCGGCAAGGTCTGCCAGAGAGATTTGTTCTCCGGCCTTTGCTTTGGCCTCAATTCGCCCAGAGAGGGCGCGCGTTGTTCAAGAACACCGTCAATCATGTTTTCGTTTTGTTCGGTGGAAAGTTCTGCGGTGCGCAGCGGGATTTTCCCGTGGAACTCCGGCACCGCTGCTGGAAGCCCACACTGTCGCAGTAGTGGGCGGTGTCCTGCCCATTCTGGTGCAGCACCACCACATCCGAAAACAGACAGCGAGTGTCCCTTGAAATCTGCCGGATAGTCCACATTGAATGTGCGGTAGATGTCCTCCAACGTGGTGCCAGCAGCCAGCGGCGCGGCGTAAACCTCCGTATAGTTGGCCTTGTCCACGGACAAACCAGCGGCCTGCAGGCGGTCGTAGGGCTCAAAACGGTAATCGCGGGTGGAATCTTCATTGCGCAGCTGGTAGATGGAAAAGCTGTCCTGCTGCGGTGCTTCAAAGCCTGCCGCTGCGTATTCCTCTACGGTCATTCCAGCATCGGCAGCTTCCTGCGCAATCTCGGCCTGTACCTGTGCCTTATAGTCCTGCAAAGTCTGGTCAAAGTCGGCCAGCTTGGGCGGTTCCGGCAAGTTATACTGGCCTTGGTTGAGCATCGGGCGGCAGTCCTGCACATAGGCCACAACAGCGTTGTAATAGGCCGCCTGTTCCGGCGAAATGTTCTGCCCCTCCTGCAAAGCGGTGGCGGCGGTCTGCTCCATAGCCGAAAGATTGCAATGTTGTTTGAGGTACGGGATAAACTCGGTCAGCACCATTTCACGCTCTGCCTTGTCCTGCTCCCATGCTTCCGGGCCTTTGTTATGCAGAACAAAATTCTTCCAATTTTCATCTTTAGTGTAGTATTCGTGGTAGTTCTGGATTCACTTTCGGCAAGACCAGCGAAGCCCTGTTTTACAAATTCAGCGGTGGGAAGGATGGCGTGGTGGTCCGATACCTTTTTGCTGTTCAGCACCCGGCCTACTTCCGCAGTCAGCGCAAGTCCTTGGGCAAAGGGCAGCAGCCCCAGCAGATCAGACACAAGATGTTGTGCTGTCTGGCCCATGTCCTCGGTCAGATATTGGCTGTCCGTGCGGGGATAGGTCAGCAGTTTCTTTTCGTAAAGCTGCTGGGCGTAATCAAGGGTCTGTTTTGCGGTAAAACCGAACAGACGGTTTGCTTCCCGCTGCAAGGTGGTCAGGTCATAGAGCTTGGGCGGCTGTTCTGTCTTTTTCTCCCGCTTGACAGAAAAACAGATAGCAGATGCCCCGGCACAGGCTTTTCTCAAAGTGTCGGCCTCGTCCATGCTAGCAATGCGTCCGCTGCCCGCTTTCCGGCTGCCAGACTGGATGCCGACCGTGTAATACTTTTTCTTTTTGGAAGCGCAGAATTTTTTGCATCCCGGTCCACCAGCATTTTTTTAGTGTCGGGGTCTGCACCCGACCCACCGTCAGGGTCTTGTGGTACAGCACCGAAAACAGCCGCGTTGCATTGATGCCCACCAGCCAATCTGCCTTTGCGCGGCAGAGGGCCGATTGGTATAGCGCATTGTAGTCCGAATCCGGGCGCAGGTTTGCGAAGCCCCTCCCGGATAGCAGCATCCTCCATGCTGGAAATCCAGAGCCGCTTCACAGGTTTCGTGCAGCCGGCCATTTTGGTAGACGAAACGGAAAATCAGTTCTCCCTCCCGGCCTGCGTCGGTCGCAGCGGTCACACTATCTACATCCGAGCGGTTGAGCAGGGCGCGGACGATTTCAAACTGCTGTTTCTTCTCGTCCGGCACGATGAACTGCCACGGCTGGGGCAGGATGGGCAAATCTTCATACTTCCACTTACGTATTTTTTCATCGTACTGGCCCGCCTCCGCAAAGGACACCAGATGCCCGATGCACCAGCTGACCAAATAACCACCGCCCTGCCAATAGCCGGTTTGCTTTTCAGTGGCCCCGATCACGGCGGCAATGCTGCGGGCCACACTGGGTTTTTTCGGCGATCACCAGCTGAAAGCTCATGTTTCGTCCTCCTGTCCGTCCTCCGAATGAATCTCGATTTCAGCCGGTTCCTCGTCTGCATCTTCGTCCTCGCCAAAATCGTATTCGTCCAGATCATCGTGTCCGGTGGTGTCGGCTTTGGGCTTGCGGAACTTGAAATAATAGAGGGCCGCGCCGCCGCCCGCCAGAGCCAGCACCAGCAGGATCATCAGACTGCCCATGTTGGACTTGGGCTTTTCCTGCGGCGTTTCGGTGTCGGTTTTCACCGCTTCCGGGGCCGTGCAGTTGCGCAGGCTCTTTTCACACAAGGGGCAGTTTTCGTTGACGTTCCCGGCCTCACATTTCACCGTGCAGGTGCAGACCTCGGCGGCCTGCGGTTCTTCATCCAGCAGGGCCAGCAAGTCGGCATCGTCCACTTGGTTCAGAAAGTGGACAGAAGTTTCCTTTTGTCCTCGTTGGCGCGGTCAATGAGGATGTAAAAATAATTCCCGGCCTTGGTGGTCACGGTGATAAGCTGCTTGTCGCCGTAAAAATCATCCACCAGTGTTGCGTTGCCTTTTTGGGCGTGATGGACACGCCCTCCGGCTCCATGCCGCCCGTAGTCGGTTCTTCCTCGGCAATTTCTGGCAGAGGTTCCGGGGCAGGGTCAGTGCCGCTTGCAAAAACAAAACAGGCATGGAGAAACGAACAGAGGCAGAGCAGGATAGCCAGCAGTCCGGCAGCGAAGCGGTTCCAGTTGTCAGGTTTCATCGGCGGCATCCTCCTGTTTGTGGTACGGGGTGGTGGTGGGTGCAGCATTCAACGCACCGCTGCGCAGGAAAAGCCGCGAACTCGTCCGGCGTCATGTTCATGCTGCGCACCAGCTGAATGATCTGCAGGTTTTCCTGTTCGGTCTTTGCAGATTCCAGTTCTTTCAACTGCTGCTGGTATTCGCTGATTTTTTCTTTGAGCCGTTCGATGTCGCGCTCAATGCGGGAAAAGTCTTTTGCCATACAAAAACCTTTCTGGCGTCACGGTAAACGCCCATAGCTGTAAAAAATGTTCCTGCCAATATTTTGAGTTGAGGTTTTGTGTAAGAGATAGGGTCGCCGCAGTGCAGCATGATGGAATTGCCCACATAGATACCGCAATGGCTCACGCCGGGGTATCGTAGGTTCCCCTTAAAAACACAAGGTCGCCCGGTTTTGACCTGCGCCAAATCGAAACAGGAGTGCAGAGGTTGTAAAGGCCCTGTGCGGTCTGGCGGCCCACGTTCCAGCGGGAGTGATTCAGCACCCACGAAATGTAGCCGCTGCAATCAAAGCTGGTGCTGGGCGAACTGCCGCCCCACATACGGGTAGCCGATGTACTTCGTGGCTTCCTCCATCATGGCGGCAAACCTATCATCCTTTAGTGCTTCCGGGGAATATCGTAGTAGGTGGGCTGCTTGATGGTAGACGCATTGGGGTGTGCGCTTTGCCGAACAAATCCGGCCGGTTGCCCAGTGTGCGCATATAGAGCGAATAAGCACTGAGCTGTTCTTCGGTCAGCACTTCCACGGGGAGGTGGGACAAATCTTTGTTCTTCAGCTTGACCGTGCAGATGTAGTATTCATACGGTTCTGTAGGTGATAACCTGCGGCACACCATACGGGCCAATAATGACCATCATTTTTGTACACGGTAACGTATCTGCATGGTCACGGTCTCAGTCAGGATGTATTTGCTTTTCAAAAAGCATTTCAAGTTCGCCTGCACCTCGGCCAGTGTGAACCGCGTCATGCAGCGCGCGGACAAAAAATCGAGATCAACACATAGGGTCATGCTCGATTTCATCAGATAAAAATAGTATTCATCATAGTTGTGGGTGGCCTCGTGGGGGTGTCGAGATACCGTTGCAGCTTTTGTTCCAGCTTGGCGTAAGCCTTCCCTGCACCCAGCATATCCTTGTCTTTGGAAAATAAGAGGATGCCGTCACGCCAGTTCCGGCGGTACCCGCCATTACATGCGGGACTGGGCCGGTTATCAAGAGCAGAGCCAGCAGACCCGAACACCGCCACGATCAGAATGGTTTTTTCCAGTTCCGGGCCGCAAATTCCACGGCTACCGTTCGCCGCCCTCGGCCGCCCAGCTTTGTTACCGGAAACCGTTCTCTGCGGTGGCGGCTGCACCTGCGCGGCGAAGCCGTCCGGCCTGCAAAGCTTTGGCATACCGCTGTTTGATACGCCGTTTCTGCCACATCCGGGAAATGGGGTTGCTGCGGACTGCGCGCATCTGCGGATTGTTGTCCGCAAAAGATTTCTGGTAAAAGTATTCTGCATTGGCAGACGCGAGCTGACGCCTGTGCCTTTCCACGGCCTTGTAGGGCTATCTTTGTGGTGCCGGATGCCGCTGCGGGATGGCTTTGGCGGTCTGATGCTCCTGCAATTGTTTCACCCCCTTGTGGCCAGCCCTCCACAATCTACATATTTCGTGTTCGACTTCATGGATTTTCCGTGAGCGAACAGTAACGCTTCTGATAGCGGGCGGCTGGCCGGGTTTGGTTTCAGGCTGGGCGGGCGCTTTGTCCTGCTGCTCAAACCGCAGGGTGGATTTTGGCCTGCGCCGTCATTTATCAAAAACTTTCCTTGACCGGGACACGCTTCGGCGTGAGCGGCGCGGGCCGCATCCAGCCGGCCTTTGCTTTCGCCTTGTGGATGCGCTGGCTGCAACCTGGCCCGCCCGTTCGTCCTCGGTCAATTCCAAACGGGCAGCGGAACGGTGCAGATCTTCACTTTCGGCGGTTTCGCAGCTTGTTTGGCTTTTTTCTTTTCGCCTTGTGCTTTCATCCTTACGTCCTCTAAAAAGTGTTCCAATATTTTTTCGGTCTTGCCCTCGAAACTGTAGAATAATCCTGTTCCGCCTGCCAAAACGTTCTACAGTGCCGCTGTCCGCCTGATTTTTCTGCCACCAGATCACGGGTCATAGTCTGGGTGACTCTTATGGCCTGCAATTTTCTTGGGCGTTCTTTTCACACCTCCCCCATCGGGACAGCGGCTCGTTTCAATGTCCGCAATGTATTGAGTAATTCCTGGAAATCACCTGCGGCGGCGAAACTGCATTGCCCAGTGCTTTTCATCCGCTTGCTGCGGTTCGGCACATCTTCGGTACGAGCGCGCGGGATGTCGGCGGGCTCTTTGACCCAAATGGAATGCCCAGTCCATTTGCGCGGGAAACCCATCAGCCACTCCCCTTACCCAAACCAGCTGAGGTAGGGCTTTTCCAGCGTGGTGGGGGTCATCCGGTAGACCACATTGAAAGCCGCGCCGTCCACGCCTTGCCGTCCTTGTTCATCTGGGTAGCTGCCGTCTCCGCAGAGATTTGATGTCCAGTCCTGCTCCATCCCTCGGTGTCGCTGGCAAGGGGCGGGAAGCAGCGGAGCCGGATGATGAATAACAATTGCTTTCGTTCGTGCCACGCGCCAACGGCAGCAGCAGGTAATACGAAACCTCGAACATCGTAACCTGCCTGCCCTAAGTCAATGAGCGTTTTGTCGAGCCCCATACGGAGGAAGCCAGCAACATTTTCCAAGCACCAACGGCCGTACTCCCGGATGACCCGCAGCATTTCGGGCCAGAGTAGTAGCGTTCATCGTGGAAGCGCTGCCGCCCTGCGGTGGAGAACGTCTGGTTGTTTCCGAAATTCGGGATAATCAAAGTTATCCCGAATAA
>VOFK01002813.1_pt1 | contig 10866 bp, 14 predicted proteins | sample 5384121 | NCBI WGS metagenome assembly VOFK01 (sample SAMN12384730, study PRJNA508395) | human gut metagenome | isolation source: healthy gut J | host: Homo sapiens | reverse complement strand
ATCATGGATGACGGCACAAGCTCATATCGTCGAAGGGTGATGCTCTGATTCTCAGGTCAAATAGCCATCATAGCATCCTGAATGGGCGGATTTCCAGCGGCATAGGGGAAGCACGCCGCAGGGCCTCCATGAAAATCTCGTAATTCCGCACGCTGCCGGTCAGGTCGCGCTGGCAAGCTGGGGGGAGGGGCCTGCCTCGGTCGGGAAACATCGAACACGGACACCACCTTAAACCTGGGGATGGAAATTTCTTTTTTCCTCCATAACTGCGTTTCCGTTCTTATCCAACACGGGAGTTTTAGTATCCGTCGCGCTTGATTTCAATTTTTTCTTGTAGGAGTGGGCGCGATGATCTTGATACCTGCCCTGCTTTTACATGACGCCCGAACTGGTCGCGCCATTTGTTAAAACCGGCCACATGGGTAGCATGGGATTTTGCAGATGAATGAGCGTGATGTTGTTTGACAGAGGCAGCGGTGAAAGCGACATCACAACGCAGATACTGCATATATTTCTCGCTTTTTCAAACAGTTTTTTGATTCCCCCTGCTCAATGCTTTCAGTGATTTCCCGCAGCCGTTCCTTATTGGTCTGCTTCGGTTCAGCCATACTCACATCTCCTTTCCTGGCTTAAAAATAGGGATAACGGTTCCAAAGAAAGCGCCCCGGCGCAGGAGTAAATCATCCTGTACCCGGGGCGCAGCTCTTATTCAGGATTTGAGCCTGCGCCCTTTTTGGGGCCTGATGCCCGGCTGCCTTTGCCCGCTCACTGGCAGCGGCGCGGCGTTTTTCGCTGTACGGCTCCCGGATCAGCACACAGCCCTTTGGAACAAGATAGGTGTTGGGGCCGTCCGGTCTGATCTGCTGGGGGTATTCTTTCATCAGGCGGGCCAGCTTTTTTAAGAGCTTCGGGTCATGCAGGTATAGACGCTGGCGGTCTGCTCGGCCTGATTGTAGAGGATAATGGTTTCCTGCTCGTATCGGGATAATTCCATAGGCCGCGCCTCCTTACTTGGACTTGCCGCCAGACGCAAACTCCAGCTTGAAATTCACATATTTGCCGCCGTCATCGTCCAGCACCACCACGGCATCGTAGGTCTTGCCGCTCTTTTCCGAATAGCAGCCGGAAAGCCTTGCCCGTCCACTTGCCAGCAGCTCCGTCACAAACGCCGCCGTGGGCTTCTTTTTTCTTTGCGGTAAAGAACTTACTTTCCTTCCAGATGGCAAAGCCGCAGTCCCGATTTTCGCAGACAAAGCCCTTTTTCAGCTCCACCACGGAACCGCCGCAGCGGGGGCATTTCCCCAAACTCTCTTTCTTGCTGGGGAACAGCACAGCGGCATCCTTCACCGCCTCATAGTGGCTGGTCAGGTCTTTTAACATAGCGGAGATCTCACAGAGAAATGCCTCCGGCGATGCTTCGCCGCGCTCGATCTCTTTGAGCTGGTGTTCCCATTCCGCTGTCATGGACGGAGACTGTATCTGTTCCGGCAGGACGGTGATAAGGGCCACGCCCTCATGGGTCGGCATCAGGTGGGTGGTCTTTTTGACCTTCTTTCGTTCCAGAAAGCCCACCTTGATGAGCTTTTCCAGGATACCGGCGCGGGTGGCCGGTGTTCCCAGACCCTTTCTTTCCGCATCCTCCGGCATCCCACCAGCCCCGGCTGTCTCCATAGCGGCCAGCAGGCTGTCCTCGGTGAAATGGGCCGGTGGCGTGGTCTTGCCCTCCTTGATCCCAGCTGTTACCACCTCGAAGCTCTGGCCCTCTGCCAGCACCGGCAGGGCCTTGGCCTCTTTCTCTTTATCCGGCTCCGGCTTGTTTTTCAGCGTATCCCGGTAGCGTCCATCCAGTTCCTTAAAGCCAGGATTCAAAACAGCGCGGCCCTTTGCCTTAAACTCATATCCGGCGCACTCCACCAAAACCGCCGTTTCCGCATAGGCATAGGGCTGGCCCACGGCGCACAGCAGACGGGCGGCAATAAGGGAAAGCAGGGAACGCTCCCCGGCAGGCAGGCCGGAAAGATCAGCGTCTTTCACGCCCTGGGTGGGGATAATCGCATGGTGGTCGCTGACTTTGGCATCGTTGATGACCTGGGCCGGATTGCAGTACACCGCCACACCGGAAGCAAAGGGCATGGCCTTGGCAACGGTATTTACCAGCACCGGCAGGCTCTGTGCCATATCGGAAGTCAAATAGCGGCTGTCCGTCCGGGGGTAGGTGGCCAGCTTCTTTTCATAAAGGGACTGCAAATAATCGAGGGTCTGCTGTGCGGTAAAGCCCAGCAGACGGTTGGCCTCCCGCTGGAGAGTGGTCAGGTCATAGAGGGCAGGCGGCTTTTCTGTTTTCTCTTTGCGCTCCACCGATTTCACGGTGGCGGCATCCGCAGCCATACACGCGGCCTGCACCGCTTCGGCCTGGGCTTTGTCCGCCAGCCGTTCCCCGGTGGCGGCAAAATCGGAAAGCCCCAGCGTTACCGTATAAAAGGGTGTGGGCTTAAAAGCGTCAATATCCGCCTCCCTCTGGACGATCAGGGCCAGCGTTGGGGTCATAACCCGCCCGATGTTTAATGTCCGGTGATAGAGGCAGGAAAACAGCCGGGTGGCATTGATCCCCACCAGCCAGTCGGCCCGCGCCCTGCACAGGGCGGAGCGGTACAGGTTATCATAGTCCGCAGAGGGGCGCAGATGCTCAAAGCCCTCCCGGATGGCGGAATCCTCCATAGAGGAGATCCACAGCCGCTTGACCGGCTTTTTGCACTTCGCCTGTTCATAGACCAGCCGGAAAATCAGCTCGCCCTCGCGCCCCGCATCGGTGGCGCACACCAGGGAGGCAACATCCTCACGCTCCATGAGCTGCTTTAAGGTATCAAACTGCTTTTTGGTATCGGGGGTAATCCCATATTTCCAACGCTCCGGCAGAATCGGCAGATCAGTAAGTGACCACTTTGCATAGCGTTCATCGTAAGCGGCGGCATCGGCCAGCTCTACCAGATGCCCCACGCACCAGGACACAAGAAAACCGCCGCCCTCCAGATAACCGTCTTTTCGGTTCGTTGCTTTCAGGACAGCGGCGATAGATTTTGCCACAGAGGGCTTTTCTGCAATGACAAGGGTTTGCTTTGTACTCACTCGGTAATGTCTCCTTCCTTGGGTTTGGGTTTCAGAATCAGGTCACGGTGGCAGATGCCCACGCAGCCGCTCCCATAGCGGGAACAGCCATGACAGCGGTGGCCCCTGGGAGCCGCAGGCGGGCGGGCATCACGCCCGCCCCTCGGCTTCTGCATCATCATCCGCTCTAAGGGATTGTCGGTGAAATAGGTCATTCTTCCTCGCTTTCCGCGCTGTCCTCATCCCCGGCGTCTGTCTCATAGTCCGCATCCAGCGCATCCGTTTCGTCCTCGTCCTCATCGTCAAAGTCGTAATCGTCCAGATCAGGGGAGGTCTTGGTTTTCGGCTTGTTCTTGATGAATTTGATGTAGCCGTAAGCGCCGCCGCCCATCAGGGCCACAAGGAGCAGGACAATCAAAATCCCACCGGCCGCGCCGCCGGATTTTTCCGGTTCCGTTTCGGTGTCCGCATCGTCAGCCGGTTCCGGTTCTGCTGGCGCAGCTTCTTTTCCCAGGCACTCGGTCATGTTGGTGGAGCACACCGGGCAGCTCGTATCCACCGCACCGGCCACGCATTTATCCTTGCAAGTGCAGACCGCAGGCGTTTCTGTGCTGTCCCCATCCTCCATCAGCGCCAGCAGGTCGGCCTCATCCACCTGGTTCAAGAAATGGACAGTTTCTTCGCCCTTATCGTCCCGGTCAATAATCAGGTAAAAGAAGTTGCCGGATTTGGTTTCCACGGTGATAAACTGTTTGCCGCTTCCGGTGGCGCTTCCAATATCATCAATCAGCGACAGGTTCCCGTCCGGGGTCAAGGCGCTGCTTCCGCTGCCGGAAAACAGCCTCAGCAGGGCGGAAAGCTCATCCCCTCCGATAGAAAGGGAAAAGTCGTTGGTAGTTGCCGTATCGCTGACAGTCAGGTAATCGGAATGGACATAGCCGGTGCGTTCCGGCAAAAGAATCTGAATCCAGTCCCCATCCATCCCGATCACTTCCACCTGTGTCCCGTTCGGGAGCTGGGTAAAAGCGGTGTTATCAAGCCCTGCGCCGGTGCGGACATTCAGCCGCCCGCCGCCCGTGGTAACGGTGCCGGTCTGGTGGGACTTTGTTTCCTCCGCATCGCCGTTGGTGATCTGGATGCCTTCGTCCGTAGTGGTGACGCTCACCTGGGAACCGAACAGGGAGGCAAAGGATTTCCGCGATTTCCTCATCGGTCAGGGCGGCGGCATCGGTGTCGGCCTCCGTCCCGTCTGTGGTGTTAGCGGTGCCGGTTTCCTCCGTCTCAGGCTCCAGGCCCCCGGTGGGTTCCTCACCGCCATAGGCAAAGGCGGGAACAGAAAAAGGCCGTAACGCAGAGCATCACGGCCATCAGAGCAGATAAAAAGCGCAGTTTAATGTTCTTCATGGTCAGTTTCCTCCATTTCTCCCCGCAGAGCAGCGGCGGGGTCATTCTTCATCATCTCGATCAGGGCGGTGAGCTGGGTAATATCGAGGTCGTGGCTATGCACCAGCTCCAAAATGTCGTTATTCTCCAGCTCGGTGATCTGGCGCTCAATCTCCCGGTTGCGGCTTTGCAGCTCGGAGATTTTGTTTTTGTTCTTGGCAAGCTCCCCACGGAGCTTGTTAATTTTGGCGTTCATACTGAAAAATCCCTCCTTTATGGTAAACGTCCAAATTGATAAAAATGGCTCTGCCAATACGATGTGTTGATGCTTGCATAGGAAATCGGGGAGCCGCAATGAATCATCATCCCATTGCCGACATAAATCCCCACATGGCTGACGCCCGGTGTGTCATAGGTTCCTTTGAAGAAAATGAGATCGCCGGGTTTGGCGTTGGCGGAGGAAACAGGGGTGCAGATGTTGCAAAGGCCCTGTGCGCCCAGCCGCCCGACATCCCAGCCGGAATGATTGATGACCCAGCTCACGAAGCCGCTGCAATCAAAGCTGGTGCTGGGGGAGCTGCCGCCCCACACATAGGGATAGCCCAGGTATTTCTCTGCCTCCGCAAGCATGGCGGCAAAGACTTCATCTTCCAGGGCCTCCGGCGGCACATCATAATCCAGATAGTCCTGCCGGGTGGAAGCGTTGGGGTATTCACTTTGCGGGAACAGGTCAGGACGGTTTCCCAGGGTAGCCATGTAAACGGCATACATACTGACCTGTTCCTCGCCCATGATATAGACAGGCAAATGGGACAGGTCGAAGTTATCCAGGGTCACATAGCAGATGTAATAATCGTAGGGAACCTCCTCGCTGGTCGTTTCTACGGTTTCCGGGTCGGTGGAGGTTTCCGGTGCGGTAGCGGGTTTCCACCACCACAGTCTCCGTCAGCGTGTACTGCTTATCAAAAAAGCATGGCAAGCGTACCTTGTACCTGGGAGAGCGTCCATTCGCCCTGATGGTAGGCGGTGAGAATGGACATCAGCACATAGGGGTCATGCTCGATCTCATCCAGGTCATAGTGATACTCGTCATAGCCGCTGTGGATGCTCTCATAGTGGTCTAATTCGTATTGCAGATCCGCCTCCATCTGTGCATAAGCGTCCTCCGCGCCCAGCATATCCTCATCCCGGCAGGGGTAGGTGGAACCGGCAACGCCGGACAGCCCGCCCTGAAGCAGCACCGAACAGGAGGAAAGGCCGTTTGCAAAGGCACACACCATAAGAAACAGCGCAAGGACAATACCGAAGCCCCGGCGATGCCGCCAGACGAAGCCCCCGGCCTTTTTGGTTTCCTCGGCGGCTTTTTTCGTGGCTTTGGCGGTATTCTCCGCAGCCTTTGCCGCTGCATTAGCACTCTGACCGGTACGCTTGGCGGCGGCATACTGTTTCTTGATAGCCTGCTTTTGCTGCCAGCGGGAAATGGGGTTGCTGGAAAGGGCCGGATTCTCCGCCAGAGACTTCTGATACAGCGCATTGACATTGGCTTTTTCCAGCTTCCGCTCGGCCCGCCGCAGCCCGATAGGGGCCGCAGCTTGTGGGAGCGGTAGGCCGACTGCGCCATGTGTACGCCGCTTTCCGCAGCTTCTTCTACCTGATGGACACTCTGAACGCCCACGTTGTCCTCCTCGGTTTCCCCGATTTTCTTGTGTACCTGGGAGGAAATGGTCTTGCCCGGAGCTGCTGTTACCGCATGGGTGAGCTTGGAGGCCGGGGCGGGCTTATCCACTTCCTCGAAGCGGAGCTGGGTTTTCTTTTTCCCAGTGGCAGGGTCAACGGTGCGCTGCTTGACCTTTTTCTTTTTCTTGGAAATCTTGGCGCGCCGCCTCCGCCTTGTCCGCCGCCTGATCCGCATGGCGGATATGCTCCTTTAAGCGGGAATCCTCGCGCTCGGCATCGGTGAATTGCAGCCGGGGATTCTGCCCCTTACGCAAACCATTCACCGTCCGAAAGTTCTTCCAGCATGACCTCCAGTTCCCCATACAGGGCCAAATTTCCCGGCTCCTGGGCAACTGTCACCACCAGCTCGGAGAGCAGGGTGCAGAGAACGGTCAGGCCGGTTCCCTCCAGCTCCATGCCGCCCTCCATACCGGCCAGCAGGCACTCAATTTCCATGAGCCGCATCACACCGGCAATGCCGCGCTCATTAAACGATGCCGCCACCTGATACGCCTGGACAAAAGCGGAAAACGCCGCCGCAATGTCCAAAATCAACTGTTCTTTCTTCCTTGCCACAGCTTCCTCCTCAAAGATGGAAGTATCTACATCATGGAATTTCATAAAATTAAACCTCCTTCTTCATTTCATTGGGTTTGGTGGTCATCACCGCATAAAGCTCCGTGTCCTTCGGGAACCGATCAATAAACGGCAGGATGACATTTCCATAAAACAAAAGCCCCTCGCCCTCGCCGGAATGGGTCACATAGGAGAGCTGATGGGGGCTGATATTGAGCTGCTTGGCAAGGATTTGTCTGTCCCCGCCAGCCTGGTTGAGCATATACACGAAGTCGCTGTTTTCAAAGATGTTCTCCACCTCGCGGGAAGATAACAGGTCTTTGACATTCTGCGTAATGCCGGTGGGAATCCCACCCCACTTCCTGAAACGCTTCCAGATTTCCACCGAATATGCGGCAGTCTGTTCTTCTTTCAAAAGCAGATGAAACTCATCCATATAGTAGCGGGTGGACTTGCCAGCGGCGCGGGTTGGCGGTGACGCGGCCCCACACCTGATCCTGCACGATCAACATCCCCAGCTTTTTAAGCTGTTTCCCCAGCTCCTGATGTCGTAGCAGACAATGCGATTGTTCACATCCACGTTGGTACGGTGGTTGAACACGTTGAGGGAGCCGGATACATAGATTTCCAGTGCCGTTGCGATATGGTGGCCTCTTTTTTCCTCCTGCTTCAAAAGCGCCTCGTACAAATCGCCCAGAATAGGAATGTTCTCCGGGCAGGGGTCATTTAAGTACGGCTGATAAATCAGGCGCACACAGCGGTCAATGACCGTCTTTTCCACCGGCTGAAGCCCGTCCCGGCTTCCCACCACCAACTCACACAGGGACAAAATAAAATCCGCTTTCAGCGAAAGCGGGTTCTCATCGTCCGAATAGTTCAAGTTGATGTCCATAGGGTTGATGTAGTCGGAGCTGGTCGGGGAAATACGGATCACCTGACCGCCCAGCCGCTGCACCAGCGGATAATATTCGCCCTCCGGGTCACAGATGGCTATATCGTCATTGGTGATAAGGAAAGCGTTGGTGATCTCACGCTTGGCGCTGAAAGACTTTCCGCTGTTATGGACGATAAGCCCATCCGCCAGCAGGAAATTCAGGTATTTCGGCACCGTCAGGTCATACACCGGGATCGGTTCGGGGAGGGTCTGGAACGCCACGCGGACAGCCACATGACCGCCGCTCAGACGCTGGCCCTCCCGGATTTGGTCAGCCGTAATGTATTCACCGGCAGCGTCCATAATCAGGTGGGTATCCGTACACCGGAAAACCGTACCGTCCTCCAGCTCAATGACTTTGAGCCGGTCAGCATATTTCTCAATACGGATTTCCTTTGCTTTGGCGTCCACGATCTGTCCAGTGTCCTCGTCATAGGCTTTCACCATGCTTTCCGTCACGCCGCTTTCCACCAGCTCCGCAAAGGAAACGGCAGAACCGTCCGCCAGCAGGATGCGGGTTTCTCCGGCGAAGCATCCCGGTGTGCCGAGAATCAGGCCGTTGGGGTTCTTGAGCTTCTTTCGGTCAACCATGATAAGGTTGTTGGAAAGGGCGTTCAGACCGTAATACAGCGCCTCGCCGCCAGACTGAAAAAAGCTCCTGGGTGGTGAACGGGATAAAGATTGCCGTACTGGAAGTGGTCAGGCTTCGCTGGATCTCCACCAGGTTACGGCCCAGCGGCAGGCTGCTCATTAGCCCTTCCTCCTGCTGGTAGTCCAGACGGGCAAGCTGGCAGTTATATCTCTGCGCGATGGAGCTGGCCTGAAATACATTGTTGTCAAGCTGCTGTTTGCTATCAGCGGTGTTCATCACCAGGAAAGTCAGCAAAAACATACGCTCGTTGCGGCTTTGCAGCTCTTTCAACAGGTTCTTGGCCTCGGTGCCGTAGGTAGCCAGATCGGAGGGAATGATGTCCATATCGTATCCGGCCCGGACAGCTTTCTTTTGTTCCTCAATCTTCATTTTGTCTAGGTCGGTGATTTTTCGCTTGACCGTCTTAATGGCGGCAACCTGATCCACCGACTGAACGTGCATATTGACGATCAGGCTGCTTTCCATATCCAGAAAATCCGCCAGCATCCGGTCATTTAACTCCGGGGCCAGGATTTGCAGGAAGGACACAGCCTCGAACTTCCGGCCCATACGGAAAATGCGCCCCTCCTTGAACTCAAAGGAAGTGGGCGCAATAAAATCCTTGGTGGACAGTCCGCTGGGGGCCAGCCAGTCCCAGGAAAATTGGAACTTACTCTGATCGTCCATGTGGAAAATATCGTGCATCAGGCGCAGGCGTTCCAGGCCGTTCAGGGAAGCAGCGGACACGCCCAGGCGCTTGAAGTTGTTGAGAATGTCGTTCTCGATGCGTTCCAGCCGGGGCTTGGCCGCTTTAATGCTGTCAGCCTCGATGCCGAAGGTCAGAAACTTGGTCTTAATCAGGCCGTTGTTGCCCTTGGCAAGCTGGTTTTGCAGCATTTCAGCATATTCCGCCCGGATGCTGTCAAAGGAATCGTTCTGCGGAGGGATATAAATGCTCTGTTCAAAGCTCTCCATGCTGGCACTCAGGTTCAGGAAAGAGAACTGGAACCGAATGGAACTGTCAAAGTAGTTGAGGAAATCACACCATGCATCGAAAATGGCGCTTTTGTCCTCATTCTGTGAAAGCTGATAGTTGATGTCCTGGAATTGGACGGTTTTGGTGTAAAAGCTGTCCGCCACGCGGCACACGCCGTCCGGCCACATCCGTTCATAGGGAATGGAATCCTGGGCCGACTGCTTGTTTTTATCCGTCCGCTTCGCCCGCTCGATGGCGGCGGCGATCTGCTTTTTCTCGGCGCGGGTCAGCTTTCTTTTGGGTGTCGTTTTTGCAGACAATGCGTTGTACCTCCTTGTCTAAATGGTACTGCCGATCTAACACGGCATAGAAATTGTTGGTCTGATAGGGCCTGTGCTTGGGGCGGACAAACCGCACCTGCACATAGCTGTGAATGATCTTTTCAAGGGGCTGGCCGTTCTTTTCATAGATTGCCAGCATGAAAAACGGGAGCATGACAAGCACCATGCACAGCGAGGCCGTACTGGTACTGACATAGCTTTTCAGCAGGAAGAACAGAGGGACGCCGATCAGCCCGCCGGTGCCGAAGCAGACAAGCTGGCGTTTGGTCAGGTTGAACATCACCTTCGTTTTTACCTTGCTCAAGTCCTTGGGGACGTTGACATAGGCCATAGAACCTACACCTCCTTCGGATGGATATGATTTTTCAAAGTGTTATGGAGCTGGTCACTTCATTTCCCCATACATCCCATCCGGGTGTTGTCTGGCGGGCAAACAGCTCGATTCGGGGGGACATCCCCGGCCAGCTCCACAATTTTGTCACGGACAATATCCGGCTTTTTGCTGTGGGCCTCAATGGGAGAAATGATGAATTGGTGAATTTTGCTGGATTGCCGCTTCGGGTGTCCCCGCGTTGCCAGCAGGCACACCTCCGCGTTTCCTCTTGTCCAAAAGCCCAGGCCGAAAAACCAGCTATCCGCTTTCCGGTTCTTTTTTCAGCCAGAGGAAAGCCACCGTCTTGTACTTGAATCCCCATGCGGAGATGACCCGCAACGCAGCCGGAAGCTGGGGAAAGGTGGCCCACAGAAAGAGAATACTGTCCTTTGCGGATATGCTTCCAACAGGCAGCTTGCAAATGTCCTCCAGGCTCATAGTGGAATAATGCTTTTCTGCCGCACCTTGCAGCCCTTTTTGTGTCATAGCGCCAGGGCGGGTCGGCATAAATGATCTGATACGGTTCCATACAGCGGCCTCCTCAATGTGCATTGAACACACTTTTAGCGAGGCTTCCGGTCTTAAAGAGGGTGAAGCACAAAAGCACCGTATAGCCCACGCACGACCAGATCGCGGCGATAATATCGCTTTCCATTGCGATATTCTGCACCAGCACCGCATAGATGCCCACACAGATAATAATGAGAAAACGCCTGAAAGCCCAGGGCGAACAGGGAGCGGAGATAATTCTGGCCCATCTGCCCCCATTCTCGGTTGAGCATCGTTGCCATTGGGATCAGGGGCCACGCTCGTCACCATATAGATTTCCAC
>VOFK01004031.1_pt1 | contig 10890 bp, 15 predicted proteins | sample 5384121 | NCBI WGS metagenome assembly VOFK01 (sample SAMN12384730, study PRJNA508395) | human gut metagenome | isolation source: healthy gut J | host: Homo sapiens | reverse complement strand
TACGTATTGCTGTTCACCTGATTTGAAGACGCCTCCTCCAGCATGAAAAGCTTATAAAGACGCGCATCCCCCGGCCCGTGTGCCTCTGCCTGAACTTTACGAACTCTGCCCGGCGTGCTCGGCGTCACGCTCCGCAACGCCGTCCTGCTCTCGAGCCAGACCTGCTTATTGGTGCGACGCAAAGCGGCCAGCTGATGGAGTCCTCGGTGCTCGATCATGTGCTGATAGTCGCCATCATCGCGGCGTAACGCAGTGTCGTGCCTGGCAAATGGCAGCCGCTCGCGCCCCCGGCATGACGATGCCCGAATTTTTGGGATTGTCCACCGCGCGAGGACTCGCCAAACAAAGATCGCAAGCTGGCGCCGGCCAGAAAATACTTTTTGGCCTCCGGCTGGATGCCCTAAGTGGACAGATCGGCCCAGACGTCCTCGTGCGTCCCCAAATGGAGAGGCGCCTTGAGCTTCTGCTTTCATGCGGCAAATAGATCCACAATTTACTGGAAAGACTCCGTCGGCGCAAGACGAATGGCCCATGGAGAAATTTGTCCCGTGGTTCATGGCTTCCGGTTTTCTCCCCGGCCCATGGGCTAACTGCCCGGCACGGCGACCTGGGTCCTGACCTCGTTTCCCAAAGATAAATCATGCTTTTGCCTACTTACAGTGTGAGCGTGAGATATTCTGCTGCATTCGCTCAGCGCGCGCGCGGCTCGCTCTTTTTCGACCATGTCGCCGCCTTTGTGCCGGGGGAATACGGGAACACGTGCATTTGCGCGAAGGCGCATTTTTTCGATGAAGGCGAGCGTCCGGGAAAATTCTTCCCTCCGTCTCGCCGGGAAAGCCGGTGATGAGATCGGTCGTGAGTGCGCAGCCGGGGAAGGCCGCGCGCAGCCGTTCGGTGACGGCGAAAAACTCCGCGGTCGTATACTTCCGGCGCATGCGCGCGAGCGTTTCGTCGCACCCGGACTGCATGGAGAGATGGGCAGACGTTGAGCTTTTTTCAGGCGCTCAACGAATGAATCCGTCACGACCGTCGGCTCGAGCGAGCCGAGATGGATGCGCGCTGGCGCGCGCCCGCGGCGACGGCCCGAGCGCGTCGATGAGCGTTTTGCCGTTTTGAGATTCTTGCCCCACGAGGCGATCTCGATGCCGGTGACGACGATCTCCTTATAGCCCCCTGCGCGGCGAGCGACGCGGCCTCCGCCGCGCACCGATCCTCCGGCAGGGAGAGGACGCGCCCGCGCGCGAACGGAATGATGCAGTAGGTGCAGAAATTGTCGCACCCGTCCTGAATTTTGAGATACGCACGCGCGTGCCCGGCATAGGCTCCGGCGGGCAGCTCTTCAAAGCCGGTGCGCCGGAAGGGATCGTCGAGCTTCGTTACGCTCCCTCCTGCCCCGCGCTCCGCCGCGGCGGTCTCCACGGCGCGGACAAAGCCCTGCCTGTCGCCGGTGCCGAAGAGGACGTCCGCGCCGAGCGACGCAGCTTCGGCGGCGTCCACCTGGCTCCAGCAGCCGCAGAGCGCCGTGAGCGCATCGGGGTTTTCGCGCCGGAGACGGCGCACATGGTCTGGCGCGCGCCTTGCGCGCGCCTTCGGCTGTGACGGCGCAGGTATTGACGATCACGGCGTCCGCGCTCTCCCCTTCGGCGCACGGCGTGTGGCCGTGGCTCTGGAGAAGCTGCTCCATCGCCTCGGACTCATACTGGTTGACCTTGCAGCCGAGAGTGGCTATAATGTACTTCATAGAAAGACGCTCCTCAAAGGATGTATGGATATGGAAATTTATCTCGATAACGCCGCGACGACGCGCGTATGCCCGGAGGCGGCGGACGCAGCGTATAAGGTGATGACGGAAGTGTACGGCAACCCCGGCTCGACGCACAAGCTGGGGCGCGAGGCGCGCGCCGTGCTGGACGATTCTCGCAAAAAGCTCGCCGCCGCGCTCGGGTGCGCTCCCAAAGAGGTGTACTTCACCTCCGGCGGCACGGAGAGCGACAACTGGGCCATTCTGGAAGGCGCATATCTCCAGCGGCGCGTCGGGCGGCACATCATCTCCTCCGCCGTAGAGCACGACGCCGTGCGAAAGCCGCTCGAAAGGCTCGCGCGCGAGGGCTATGAGGTAACGCTCCTCTCCCCCGACAGCACCGGCGCGCGATATCCGCCGCTCGTAGATACGGCGCTCGTAACGCTCATGATGGTCAATAACGAGACCGGCGCCGACGACATCGCGGGCGTGGCTTCAAGCCGCGCGCGCGCGGCGAAGACCAAAGCGCTATTGCACACCGACGCGGTGGGGCTTTATGAAGGAGCCGTTCTCCGCCAAAACGCTCGGTGCGGACATGATATCCGTGAGCGGCCACAAGGTCCACGCGCCCAAGGGCATCGGCGCGCTGTACATCCGGCAGGGGCTGAAGCTCCCGGCGCACATTCTCGGCGGGCGGGCAGAGGAGGGCATGCGCTCCGGCACCGAGCCGATGCCGCAGATCGCCGCCTCGGTGAGCCGTGCGCATGCCAGCGTCGCCGAAATGCCGGAAGCCAACAAGCGCATGGAGGCGGCGCGCGCAGTGCGATGCAGACGCTCACCGACACCGTACCTCGGCATTGTTTTCTCGGCGGCGGGCAAGTGCGCTACCTCTTCGCTCCCTGCCCGGCTACCGCAGCGAGGTATTGAGGCTGAACATCTTGAGGCGGGCATTTACGTTTCCAAGAGCAGCGCGTGCAAGCGCGGCAAGCGCAGCCACGTGCTCGAGGCCATCGGCGCGCCGGACAAGGTCATCGACGGGGCGCTTCGCGTTTCGTTCTCGCGCTACACGACCGCGGAGGAATGCGCTTACTTTTGCGAAAGCGCTCGCCGCGGCGCGAAAGGAGCTCTACCCTTCCCTTTAACCAATCTATTGTACTCAAGCGCCGCCAGCGGCGTCAAAATCGCGGCGCGCGTTTGTCGCAACAACGAAGCCGGACCTCTCAAGGGGCTTCTGCAAAGCCCGGCTTGCCGTGAAGCCTTTGCCGAGTGCTTTTTCTGTTTTATTGACGATGTAATGGTTTTCTACATTAAATGGCAAGGCTGACTTATGGCTGTTCTTGGTGCATTGCAAGCACCGTTTATAATAGCCTAAAGAAAAATATATGAGCTTATTGCAATTTATATTTGACATTCTGTTCGATATAATATATACTGTACATCGTTAGGGGGACTATCTATGAGAAACTTAAAGATGAAGTTCAGAAGAATTGAATTAAATATGTCTCAAACCGAATTGGCTGAACAAGCCGGAGTCACAAGACAAACAATCGGATTGATTGAGGCAGGCGACTTTAATCCGTCTATTAAACTATGCATCGCAATATGCAACGCTTTGGGCGTAACATTAAACGACATATTCTGGGAGGATGGAGAACATGAAAATAATTAAAAAAGGCTTAGATGAATTGCAAAAAGCAGATACTATCAGAATCGAGAGCCGTGGTTTTTGGATTGCTTTCTGGGGAAGCCTTATTCTGTTGATCGTGCAAATGATATTTGCGAATAACATTATTTCTGTAATTAGCTCATGGTTATTATTTATGGTCCTTGCTATTTATGAAGCGGTTTCGTGCCTAAAAAGCGGGTATTTGGAATAGCAGACTTATATATTAGCAAAAAAAGAAAAATGCTTTTATATCTTCAATCATTGCAATATGCATGGGGGTATTTCAATTTATACTTGTGTCTCAAAGGGGGGAAAGCACATACAAAACAATTATTGTTTTGGTTTCTGTGATAGCAGTAACATTCTTTCCTTTTGCTTTTCAGCTATCATAATAATAGCCAAAGCAGTGAAAAAACGTCGGGACAAACTTGACGCAGAGCCTGACGATACTATGTGGATAAGCAATAACCAGAGGTACAAACTATGAAAGCAAATAAAGAGATGCGAATTTTTCTCTTTTTGATTTCGTACGGTGTCCCAATTTTATTGAGCATTTTCATGTGGATTGCTCACCAGAATAATTTAAATTGCAACGCCTTTCCTATTACATGGATGTTTCTTCCTGCGGCCGCTGTTATGGTGGCAAAGAAATGCAATGAGACACCCGATCACATTTTCCCAAAAACGTTCTATTGGACATATATTGTAACTACGTTTTTGATGGTCGTTTTTTCGATCGCCAGTGCTGTTATTGATAGTTCGGTTTGGGCAATTATAATTAACGTTCTCGCCATTGTCTCGGCGTAGTCTGCATCATAGAAATGATTGCTATGGGGAAAGAAAAACGAAGTGTGGCGGGATTGTCGTTCGGAAACGATCTTAAAAAAACCGGATTTGGAATACTGCTGTTCGTTATTTTGTATGCAGTAATTTTTGCTTTGAATACTATTTTGATGCGTGTATCAGAGGGATGGGCTGGAGTGAATATGTCCATAGCCAAATAAATTATTTTAATCCCCTTGGTGTTATTTTTGCTTATTATAAATCTGCCATTATCTTACTTGGCTTTTTTCGGCGAGGAATATGGTTGGAGATATTTTTTTCAACCAGCCTTGCAGAAAAAAATATGGTTTGCGAAAAGGAGTCATACTTTTAGGCGTTCTTTTGGGGATTATGGCATATTCCGCTGAATTTCCTATATTATAGCCCTAAAACCGGTGTTTTCAGTTTCATGATCCAAGTCACCCTCTGTGTTGGCATTGGTGTTTTTTTATGGGATGGCTTTATATGAAAACCGGCAATATTTGGTCTGTTGTAATCGTTCATTATTTGCAAAAACAACATCGGCGCAATCTTTTTGGTGCATCGCCAGTAAATGTTGTTCTGGATTTCAAGGACGTTTTGATAGCACTGATTGTGTATATGTTGGTATATCTTCCGTTCTTGAACACAAAAGAATATAAACTAAAATCAATGTCTGATTCGTCAGAAAAACTACGCCTTCATTAAACAGAAAACGGCAGACGTGTTTTTCGACAGTCTGAGGCTCCCTCCGATGAGGGGCCTTTTTTTCTGTTTATGCATAAAATTAACAAAAAGTAACGTTATGTAACCCATAATATGAATATTAGGAGGCCGGACAAGCCGTATTCACTGTGGAAAACTCTGTGGGGAAATGTTCAAAACTCTTTATTTCCTATTATTTCCCCGGCGCGGGACAAAATGAATATTCATAATCTATTCATAATAGGATGAGGAGAAGGGAGGCGCGTCCATGCGCAGGTTCATTTGCGCGGCTCTGGCCGCTCTTTACCTCACGATACCGGCTCTCGCCGTGGAGACTCTGCCGGAGGAGAGCTTTTCGCTTTCCTGCACGGCGGCGGTGCTGATGGAACGGCAGACCGGCACGGTACTGTATGAGAAGGAAGCCCACCGGCATCTCTCCCCGGCGAGCGTGACGAAGGTGATGACGCTGCTGCGCTCGTGGCGGAGGCGGTCGAGAGCGGCGCGGTCTCGCCGGACGATCCCGTTACGGCGAGCCGCCGGGCCGCCTCGATGGGCGGCGCCAGGTCTGGCTGGAGGAGGGCGAGGTGATGACCGTGGCGGAGATGACCAAGTGCGTAGCGGTCGTCTCGGCGAACGACTGCGCCGTGGCGCTCGCGGAGGCGCTCTGCGGCTCAGAGGAGGCGTTCGTCGCGCGCATGAACCGCCGCGCGGAGGAGTTGGGTCTTTCCGATACGCATTTTACCAACTGCACCGGTCTCTTCGAGGACGCGGAGCACTCACGACCTGCGCCTACGACATTGCGGTGATGTCGCGCGAGCTATTGAAGCACGAGTTCGTCCGGCAGTATACGACGCTCTGGCAGGACACGATACGTTCCGGTGAATTCGGCCTTACGAACACGAATAAGCTCGTGCGGCACTACGCGGGCTGCACAGGGCTCAAAACGGGCTTCACGTCCACGGCGATGTACTGTCTGGCCGCCTCCGCCGAGCGCGGTGGCGTGGAGTATATTGCGGTCATCCTCCACGGCGAAACGAGCCAGCTGCGCTTTGACGCGGCGCGAACGCTTTTGGACTACGCCTTTGCCAATTATACGCTCGTCATGCCGGAGACCGGCGCGCCGGACGTGCCGGTGTCGCTCGGCAAGGCGGCGAGCGTGCGCGCCGTGTGCGAGAGCTCCGGTACGGTGCTCATCGAAAAGGCACGACAGAAGGAGCTTTCCGCCGTTTACGAGCTGCCGGAGAAGGTGGACGCGCCCGTTGCCGCCGGGCAGCTTCTCGGTACGCTCCGGTACGTTGCCGGAAACGAAACGATAGCGAGCGTTCCGATCAGCGCGGCGGAGAGCGTGGAGCGCGTCGGCGTCGGGGAGCTGTGGGTGCGGCTCGCCGCGGCGCTGTGCGGCCGGACAAATACGCAATAGTTCATCTTGCAAGTGAGCGCCGGAGAGTGTACAATGTCGCCAAAGGAAGAAATTAACCGCAGGGAGGTATACCAATGATTCATGTTGATCTCACCGGCGCCGCGCCGTTCTTCGGCGCACACACCCCGGACTATGCCGCCGCGGAAGCGGCGCACCGCACGCTCAGCGAAAAGACGGGCGCGGGTTCGGATTTTCTCGGCTGGACGGAGCTGCCGCGCCGCATCCGCGAAACGGAGCTTGCGCGCATTCTCGCCGCGGGCAAAGCGATCCGTGAAAAAAAGGGCGACGCGCTCGTCGTTGTCGGCATCGGCGGATCGTATCTCGGCGCACGCGCGGCCATGAGCTGATCGGCCGGCGCGGGGCGGCGCGGAGCTGCTTTTGCCGGAAACGGCTTTCCGCAGCCACGCTCCGCGACACGATCGAAAAGCTCGGAGACCGCGATTTCTGCGTTAACGTCGTTTCCAAATCCGGCACGACGCTTGAGCCGGCGCTCGGCTTCCGCGTGTTCCGCGATCTTCTCGTAAAGAAATACGGCGAGGAAGAGGCCAACTCCCGCATCTTCGCCACGACCGACGCGCGCCGCGGCGCTCTCAAGAGCGAGGCGGACGCCGCCGGGTGGGAGAGTTTCGTCGTTCCCGACGACGTCGGCGGGCGCTACAGCGTGCTCTCCGCCGTCGGCCTGCTGCCGCTCTGCGCCGCGGGCATCGACATTGAAAAGATCCTCACCGTCGCCGAGGAGACGTTTGCCTCTCTCGACGAGCGCAGCGAAGCGAACCCCTGCTGGCAGTACGCCGCTGCGCGCCAGGCGCTCTACAAGAGCGGCAAGGCCGTGGAGATCCTCGCGTGCTACGAGCCGCGCTTCCGCATGATGGCGGAATGGTGGAAGCAGCTTTACGGCGAATCCGAAGGCAAGAACGGTCTCGGCATTTTCCCGGCGAGCGTGGAATATAACGCCGATCTGCACTCCATGGGCCAGTACATTCAGGAAGGCCCGCGCCATCTGATGGAGACGGTCGTGAGCTTTGCTTCTCTCCCCGGCGGATACACCGTTCCCGCCGATGCGCACGACGGCGACGGACTCAATTATCTTGCCGGACACGATTTCAACGAGATCGCCGCCATTGCCCGCGCGGCGGTAAAAAGACCGCGCACATCGAGGGCGGCGTCCCCAATCTCGCCATTGAGGTCACGGACATGGCGGAGACCGGCTTTGCCGAGCTCGTATGCTTCTTTGAGCTCGCCTGCGGCATTTCCGGCTATATGGAGGGCGTGAACCCGTTCGATCAGCCGGGCGTGGAGGCCTATAAAAAAGCTCATGTTCCGCGGTCTTGCCGCGCTCAAATGAAGAACATTCGATGAACATTCGAAAAGCTCCTTGCAACGGGCGGCGGAAGATGATAGAATACAAAAAAAGAAGCGTTCGCATCTTTCTTTCAAATTTACAAATGAGGTGATTTCCTATGGTTAAACTCATCATGGGTCTGTCCGGCTCCGGCCAGACCAAGACCCTGATCTCTCTCGTCAGCGAAGCCATTGAAAAAGGAACAGGGCAATGTTGTCTGCATCGAAAAGAGCCGGCATCTGACCTATGATATTCCCTATCAGGCGCGGCTGATCCGCACCGACGATTACGGCGTCCGCGGCAACACGATGCTGCTCGGCTTCCTGTGCGGCCTGCACGCCGGCAATTACGACATCACCCATTTCTTCATCGACGATCTCAACAAGATCCTCGACGACCGCTCCAACGAGGCGCTGGAGAAGTTCCTCGACACGCTCTCCGCGTTTGGCGAGCGCGAGAACATCAACTTCACCATCACCATCACCGCCGATCCTTCCGGCGCGGGCGACGGTCTGAAAAAATATTTCTGATATGCGGCTCGACAAGTGGCTGAAGGTCTCGCGGCTCATCAAGCGCCGCACCGTGGCACAGGGCAGGCGTGCGACGGCGGGCATGTGTCCGTCGGCGGGCGCGTCGCCAAGCCCTCCACCGATGTGAAGGTCGGCGACGTGATCGAGATCCGCTTCGGCGCGAAAACGCTGCGGGCGGAGGTCCTCTCCGTGCAGGAAACGGTCAAAAAGGACGATGCCGCCGCAATGTACCGCGAACTGTGATAAAAAAAACGCATTCTCTGTTTCGGCAGAGAATGCGTTTTGCTTTTTTGTTTTCTTATTTCTCATCCCCGGCGTGCGGCTCCGCTACGCGGAGCATGCGGAAGCCCTCGCCGTGAACCTCGTTGGATTCGAGAATGATGGTGAATGACGCCGGGTCGAGCAGCTTTACCTCGCGGGTAATGGTGAACATCTCCTTGCCGGAGCAGGCGCACAGCACCACATCGCGGTGATCCTTCCGGAAGCCGCCGCGCGCGTCGATGATCGTTGTGCCGCGGCCGCAGAGCTCGTCGATCCGCTCCGTGACGGCTTCGCCGTGGTCGGTGACGATGAGTGCGAGCTTTCCGGCGTTCGCGCCGTACATGATCTTGTCGGCAATGACGGCGAAAATGAGGTCGATCATCATGCCGTAGACGATGCCGTCAAAATCGCGGAAAATGATGCCGCCGAGCACCACAACGATGCCGTCCGTGAGCATGATGAACCGGCCGAGCGGCAGGTGCGGGTGCTTGGCCTTGAGCGCCATTGTGATGAAGTCCGCGCCGCCGGTGGAGGAGTTGCGCATATAGATGAGCGCGTAGCCCAGCCCGCCGAGCACGCCCGCGCAGATGGCGGCGACGAGCCGCTCGCCGGTGTACTGCGGCAGCATCGGGGCTATGTAATCCACGAAAAGCGAGGAGAGGATCATGCACCGCACGCTGCAAAGGAAAAACCGCCGCCCGAGCACCCGATAGCAGAGGATCGCCACAGGGATGTTGAGCACAATGGTCATCACGCCGATGGGCAGATCGAACAGGCGGTATAAGATCAGCGCGAGACCGGAAAAGCCGGTCATCGGGAACTTTGCGGGCAGCGCGAAGTTATAAATGGCGACGCCGGTCAGTATGCTTCCCGCGATCTCCACGAGCGTATCGAATAACCATGTTTTCCCGAACAGCTTTCCCACGACGACCATCTCCCTTTCTTTTCTTTTATCAAAAAAAGAGCGGACGCGAATTATGAGACCGATTCGCATCCGCTCTTTTGCATTTTATCATGCAAAGGATTTGCTTGTCAATTCCGCCAAAAGCACGGCGAGTTATTTTTACAATTCGACGAGCTCATACTCGCGGCTGCCGACGCCGAGAGCGGCGGCGCACTCGAGCGTGTGGATGCCGTGGAGCGACTCCACGCGCTCGATGAAATGCTCCCGGCCGGGGTCGTCCGTCGCGGCATAAATGAGATCGATGCACGCCTGATCGACCGCGACCGGGTCGAGCGAGGCGAGAATGCCGATGTCCTTCATGCAGGGGTCCTCCGCCACGGCGCAGCAGTCGCAGTCCACGGAGAGGTTTTTCATCACGTTCACAAACGCCATGTTGCCGTGGAAATAATCCACAACGGCGCTTGCCGCGTCCGCCATGCCCGCAAGGAACACGTCCTGCGCCGGAAGGCTGTTCCAGAATTGGCTCTGGTCGGTCGTCGTGCCGCCGGAGTGGATCCACACCTGCTCCCGCAGTGGAGGCGCAGCCGATGGAGAGCTGCTGAGCGCTCCGCCGTAGCCGCCCATCGGGTGGCCCTTGAAGTGGGAGAGGACGAGCATGGAGTCGTAGTTTTCGATGTCCTTGCCGACGATGTCCTTTTTCAGCACGCTGCCGTTCGGAATGGGAAGCTCCAGATCGGGGCCTTCGGCATCGAGAATATCCACGTCGAACACCTCCGACCAGCCGTGCTTGCGCAGGAGGCGGCGGTGCTGCTCGGTGAGATTGCGCGCACCCTCATACGCCGTGTTGCACTCGACGACGGTGCCGTTCACCGCGTCCACAACGCTCTTCCAGAATTCGGGGTGCAGAAAGTTCTGGTTGCCCTCCTCGCCGGAGTGCACCTTGACCGCGATCTTGCCCGGAAGCTCCTTGCCGAGAACACGGTAAAGCTCCAGCACCTTTTCCGGCGTGATCTCGCGGGAGAAATATACGATCGGCTTCATTCGTGTGTCCTCCTTGTCAACGCTTGTTTTTCCGCTTCGCGATGGATTCCTTGACCGACTGCACAAGATCGCCGATCACCGGCAGCGGTTCCCGTTGCCCTTGAGAACGCTCACAATGCCCTTTGATCGCGCCGATGGTGCAGATGATGCCTCCGACGGTGCCGACCCAGCCCCACAGGTTGCCGAGCAGACTCGTAAGAATACCGAAGATGATGAGTCCGAGCCCCTGCTCCGTGTGGTATTTCATGAAAGGGTCATCCTTCTGCGTGATGGCAGGGATGAGCCAGAAGGGGGCCGAGATAAGAGAATACAGAGCTTCTGCCGCTCGACCGACTCCGCAGCCTGACGGCGCATCGTCTCGTCCGCGGGCGAGTACGTCCGCTGCTGTCCGGCGTTACGTATTGCGCCTCGCGTGACCGGAAACTTCAGGGCATGCCTCAGATTGGCCCGGCAAAGCGCGGCTCGCTTTTCCCGGCTTG
>VOFK01001889.1_pt1 | contig 10895 bp, 14 predicted proteins | sample 5384121 | NCBI WGS metagenome assembly VOFK01 (sample SAMN12384730, study PRJNA508395) | human gut metagenome | isolation source: healthy gut J | host: Homo sapiens | reverse complement strand
CAGGACGGGACGTCTTCAGGCTGATAGATTTCCAAGATGCTGACCGTAACGAATGGCATGTAACTACCGAATTCACTTGTGAGAATCAGGATAACGGAGACAGTTTCAGACCGGACATAACATGTTTTGTAAACGGACTGCCATTAGCTTTATTGAGGTCAAGAAGCCGAATAACCATGACGGCATTCTGGCAGAAAAGGGAGCGTATCAATGTGCGGATGCGCAACGAAAAATTCAGAAGATTCTTGAATGTCACCCAGCTGATGATATTTTCCAACAATCAAGAATATGATAATGAAAACAGGGTTCCTATTCAAGGTGCGTTCTATTGCTGCTCTTCGAGGGATAAGGCTTTCTTCAATGTCTTCCGTGAGGCTGATAAAGATTTTTGTGACTAAATATCCATATAAGGCCGTATCTGACAGTGTGGAGAAACAGATATTGCAACACCGGAATTGTGTCGTGATCAAGAATCTGCCTGATTATAATACGAACAAAAGATACGAATACTCCAACCAACAGGATTCTGACATCGATGCTCAGTAAAGAGCGTTTTTTGTTTTTATTGAGATATGGTTTTTGCCTATGTGGACAGAAAGATTGAACTGGAAGACGGTAGTAAGACTACACAGTTGGAAAAGCATGTAATGCGTTATCAGCAGCTTTTTGCCTCACTGGCCATTCGAAAGAAATGGATAATGGTATCAAGAGTGGTATCATCTGGCATACACAAGGCAGTGGAAAACAGCCTTGGCATATGATTCCGTACGTAGTCTGACCGATTTTTATGCGGCAAAGAATACAGCTGTAAAATTTTATTTCATTGTTGACCGCCTTGACTTGATGGAGCAGGCCAAGGATGAATTTGTGGCAAGAGGACTGTCTGTCAGAACTGCAAAACAGCAGGGATGAATTGATGTCAGATATACGGAGTACGAATTTAACAGAAAATGCGGAGGGTAAAGCTGAGATAATGGTGGTAAATATCCAGAAATTCAAACAGGATTCTGCCAAAATACAGATTGATTCCAATTACAGCATCCAGTTGCAACGTATTTTCTTTTATTGATGAAGCGCATAGAGGGTACAATCCACATGGAAGTTTCTTGGCAAACCTATTGGCAGCCGATAAGGATGCTATAAAAATTGCTTTGACAGGTACGCCTTTGTTAAAAGAGGAAAGGGAGTCTTGGCGTGTATTCGGTGATTACATTGATACCTATTATTACGACAAGTCAATAGCAGACGAGTTATACACTGAAACTCATGCGGGAGCCTGTCGAAAACAATCTATAAAGAGAAAAAATAGAGAATATTCTTGACAAGCTGGCAGGCGGCATAAAAGTCAGAAGAAGTGATATTGACCGCAACAAGATCATTGAACATGAATCTTACCTCAATGCATTGATAGACTATATTATTGCCGATTTCCGTAGGTTCCGTATCGAACAGGCTGATGATACTGTAGGTGCAATGATTGTATGCAAGACAAATCCTCAAGCCCGTGAAATGTATCGTTTGTGGCAAGAGCGTTTCAACAAAGCTTTGTATATCGAAGGGAAACATGATGAAAGTCTGATGTTGGCGGCTGAACCTATGATTGCCTATGGATATCATGCAAAAACCCTTGAGAGCTTCTTTTTGATTTTGCATGATGAAGGAGACAAGGAAGAGCGTAAGGCGTACATTGATGAGTACAAGAAAAAACTATCAGTCGATGTCCTGATTGTCAACCAGATGCTTCTGACTGGGTTCGATGCTCCCCGTTTGAAGAAACTCTATCTGGGTCGAAGTCTGGACGGACACGATTTGCTGCAGGCACTGACTAGAGTAAACAGACCATACCATAAATTCAAATATGGTTATGTAGTGGATTTTGTAAACATCAAGGAAAATTTTGATGCGACTAATGACCGCTATCTGCGTGAACTGAATCGTACTGCCGATATTAAAGAAACAGGCGAAAAAGAAACAGTAGGAGAAGCTCTCATTGTAGATAAAGAGCAGATTGTAGGGCAGATAAAAGAAATTCGCAGCGTTTTATTCAATTACACATGCGACAATCCTGAAGAGTTCAGAAAGGAAATAGATGAGATTGAAAACAAAGACAATCTATATACGCTCCGATCTACTCTCGAAAATGCCAAGGCAATCATTAACCAAGTAAGGGCTTTTGGCGATGAAGAGTTGAAAGATAAAATCAACAGTTTGCCTAAAGGTAGTATTCCTACTCTGATCACTGAGGGTTTCTCACCGTATAGAACGAATGAATTTTCTGGAAAGTACCGAACATAAGGCAGATGTATCTGGAATTATCAATGTCGCTCTTTCTGAACTGGAATTTGAGTTCAAAAAGGCATTTCAGAAGAATTACGTATTATTGTCAATGATATTCGGGAGCGTTGTGAAAAAGTACAGGCTGAATTTGAAGCCAACTTTGACAAGACGGAAGACAAGTATGTGATTTTGGCTGAAGAGTTCCGGGAATACTTCAGAAAGAAAGGCTTCGTTCCTCAAAATACGCAAGAAGCTAAAGAAAGCATTGATTATATGGATTCGGTAATGAAGAAAAATCCGTGAGATAAACCGTCGCAATAATATACTCAAAAAAAATATCAGGGAGACGAGCGCTTTGTCCGTATCCACAAGCGTATAGAAGAAGAAAATGAAAAGCGAGAAAAGCCTCTTCTTTCCAAAACTGAATACGAAATAGCAGAAAGTCTGTCAAAAATGAAGCGTGAGATTGATAACCGTATTTACCTTGATATAAACATCATAGCGAATGAAAACAGTTTCAAACGGGATACGTTGGCTATGATAGGCCATCAACTCGTCGACTTGGGGATAAAAGCGAGTCTTCCCGACAGGAAGTTCATCAACAATCTCATTGCAAAAATGAATATATAAACCAATACAATCAACTTTACTTGAGATAATATGGATGCAAATACCAGAATATATCAGAAGCTACTATAGCCCTTATTGATTCATTGAAATCGACCACTTCCCATTTTGGTCTTGCCAATAGTGGTGGTGAGTACAAGATCATTACGGAAATGTTTCTGTATAAGTATTTCAATGATAAATTCGGATATGAGGCAAAGCGGGATAAGATATACGGAGAAAGATTGAGCAAGGCAGACAAGTGGGATGCGGAATATGATAAATTCACTGAAGAGGAAGTTGAAGATCTGTTCAGCTATCTTCCCCGCATCAGTTCCGCTGCTTAAACCTGAGCATACATTGGCGCATTTGTATAATACCTCAGGAGCAGGAGATTTTTTCTACACGTCTGGATGCGACACTGATTGACATTGCCAATCTGAATGCGGATACTTTTTCTGTTGTAACTTCAGGGAAAAGCAGAGTCAATATATTCAGTGCACTCACACACAGTTTGTAACAGATCCGCAGAAAAGGGATGATTTTGCACGGTCATTGATGAGTTCCGTTGCATCATTCAATTTTGAAAGCGTTTTTTTGCGGAAAAAAATATGATTTCTTCTCACGGATATTTGAATATCTTATAAAGGATTATAACAATGCTGGGGGGCGGAAAATATGCGGAATATTACACCCCGAGAGCCATCGCACAGGTAATGGCCCGCCTGCTGGTCGGAGATGATGCAAACCTACGTGGAGTGACCTGTTATGACCCATCTGCAGGAACAGGTACTTTGCTTTGGCTTTGGCTCATCAGATAGGTGAACCCGTTGTAATGATCTTCAGTCAAGACATATCGGAAAAAATCCAGTGAGATGCTCCGGCTGAATCTCATTCTGAACAATCTGTCAGGAAGTCTTCCCTAATGTTGTACAAGGGAATACTCTTACGGAACCATACCACAAGGAAGAAAACGGATCTCTCCGAAAATTCGATTTCGTTGTGTCAATCCGCCATTCAATCTGGATTTCTCAGATTTTAGAGATACATTGGCTTCTGATACGGTGCGTTTTGGGCGGGAGTCCCATCTGTGCCAGCAAAGAAGGAAAAGAGTCAATGTCTATCTACTTGTGTTTACCCAGCATCTTATCAATTCGCTGAAAACAAATGGCAAGGGAGCTATTGTCATTCCTACGGGATTCATTACAGCCAAAAGTAGTGTTGAAAGAAAAGTCCTGACGAAAATTGTAGATAACCGCTGGGTGTATGGCTGTATTTCTATGCCAAGCAATGTGTTCGCAAATACAGGTACGAATGTTTCCGTCCTGTTCTTTGACAAAGCTGCTTCTGCCGAGAAAGTCATATTGATTGATGCGAGCAAGTTAGGAGAGGAATATAAGGAAGGGAAAAATAAAAACGTAGATTGCTGAAGGATGACATTGACTTAATTGTCAATACATTCAAAAATAAAAAGAAGCCGTAGAGGATTTTTTTTCGGTTGCGGTAAGCTATGATGAAATAAAAGGAAAAAGGTTATTCGTTGTCTGCCGGACAGTATTTCGACATCAAGATTGATTATGTGGACATTACTGAAGAAGAGTTCAATAACCGCATGGCAAATTATAAGGCTGAACTGTCACGGCAATTTGCTGAGAGCCATCGTCTGGAGGAGGAGATAATGAAGCAGTTGGATGCTTTGCACTTTAATGTAAATGTTGGAAATAATGAGTAAAGAATTGACCATCATAGATAAAGACTATATCCGGTGGGTGGAAGACCTTAGTGTACGCTATCGTCAAAGTCAAATTAGAGCAGCGGTCAGGGTTAACCGTGAGTTGCTTAAATATTACTGGGAACTTGGTCGTGACATAGAAGAGATGCGTGTGGAAGAACGATGGGGTGAGAAAGTCATCAAGAATCTTTCTGTGGATTTACAGCGCAGAAATCCCAACGCCACAGGCCTTTCGAACCAATATATATTACGCAAAGAAATTCTATCTGCTTTATTCTCAGTATCTAAAAGTTGTCCCACAAGCTGTGGAACAATTACAAGATGGAAAAGTGCCACAACCTGTGGCAGAATGAAGTCTGTCCCACAAACTGTGGGACAATTGGAAGAGATGCTTTTCTCCATACCTTGGGGGCATCACCGTTACTTGATGGACAGGTACAGTAAAGAACCGGCAAAGGCTCTCTATGTGAGAAAGACTATGGAAGAGGGTTGGAGTCGAGACACATTGCTCAACTTTTATGGATAGCGGCCTGTATGAACGGGAAGGAAAGGCTTTTGACAAATTTCACCCGCACATTGCCGGAAGCGACAAGCGATCTTGCACAAGAACTGACAAAAGACCCTTTTATAACTTTTGCCTTTACAGGAATAACTCAACCTTTTATAATGAGCATATTCTCAAAGATGCGCTGCTTGCCAATATCTCGCAATTCCTGCTGGAACTCGGTACCGGATTCGCATACATAGGCAAAGAGTATAGACTTCAGATCGGGACAAAAAGGAGAAATTCATCGATTTGCTTTTCTACAACTTGAATCTATCATGCTATGTAGTGATTGAAGTGAAAATCGGCAGAATTTGATTTTCAAGACCTCGGACAGTTAAGTGGCTACGTGGTCGCTTGTAATCATATTCTTAGAAAAAGAGGGAAGAGACAACCCTACAATCGGTCTGCTTATTTGCCGCCAAAAGGATTCAATGCTTGCCCAATACGCATTGAAGGCAGCAATCTCCCATTGGGAATATCTGAATATGAGCTGTCAAAACTATACCCTGAAAAGGTGGAAGGTACTATGCCTACTATTGAAGAAATTGAGGCAAGATTAGGTGAAGATTTAAAAGATAAGAAAAAATGAAAATAAAAGATATTGTTGCATTTGTTCCGAAATCTATTACACCAAAAAAGCGGGAAAGATTTATCGTTTATATAGTCTTCCTTCTTTTGATGATGGACGGTTATATGAAACTTTAGATGGAAAGAATATCCAAAAAGTAACAAGTATATTGTACCTGATAAGTGTATTTTATTCAATAAATTAAATGTTCGTTTTAAAAGGATTTTACGTATAGACGAGTCTGATACGAATAAGGTATGTTCAACTGAATATTTACCTCTTGTTGTAAATGAATCAAAGGTTGATTATCAATATTGTTATTACTTGCTCATATCTGACAAAATTACAAACTATCTGTGTGGTCAAAACACAAATACATCAGGAAGCCATAAGCGAATAAATCCAGATAATTTCTTAGATATTAACATTATTCTACCCGGACTCGCTGAACAAAAAGCGTATTGGCAAATTGCTCTCAGATATTGACCATAAAAATAGAACTTAATCGTGCGATAAATCAGAAATTTACCAATGCTTGACCGTTCATTAAGAGTGGCAAGAGTTCATCACGCTGTTTAATCAAGTTATTGTTCTCAATTATATTCAGATCAATCATTAGGTGATATTGCGAAACAACAGCATGAAATGTTTCAATTAATTGTTCAGGAACTTCAAACCAATAATTTGCCAAGAATACTTCTGTTTGAAAGTTCTTAATACCAGATGTTTTCCCTTCAAAATTGAACATATTATCATTATCATAGAGATTTTGCCATAGATAATAAAAAGTACTCTGAAAACACTCGTTTCTTCATGCTAAATGATTGACAGAAATTAGAGCACACTAAAGTTCCTCCATTTCTTTCTATGACACCATTTGTTATCAATGCCACTCTACCTGTTGCTTGAACAGGGCTTCCTCCTGAAACTTCAATTACAATATCACCATCTTCTAAAAAGTCGGTCAGAATGTTTCGATGTAATATATCTTATGGGTATATCATTTAGCTTAACAATGTCTGCTCCACGCACACAACCTACTTTGATAGTCCCATCTTTAGGCATATCATACCCCCAATCTCCAGCTTTGTTTTTGTTTATAAAGGAATTAAATGTAATATCTTTCCAACTTTTCGGAACTTCTCTTTTCAACTTCTCATTCCAGACCATCTCACCGCCACTTGACTTATATGGTCTTCCATTTTCATCAGGAAAGTCAAACTGAACAAACCAGTAATCATAAAGCTGTTTTGCTATCGCTTCTAAATTCTGATTTATCCGTTCATTAAGATGAATTTTCCTGTCTAAATTCAAAAAATGTGCCAATGCTTTCCTCTGAACAGGAAAATGTTGGCATTTCATATCTTAGAATTTGTTCTTTTTGTCCCCACGAGGCATCTTTGCTTCCTTTTTGTCCCCTGCATCACATAGTCAAAAAAGGAATCTTGAAGAAGTATAGCATAAAAGAAAACTTGGTGAATGTCCATCTTTCGCTCTGAAAACCAGTACATCAGGAGATGCTCCACCATCAATATCTGCAAACCAAACTTTTTTAAGGTAAGGTCTAATATTAGCTATTAACACATCGCCACGCTGATAACGAATAAGGCTACAAGGTTGTGGCGGAAGATTAGTTGCAACCTCCCGTCCTTTCTTGTTTTGGCAATATACAATCAGTCGTAACATATTCTGCCAAAGATATATCATTGCTGCTGATTTTATCTGTTACATAATATGCAATAGAAGATAATTTAGCCATTTACATTCATTTTTGAATGCAAAGTTACATTTTTTAGGCAGAATCAAACACTATCTATCCTAAATACTTTTTGTGTGCCAACTTTACATTGTTTTGGTTTACAATGGCATAGTGTAGAGTCGTATCAATACGCACATGGCCCAATAAGCGTTGAACTTGTTCAATAGGCATACCTTTGTCAATAGCCATTGTAGCAAGAGTTCGGCGAAATTTGTGAGGATGTACCTTTGACATGGAAAGTGATTGTCCAAGTCTCCGAATACGCACTTCTACACCGCTGATAGTTAAGCGTGTATGGTGAATATAGTGAAACAAATAAAGCCGGATTATTATCAGTACGTGCATCAATGTATTGCTGTAAATGCAATTTCGTTCTGGCATTGAAATAAACAATACGTTCCTTTTGTTGCCTTTCCCAAATACTACGCATTGCCGCTCATGAAAATCTATATCTTCTCGGTTCAGTTTCACCAATTCACCTACACGGATACCTGTGGATGATAGGATGTCTATAATAGCTAAATCTTTTTGTTGGTACAACTGTCCCGGAAGTTGTTCCAACTGTTCATCAGAAAGTACCTCTTTACAAGAGAGTCTGTTTTTTACTTTTATGAATCCGCCTTACAGGACTCTTTGCAATATATAGTCTTCATCCTCCAACCATGCAAAGAAACTTGAAAGATACGCCGCATATTGTCAATAGTTACTTTACTGGACAAATGCTCTTCTTGATAATTGGACAGATAGGTACTGAATATCTGCTGTGGTTATATGACAAATAGCCACGGAAAGTGTAAATAACAATCGTTCAATAGTGTTACGATAGTATGCCATTGTTTTGTCAGAGCATCCTTCTATCTTTTTGCTGATATAAAAGAGTTTAGAAGATGCTCATTTTTCTTGTGCTTGTTGTTTGGCACATTCTTTCTTTTCGATTATTTCCACATTATGCAGTTCTGATGCAAGTACCGCTTTAAGCTGCACCATTTGTCGGCAATCCAAGTTACGCTGCATTTTCGCAACTATCGCCTGAATAATGTTCTCTTTCATGATTCTGATATTTTAGTCCATATATAAATATAAAGGACTGCTAAATCAGAATTTAGAAGCGATGGCGAAGCAACTTTATAATTATTGGTTCGTGCAGTTTGATTTTCCGAATGAAGAAGGCAAGCCGTACAAGTCTAGTGGCGGAAAGATGGTCTGGAATGAGAAGTTGAAAAGAGAGAGATTCCTTTTTTGGCTGGCATTGCGGAAACCTCTTTGAGATTGCTGTTTTTACAAATGGTTTGGCTTGTCAGAAATTCAGGCCAAAGGATGATGAAGCATCATTGCCTGTTATCAAAATACGAGAAATGCACGATGGCATTTCTGCTGACACTGAAAAAGTAACGCCAAATATACCAGAGTCTGTAAAGGTGTATAATGGTGATGTACTATTTTCATGGTCAGCATCACTGGAAGTTATGCTTTGGGCTTATGGACTTGGAGGACTTAATCAACATATCTTTAAGGTCACATCGGCAAATGATTTCCCGAAGTCATTCTTCTATTTTCAACTTTTAGATTATGTGGATGTATTCAAGAAAATGGCAGAAGCAAGGAAAAACGACGATGGGGCATATTACGCAAGACCATTTACAACAAAGCGCAATAGCTATACCTGATAATAAAGATATTGCGGATAGATTCGAGGAATTAATATCACCTATTTTCAATCAGATAATCAAGTTGCATGAAGAAATCTTAAATCTGACTAAGCAGCGTGACAAGCTCTTGCCGCTTTTGATGAACGGTCAAGCATTGGTAAAATTCCTTGATTTATCGGTTTGTATTAACTTAATCATTAGGACAACCACAAGAATTTGCAGCTATCCTAATGATTTATTTTTGGAGTTACCTGCGTATAGTTTTTCTTTTGAGAATTACGGGCAACTTGCACTGCGTGCATCAGGCACCTCCGTTTATATGCCTCTTCCTTCTTCATCCGGCCTGCGTCCATCCCAACGAAGGTCTGAGTCGGAATTACCACCACCGCCTCCGGAAGAAACTGGTATCGGTTGCCCACTAATGAGCGCATCAGCTACTGCAAAAATCATATTGCGAACTGAAGGTATAGCCAGCTGGCCGAGCAATGTATTCAGCTCTGACTCCATATTTCGTTTGTGTCTGAAAGAATTTTATTCTCCCGTCTCAACTGATACAGTTCTCCGTAATCTGCCAGACATTGCGTTGGGCGGCTTCGACCTGTCGGCTGCATCATTTCTGTATAGAGATTCTATCTTGCGGACAATCTCGGTGAACTGCTTGGAGATAGACCGATTCTGACGCTCAATCCATTTTTGTCCGTACCCCGAACAATGGTACTTTTCTCTGTAATTTGCGGTGGCGTGAAATCAACCTTGTGGTTGCGAAATGGCTGTATAACAGAACGGGCTTTCGCCACATCCTTTGTCAATTGTTCCAATTCATGTTCCTTTGCATGGAGTTTATTGGATTTTCTTCAAGTTTTTCCTGATACTCGGTAATGAGTTTCTGTATGTCCGCCTTCTGCTCTTCATACCTGTCAAGAGTTATCTTGCCGGATGCGAGTGCTTCATCTATTTCTTTAAGCCGATTCCTGTCGGCAAGCATTTCCCGTTCAAGTTTTTCGTATCATTGTCTGCAGTCCCTTGACTGCTTTCTCTGCTTGTTTCGCATCTTTGGACAGTTTCCGGATATAATCGCGTTTACTAAGATGGCTAACGTTCCGGCCTTCCAATACTATCACCACGTTCCAGTCCGTACTTACTACCTACCTCTTCATAAAGTGAAGTATGCATTTCCCGAAAAATATGGCCATACTCATAACGGCTCTTGACAAACTTAGCCGACCACATGACGCATTCGCGTCCGCTTTTGGCCCGTTGTCCGACAGGAACGATCAAGGCATGGATATGCGGGCTGCTCTCATCAAGATGAACCTGGAAGCCGATGATATTTTTCTGTCCGTACCGTTTGGCGCACCAGTCATAGACATCTTTTGCCCACTGTTCGATTTCCGGACATCGCTGGAGATGGCTGTTATCTGCTCCCTTGTCCAGATTTACGGTTTTTGGGGCCCAAATGCCATCTCAAGTGTACGGTCATGATTGCCTCCGAAGATAAATTTCGCACAACAGTTTGGTTGAATTTTAAGCTGTCCGGCTTGAAAGGTTTCCAGCCCAGCTCAGTCAAACCGTTCCTTCAAACGGACGATGCTCAAGCGATTTCTCTTGATATCCCAACGGATGAACTTTCCCCCATCGGGCCCAATCTCGAAATTCAGTTTCATTCGGCCTGTCTTCGTCATAGTGATTGGTCGGATCCTTGACTTGCTGTCAATCTTGTCGAGCAAATACGTGTAACTGAACGAAGCAATACCGAT
>VOFK01000471.1_pt1 | contig 10918 bp, 16 predicted proteins | sample 5384121 | NCBI WGS metagenome assembly VOFK01 (sample SAMN12384730, study PRJNA508395) | human gut metagenome | isolation source: healthy gut J | host: Homo sapiens | reverse complement strand
TGGCGGTTCTCAAGCTGCCGGATCTCCTTCAGGACTTCTTCGCGCTCGTCTTTTTTCTGTTTCGCTTGGGCGGTGCTGTCTTTTGTGCATATCGCTTTCTCCTTTGGCGGCTTCATCCAGCCGCGCTTGATATAATATTTCTGTAACTTGATGATAGCGTTGCGTACTGTGACAATGGCTGCCGATGTGGTAAAGCCCTCGGCCTCGGCAATCTCCTTGAAGGGCTTGCCCTCCCCAAAACCGGGCATGAAGGCAGCTCGCCTGCCGGGGCGTCAGCGTAGCAAGGGCCTCCCGTGAGCCGTTCCATCATCAGGGCGCGGGCGGCCTCCTGTTCCCGTTCCGTTTCCTTCTCCATCAGAATATCTTCCGGGGAAATGGCCTGTTCCGGAAATGGTTTTCTATGCCGGGGGAAGCGTCCAGAGAGTAACAGTGATAATGCTGTTTGGCATCATTGGCATTCTCTGCGCGGCTTTCCTCCGCAATGGCGTCTGCAACCTCGTCCGGCACTTCCACAAAAATGTCCTTCTTACAAATCGGGTAGTAGTATTTTTTCAGGTTGATGGTTTTTCATAGGCCGCTTGTCCGTTTCCGGCGCATTACCGGCGCAGCCGCCGGAGCGCCGCATGGATGGACTTCCCCGCCTGGGATGGGGTAATACCTTCCATCGCGGCAATGTCCTTCACTTTCATCCCCAGCATATACCGGGCATGGACGCGGCGGGCCTGCGCTGGGGGCAGAGAGGAAATGGCCTCATAGAGCCGCCGGAGCAGTTCGGCATATTCGGCCTGCGCTTCCTTTTCCATCAGGGCAATATCCGGGGTGGCTGCGCCCAATGGCGGCCTTCTCAATCCCATCATCACAGTCAAGGGGTAAAACGCCTTGTAGCGGTACATCTTGCGCTCCCTGGCGGCCTCGGCCCGCTTGTCCAGCAGGAACGCCTTCGACGATTTCATCTGACACCTCCACAAAGGTGTCCTCGGTGCAGAACGGGTAATATTGCTTGAGGTTGATCGTCTGCATAGGCCCGCCCTCACTCTGCCGGGAAAAGGCCGTCATAGCAGCGGCGCATATTCCGCAGGCCCCGCCGGATGGCAACGCTGACCTTGCTGCTGTCTACGCCCTCCATCCGGGAGATTTCCGGCTGGCTGATACCGGCGATGTAGTAGGCCCGGACGCGGCGGGCCTGTGTGGGGGTGGCATGGGCCAGAGCCTCCGGCAAGGCAGCCAGCAGCCGCAGATGGGCGGCCCGTTCCTCGCGCTCCAAAAGGATTTCCTCCGGCGATCTACCGTGTTCCAGCGCATAGTTCTCCGTCCAGCTATATGCGTCCAGAGAGTACCAGGCGCGGTGGTAGACCTTCCGGCGCTCATAGTTGTTCATCTCGCGCTGGGCCTGCCGCATGGCCTCCCAGACTTCGTCGCTGACCTCCACAAATTCATCGTGCCGGTAGTGGGGATAAATCCACCGCAGATTGATTGTTTTCATAGGCTTACCTCCTGAAAATGGGAGAGGCGGACAGCTTGTCCGCTGTCCGCCTCCTCGCTGGGATAAGGGAAACAATCCCTTTCACTTGGTAGCCCGAAAACAGGTCATTCGTTAAGCCTGTTTTCAAAAGAATTTTATAAATTTTTTTTCTGACTGCCTCCACACTCTGATACACGGCCACTTTGGAGCAGCCGCACACCGTACCCCGATCTCCGCAAGGGTCAGCCCGTCCAAGGCATAGAGCAGGAACCGGCGGCGCTGGGCCTCGGTGCAGGTATCCAGGACGGCCATCAGCTCACCCAGCGTTTCCATGCGGCAAAGGTATTCCTCCGGCGTTTCACCGTAGCTCCCACGCCCTCGGTGGTAATGATGTACTCGTCAAACTCCCGGCCATCCCAGTGCCGCCGCTGCTCATGGAAGAGGTTCTCGGTTTTATGGTCGGCCCGGTCAAGAAATTCATAGACTTCCAGCGTGACCTCCACGGCCACAGCTTGTCCGTTGTAATTGATGGTGACTTCCATCGGCCTTTCCTCCATTCAGATTTTTTTTGGGAAAATCTGAATGGGGCGGCGGAGAAACGGCACCGGGGACAGGGGTTCGGGCCATGTTGGTCCGATGTTACCGGCTCCACAGGTATGAAAAAGCGCCCAGACAGCAGAAAGCTACTCGAGCGCAAAAAATACAATATTCACTTACAGAATGACAATTTTCGCACCGGCTACCAGACTGGGCCTGTTCGTTGGCTGGGCTTTTTTTGACGGTAGTGCAAATATCGTCTGAATTTGTCGGCGGTCAGTGTGCTTCATGGCGGCTCCCTCCTAAAGCCGCCGTGTCAGCGTGTAGTCGTCACTCCTTTGTCGAGGGCATAAGGAACGGCGGCCTTGATGTACTCAAAACCGCCGCAGTCCTTGAAAATCCATTATGGGCGCACGAAGCTACCTGCCCTGCAACGGTTTTTTCTTTCCCCGTTTGCGGGGCAGGATAGCTTGGCTTATTCGGTTTATTTTTGCTCCTGTGCGGCTGCCTCTTTCAGCCGCGAAAAGCTCTCATCGCTGATAATGTGTTCAATCCGGCAGGCGTCGGCCTCCGCAGTCCCAGGGTCAACGCCCGCTGCGATAAGCTGCTCAGTGAAGAAGCAATGGCGCTCATAGATTTTTTCGGCAACTTCGCGGCCTACATCGGTCAGATGGAGAAAGTGATCTTCATCCATAGTAAGAAAGCCGCCGTCCCGCAAGGTAGCCACTGCATGGCACACGCTGGGCTTTGACACCTCCATGTGCTGGGCTACATCTACGGAGCGTACCATACCGAGTTTCTTTTGGAGAACAAGGATGGTTTCCAGGTAGTCCTCCCCGGACGCATGAAGTTTCATATTTAATCACCTTCAAAAGCAAAGAACCTTTGCAGCCGTTCCCGGCTTATTCTGTTCCATCCATCACTCCATAGCACTTTTCCGTTTTCTATAAAGAACAAAGTAATTGCAGCACTCCGCAATCAGCTCCGGGTCATGAGTAACAATAAACAAGGTTTTCCCCAACGAACTCAATTCCCGCAAATTCTCTGCCACTTTTTTCATGTGCCGATAATCCAATCCGCTTGTAGGCTCGTCAAAAACAATAACCTGTTTATCAGACGCAATCGCGCTGGCAATCGCTACCCTCTGTTTCTGTCCGCCGGACAACGACATAGGATGGGCGTCTCTAAATTCTGAAATGTGCAGACTTTCCATAATACTTTCTGCCTCATGCGCCACTTTTTTCTTCATCTGAATTATCCAGACTAAGCAAGATTTCATCCATTACACTTTCCGTAAAAGTTGGTGGTTTACGTCCTGCATAACCATATAGCAGGTCTTAATTCTCTGATTTGCCATATAAGTTTTTCCATTCATGCTCATACAGCCTTTTGCGGTTTTGAGCAATCCGCATAAATTGTTAGCAAAAGTCGTTTTCCCGGCTCCATTGTTGCCGACTACTCCAACCACCGAACCTTGCGGAATCATCAAATCTGATATATCCAGCACCTTCCGCTTTTTCTTCTTACCTCCGGAAGCATTTTTATAAGAAACTTCAAAGTCCCTGATATATAGCTGCTTTGTCGCACACACTGTGCTCTGCATTTTACTAAAATCTTCAGACTGTAAAGTTCTAAGACCCAGCGCGTGCAATTCGCCTGTAGATTTCTTTTTGAAGTCGGAGATGGAAAGGTTTTCTTTTATTTGCCCGCCCTGCATATATAGAATGCGATCTGCAATATCCATCAGGTAATACAGGCGATGTTCCGCAATCACAATCGTTTTCCCCTGTGCTTTCCATTTCCGCAATACATCTTTTAATTCTCTGATTGATTTAATATCCAAATTGGAAGATGGCTCGTCCAGTACGAATATATCCGGTTCCATTGCGGAAACGGACGCACAGGCAACTTTCTGTTTTTCGCCACCGGACAGTGCAAATAAGCTCCTATTCAGTAAATCTTCGATTTTTAACGCGCCTACCGTTTTTTCTATCCGCGAATTGATTTCGTCTGCGTCGATTGCCAAATTCTCACATCCAAATGCAATTTCACTGGTAGTATCCACTGTAAAAAATTGTGTCCTTGGATTTTGAAAAACAGAACCAACCACACCAGACAAAGCATAAAGGGATACATTTTTTACATCTATCCCTTCCACAATCGTCTGCCCGGTAAGCGTTCCTTCGTAATAATGCGGGATAAGCCCATTTATTAAACGTGTGAGTGTAGTCTTTCCGCAGCCGGATTCTCCGCAGATCAAAACAACCTCTCCGTCATGGATAGTCAAATTTATATTCTCGATTTTTCCTTTTGAACTGCCTTGCTCATATTGAAAGGCTACATCCTTAAACTCTATCATTTCAGCCCTCCTAAAAAAGCAGGAACACCAACAGGGCAGCAGTAACAATAATCATAAGCGCAAAATCTTTCCAATGGAAACCGATCTTACAAATGCTTGTACGCTTTTTTCCGTTTCCTAATCCTCTTGTCAAAGCTGCCGCAGACAGGTCATTCCCTATTGTTACTACAGACATCATAAGAGGGACAATTCGATATTCTAATACTGCTTGTGGATTCTTGAAAAAATTTTTCCCCGTGATTCCTCTCATACGCATAGCGTTTCCAATAGATCCCGCTTCTTCGGAAATTGTAGGGAAGAACCGGAACATAACAGAAAACGGGATAATGAATGCTTCTGGTATATGCATACGCTGCATGGCAAGGACAAACTCACTAACCTTTGTAGTCGAGAGAAGATAATAGCCCATCATGGCGCTTGGAAACCATCGTGTTCCAAATTGAGCCAGCAGCGATATTATAATTGTTCCTATTAGTCCCATATACGGAACAAGAAATATGTTCACCATCCATGAAACAACAAAAACAATCAAATAGATGATGGCAACCTTTTTCCTACTGCCCGAAAGCAGGAGGAAAAAGGGTCCCAATGCCAGAATCGGCTTTAACCAGAAACTAATACCGTCCGTTTTTCCGTCAATCATTACAATACTGAATATTACCAGCATATATAGCTTTGTTCTTGGATCAAGCCAGAAACGTCGCTCGAATCAACCGACAGTAATAATTCTGGTTTCATTAAACAATGCCCGCCTTTACAAAATGCTTCTTCAAAATTGCCTTGCCTAAATAAGCGCCGATCACTCCGCCAACAAGGCCTAAAACAATGACTACCGGCAGCATCCAGTTAGCGGTAAGGCCCCATAACGGCGTTGATGTATTCATCCGTACCTCCTTTGCTTCTGTACGCCTCAAAGAAAGTATCTCTCATAATCCACATAGGCAGCATGGAGCCGACTACCCATTCGGTAAACACGCAATATCCCAGCACAGTATGTTTCCAGCTTTTATATTCGCCAGCCTTGAAGATTAAATCAGCAAGAAAACCGAATACGATTCCAAACGGAATCGAAATCCAGCTTTGTCCCATCAGAAAGCAGAGGACGCTGACCAGCGTACCCATAATAGTTGCTGCACCAAATTTTCCGGTCTTTGTCAGGAACAGCATGAACGGGATGCCGCCCAGTATTCCCAACACCATTGGAATGATAACTGCAAAGATAGGGATGTAACCCAGCATACCTGTGATAAAGAACATCACAAAGTAGATGACAGTAAAGATACCAATGTTGATAAAGTCTTTTGCGTTCAATTTTTTCTTGTCCATTGTAGGAACTCCTTTCTTTTATGCAAGGCTGTCTGCCTTGATTTTCCAACCGATAGCTTTTTTCTCTCATGCCAACAAAATCCGCATAAATACCGGCTTGTTTGATAAGCTCGTCATGCGTACCTTGCTGAGAGATTTTACCACGGTCGATAACGATGATTTGATCTGCATTTTTTACAGTTTTCAACCGATGAGCAATCATAATAATTGTTTTTCCCTGTGTCAGCGCCTCAATCGCTCTCTGAAGCTCGGCTTCATTTTCGGGATCAACATTTGCTGTGGCCTCGTCAAGAATAATGATGGGCGCATCTTTCATAATCGCTCTTGCAATAGAAATCCTCTGCTTTTCACCGCCGGAAATGGTTGCACCGCTTTCTCCGATTACCGTCTGGTAACCCTCCGGTAATGCTGAGATGAAGTCATGGCACCTTGCCGCCTTTGCTGCCTTCACCACATCTTCATGGGTGGCGTTAGGGCAGCCAAATTTGATATTGTTCTCAATCGTGTCCGGGAACAGGTAGACATTCTGAAATACCATGCTGATATTTTTTTCAGTAAGCTGTCCAGCTTGTAATCTTTAGACATCAATGCCGCCGATACGAACACTTCCACTGTCAACATCCCAAAAGCGCGCGATTAGATTTACCAGTGTTGTTTTTTTCCAGAACCCGACGGACCGACAATCGCCGTTGTGGTTCCTTGTGGAATTGTGAGCGATACATGGTCGATTACTTTTTATCCCCATAGGAAAAACCTCACATCCTGCATTTCAATATCCAGCCGGTCTGGGGTCTGCTCTTTGCCGTCAATGTCAATCTGAGGACTCTGGTTGATTTCCTCCACACGATCAATAGAAGCATCGATCATGGAAAGCATAAAGAACATTTCTCCCGCGCTTTCCAACTGGCTATATACCATGAACGCCGATACTAAGATTATCAGACAATATGTCAATTCCAGCGTGCCGTTTATGAAAAGAGCGATAGAGCAGAAAGCAGCAGCGGCACTGGCAATCCGAAGGACAACCTGCTCGGCAGCTATATAGGGAATCCGCTGTCTTTCAATAAGCTGGTTTTTCCTCTGTGTTTCATCAATGGATTTTTCCAGCGTAGTATTTGACTGCTTTGCCATGTGGAACGCTCGCACAACGCTCATTCCCTGTATGTATTCCAGTACAGCGTCCATAAATTCTGTTTGTGCATCTAACCGTATGGGAGATAATCTTTTGGAGCAGCGCAGGAGCATTGTGTTAATTACCATGAACAAAATTACGCCAGTTAAAAAAATCAAACTGATCTTCCAGCTAAAGTAGCACATGGCAATAGAAAAAATACTGGCGTGGATTACTCCCACCAAAGTCCGCACGATGATAGCAAAGGACATGCTTTCAAGGTCGCTCATAGTCGCTGTTGAAACGGATGTGAGGTTGCCCAGACTATGGCTATTGAAATAACCCATCGGCATATATTTCATACGGTTGCCAATTTGAATCCTCTTATCCTCACACATTCGGTAGCTGCCTTCGCCTTCTTTTCCATGCGCCAGATACCAGAAAATAGCGGTGCCGATCACACTGACCAGCATAATACCGAAGGCTAAAAGCGCAGTCTGTGCGGTGATGTTATCATGGACTAATCCGTCCAGCACTACCAGAAGGGCAGCAAATTGCAGAGCTTCTAAAATGCAGCGTATGATTTCATAAAAGAGCCCCAAATACCAATTCCGGCTCTGGCGGCCCGCAAATTCAAAAAATTTTCTAAAAGAATGTATCATACTGTTTTCACCTCCTTTGCACCCATATGGGCTGTCCACATCGTATGATAAAGACTGCACTCTTTTAGTAATTCCTCATGCGTTCCCTTCGCCTGGATTGTTCCATCCTTCACAACAACGATCTGGTCGGAATCCGTTATTGTTGACAGGCGGTGAGCAATTACAATCAATGTTTTTCCCTTTGTCAATCGGCTGATGGCCTCCTGTATTACCGCTTCATTTTCTGGGTCAGTATAGGAAGTTGCTTCATCAAGAATCACAATCGGGGCGTTTTTCAGCATGGCTCTGGCAATCGCAATCCTCTGGCGTTCTCCACCAGACAAGTGCCCTCCGGCACCGCCAACCACGGTTTCATATCCATGCTCAAGATTCATAATAAACTCATGACAGCCGGAAGCCTTTGCAATCTGTTCCACTTCGGAATCGCTTGCCTCTGGCTTGCCCATACGGATATTGTTGCGCACCGTATCGTTAAATAGATAATTGTCCTGCGATACATAGGAAATCAAATCATTCAGTTGGTCGTTAGAAATTTCTTTTACGCTCTTATCGCCAATCGTAATCAGCCCACCGGTCACATCCCAAAAGGACGCAATCAATTTTGCAATCGTTGATTTTCCACTGCCGGACGGTCCGACAAAAGCTGTAATCTTTCCTGGGGAATTGTCAGATTAATTCCTTTCAATACCTCTTTTTCCTCGTATGCAAAAATGGACATTTTCCAGAGCAATATCAAGGTTCTGTAAATCACATTTCCTCTCCGGCCGGACAAGCTCCGGCTGGTTTAATATACCGTCAATCTCACCCATTACGGTGCCTATTTTTGCAATATCATCGGTAAAGAACATTGCGGCTACAAGCGGGCCTGCAATTCCCAACGACAGGACAGTTACCGTAATAAAGGTTGCGGCTGACAGGGAACCACTCATGTAAAACAGACACCCGACGGGAAGTACGCTAATCAACGCCGCGCCATACACTCATCATAATCGCCGAATATTTTTGTGTATCTTTCATCCAGTCTAAAATCAGGTCTGCGTTTGCATGGACGGCATCTGTAAATTTCTGATAGGAATTATCTGCCTGATTAAACGCCTTAATGACTTCAATGCCGCCGATGTATTCTACCGTTGTTGCGCTCATGTGATTTCCAGCTTTTTTTACAACTTCCCCATACTTCTTGGGATATTCCTTCATCATTCCCATGTAGCACATCATTCCAACAGGAATGGTAATCAGCGATACTAACGCCATTCGCCAGTCCAGAACGAACAAATAAACGATGATTGCGATTGGTACGAGAAGATTTGAAGTCATTTCCGGGATTACATGAGCAAGGGGAACCTCTAACTGTTCAATTCGTTCCACCATGCCATTTTTTAGTTGCCCGGACGGAGTATTGAGAATATAGCCCATAGGCACTCTGGTAAGTTTTGAAGCAATTTTTCGCCTTGCCTCGGACAGCACTTCAAAGGTCGCTTCATGGGATGCCCTCGTGGAAATCCCCATCAATATTGCTTTTAGGACAAAGCAGCCGCCGGAAATCAGACACCACACCATGTAAAATGATAAATCCCGATTCCCGGAGAGTAACTCAATCGTCATTCTGGCTGTTGCAAAATAGGGGACGATGCCAAAGGCAACTCCCAGCACAGCAAGAACAACAGAAATGATGTAGCCCGTCTTATGCGGTCTTGTAAACTCTACAAGCCTGCCAAATGGATTGCCGCCCTGCGACTGATTCATATAAATCCCTCCTTATGTTAGTTTTTGCTAACTTTTATTCAAAAGAATAAGCCGATAATCTGTCATGTGATTTACACAAACAAATTATCGGCTCTGCGTCTTTGCGTCTGGCACTACTGATAATCGTATTTTCATATTGTCAACATCTATCAAACATTCCTGTTTGCATTTCGACAAAATATGGGAAAGTTCTTCAACGAAGTGTCTGCGCGTATCTTTGTCCGCGTTCTGCATTTGCAAAAAGGACAGTGTATCCATCCGCTTTCGTCCACACAAAATTCTTCTGTTTTTTGCATTTCCTTTGCACCTTCTTTCCTATTTTCGGTAATATTCTTTCCAGCCATTCCCATAAAAAGTGCGCAGCTCATTGATATAATTTTTTGCTTCCTCCATCGGCATATCGTGAATGACTCCTTCAAATATACCAGAATAAAAAGCACTGGAAACAACGTGTAAGAATCCATCTGTAACTCGTCCTTCCGCCAGGGCTTTACTTCCCACTTGAATCAAGAATTTCTTTGTACAGTCCGTATCCAGTTGTACCAGCCCTTCTAAAAATTCCTGATAGTAGTTTCCCGGCGCTCCGGTAATCAGCAGCTTAAATTCAGAAAAATACTCATAGATATATGCAATCACGGCTTCAAAACCACGATCTGAGTATTCCATAAATTTTTTTCGTTCTGCTCATGCCCCGTCAAAGAAGAAAAATCACTGAATGATTGCCGCAATAACTCTTTCAGACCTTTAGCCGCCGGTTCCACAAGAAAGCGGAACAATCCCTCTTTATCTGAATACCGCGTATATATTGTGCTGGTGCTGACACCGGCATTTTGAGCAATCGTCCGTATCGAAGCATCCGTATAGCCTTTTTCTAAAAATTCTTCTTTCGCGCAGGCAAGAATTTTTTCGTCAAATCCTTCAACCCTGCTTGCCATCGCTCATCCACCTTTCTTATTAAAACAGTGTTTCCAAAACATCGTATTCAAAACGCTGTTTTAATTATACCAGAGAAAATGGGATTGTCAAGAGGGGCATATGGATTTCGTGTTTCAGCAAAAATATTGACGCAACCAATGAAATTATAATCCATTTGGTTGCGTCAATGCTTTCATATTTTAGTTATTCAATTTTCTAAAATCAGTTCGGAATAAAGGATTTCCTCCACCTGCGCTTTCAGCGTGTTCATCAGCCCCACCCAGCGCATAGGGTCACAGGCTTTCAGTTCCTCGGTGACGCCTGCCGCCTCCATCATACGGGGCAGCATGGCGTCCATTCGCTCCCGCGCCGCCCGATCAATCTCCAACAGGTGCGGGTACAGCTTTTCGCTCAAAATCAAGCTGCTGTAAAGGCCGGGCCGGTGTTCCTTCAGGTAGCGTCGCCGCATACGGCCATACTTGCCGATGGGGGCCTCCGGCTGCTCGGAAAGTTTCAGATCAGGGATGTAGTAATCTCCCGCAGCGGGTGTAAGTCAATTCGCTCATGTTTGTCCTCCTTTGCACTGTAATGGTTAAACTGTGGCGCTGGCCGGTAAGGTGGCCTTGCGCGGCTCCTGCCTGGGTAACTGGCTGACGGTGGTAAAAATGCCCTTCTCCATGTCCTCGGCCCGGATTGTGGCCTTTGCTGCCTCCACCTGGGCCTTGCGCTTGGCGTTGTAGCGTTTTTCCCATTCCTTCTGCTTGCCGTTTGCCTTGCGGCGTAAGTAGTTCTGGTGAAGC
>VOFK01001816.1_pt1 | contig 10930 bp, 17 predicted proteins | sample 5384121 | NCBI WGS metagenome assembly VOFK01 (sample SAMN12384730, study PRJNA508395) | human gut metagenome | isolation source: healthy gut J | host: Homo sapiens | reverse complement strand
CCGGATTCACCTTTTTCTTATGTCACCGACCGTGCGTATTATAAAAGCTGTGCAGCACAATGCCGCCCGCCAGACCGAACAATGTGCCGATCAGCGTCAGAACTTTTGCTCGCTCTCGCCTTGGGTTGACATAAGCGTAGACCTCAGGGTCGTAGAAGCCCAGCACCTTGATGGTGGCGATCTCGCTTGACGCGCTCGGCAATGTTGATGTTGGAGAGGTTGTACAGCACCACGAACGCCAGCGAGGCCGCGCAGACGATAATCAGCACGACCACCGCATCGATCGAGTTCAGCATGTTCAGCACCTGCGCCACGCTGTCCCTGCGTAAAGCTCAGGCTGGCCACCTCATCGCCAGCAATCGGCCGGAATGGCGCAGGGCCGGTTCATCATCGCTGGGCAAAAATGCTCAAAATAGCGTTGTTGGCGCGGTGCCTCGCCAAAAGCCGGCTCGTATTGACGGCCGGGCTGATGTCTGGAAGACATAGTTGCTGACATAATAATGCTCGCAAACGCCGCTGACGGTGAAGTCGGCGGTGCGGTCATCGCTGTTCGTCAGGGTCGGGGTCGCCCGCTGCGATGCCCAGCGTTTTTTATCTTCTCGGTCACGACCACGCCCTCCTGCCCCAGCGGGACTTTGCGGGAGATCCGCTCATGCAGGTCGGCAAAAATCGGCAAAGCGGTCCATCCTCGGGGATCATCAGGTAAACATCCATCTCGCCGTCCGGACTGTCCCTGCCGGGTGGATTCCATCGCAACGGTCAGCGATTCAGCGGCGTTGTCCGTGTTATAAAGGTAATCGTGGACGGGGCCGCTCTTGGTGGCTCCTGTTTGGTGACGATCGTCAGCAGGTCATAGTGGTAAATATCGCCGTACTGCTTGGTGATGATGGCGTTCAGCGAAACAGAGATGCCAAAGCCCGCCACCAGCAGCGAGGTGCAGCCCGCCACGCCGATGACCGTCATCAGAAGCGCTTTTTGTAGCGCAGCAGGTTGCGGCAGGTAACTTTCCAGCTGAAGGGCAGCCGCCGCCACAGCGCAAGGGTGATGCGCTCCAGCTGGATGCGCTTGCCGGCCTTGGGGGCGCGGGGCAGCATCAGGGCGGCGGGATTCTCCCGCAGGGTGGTGCGGCAGGTCAGCGCCGTGATGCCGACCGTCAGCACGATGAGGGGTGCCGCCTGCAAAAAGTGCCTGCCCCAGCCGCCATGGTGTGGCGATGGACGGCATATAGTACATCATCGAATACGCGGACCAGATGATGGACGGGAACGCCTTGAACCCGACCGCCAGCCCGAACACCGTGCCCGCTGCCGCCGCCGTAAAGGCGTAGAGCAGATACACTTTTTGCATGATGGCTGCGTCAGAATAGCCAAGCGCCTTCAAGGTGCCGATCTGCAGGCGCTCCTCCTCGACCATGCGGGTCATCGTCGTTGAAACGACCAGCGCCGCAACAAGGAAGAAAAATAAACACCGGGAAGATCGTGGTGATGGCGGTCAGCTTATCCACATTGGCGGTAAAGGACGCATAGCTGACATTTTTGCTGCGGTCCCAGACATACCAGGTCGGGTACTCCACCTCGCGCAGCGCGGCCTCGCCATCCTCAATCTGGGCGCGGGCATCGGCCAGCTGCCGGTCGGCCTCCGCCTTGGCGTCCTCGTACTCGATCTCGCCGTCACGCAGCTTCTGCAGGTTTTCAGCAATCGTTGCCTTGGCATCGTCCAGCTGGCTGCGGGCATCGCGCAGGCGGCCCCCTTGGCGTCATTGATCTGGCGGCGCGCATCGGCCATCTGCAGCTTTTTGTCCTGCAGGGTGGCCCAGCCGTCCTGCAGCTGGGCGCGGGCACCGGCCAGCTGCTTTTGCCGGCCTCATACTGGGCAAGGCCCTCGTTGTACTGCTGCCAGCCCTCGTCCAGTTGGGCCTTGGCTTCGGCCAGCCGGGGGCATTGGCCTCCAGCTCAGCGCGGCCTGCGGCCAGCTGGGCGGCGCCTTTTCGTACTGCAGCAGCCCCAGACGGTACTGGGTCAGCTGCCCTACACCGGCCACAAACGCATCCAGCTGCTTTTTGCTGTCCTCCGGCAGGCTGGCCCACCATGCCTCGATGGCGGCATTCAGCCTGTCGCGGATCTCATCGGGCAGCTCCGGGGCGGACTGCTGCACCCAGTCAGCGGCGCTCTGCAGCGCCGTCTCGCATGGCGGCCGGGTCGGCGGCATCGGCTATCGCGGCGATATGCGCCCGTGCCTCCTGCAGGCGCTGCTTCTGCTCCTCAGGCAGGGTGTCGGTCGGGATGGCATCGATCACGGTCAGCAGATCACCGGCCTGTGTGCGGATGGCATCGACCTGCTCCTGCGTCATGTCGGCGGGGACGATGGTCAGATCGCCGTACTCCTGCAGGGGCCTGCCACAGCTCCTCGGCATTCTGGGGTGGCTGCGTGCCGTTTGCATCGCAGCTTTGGGCCAGCCAGCCGATGAAAGCATCCAGATGCTCCTGCATCCACGCCCATTGCATCGGCCAGCGTCCGGATGCCGTCCTCGTAGGCAGCAGCGTTGGCGTCCAGCTGGGCCTTGGCCTCGGCCAGCTGCTTTTTCGGCGGCGTCCAGTTGCGCCAGCCCGTCATTGTATTGCCTGAGCCCGGCCTCGTACTGGGCCTGACCGTCCTCCAGCTGCCTGCGGGCAGCCTCCAGCCGGGGGCGTTGGCGGCAAGCTCCTCCTCGCCTGCCTGCAGCTGTGCCTCGGCGGCCTGCAGATGCGCCCTCAGCCTCGGCCAGCTGGGCCGCGCCGTCGTTGAGCAGTGCTTCGTTGGACGCCAGCTCGTTCAGGCCGTCCGCATACTGCCGCTCACCGTCATCGACCTCGCGCTGGCCGTCGGCCAGCTGCTGCCTGCCATCGGCCAGCTCTGCGGCGGCATCTGCCAGCTGCCGGTCGGCCTCGGCCTTGGCATCGTTGTATTCAGCCCAGGCATTGTCCAGCTCGGCGCGGGCCTCGGCAACGATGCCGCTGTACCGCGCCTCGCACCGGGCATCGGCAATGCCCTCGACCCGGCCTTGACGGCGTCCACCGTGTCGCGGTAATCATCGCCGAGGCTGTCCTGCGCAAAGGGCACCCTCGGCGGTCAGGTAGATCTCGGTGTAGGCCTCAAAGGCAAAATCCTGCTGCGGGATGTAGAATACCAGCTTGACTGTGCCGTTGCCCACGCTGGCAGGCTCGCGCTCAAAGCTGAAATAGTTTGCGTTATGCACAATGCCTACAACGGTGTAGACGGTGGTATCCAGCTTCGTGTCCAGCGCCTCGTTCGCGCTGCTTACCACAAGCCGGGTGCCGATGGGGTAGGTGGGGTTCAGCTCCATGGCACCGGCCTCGACCACGCACTCGCCGGAGGCTGCGGGCAGGCGGCCATCCACAAGGCGGAGACGGTTGATCGTGTTGTTGTCCGGCGCGGGCAGACTGTGGGCGCGGCTGACGATGGTGTCGCCGTCTGCCTCGACCAGCAGATCGGCCGAGTAGCCCGGCTGTACCTCGCACACGCCGTCCACCTGCCCGAGCGCGGCAACATCCTCGTCAGTCAGGCCCAGGGTGGAGACAACGCGCAGATCGTAGAAATCGGCATCGTCCATATAGCGCTCCATCGACTCCTTCATGTCGATGGGGTGCCGCTCAGCCCGGCCAGAAAGCCGACGCCCAGCGCCACGATGGCAAACACGGCAGCAAACCGGCTCAGGGTATTTTTAAATGTCCGCAGGGTGTTTTTGCGATAGCTGCGTGTCATTTACCATTCACCCCTTTCCACAGGGGGTGGGGGCGGGGTTCACCGTCTGGTCAACCACGCGGCCGCTGTTGATGCGGATGACCCGGTCTGCCATGGCGGCCAGCGCACTGTTGTGGGTGATGACGATGACCGTGCGGCCTTGCCTGCGGCAGGTGGCCTGCAGCAGCGCCAGCACCTGTTTGCCGGTCTTGTAGTCCAGCGCGCCGGTGGGTTCATCGCAGAGCAGGATCTTCGGGTTTTTGGCCAGCGCGCGGGCAATCGAAACACGCTGCTGCTCACCGCCCGAAAGCTGCGCCGGGAAGTTGTTCTTTCGGTCAGCCAGTCCTACCTCGTCCAGCACGGTGTCGGCGTCCAGCGGGTCGCGGCAGATCTCAGCGGCCAGCTCGACATTTTCCCGCGCGGTCAGGTTCTGCACCAGATTATAGAACTGAAAGACAAAGCCTACATCATACCGGCGGTAGGTCGTCAGCCGCTTTTTATCAAAGCTGCTGACCTTATCGCCGTCCAGCAGGATCGTGCCCTCATCGCAGGTGTCCATGCCGCCCAGCATATTCAGCACGGTGGTCTTGCCTGCGCCCGAGGGGCCGAGGATGACGCAGAACTCGCCCTTTTCGATCTCAAAGCTGACATGGTCGGACGCGGCGATCCGCGTTTCACCCATCTGATAATATTTACACACATTGTCAAACAACACAAACGGCTGCGGCATGCTGAAATTCCCCCTGTAAGGCTATAGATACATTTTATTATATCAGATTCGCGTAAAAATGTCGAGATGACGGCATCCGCGCGGTGTTTTCCAATTTGACTTTTTTCCTGCCGCGCGGTACAATTACTGATAAAAAGCTCATCCATGGAAAGGGGACACTTTATGCCGGAAGGCTATACCCATGTGCGCACCGCCCATAAGGCGGCGGAGGCGATCCATTATAAGATCCAGTGCCCGGCGGCGTTTGCGGCCGGGGCCAACGGCCCGGACAGCTTTTTTTGCTACGAGGTCTGGAAAAAGCGCGCAAAGCGCCACTACGACCTGCCGGGGCTGGGCAACCGTATGCATGAGGAAAAGACGGGCGCGTTCCTGCGCAGCCTGTGTGCCAACGTCAAGACTCGCCCCCAGGTGGAGTACGCGCTCGGCTTTTTAAGCCACTATGCCGCCGACACCGTGGTGCATCCCTTCATTTATGCCATGTGCAAGCCCGGCTGCCCCTATGCCGGCAAGGGCGGGCACGGCTATTTGGAGATCGCGCTCGACTCTACCCTCCATGCCGAGGACACCGGCTCCAGTCTGGTCCCGGTCGAGGATGTCAGCCCGCTGCCCACCGGCGCAGAGCTGGCCGATGTCACGGCGCTGCTGCACACCTGCCTGCTGGAAACCTACGGCGAGGATATTCCTGTGGAATATCTGGCGGACGCATTCTGGCACACCTACCGGCTGCGCGGGCTTTTTCCCCAGCCGCCACGGCGTGCGCAGGGTGCTGTTCTGGCTCATCGAGCCGCTGTTCGGCGGGCGCGGCTTCATCACGGGCCATGTGTCGCCCCGGCAGCTGGATGCCCGCCTGCCGGACGAATGGACCGACCCCTTCACCGGCACGGTACGGGACGGCGGCCTGTTTGCCCTGCTGCCCCGCGCGACCCTGCGCAGTGAGCAGTTTATGGGGGCGGCGCTGCTTTACTGGATGGATAAGCTGACCCCCGCTGAATTTGCCGAGAAGCTCGGCAGCATGAGCTACACCAAGGGCATCGCCACCCCGGAGAGTGACCCGGAAACACAAAATCAACCAACGGAAAAGGAGACCATCGTATGATTCGTATCACCATGCAAAACGGCAAGACCATCGATCTTGAGCTGGACCACAGCGCAGCCCCCATCACCTGCGAGAACTTTGAGAAGCTCGTCAAACAGGGCTTCTACAACGGCCTGACCTTCCACCGCGTTATCTCGGGCTTTATGATTCAGGGCGGCGACCCGCAGGGCACCGGCATGGGCGGCCCCGGCTGGCACATCAAGGGCGAATTCCTGCAGAACGGCGTTGCCAACCCCATCAAGCACACCCGCGGCGTCATCAGCATGGCCCGCTCGATGGATCCCAACTCGGCCGGCAGCCAGTTCTTCATCATGCATCAGGATGCCCCGCATCTGGACGGCAGCTACGCCGCCTTCGGCCATGTCGTGAACGGCATTGAGGTCGTGGACGAGATCGCAGCCGTTGCGACCGACTGGAACGATAAGCCCAAGACCCCCGTTGTCATGGAGAAGGTCGAGATCGTCTGATTTCATAAAATCAAAAAGGCGCAGCTGAGTTTTCCTCGGCTGCGTCTTTTATGTTGGTGCTTATAAGATCGTGCCTCCGCCGACAACGACATCCCCATCGTAGAGCACAACGGCCTGACCGCGGGTGATGGCGCGCTGCGGCTCGTCAAACACGACCTGCACAAGGCCGTTGTCCAGCGGGCGCACGGTGGCGGGCTGCTCGGTCTGGCGGTAGCGGGCCTTGGCCTTGATGTGCATCGGGCCGGTCAGCGCAGGGATCGAGATCCAGTTGAAATCCCCCGCCACAAGCGTGGTCGTAAAGAGCGCGCTCTCAGGGCCGACTGTGACGGTGTTTTTCTCCATGTCCTTGCCGCAGACATAGACCGGTGCGCCCAGCGCCAGCCCCAGACCCTTGCGCTGTGCCTTCAGGTGTAGCGCACCGCGCCGTGATGGCGGCCCACGACCCTGCCGTCAAGGTCAATAAAATCGCCGTCCGGGTAATATTTGCCGGTGTAGCGCTCCATAAAGCCGACATAATCGCCGTCCGGCACAAAGCAGATGTCTTGGCTGTCGTGCTTGCGGGCATTGCAGAAGCCCTGCTCCTCGGCAATTTTGCGGATGGAAGGCTTGTCCATGCCGCCAAGCGGGAACTTTGTGTGGGCAAGCTGGTCCTGCGTCAGCGCATACAGCACATAGCTCTGGTCTTTATCGGTGTACAGTGCTTTTTTCAGCAGCCAGCGGCCGGTGTCGGGGTCTTGCTCTATGCGGGCATAGTGGCCGGTCACGACGTAATCCAGGCCGTTCTCCCGCGCAAAGTCCAGCATCTTGTCAAACTTCATCGTGCGGTTGCAGTCGATGCAGGGGTTCGGCGTGCCGCCTGCCTCGTAGGTCGCAATGAACTTGCCAATGACCTTCTCGCGGAAATCCTCGGTGTAGTTCACGACCTCGAAGGGGAATGTCGAGCTGGAACGCGACCTCGGCGGCGTCCTCAACATCCTTGGCCGAGCAGCAGGTGTGAAAGCCGCTCTGCCCTAAATCCTCGTTCTGGTACAGGCGCATCGTCGCGCCCATGCAGCGGTAGCCCGCCTGCTTCATCAGGTAGGCAGCGACGGTGCTGTCCACGCCGCCGCTCATGGCAATCAATACGCCGGGAGTAGTAGACATAAAGTGTCCTCCTTGTAAAAATGTGCAGCACAAAAACCGTGCTGCACATTAGAAGATGCTGCGTAGGCAGGCTCCGCCCGGGGCGTGCCCCCCCGTGGCCGTATGATATATGCAACAGCATCCTTATTATAACAAAGGTTTGCTGTTATTGCAATCAGTCTGCAAACAGCGGGGTGGACAGGTAGCGGTCGCCGGTGTCGGGCAGCAGCGCCACGATGGTCTTGCCCTTGTTCTCGGGGCGCTTGGCCAGCTGGATGGCAGCCCAGACGGCCGCGCCGGAGGAGATGCCGACCAGCACGCCCTCGCGGTGGCCGACCAGCTTGCCGGTGGCAAAGGCGTCCTCGTTGGCAACGGGGATGACCTCGTCATAGACCTTGGTGTTCAGCACATCGGGTACAAAGCCTGCGCCGATGCCCTGAATCTTGTGCGCACCGGCCACGCCCTTGCTCAGCACGGGGGAGGTGGCAGGCTCGACAGCCACGACCTTGACGGCGGGGTTCTGGCTCTTCAGGTACTCGCCCACGCCGGTCACGGTGCCGCCGGTGCCGACACCGGCCACAAAAATATCGACCTTGCCATCGGTGTCCTCCCAGATCTCAGGGCCGGTGGTGCGCTTGTGTGCATCGGGGTTGGCCGGGTTCACAAACTGGCCGGGCACAAAGCTGTTGGGGATCTCCTTGGCCAGCTCGTCCGCCTTGGCGATGGCACCCTTCATGCCCTTGGCGCCGTCAGTCAGCACCAGCTCGGCGCCGTAGGCCTTCATCAGCTGGCGGCGCTCAACGCTCATCGTCTCGGGCATGACGATGATGATGCGGTAGCCGCGGGCAGCCGCCACGCTGGCCAGACCGATGCCGGTGTTGCCGGAGGTCGGCTCAATAATGACCGAGCCGGGCTTCAGCTTGCCGGAGGCCTCGGCATCGTCGATCATCGCCTTGGCGATGCGGTCCTTGACGGAACCGGCGGGGTTGAAATACTCCAGCTTGCCAAGGATCTTGGCCTGCAGGCCCTCGGCGGCCTCGATATGCGTAAGCTCCAGCAGGGGCGTGCGGCCGATCAGCTGGTCAGCGGAAGTGTAGATCTTGCTCATGATAGGTTCCTCCATCGTCATTTCTGTTTATAAATCGGGGCAAACATGCAGTCACAGCATCTGACGGCGACATCGCGGGTACGGTGCAAAGCCCTTTCGCATATCTATTCATACCTTTCTTGTAGGTTAATAGGATTGTACAACATATTTTCCCGTTTGTCAATGGGGGAATAGGGAATTTTTGCAAATATTTTTCTGCAAAACAGCTTGCTTTCCCATTAACCAACCTATATAATAGGAATAAGAAAAACAAGGGCAGCCCGCCGACCCTGCGCACCGCAGGCCGGGGGGCTGTGCCCATGCCCAAAGGAGCAGCCAACCATGATGATTTCAACGAAGGGGCCGTTATGCGCTGCGTGTCATGATCGACATAGCAGAGCATCAGCACGACGGCTACATTCCCTTGAAGGAGATCGCCGCACGACAGGAAATTTCTGAAAAATATCTGGAGGCGATCGTGAAAAGCCTTGTCAAGGAGCGGTATCTGCAGGGGCTGCGCGGCAAGTCCGGCGGCTACCGCCTGACCCGGTCGCCCGAGGAGTACACCGTGGGCAGCATCCTGCGCCTGACAGAGGGGGCCTGGCCCCGGTGGCCTGTCTGGAACAGAACCCGATCGAGTGCAGCCGCATGAGCGAGCGAGTGCCGCACCCTGCCGATGTGGCGCAAGCTGAACACGATGATCAACGACTATTTTGACGGCATTACCCTTGCCGATTTGGTCAACACCTCCCAGCCGGGAAATGATTATGTGATTTGATGGGAGCCCCCTACAAGGATTGCCGTGAACCTTCCGGCTATTTGTAGGGGCCGGGCATGCCCGGCCCGCGGCTTACCGCCATACCCCTTTTACGGTCAATTCGTAGGGGAGGATTCATCCCATCCCGCGGGGCGTCGGGGGACGCCGCCCCCACAGGATGGCCGCAGGGTTCCCGCTGCCGCAAACGGGCACGGCGGCCAGAGGGCTGGCCGCCCTACGGCCCCATTTTTAAACCTGTGCGCAGAAGCTTACCGCCGCTCCCCGCAAAAAACAAACCCGGCGCTGCTGACTGAAAATCGTCAGCAGCGCCGGGTTATTCCAATTACAGCTTCCCCAGCGCGTCCTTCACGCGCTTGAGGGTCTCCTCGCGGCCCATCATGGCGGCAAGGTGCGGGCTTGCCGGACAGGGCAATCGCCCAACGGGAACAGCAGCCAGCCGTTTTTCTTCTTCCATCTGCTCGGCCAGCGTCTTGCAGGCCTCAAAGATCGCATCGCGGGTCCAGTCGGTCTGGGCTTCCAGCACCGGCAGCAGGGCGGCCAGAGCCTCCTTGGCGGATTCCGGCGTGGTCTTTTGCTTCTTGTTGCGGTACATTTCCGCGTCGATGGGCAGCACGGCATCAAAGAAATCGAGCTGCGGGGGAATATCCTCCAGCACCTCGCAGCGGGGCTGCAAATTGGCGCACAGCAGGTCGCGGTCGATGTCGCAGTGAACGGCACTGTCGATGAACGGATCGGCCAGACGGCGGAACTCCTCGGCCGGCAGGGCGCGGATGTAGGCGGCGTTGATGGCGCGCAGCTTGAGCGGGTCAAAGATGGCGGGGGACTTCGAGATGCGGGACGGGTCCCAGATCTTGATCATTTCATCCAGGCTGAAGATCTCCTGCTCGCCCCCCCGTCGGGGCCCAGCCCAGCAGCAGCAGATAGTTCAGCACGGCGGCGGGCAGGTAGCCCTTGGCCACCAAGTCCTGATAGCTGGCATCGCCGTTGCGCTTCGACAGCTTGTTCTGTGCGTCCTTCATAACGGGCGGGCAGTGGACATAGATGGGCTTCTCCCAGCCGAAGGCCTCGTACAACAGGTTGTACTTGGGCGTGCTGGAAAGATACTCGCTGCCGCGGATGACATGGGTAATGCCCATCAGGTGATCGTCCACGACATTGGCAAAGTTGTAGGTGGGCATACCGTCAGTTTTGATCAAGATCTGGTCGTCCAGCTCCTTGACATCGACCTCGATGTGGCCGTAGACAACATCGTCAAAGCCGGCCACGCCGGATTCGGGGATCTTCTGGCGGATGACATACGGCTCACCGGCGGCCAGCTTGGCGGCGACCTCCTCGGCGCTCAGGCTGCGGCAATGCCCGTCATAGTGGGTCATCTCGCCGGCGGCGCGCTGGGCCTCGTGCATCTCGTTCAGGCGCTCCTCGGTGCAGAAGCAGTAATACGCCTTGCCGGCCTTGACCAGCTGCTCGGCATACTGCTTGAACATGCCCATGCGCTCGCTCTGGACATAGGGGCCGACAGGGCCGCCGATGTCGGGGCCCTCGTCCCATGTCAGGCCGGTGGCCTTCAGCGTATTGTAGATAATGTCGGTGGCGCCCTCGACCAGACGGCCCTGATCGGTGTCCTCAATGCGCAGGATAAAGGTGCCGCCGTTGTGGCGCGCCTGCAAATAGGTATACAAAGCTGTGCGCAGATTGCCTACATGCATATAGCCTGTGGGGGACGGCGCAAAGCGGGTACGAACATTTGCCATAGTGATTTCCCCTTTTCTAAGTTGCGTAAGTAGTTTTATTATAAGCGCATCGGCATTAGGTGTCAATGCGGAAGGCGAAGCTGGAGAGTAGAGTTTAAAATTAAGAGTTTAGATTTGGTGTACCCGCCGCGCGGGCACATTTTAAGCAATACGTAATC
>VOFK01002903.1_pt1 | contig 10934 bp, 12 predicted proteins | sample 5384121 | NCBI WGS metagenome assembly VOFK01 (sample SAMN12384730, study PRJNA508395) | human gut metagenome | isolation source: healthy gut J | host: Homo sapiens | reverse complement strand
AAGGGCTATGCTGGCACTCTGGCTGGCGACGAGCTATCAGCCGACCTGTCGATAATCGCGACGTGGTCGCCGATATAGTCAGCGTCCCCGATATTGCATTTATGGGCGCGCAGAGCTGATTGACGTGATGAACAAAACGTTGCCGATGTCGTACAGGCGGCCGCCTTCCTTAATCAGCCCAACCTGCTTTTAACAACTGTTCGACATGCTCCATGCCGGCCGGTCAGGAATTTACGGTTTCTGCTTTCCGTCCTTTTCGTAATCGGCGTCCGGTCCAGATGCGGAATAATCTTGTCAACGCTGATGTATTTTTCGGAGGAATCCTCGGCGGCGCCGGAAATGATCAGCGGCGTGCGGGGCTTCGTCAATCAGAATGGAATCGACATAAATCGACAATGGCATAAGTTGAAATCGCGCTGAACCATTTTCCTCGCGGGAAAACTTCATATTGTCGCGCAGGTAGTCGAACCCAGTTCGTTGTTCGTACCGTGATAAATGTCGGCATTGGCAAGGCGGCGTCGCTCGTCGTCGTTCTGCCGTGGACAATATAGTCGACGGTCAGGCCGAGGGCGGTAAACCCTGCCCCATCCATTCGGCGGCGTCGCGTTTGGCCAGATAATCGTTGACAGTCACGATGTGCACGCCCTTGCCTTCAATCGCATTCAGATGGGCGGCCAGTGTCGCGACCAGCGTTTTCCCTCGCCGGTCTTCATTTCGGCAATCATACCCTTGTGCAGCACAATACCGCCGATAAGCTGGACGTCATAATGGCGCTGCCCCAGCGTTCTTTGGCAGCCTCGCGGACGACGGCAAAAAGCCTCGGGCAAAATATCGTCAAGCGTTTCACCCTCTTTCAGGCGCCGGCGAAACTCGTCGGTTTTGCCTTTTTGAGTTCGTCATTGTTTAATTTTTTCGATTTCGGGTTCCAGGGTGTTGATTTGCTGAACGATCTTGAACTGTCTTTTTGACGATCTGTCGTTGGCGCTGCCAAAAACAGTGCGGGCGAGTTTACCTAACATTACATTTATACCTTATTATTATTATTCAAAGCTTCTCTACATTTAGTGTTTTAATCAAATAAAAGTCAATACTTTGAACTTAAGTTATAAACTACCGGCAAAAAATACTTGGAATAATTTCCATATCTATTATATAACTATGGAAGTTGAAATTTTATTGGGAGGTTTTTAGGATGCGAAACAAATATGTAGCCGCCGCAGCGCTCTCTGCTGATGATGAATCCGTTCAATGCCGGAGCTGCCGGCAAAAACGGCGTGGCCGCCGTCGTCAACGGCGAAAAAAATTACCGTCGCCGAAATGAAACAGGGTTACGAAGACAACCGTCAGATTAAGGAAAAAGGTTTCCTTTGACGACTTTTTGAGAAAGCGTTGGAAATCTATGTTAACGGCAAACTGCTGTATCAGGCCGCCGTTGCCGCCGACGTCCTTGAGACTCCGGAATACAAGCGCGCCGTCGATCAGGCCAAGGAAGAAATCGCCCGCAAGGTTTATCTTGAACAGAAAGTCGACAAGAAAGTAACCGACAAGGCCGTCAAAGACCTGTACAACAAATACAAGTCCGAATTTAAGAGCCAGAAGGAAATTCATGCCAAGCAATATTCTGGTTGAAGACGAAGGCACCGCCAAGAAGGTTATTGCCGAACTGGGCAAAGGCAAAAAGTTTGACGATTTGGCCAAGCAGTATTCCAAAGACAACGCCGTTGACCTCGGCTACTTCGTAAAAGACCAAATGGTTCCCGAATTCGGCAATGCCGCGTTTGCCATGAAAAAAGGCCAAACGTCCAAGTCGCCGGTAAAAACCAAATTCGGCTATCATGTCATCGAGGTTCTGGACATCAGAGATTCCAAGCCGTTACCGCTGAAGCAGGTTGAACCCGAACTGAAAGCGATGCTGACCCAGCAGGCTATTGCCGAAGTCTTTACGTCCCTGAACAAAGGCGCCAAGATTGAAAGATTCGATTTGGACGGCAAACCGATTACCGATCCGGTTGTTCAGCTTCAGTAATTATTTTATTACCTTCCCAGCCCTCTCAAACGAGAGGGCTATTTTTGTATGACAAAAATAGATGTGGTTCCATTATTGGTATACGAAAAAACAGTAGTTTCATTAATATTTTAAATCTTTCCTCAAATCAGGTTATGCTAACCTACAGGTGTGGCTGTTTTACCTCGGCACGAATTTTTATTGAAGCGCGTTGCTTTCTATGTGCATATCGTGAGTTCTTAGCCCCCGGATATACCCGAGTTTGTCCGGTAAGCCTCACAGTTTTAGCTGTCGCCCGACCGCTCGTTAACAGGACGGCACCGCAGCCGGTTCACAGCTTTACCGGAGCGGCTCTCCATGCCAAATCCGAGGGTAACTGTGAGCCCGAGGCTGACAATAATAAAAAAGAAGCCGGGCATGACAGAAGAGAAAAAAAAGGCTTTTTGTTTGATCTGATTATTCTTCAGGACAACAACACCGGGAGTTCTTTTGCCTTCCATCCATTCGAGCGCCGCCGGCTGCAGATGTAGCTGAACTTATCGGCAACGCCGGCATTGTCCAACGCCAGGAAACGGTATCGCGCGCCGGCAACGTCATCAGCCTGCCTTCCTTGCGTGGGTGGCAGCATGCTGCGCGACCTTGTTGGTGGCATTGTCAAACGGCTTCAGCTCAAATACGCCCAGCGGGCCATTCAAACCAGCGTTTTGCATTCGTCCAGCTTTTGTTAATGGATGCGATGGTCTTTTCGCCGACATCCATCAAATCCAGCCTTCGGCCGGAATGTGTTCAAGGTCAACCGTCTTGTGCTCGGCTTCAGCCTTGAACTCTTTGAAACGACGACATCCTGCGGCAGAATAATCTCGCAAAGTTATTTTCATGGCAACTTTTCATAATCTCTTTGGCCGTGTCAATCATATCCATCTGCACCAAAGAGTTGGCTTTTCGTTGACGGTATTGATGCCGCTGGCCTTCATGAAGGTATGAGCCATGCCGCCGGAGATGACCAGCTTGTCTACTTTCTTAACCAGGTTGTTCAACAAGTCAAGCTTGGTGGAAACCTTGGAGCCGCCGACAACGGCCATCAACGGGCGCTGCGGATTGTTCAAGCCGTTGGACAAAGCCTTGACTTCCTCTTCCATCAAACGCCCCATGGCAGCCGGACGCAGTTTGGCGGCGGCAACCATTGAAGCATGAGCGCGGTGCGCGGTTGAGAAAGCGTCGGAAACATAGACGTCAGCCGGTTTGACCAGTTCTTCGGCGAACTTCTCGTCGCCTTTTTTCTCTTCGTTATAAAAACGAAGGTTTTCGAGCAGAAGAACTTCGTCGGCTTTCATGTTCTTAACGGCTTCTTCAACTTTGGGGCCGATGCAGTCATCAACAAAAACAACCTTGCGGCCAAGCGCCTTTTCCATGTCCTTGACAATATGGCTGAGCGAATTCTTCAGGTCGCCCTTGCCTTCCGGACGGCCAAAGTGGCTGATAACCACAACTTTGGCGCCTTTGCCCATCAGTTCCTTAACGGTGGGAACGGTGCGGTCGATGCGGGCCGTGTTGGTAACGTGAAAATTTTCATCCATCGGGACGTTCAAATCGGCGCGCAGCATAACGACTTTGCCGTTTAAATCGCCCAAATCATCAATCGTTTTGTATTCCATAAGTTTTTCCTTTACAAAAAACCAAAACCCCCTTGATAAGCCAAGAGGGTTTGCTTTATTTCAGATTATCCGTTTACTTGGCCATGTGGGCAACGAGGTCGAGAACCTTGTTGGAATAACCCCACTCATTGTCGTACCAGCTGACAACCTTAACAAAGGTCGGGGTCAGCTGAATGCCGGCTTTGGCGTCAAAGATAGAAGTGCGGGCATCGCCGAGGAAGTCAGACGAAACAACCTGATCTTCGGTATAGCCGAGAATGCCTTTGAGTTCGCCTTCAGAAGCTTCTTTCATGGCTTTGCAGATTTCTTCATAAGAAGTCGGCTTGGCGAGGTTGGCGGTCAGGTCGACAACGGAAACGTCCAGCGTCGGAACGCGGAAAGACATACCGGTCAGTTTGCCGTTCAGGCTCGGGATAACCTTGCCGACGGCTTTGGCGGCACCGGTCGAAGACGGAATGATGTTGCCGGCAGCGGCACGTCCGCCTCTCCAGTCTTTCATGGACGGGCCGTCAACGGTTTTCGGTGTGGCCGTGGTCGAGTGAACGGTGGTCATCAGGCCGTCAACAATGCCGAACTTGTCGTTCAGAACTTTGGCAATCGGAGCCAGGCAGTTTGTGGTGCAGGAAGCATTGGAAACAAACTGAGTGCCCTTAACATAAGAATCGGTGTTTACGCCGCAGACGAACATCGGGGTATCGTCCTTGGAGGGTGCCGACATAACGACATATTTGGCACCGGCGTCAATATGCCCCTGAGCCTTTTCCTTGGTAAGGAACAGACCGGTAGATTCAACGACGTATTCGGCGCCGACTTCGTTCCACTTCAGGTCGGCCGGGTTCTTTTCTGCGGTAACGCGGATAGCCTTGCCGTTGACAACCAGTTTGCCGTCCTTGATTTCAATGGAACCCTTGAACTGGCCGTGCATGGTGTCGTAACGCAGCATATAAGCCATATATTCAACATCAATCAGGTCGTTGATGCCGACGATTTCGATGTCATTTCTTTCCTGAGCGGCACGGAAAACCAGGCGGCCGATACGGCCAAATCCGTTAATACCGACGCGAATTGTCATATTATTTTTCCTTCCTTGTTAGAATGCAAGCACAGGGAACCCTGCGCTTTACGGGTTTGTTTAATTCGGTGCTAATGTAGCACTTAATTGATTTTTTTCAAGCTATTTTTAACTTATCAGACAATAATACAAGAGCCGCGGCTGACGCGGCGGCTCAAAAACTTTAATATTTTCCCCAGTGGATTTTTTCTTCCTTAAAACGGCCTTCCGGCTGCTTCGGGGTTTCGGCCGGATAGCCCATCGTCACAATGGCAAATGGGCGGATGTTGTCCGGCAGTTTCAGATATTCTTTCAAATCGTCCACCACGCGCTGCATGGGCGCGGCGCCGCAGTAGCAGGTGCCGATGCCTTTGGCCCAGGCGGCCAGCATCAGGTTTTCGGTGGCAATGGCACAGTCGACGTCGACAAAGCTCCATTTTTCGTTTTCCTTGTCGCGGTTGAACGACTGGCTGACATCGCCCAGAACGAATACGACGCAAGCGGCGTCTTTGGCAAAGGACGTCCAGCGCTGAATGTGGCGCAGATTGGCCAGAACCTCGCGGTCGTCAACGACCAGGAACTCCCACGGCTGGCGGTTGTGCGCGGTCGGGGCATACTGGGCGGCTCTGATGATTTCGGTAAGGGTGGCTTTGTCTATCTTCTGGTCAGTATATTTGCGAACTGAACGGCGGGTCATAAGACCTTCCATCATTTCCATGACATAAAATCCTTATTTTGTTAATGCACGACTCTCTGCAGGCTGTCAATCCTCGGCAAAACCGAATTTTCAATAATAAAGCTGACGGCTTTTTCCACCATTTTGTCGGTGTAGCGGAAAGTATTAGAAATTTCTTCCAGATTTTCGGCCTTGTCAAGTTTTTTTGCCAACGTATTGTAAACGCCGGACAATTCGGTCAGGGAGTCTATCATCTGGGCAATAAAGGCCGGCAGTTTGAAGTCCTCGCGGCCGCCCCAGAAACCTTCGACGTAACCGCCCTCAACCTCGGCAAAGCGGGCGGCGCAGGCCTCGCGTATCTGCTCGCGGCCGGAAAGCTTTACAGGTTCCAGTTTAATTTTGTTTTCTCTGACTTTTTGAAAAACCTCGTCCCACAACCCCATAAAAAACTTGAAGAACAAATCGGCCTCGTTTTTGGTTTCGAGCCGGGGCGCCTGGCCTGCGGGCCAAAAAGAAGAAATGACGTCGGCGGGGCGCAGGTCAAGGTTGGGGCTGCAAACGGCGCCGGCAAACTTCATTTTGACCACGGGCAGCGGCGTCGGGCAGCCGTAATGCCCGAGAAATTTTTTGAAACTTTCATCACCAATATATTTGTTTTGACTTTCCATTTTATTCTTCTTCGTATATATGTTGATATGATAAGAATAAAGTAATGGAGTTTTTTAAATTGTCCAGAGTAAAATTCGGATTTGCCGCCGCCCTGTTTCTGCTGCTCGGCGCCTGCAGTTTTCTGCCGCCTTTTATTGACCGCCAGCGCAACGCCGGTGTGCACGACATCAGCAAACTCTATGTCGGACGCTCGACGCCCGAAAATCCGGCCGTCTGCTACAACGGCTGGACAACCACTTACGACGAGGTCAAAAAGCTCGCCGACGAAGAATGCCGCAAGCACAAGACCGGAACGCACGCCGAACCGACCGACATGACGTCGTTTACCTGCCGGCTGCTGATTCCGAATCACATATATTTCCGATGCGTACAGTAATCCCCTGTCTTTTTGACTTGTAATCAGCCGATTTTTTTTATAAAGTGTCGCACAAAACGACTAATTTCAGGATGAACGAACATGGCCCAATCATTAGAAAAACTACTCAACCAGAAACTGGCCGGCATTTTTGCAAAACACGGCCTGGACACCAAATTTGCCGTCGTCAAGGTTTCCGACCGTCCGGACCTGAGCGATTTTCAGTGCAACGGTGCGCTGGCGCTGGCCAAGCCATTGCACAGGAACCCGCGTGAGATTGCCGCGCTGATTGCCGGCGAACTGGAACAGGACGCCGACATTGCCAAAATATCGGTCGACGGGCCGGGCTTTATCAATATCAGCCTCAAAGAAACCTTCATTGCCGCCGAACTGGACGCCATGGCCGGCGACGGGCGTTTCGGCTGCGACAAAACCGAAACGCCGAAAAAATCGTGATGGACTTCGGCGGCCCGAACGTCGCCAAGGCGCTGCATGTCGGACATCTGCGTTCGGCGGTCATCGGCGAATCCATCCGCCGGATCGAGAGTTTTTACGGCAACGAAGTCATCTCCGACGTCCACTTCGGCGACTGGGGAACCCCGATGGGCATGATTCTGGCCGAAATCATCAATCAGGACGGCGACCTTTCCAAAACGGAAAGCTATGACATTGAGGCCATCAGCGCCTTTTACAAAAAAGCCAACATCCGCTGCAAGGAAGACGAAGCCGCCAAGGAAAAAGCGCGGCAGATTACCGCCGAGCTGCAGGACGGCAATCCGGAATACCGCAAGGCCTGGAAGCATCTGCGCGAGGTTTCGGTCAACGCGGTCAAAAAGAACTATGACGACCTTGAGGCACATTTTGACCTCTGGCTCGGCGAAAGCGACGCGCACGAAGCCAGTTCCGAGATTGTCAAAATTGCCAAAGAAAAAGGACTGGCCGAGCTGGACGACGGCGCGCTGATTATCCGGCTTGAGGAAGGCAACAAGCCCAAGCCGCCGGTTATCCTGATTAAGAGCGACGGCGGTTTCGGCTACCAGATTACTGATATTGCAACGATTAAAATGCGTTATGACGACCTTAAGGCCGACGAAATTATTTATGTCGTGGACAAGCGGCAGTCGCTGCATTTTGAGCAGGTTTTCGAGGCTTCCGAAAAACTCGGGATTGCGCCCGGGGTCAAAATGCGGCACATCGGTTTCGGTACGGTCAACGGCGCGGACGGCAAACCGTTTAAGACCCGCGACGGCGGCGTGATGAATCTGGAAGACCTGATTGCCCTGTCCAAGGACAAAGTCCGCGAATCGATGCCAAAACCGGAAGAAACCGACGGTTATGACGCGGCTTATATTGAAAATCTGGTCGGCGAAATCGCCATCGGCGCCATCAAGTTTCAGGATTTGAAAAACACCATTTCCGCCGGATATGTCTTTGAGCTGGAAGACTTTGCCAAATTCGAAGGCAAAACCGGCCCCTACATCCAATATGCGATTGCCCGCATCAATTCCATTCTGCGCAAAGCAAAAGAAAAAGGAAAGGAACCGGGAAACATCGTGATAACAAACGCCGAGGAACGGGTGCTGGCGCTGAAACTGGCACAGTTGAACAACGTAATTATGCGCGCCGAAGCCGACAAGGAGCCGAGCATTATTTCCGATTATGCCTATACGCTGGCGCAAACATTCAGCAGCTTTTACAACGCCTCGCCGATTATGAGCGAAGAAAACGCCGCGGTAGCGGCCGGACGTTTGAAACTGGCCAAACTGACCCGCGACATTCTGACCCTGCTGCTCTATCTGCTCGGCATTAAGGCGCCGGAAGTCATGCTCAAGGCCGGTTAACGGTTTCTGACAAAGATAAAAAACCGTCTGTTTCGGTGGAAACAGACGTTTTTTTCAGGCCATATCCGTTTTTTTATCAATGCAGGCAGCCAGCGGCGCCATTTTTTTCGGAGAGTGCCAACAGCGCCCGCGCGGCTTCGCGGTTGGTAATCCGGCTGTAGGCGCGAATCAGCGACTGAATTTCCGCGCTGTGCGCCGGGTCTTCCGGCAACTGCGGCACATCGCCGTTACAACAGATGATGCCGTTGTAACGGCGCGGGCTGTGCTGCGCAACCTCTTCCGGCATTTCGGCAAAAAAGTAACTGACCGGCACCTCAAGAATCTGCGCAAAAATCGTACAGACGGCTGGCGCCAATGCGGTTCATACCGCGTTCGTATTTTGAATCTGCTAAAGGTCAGCCCGGCAAGCGCGGCCAGTTTCTCCTGCGAAAGGTTAAGAACCGTGCGGCGCAAACGCAGGCGCGAACCGACATAAACGTCAACCGGGTTCGGTTCGCCCTCCGGCGTGCGGCCGCGGCTGGAATGGCTGGGAGTATTGATAGAAACAGTCCGGGAATGATTTCTGCTCATTTTGATTATCCTCGGTTTTTTAAATAAACAAAAACCGCCCTGTTTGACGAGGGCGGCGGCCGGAACCTATGAGAGTATCCCGCAGATAAACGGACTTGTCTGCCTAAACAGACGATTCCGACCTCCGCATAATATGCCAGAGTTGTCGGCTTGTCTACCGTTTTTGGCTAAAAACCGGCAGATCGGTGACGGATTATTCGTCCGTCACCGTCCTATCTGCGAGGAAAGAGCCTCTCATAGCTCTCTGAACCGCTAAGTTCAATAACCGGCCGTCTCTTACTACGGCTGGTTATCCTTTTTGCGGCATCTGCTGCCGCCGGGTTGTTCTTTAAAAAAGAAAATCACCTTAATGGTTCTTAAGGCGATGGGGGATCACACTATACCAAGATAGCCAGATTATTCGACCTCCTCTTTCGAGGCGGCTTATGTCTCTTGCCCCCATCAAAAAGAGGAGGGAGGTTTGTTCTTGGTAAGGATTGTGATCTCCACACTCAAGTTAACCACTCCGAATGCAGGATTATTTTATATTAGAAAAAAATTAATTGCAACTGATAATTCATGCCCGGGACAGAAAAAATTTGAGATGGAAATCGCATCCCAGCCACTTAAAAAAAGGAAATTGCCTCGTGGTTTTAAGGCGCCGGAATATGCTCAAGGCTGGTTAACGGTTTCCAGAACAAGCTGTTGCCAGCTTGACCGCAACACCGGCTGCGGCACGAACCTTTGTTGAAGCGCGTTGCTTTCTATGTGTATATCGTGAGCAAGTGCCTTATGTCTGTATTTTCTTTGTCATCCTCGACCTCTTTCCTGTCATATTCGGGCTTGACCCGAATATCTTTTTTTGATTGCCGGATCAAGTCCGGCAATGACAAAAAAGAAAACAAGTCCGGCAATGACAAGCTGTTGCCAGCTTGACCGCAACACCCGGCTGTGGTACGAACCTTGTTGAAGCGCGTTGCTTTCTATGTACATATCGTGAGGCTCTGCCTTGTGTTTTTTGGATGCCCGGGTTAAACCCGAGCATGACTTTCTTCTCTTTCTGCCATTGTCGGGCTTATTTTTCTTACTGTCATATTCCGGGCTTGGCCCGAAATATCCAGAGATCCCAGGAACGCGCTTTTTGTCCGAGGATGACAGAAGAAAAATATTACTGTCATTCCCGTGCTTGGGCACGGGGAATCTAAAAAGAGATGTCGCCTGGCCGAACATGACAGTAATAAAAAACAAGTCCGGCAATGACAGAGAAAGTACTTGACTGGGGAAGCAAAGGAGATATTCGGGTCAAGCCTGAATATGGCTATAAGGAAAAAAAGGTCAAATATGATCTGTAAGAAAAAAAAAAGGCCGCAAAGTTTAAAACTTCGTCAGGGCGGACGTTGACGGCCTAAGGGGTTTTCTTTAGGTGTTCACGCGTAAAGGTCAGGTAAACGTATTTGAAAAAGAAGACGGTTTGGTTATGACAACTCGAAACGCGACCCGCCGCCGCCGACAATCCGCGGAACCGGCGGTTCCTTGATAGATGACCTGCAGCGCCTGCAATTCTTGTCAAGCAGCTCTATCTGCATGGTCGGGATATTTACCGTCTTGCCGGTTACGTTGGCGATGAAGCCGCGGACTTCCATTTTGTTGATATAATCTTCCTCATATTCGTTGCGGGTTATGTTCTGAAACTCCAAACCCTCGCCGGGAATGACGCTTTCGATGTTAAGGGGGCGGCATAGACCCTTTCCATAAACGGGGCAACACCCGGACGTGTCAAACCGCAGATAAACAGCAGCAACAAAAAAACAAGACCACCAGAGGCACCGGCCGAAATGCGGCGGTTGCGGCGGCGCTGTAAAGCAAAAAACGCTTTTTGACGCCGGACCAGACTTTCAAATGCGGCGGCAGATTTTTCTCATATATTCAAAAAAGGCTTTCGGTCTGGGTTTCGAGGCGGGCAAAAATCTCACCATTTCCGACTTTCCGCGGCGGAACGAGGCTCTCCTGCGGCGTCTCCGCCTCTCCACCGGTTTCCTCCGCGGCGGGCGTTTCCGGTACGGGCGACTCTTCCGTTTCCGTGCCGGCGGTTCGGAACTGCGGCTGTTCGAACTGCAGCGTAATACGTAACTT
>VOFK01002552.1_pt1 | contig 10935 bp, 17 predicted proteins | sample 5384121 | NCBI WGS metagenome assembly VOFK01 (sample SAMN12384730, study PRJNA508395) | human gut metagenome | isolation source: healthy gut J | host: Homo sapiens | reverse complement strand
ATCAGTATTACTTCGTTCAGTTACGTATTGCTACTCTTACGTTCCTCCTGGGGCGTGTCAGGGGTCAGATATCCACGGCCTGCGCGACGAGGCCGGCCGGGCCGTCGCGTCCCTGCCGAGGGGTCGAGGCGGCGGCGACCAGTTCTTTTTCGCAGGACTCCTCGAAGGTGATCCAGCGCGCCGTGGACTTTACCGGAACTTCGGCGACAAATACGCGTCGGTCGAACACCTGCTGCTGGGGGGTCTCGTCGCCGGCGGGCGAGGCCGCCGACATCCTCAAGCGCCAGCGGCGCCACCGAAAGGAGCTCCTTCGAGGCGATCCGCACCTTCCGCAAAAGGGGCTACGGTCGATTCTCAGACCTCCGAGCAGCAGTTCGATGCGCTGGGCAAGTATGCCATCAACCTCAACGAACAGGCCCGTTCGGGCAAGCTCGATCCGGTGATCGGCCGTGACGAGGAGATCCGCCGCGTGTTGCAGATCCTCTCGCGGCGTACCAAGAACAACCCGATCCTCGTGGGAGGCGGGCGTTGGCAAGACCGCCATTGCCGAGGTATCGCACACCGGATCGTCGACGGCGACGTGCCCGAGAATCTGAAGTCGAAGGTGATCTACTCGCTCGACATGGGTGCCCTGATCGCGGGTGCCAAGTACCAGGGGGCGAATTCGAGGAACGCCTGAAAGCCGTCGTGCAGGAGGTTGTGGCCAGCGCGACGGCGACATTCTGCTGTTCATCGACGAAATCCACACCCTCGTGGGTGCCGGCAAGTCGTCGGGTGCGATGGACGCCGCCAACATCCTCAAGCCTGCCCTTGCGCGGGGTGAGCTGCGGACGATCGGCGCCACGACGCTCGACGAGTTCAGAAGTATTTCGAGCAGGATAAGGCCCTCGAGCGCCGTTTCCAGAAAAGGTCATGGTCGACGAACCGAGCCCCCCGAGGATGCCATTTCGATCCTCCGCGGCCTGAAGGATCGTTACGAAAACCACCATCAGGTGCGGATCAAGGACGAGGCGATCGTGGCCGCTGTCGAGTTGTCGACGCGTTACATCACCTCGCGGTTCCTGCCCGACAAGGCCATCGACCTGGTGGACGAGGCGGCCTCGCGACTGCGGCTGGAGATGAACTCCGTGCCCGAGGAGATCGACACCCTCGACCGGCGTGTGCGCCAGCTGGAGATCGAACGCGAAGCGATCCGCCGCGAGAAGGACAAGGAGCGCGTCGAGCACCTCACCAAAGGAGATCGAGGAGCTCAAGGCCCGTGACGCCGAGATGCGTGCCAAGTGGCAGGGGCAGCGCGACCTCTTGAAAAAAGATTCAGTCGAACAAGGACAAAATAGAAGCCCTGAAGATCGAGGGCGCAGCAGGCCGAGCGCCAGGGCGATTATGGCAAGGTGGCCGAAATCCGCTACGGCAAGATCCAGGAGGCGGAGAAGGAGATCGCCGCGTTCAGGAGGAGTACAAACTGGCGTCGGCCAACGGCTCGATGATCAAGGAGGAGGTCGATGCGCAGGACGTCGCCGAGTGGTGTCGCGCTGGACAGGCATCCCCCGTGACGCGCATGCTGGCTTCGGAGCGCGAGAAACTGCTCCACATGGAGGACGAACTCCACAAGCGCGTCATCGGGCAGGAGCAGGCCATCGCGGCCATTTCCGACGCCGTGCGCCGTTCGCGCGCCGGGCTGAACGATCCCCGCAAGCCGATCGGCTCGTTCATCTTCCTCGGCACCACCGGTGTCGGTAAGACCGAACTGGCCAAGGCGTTGGCCGAGTTCCTCTTCAACGACGACTCGATGATGACGCGTATCGACATGAGCGAGTACCAGGAGCGGCACGCCGTGTCGCGGCTCGTCGGGGCGCCTCCGGGATACGTCGGTTACGACGAGGGCGGCCAATTGACCGAGGCCGTGCGGCGCAAACCCTATTCGGTCGTGCTGCTCGACGAGATCGAGAAGGCCCATCCCCGACGTTTTCAACATCCTGTTGCAGGTGCTCGACGACGGTCGTCTGACCGATAACAAAAAAATGTACGGTGGATTTCCGCAATACGATCATCATCATGACCTCGAATATGGGTTCGCAGGTCATCCAGGAGAATTTCGCGGGAGGCGTTCAACGGTGAGAAACTCGCCACCGAAGTGGTCGAGAAGACCCGCCGGGATGTGATCGACCTGCTCAAAGCAGCAGCTCAAGCCCGAGTTCCTCAACCGTATCGACGAAATCGTGATGTTCGAGCCGCTGACGCGCCGGGATATCGGGCGCATCGTGGACATTCAGCTCGGTGTGGTGCGCAGGATGCTTGCCGAAAACGGCATCCGCCTCGAATACACCGACAAGGCACGCGAATGGATCGCCTCGGCCGGTTACGACCCGCTCTACGGTGCGCGTCCCGTGAAGCGTACCATCCAGCGCTATGTGGTCAACGACCTGTCGAAGCGCATCCTTGCGGGCGACGTCAACCGCGAGCAGCCGATCCGCATCGACGCCGACGACAAGGGGCTGACCTTCGCGAACTGATCTGCAACGACCCGGCCCCGTGAGGGGTGGGGAGAATAGGTCCGGCACCCGGCTTTACGCATGGACGTAAAGCCGGGTGTTTTTTTAGCGGGTTTCCCACCCGGGAGTGCATGCGACCCGGGTTCCGTCGTCGTAGGTGTGTTCTTCCCGCGAATTTTCCCGGGATTGGATACATATGTAGACCATCTCCTCCTGCGAGGTGTTGCACAAGCCCCTTACCCCTGCCGGCTGCCGTCCCGCCTATTTCACGAACTTGCTGAAAAATTTCCAGAGCTCCTCGCCCGTGTCGATGTCCTGTTCGCCCACGAATGTTTCCCGCCGACGATCTCGTAGAGCCAGACTTCGCTGCCGCCCGTGCCGCCCGTGAAGCGGTGGGCGATGACCTTGCGGCCGTTCTCCGGCGTACGCCCGGGAATCGTGTCCGTCTGCATGCCGGTGCATTTGTTCTTGGCTGCCCAGTAATGCACGGCCATCGGTACGGCGACGTAGGCGCCCCAGCCGCCTTTATTGTCTAGATCACCCTCCCACGCCGACGTGCGGTCGGCCGTGCCGTGTATTTCGAACAGGGGCACGGGGTGCGTGGAATCGTCGGCCTTGTAAAGCCATTCGAGCATCAGCCCCGATACGGGTGCCACGGCCGCGAACAGGCGGGGGCGCTGCGCCGCAAGCTGGTAGCACATCTCTCCGCCGTTCGACATGCCCGTGCAAAAGACGTTGCGGCGGCTCAGCCCGTGCTTTTTCTGTAAATGCCGTACCAGTTGCGTGATAAACTCCACGTCGTCGACGGCCATGTCGGCCTGGAACGGGTAGCCTGCGTTCCAGCACGTCTTGCCCGGCCGTCGCTTCGCGCCCTGCGGGTAGCAGACGGCAAAAAGCCGTGGCGGTCGGCCGCGGCATTCATCCCGAAGCGGCCCGGGTCGTTGTTCGCGCCGTAACCGTGCAGGACGACCACTAGCGGGGCGCCTTGGGGCAGCCCCTGGGGCAGGTGGAGTTTGTACGAGCGTTCGGTACCGCCTGAACGCATCGTGTAGGAAGGGGTGTCGGATTTGCGGATTGGGGCCGGGCGACGGATGACGCCAGCAGGAGGAGTGCCGTAAAAAGACCCTTTACGACGGAGGGGTTCGAAAGGTATTTCATGCTGTCGGAATTTTCGGGGCTCAGAGTCCTTTCCGGGCGATGCGCCATGCCAGGCTGTTGTAAAGCCCGATTAGCGGCCCCCCGCCAGCTGCGGGGCAGGGCGTTGAGGATGCGTACCTTGCGCAGCGTGCGGCGGTAGGTCTTCGTGTAGCCGAAGAACCGGATCGCCCTCGCCGCATCCTTCGTGCCCCCCTTTGCGCTGATGATGAGCGCTTTTCCCAGGGCTGCGCGGGCCACGAACTCGTTGTATCCGTCTGCCGCCGCCGGGTCGTAAAGCTCCTCGAATGAGTAGCGCGTCCGCTCGGGCGTGTAGATGGCCGACGAACGGTTCGAGGCCACCTTCGAATAGTTTGCCAGCGGCTTGGGCGAAAAGCAGACCTTGTAGCGCCGGGCGATCTTGATCCACATGTAGAGATCCTCGCCGATCTTCATCCCTTCGGGGAATCCGCCCACCGCCTCGAAGTACCGCGCGCGGTACTGCGCTGGCCGACGGGATCGAGATGTACCGGTGCGCCGAGTCGCGGAAGAAGTCGGCGACCACGCCGCGCTCCGTGGGGGTGGGGGCGGGGAACCGTCCGTCATGGCTGACGATGTTGAAGGCTGTCGAATAAATCCCGCAGCCCGGGAATTCGGCCGCCATCGAAGCGATCTCCTCCAGGAATCCCGGTTCCCGTGTCGTCGGCGTCGAGCAGGGCGATCAGGTCGCCTGCCGACTCGGCGATGGCGCGGTTGCGTGCCGCGCAGACCCGGCGTTCGCTTGCGTGACGAGCTTCACGAGCGGCGATGCGATGGCACGCACGGCGTCGGCACTCCGTCCGTCGATCCGTCGTCCACGACGACGATCTCCGTGGGCTGCAAAGTCTGTGCGAGTACCGAGCGTAGGGTGTCGCCGATTTCGCGCTCCTTGTTGTAGAGGGGTATGATGACCGAGATGGTTGCCGATGCCATTTGTTGCGGTTTGGTTTCTTGCGAAGATACCGATCTTTTGCTACATTTGCAAATAAAACCCTGTTCATGACCGCATCCGAGAAGCTCATCGCATTTATCCGCAATACGTTCGACACGGCGCTTTACTTCGCCGTGATGGCCGTCAAGGAGAATTTCCGCAACTATATCCGCCGTGCGGGCCGACGGCGAACAGAGCGTCGCGCGGGATGGTCATTCTCGGCAACGGTCCTTCGCTGGCCGAAGACCTGCCGCGATTGATCGCGCGCCGCGAATACGAGGCGAAGGATTTCATGGCGGTCAACTTTTTTGCCGAGGACGACCGCTTCGAGGTGGTCAGGCCGGGTTATTACGTCCTTTCCGACCCGATGTTCTTCCGCGACAGCGAGTGCCGCGACCGCGTAGCCGCGCTCTACCGCACGCTCGATAGCAAGGTCACATGGCCGATGACGCTCTACGTACAGTTCTATAATCCCGAAAAGTTCGACTACCGCGCCGCACTTCCCAACCCCCGTATCCGCATCGTTCGCTTCCATACGCAGGTCTACCGCGGTTTTGGCAGCGTCGGCTTCTGGCTTTTCCGTCACGGCCTCGGCAGCGCCAATTTCGGCACGGTCGTGCAGGTGGGCGAATACGTCGCCCTGTTACTGGAGTTACCGGCAGATCGAGCTCTACGGGGTGGATCATACGTTGCTCGACGGGCTATGCGTCGACGACGCGAACCGCCTGTGCCGTGCCGACCGCCACTATTACGATGCCGGGCCCCGGGCGCCGCAGCCTATCTTACATGAAGGTGCCGCATGTGCCCTATACGATGTCTGTATACCTGGCCGAGGTGGCCGAACTCTTCCGCGGGCACGAGGTGCTGCGCGACTATGCCGCGTCGCTTGGTGCGCGGATCGTCAACCGCACCCGCGGCTCGATGATCGACGCCTACGAACGCGGGGCGGATAACGCCGCCTTTTTTTGAAATAAAGGAAGCGACCTGGAAAGGTCGCTTTTTATGCTCATCTCGATTCCCGTTCCCTACCCCAGCCGCCGGCTTGCCGCGATGATCTCGGCCATCGTGAAATCCTCGGGGTTGTCGATGTCCAGCCCCTTTCGATGCGGTCTACGACAGCCATGTGGGTTTTTCCCCTGATGCGGCGTCCGCGGCCGCACACCAGAGCGTGCGCGGGGAAAATGAAAAATGCGCTGGTTTCGATATAGACCGGCTCTATGGTCTGCGTGCGGGGGATGTCGTCCAGCGCATAGATTGAGCGGCCGGCCTTCGAACCAGGCGAAGGTCTGGATCTTCGGCGCTGAACGCCGAATCGTACCCCCGACCGCACGTGCCGCAGGGCGTCCGCCACGGTCTCCGCGCGGATGAACGGCGAGGTGGCGTGCGCCAGCGTAGAGGTCGGCCTCGACGTCGGCCGTGAAACTGTCGTAGATCTCCCGCCCGAGCGTCGTGTCGCGGTCGAGGCCGGGGCTGCGGCGCAGGAAACGCACGCCTCGGGGGAGGTATTCGCAGATGCGTTCGTCGCTGCAATAGGCGTACACCTCGTCGATCTCCCCGATGCCGGCGAGCGTCCGCAGGATATGGCACATCAGCGGTTCGCCGCCCAGCAGGCGGAGGTTTTTTGCCCGCTACCCGCTGGCTGTTGAGGCGTAAGGGGACGAATGCTACTGTTTTTCATCGCTATCTCTCTTTTTTGTCGGTCTGTGTCAATGCCCCCCTCTTGTCGGTCGCTGCTGCCGGAGTCCGCGAAGGACACCGGCCCGCGGACTGTGGCCGGGAGCTTTGCAGGTAAATTATTGCACCAGCAGGTTGCAACCCCTGATGTCGCTGTGGTCGATGCGCCCTTTCTACCTCGAACGCCCCGTCGGCAGCCACGCGTCCCACGTCCTGGGTCTGGATGAAGGCGCACGACCACCATGAAGCCAGGTCGGCGATGTCCAGCCCGCCGCGGGAGCCTGCCGGCAGGCGGTCGAACGGATCGTTCACGTCGCGTGCCGCGACCCGCATCCAGGCCGGGCAGCGGAAGATGTTCCCGCCCTGCGAGTAGGCCTGCGACGTGAGTTCCGCCATGCCGTATTCGGAGTGTATCCTGTCTACTCCGAATGCGTCGCACAGGATTTTGTGGAATTCCGCTTTGGGGATCTCCTCGCGGTATCCCTTCATGCCGCCCGTCTCCATGACGATGGTGTCGTGTAGCTTCGGGGCGTAACGCTCCGCCAAATCCCAGAGCGCATAGCTCACGCCCAGCAGGATCTTGGGCTTGGGGTCGCGGCGCATCGCCCCCAGCAGAGCTTCGTGGTCGTCGAGGTAAAAGCCGCCCGAGCCGCAGTCGGACAAAAGCCGGGGTCGGCCATGTAGACCAGCGACGAGCCTTTGCGCCGCAGGTAGTTGGGCAGCAGTGCGTAGAGGCTCCACCGTGCCGGTTCGCCGTAGAACGTCTGGAACGAAGCGCGGAACGCTTGTTCGTAGAGCGACAGCGAGCGCATCGGGTGGCGCGACGGGGTCATGCCGGTGGTGGCCGACGAGGTGAAGACCGCTTCGGGCTCCGTGCCGCCGCAATACACTTCGTGGGTCTTGAACAGCCCGATCGGCAGGTAGGGGATCGCATCCGCCGTCCGCACCTCCCCGGGTCGTACGCCGATCAGGGACAGATACTCGCGGTAGGGCGCGCATTCCGCAGCCTGGCGCCGGAATACCCCTCCAGCGCCGCCGCTTCGAATGCCGCCTCGTCCGCGATGCGGAATATGTCGTCGGGGTGTGCTCATCGAGGTGTAAAGATAGGAAATAAAAATGAAAGTGAGAGCAAACCGGTGTGATAAGACTGTCGAATAGCGATTTAGACGAAGATTGGACAAACGGGCGCAGCCAAGTAAAACCATCAAAAAGCCAACTCAAACCGGAATTACGTTACTATCCTGTTACTTTTTTGAGCTGGCGGAAAAGTTTCAGATGGTTTTTCAAAGAGCTGATTTACACGCTTTCAAAGGCTGTTTCATCTATAAATGTAACCGAATTTTCGGAAGGCGGAAGAGACAGCACGAAAAAAGACGATCTCAAAGGCTTTAAGGAATCCGCTGAAGTCTATGGCAAGGGCATCGTGCATTTCCCTAAGGACTGTAAGTTGTATTGTGGCCGTGGTCTGGCCCGTAACCAGAGCGGAGACAAAAAGGTGCATGTGAAAATTGGAGGAAAGCAAAGAAATAATACGGATATGTATTATGATTCTAATGACTCTTGTCCGCTGTTCTTTGTTTCGTTAAAAGTAGACAATATTTTGTATATCATTCTACGATTAAAAAGGACAAACACTCCGTAAACAATTATCATGGCAAAGCCAAATGAGTGCCAATTTTTTAAGAGCAGGCACACCGCTGAAAAGGAGAATTATTTGCGTAATAAACCCGAAAAGCGTATACCCCGTGACTAATGCCGCCAAAGCTCTGCTTGCCATCGCCCCCACCTTGATCCGCAGTATTCGAAACAAGAGATACAAGAGGAACGAGAATAAAGGTACGCCAAACGCAGCCAATGCAACTACAACTCCCTGGGCATTCTCGTTATTTTGCAGATAATTTAGAATATCAGAAACGAATTCCGTCATATTTTTTCTCCTCTTCAGATATGTGCAACAACGGTTTGTCAGTATAACCCATTGGACGGGCAAACAACAAGGCGGGCATTTCGTGAATACCGATATTATACATATTCACGCTTTCATTGTAGAGTTCGCGGCGGTCGGAAAGCATATCTTCCAAATCCGACACCCGAAGTTGGAGGGTGCGGAAACTCTCCACAGCTTTCAGCTCGGGATAGTTTTCCGAAACGGCGAAAAAAGGAATTTAGCAGTTTGCCGACTTCATTAGCCAGTTGTACTTTTTCATCGGTAGAGCGAGAGGAAAGAAAAGCGGTTCGTAGCTCTGTAAGCTGATTTAACAGCGATTCTTCGTATCCCTGTGTCTTTTTTACCACAGCAATAAGGTTGGGTATTTCATCTACACGCTGCTTTTAATATTACATCGATATTGGCAAAATTTTTTATCTACATTGTACTTCAGCATAACCAACCGGTTGTAAATGGCAAATCCTCCGGAGACAATGCCGACAATGATAACTCCCAAAATAACGAAAGCAATAATAATTCCCATATTCACTGATGCTTAAAGATGATTGTTTTTTCTTGATTGGAAGGGAGTATATATCCATACTGACCGGATGAAATACCCTTGTTGCCGAAAGGCAGGTTTATTTGCAACTCTCCGTCACGGTATTCGATGTGACAAAGCAGTATCAGTGAAGCGATAATACCCAAAACGGAGGTATAACAGATCAGACTATTGATAAGCGGCTTTGCCCTGTTGTATTTGTTGAGTGTTTGTGAAGGCATGAGCGTATATACCTTCTTCGTTTCTTCGTACCGGAAAACCGTTTTGCCTCCTCGTGTATCTGCCATTCCTATAAGCAGTACTTTATCGCCGGGCAACAACAACCGCTGCGTGTATCGCTTTCCTTCTTTTTGATACCGCTTGTTTATGGGCAGACACAAAAGATTCAGCTTTTCGGGTGTAACGTCCAATATGCCCGTTTCGTCCTGTATGGAGAATGCGTTGCATTTATTCTCGCTGTGAACGGTGGTATACGAAGTTCGTCCTTCGCTGTCGTGGTCTATATCTTCTATTTCGTATTCGTATGCAATACACTCCGTGTCACCGATAGGAGCAATGAGTTTTCCTCCGGGAACAACTATTCCTTCCACTTCGGCAAGCCCCATAGCCACAGAACGTATAGGAGAGGTAGGCAATATTGCCTGTAAACGCATAAAATGACGGTCACCCCCGGGATTTTTTCAGCGCGAAAAAGAGGAAGGATAATAAATACCACCAAAAAAATATTAGCGGCAACGAGACTTCCATAATAAACATAATAACGAGCATTCCAATAATCCCCGATATATAAGTTCCCGTTACTTTGCCCGCAGTGAAGACGGAAACTTTTTTTCCGGTTTTCCGGTATTCAGCTTTGACTTTTCTTAATCTCCTCACCAAAGGCATTATGATAAGGCCGACAATAGCCAACACAAAAAGTAAGTACAAAAAGAAGCACCAACGCACACAAGCCAAAGCCCGGTTTAATAACCCCTAAGAAGCATACAAGAGTTGGTTCCAGAACAAAGAGAAGCCATTTAGGTTTATAGTCCCAACCGTATATTCCGCCTAAAATAACATGATGAAAAAGTGCCACAAAAGCCGAAAATGGTATCAGAACAAAAACCACTCCAACACTTATATCGCCCCAATCTGTCAAAAAGTTGATAAGTTCCTTCATTTACGAAACATTTCTTGTATTCAGTTTTTCACGCTTTTGTGGATGCAAAAGACACGCAAAAGTCGGACGGGTTCAAGACCGGATTGCGTCCGATTCCGTGCGGGATAAAGGCCGGGATGTTTAAAACGCCCCGAACCCGATCTGGCTGTCGTCGCTGAGATTTGTCTTTTTTTCAGCTGGGCTTCGACTTTTTCAGGATCTCGTCGTATTTCTGCTCCGAAAGCCAGGGCTTCATCGTTTGGTTCAATTTCTCCATTTTTTCGACGTGCGGATCCAGTATCTCATGTTTTTGCGCATAGGTTTCGGCTTTCATGAGTTCTCTCAGCAGGAGTGCAGGCTGCAGGCGCGCTGCAAATCGTCCTTCATCTCTTTGGGCAGGCTCCGGGCTTTGTCTTTGGGCAGGCTTGCGTACATGAGGAGCCCCAGGCTGACCTCCCTCGCAAATTTTTTATACACCTTCTGAAATCGGTCACTCCGCGCGTTGATGGTAAACGCCATGTCGTCCAACTGTTTTTCGATCTGTGCCATCTTCTGTTCGACTGCGGGTAGCTGCTGAACATTTTTTCTTTTTCGGCTTCCACCGATCTCTCCACCTCGGCAAACGATTCCTGCAATGCACGGAATTCTTCCGGCATTTCGGCTCCTGCGCCGTTCTCTTCATAATCGGCGATGGTCTCCTTCAGTGAATCGATCCGCTCCTGCGGCACTTGTCCGCAGGCCATCAAAGTCAGCAGACATCCGGATAATAACCATTTCTTCATCATTTTTTTCAGTTTAATCATTTATCGGATAAAGATCGGGAATAGTTTTCGATATTCGGTTATCCAAAACGCTCATAAAGTTGTCTTGCGGGATATGTTCCAGGAGATAGAGGAGCTGGGCGCCGGAGCAGAACGACATGATCCGGCTGCCCATTTAAATGCGAAAACAACAACCTGCGACCCGGATATCTCCGTTCCGCCGTCGTTGTTTTCACGGGTATTACGTGGCCTGCGGCCGCTTGTCATTTGTTACTTT
>VOFK01003786.1_pt1 | contig 10949 bp, 17 predicted proteins | sample 5384121 | NCBI WGS metagenome assembly VOFK01 (sample SAMN12384730, study PRJNA508395) | human gut metagenome | isolation source: healthy gut J | host: Homo sapiens | reverse complement strand
CTCGGTATGCCGTTTCAATTGCATGTTGCTCCATTTACCCGCCTGCAGAGCGGAAGCCAAGGCCTATATGCCATCCGGTAGAATGGTACCGATTCAATACCACCTTACTTCAATACGACCTATCCACGAAAGCATGGAGCGATCTGGGCGAATATGAGCAGTTGGCCCGTGCCGGAGCGGGAGCGGTTATCCAAGATGGCCGGTTAACTATCATCAACGGAGAATTGAAACCGGGTATCCGCACGCCGCAAGTGAATCAAAGCGAAATTATAATAGGGATTTAGTGGGATCGCTGGTAAGTTTGCCAACGATCCCTGTTTACTTTTCCCACCCGATTTTCAGTATCCGGAGTCTATTTAGAGCATACGTATCCCAAGGCAAATCCCTAGACAATAAGCACGTAAATAATGTTCTTATATAAATCATTGAACATAAACATCTTAAAAAGACGATTATACTTTCCGCAAAACACGTACGTGTTTTTGGAAAAAAGTCGTACATGTTTTCGGGAAACACGTACATGTTTTTACTGAATCACACGACAGGAAACAAGAGCGTATATGGAAATATACAATAAGCCTACCTTATCATCAGATCTGAACAGTATTTCTTCCTAATCTCTATTTCACAGGTATTTTTGGCACAGTTACCTTGAATAAATCTTGATTATCCAACTTTTAATATTATCTTTGTTCTTAGAGCGCATTAACATAACTATCTAAACATACTAAATACATGAAAACCAACATCGCATTATTAATAGAGCAATCCGTTAACGTTATAGACTCCTTAAATAAAGGACTACGATTAACACCCGAAGAACAACTATTTTTTGTGAACACTTCGAACGTGAAGAAATCAAGAAAAACGAGTTTACCATAAGAATCGGTGATTACGAAAAATATCTTTATTTCATAGAAAGTGGTATCCTACGTTATTGGACTGCACAAGAATATGGTGATCCGGACAAAGAAATCACCTTTTGGTTTTCTTTCCCGGGCGAATTCGCCAACTCGTACTTTTCCCTTAAAGAAAATCAGCCATCACTCATACATATACAAGCATTGACAGACTGTGTAATCTGGAAATTATCGAAGCTAGACTTAGCTGATTTATATCAAACCTCCCTAAACATAAATAAGATTGCAAGAATTGTTCTCGAAGATGCTTTTATGCCGGAAAATAACAAGAGAGACCTTGCTACTTGGTTCCTCCGCCGAAGCTATTTATGAGGATCTTATAACCAAAGAAAAAGAACTAATTAATAATATACCATTAAAATATTTGGCATCTTACATAGGAGTCACCCCCAAAGATTAAGTCAAATAAGGAGAAAAGTTCATTAATAAAGGCAACTTATTTTTCGTTCCACTTTTGCGTTAGAGAATGATAATGGAGAATCTGTTATGTTTAATCTTCTTTATAAAGTAAGAAACCTAAGTAAATAATTAAAAATAGTTTCATTTCATAATATAATAACTGTCAATAATTTTTGTCAAATTAAAAGAGCGGGGTTTATATGCAAAACGAATTTGACAACATGACATTAAAAAAGACTTCGAAAAATAGAGGTCAAGACTTATTAACCAGAGCAAAACAGGTTGATGATTATATATCATATAGACATAAAATCCAGCACTTACCTTATCGTGTCATCTCTTTGACCGGTTCTAGTGCCCATATGAAAGTGGTCGATCCATATTCAAATAAAGAAAAAGAAATGATCAGTTTCGTATCTAATGACTATCTAGGTCTATCGCATCACCCGGAAGTAATAAAAGCAGGTATTGACGCACTTGAACAATATGGAGCTGGAGCTGGGGCCAGTCCTTTGATCGGAGGACACAATTTCTTGCATGAGCAGTTAGAACAAGAGATCGCTCATTTCTTGAAAAATGAGTATGCGATAACCTATACATCCGGATACGCCGCAAATTGCAGCAGCATTACTGGCCATGATGGGTAAAGAAGATATCGCAATCATGGATATGTTTACTCATGCGAGTGTATTTGACGGTTGTTTATGTACCAATACAAAGAGATTCCTTCACAACAACATTGATTCTTTAGTACATGTCTTAAACAACTCAAAGAACTTCAAAAATCGCTTTGTAATTATTGATGGCGTTTACTCCCAAAGATGGGATATCGCCTTTCTTGATCAAATTTATGCCGTATGTAAAAAGAGCATGACGCATTTCTCATTGTTGATGACGCTCATGGTATTGGTGTATTAGGCAAAACAGGCCGAGGAATTATTGAAGATTATGGTCTTCTCGACAAAGTAGACATGATAACCGGAACATTCAGTAAAAGCTGGATGCGTGGGAGGTTATGCCATAGCAAGAAAAAGAGATCATAATCTTTACTCAGATATTATTCAAGACAAAATATATTTTCCGCCGCCGCTACACCTCAAACCGCCGCATCCGCAATAAAAAGCCATCCAACTGATTGACCAAGAACCCCAATGGAGAAATACATTAGCCGAAAATATCGAATATTTTAAAAACCGGACTTGAAACCCTAGGTCTTGATTATGGTAATACCGAATCAGCTATATTCCCCGTAATGGTACGTAATGAACACAATGTGAAAGAAGCAGCTCGCATACTATTTGAGCAAGGAATATATGTAAAACCCAATCAGTTATCCAGCTGTACCGGAAAATTATCCCGTCTTCGCTTTAGCTTAACAGCTATGCATACAAAGGAGGAGTTGGATAAGACATTTAGTATCCTTGAAAAACATTAAAGAAACACATAAGTTATTAGCTTTCAAAAAAATACAATAAACAGAAAGTCTACCTCTATTAACTATAGATCATAATATATTCATAGAATAACAAAAAAACTAATTAAAATTTATTCATCATCATATTATAAACGAAGTAATACCTTTGTGTAGGTAAAACAAATACAAATTTCACAAATTAAATCAAACGGAAATGAAGAGATTAATTTTCACACTACTTGTTATGGCTTTTAGTAACAGGCTGTTCATCTGATGACATGTTAAATGACATACAGAACAATACTAAAAATAAAAAGCAGACAATGTCTATGATTTACAAAAAAATCAAAAAATGGAAGCCATGAGCTTAGCTGATAATCTTAACAGCTCATTTCGAATCTAGTATTACGAAATCTAGTAATACAGTTTATCCTAATTATTATGGAGGCAATTATATCAATGAAGAAGGACGGTTAGTTGTCTTAACAGTTGGAGATACTATAGAATTAAGGAAAAGAATTAAAACAAGGGTAATTAGTGATAATTTCGAATTAGAACCATGCTTATATTCATATAACTATCTATTAACAACGATCAACAACCTTAATATTTTTTTTGACACCATAGAAGGGAAAAAAATGCTACAAGAGTTATCAATAAGTGCATTTGGTCTATTAGATAATAAAAAATCAAGTATTTGTTGACATTAAAGATCTCAATTCTGATAAAATAAATCAATTTAAAAATAAGATTATGGATACACCTGCTATAATCTTTTGCAATACTGATTTTGAATGTAGTACACATCTAGCATCAGATATACATCCTGGTGGACCTTTATATACAACCAGCACCGTTAACAATAACAAAGGGGGTAGTTTTGGATATAGAGTTAAGTCAAGATCAACAGGTGCACAAGGATTTGTTACTTGTGCACACGTGATGAAAACACAAACAGCGCCGGTTTATTACGGTTTAGCTGAAAAAATTCAAATTGGAAACTGCGTAAAACTGATCAATAATGGTGATCTAGACGGTGCTTTTTGCCAAGTAACAAACAATGGATTCACATTAAGCAACCAAGCTGCATTTGGCGCCCAATTATCAACTTCTATACAGACTTTAAGTGTCGGTGCTGATGTCTTGATGGATGGCAGAACAACAAATCGCAGAGCGTGGGGAGTAGTACAAGCGACTAATGTTAGTGTATCATTTAAGGATAAAGAAACAGGTCTTTTACACTCCTCTCTATAAAGGGCTTACACAAACTGATTATGAATGCCAAGAGGGTGACAGTGGTGGAGTTGTATATTCTACCTCATATAAAACAGTGGGGATGCATGAAGGAGGGGGCTATTCCACCTTTACCTATAAATATATAGGTTACTATTGGCCTGCATCAACAGTCAATAGCAAACTTGGCGTAACAAGGTATTAAACTTATTTTCAATTACACAAAGGTACATAATTGCCATTAATTACATACCTTTGTGTAATATAATTTTGTATATGAAAATATATTTCGAAATATTCATTTTACTATTGATAAGTTGTTCAGGTAATCATCAACAACAAGAAAATGATATTCAACAAACAAATAATCAAGACAAGAAGAATTTAGCATATATAATAGACACAAATAAAAGAAACAACTATTGAAAATAAGAACTTACAATTTCTCATAGAAAAGATTCTATATTCAGAAAAAGACTCTATATTCAAGATATTAGAAGAAAGGAAAATCCGTCTTGATCATAGTTTTTACAGGAAAACTGGAAATTTTGATTTTCCTCTATATTATGGAGGAAGCTATATAAATAAGAATAACCTATTATTCGTGAATATAGTAGATTCACTAGACAACATATATACAAAAGTGATATTATAAACAGAATAGGTAATAAAGATTTCAAAATAAAGAAATGTTCGTATTCTCTAAAAATGCTCGGAGATACACTAAATCAATTAAATACAGTCTTTAATCGCAATAAGTACTTATTAAAGGAAAATCTAAAAACAAGTAATTTTGAAATTAATATAGAAAACAATGTTATATTAATATTACTAGAAGATTCTACTATGGAAAATATTCAAGAATTTAAAAGAAACATAATGGACTCGCCTCTGTTTCATTTCTCCCAGAAACCAATACTTTATTTACATTAAGTTTACATTTTTCTTTTTTATCCTGCATCAATCAAGATCGTTTTCGTTTCTCCCTCGGCTAGATACGGGCTCTCGTTTGCTATTAAATTTCCTGTTCCAAATCATGTACGCTCATCAATCTGATGGAAAAGCACATCTTCATTCCTAAGTGCTTCTTTAAAACGACTAGCTTAAACCATCGTTTCAACTAGTCGTTTTTTTACCCTTTCATGCCGCAAATATATGAAATTCTTTTGAGACCAAAAATGCGATTCAACTAAAAGTTATTCAGCACTTTCACAAAATAAGAGATTCATCTTTTACCAATACTTCATCAAACAAACTTTTGGCTAATATAAACGATCGTTTTAGCTATTCGTTTTCATCGCTTACAATTCTGGTAGGTAAAAATACGCTCTTTAACAACGTACAATGAAAGATAATTACAAAAGTCGGATTATGAAGAACTTATTTAATTACTGGTTTAAGACAAACAAGAAAAGCTTGTATGATCAATTAGGGAAAGAATTCAATGTCAGCGGCTTCCGTGTATATAAGTTAGCACACGGGAAAAACCGCTCACTCTCATATGGATAGATTAATATTGGAGAAATTGCTTGAATTGAAGATTATCAGTGAAATCGGGTTCAGAATCTAAAGGTCCCCTCATTTCATACTTTCTTCTTTATAATTTATACGGACACCATACTTCGTGTATATTCGGTCTAACCCCATCAGGCCGCTGGGGTTAGGCTCGCTTTGCGCTTTACCGGATAAGATCTCCTCGCTCATCGTGATTAGATCCTTTACCCGTTGAGGGGTTTCCTTGTTCATTCCGAAATAATGTCCGGGTAGAGGTATTTGATATCATATTTCTCGATCACCGCACTCATCTTCTTACAAGTGGATATGAGCGTAGAGAGGTCAACTCCCAGCAATAGATTACCGGAGCCGAACGAATCGCCGCTAAAACCATAAGCGGCATCCTTATCCACAAAAGTGGCTGAGCCGGGAGAGTATGCCCGGGAGTAAAGACTATCTCTAGGATACGCCCACCTAAATCTAGGATTTCACCATCTTCAAGGAAACAAACTTTGCCTTTATAATTCGGCATAAATTCCGGTATACCTACCGTATCCGCCGGATTGATATAGATCTCGGGAAATAATCGATAGCCGAGCCTGTATGTCCGATGCACATGTGGGCGACCAGCGTAACCGGCTTATCCGTGATGGAAGCCACTAGCTTATCCAAGTCCTTGATCTTCGTCCCCGCATCAATCAGGATCGCTTTCGTATCGCCCTCGACCAGATACAGGCTCTCGTTCGCCATTAAATGACCTGTTCCAAACCATGTATGCTCATCAATCTGATGGAAAATCACATCTTCATTCCTAAGCACTTCCTTCTCCTCGATACCCGCCGTCTGTGCCTGGCAGAACAAAGCGATCCTTGACAGGAGCAACAACATCATTAATAAACCTAGTTTTTCATTATCATATTCATTTTTAAGATTTAAATCGCCGCGATCTTCCGAAGGCTTGCGTCCCATTTCGGCTCGGCGTGGATGAGACGGATAGCTTCTTCCGGCGTGTCGGCTACCGCCCACATCTTGGCGTGCTGGGGACGCATGAAATTCTCGTTCATGGCGTTCCTCAAGAGTTCCAAACAAGGGATCATAGTAATGATTAATATTGAGGATTACGATCGGATTGAGGTAGAGACCGAGTTGTTTCCAAGTGATGATCTCCAGAAGTTCCTCTAATGTACCGCATCCACCGGGAAGGGCGATCACCGCATCCGAGAGGTTTGCCATGAGCTGTTTACGCTCGTGCATCGTCTCGACCTCAATCAACTCGGTCAAGCCTTTTATGATACCAATCCTGCTCCACCATAAAATGGGGGGATAACGCCCGTTACCGTTCCACCAGCCGCTAACGCAGCGTCGGAGACAGCGCACATCAAACCGATATTCCCGGCACCATTGACTACCCGTAGTTTTTCGCTCTCCCAAAAGACGCCCCAATTCCTTGGCGGCGTCAAAATAAACCGAGGGAATCTTCGTGCTGGACGCACAATACACGCAAACAGACGAGATGTTATTTATCTTCTTTTCTTCCATATCTTTTTATTCTTGATTTATATCGTAGCCAAATAAGGCGAAATCCCCAGACAAGGATCATCGGGGAAGACTTTCGCCAATGCGTCCCGTTATCTCACGGGCCGTACGAAGGGTAGCGGTTTTTTGGCCTGTCAAGCGCAAGGAGATCTGGTGCACATGCGTATCCAACGGGATGATTAATTGGCGGGGATGCACGGCCGTTCTCCAGATACCGAGATCGACGATACCATCCGTACGCACCATCCAACGCAAGAACATCGCCAGACGCTTTACAAGCGGAAGTCCCGTGCAAGACCGGAATGCCATTGAGATCAGCAAAGTTGTCGCAACCGCAAAGATAGGATCTTCGCAAGGACCGGCGGCGGCCATAGCGTCTTCTCCATACAGTCGTAGGTATCGTATATATCCTTTAGGCGACAACAAAGGAGATGCAGATCATGATAGGTATAAAAACGGTAAAGGTATCCCGCCCACGAACCGGGCGGTTCCGTAGGGGAGCGAAAGAAGTCTCTCCGGTACGGATAAACTCGTAAGGACTTTCGCCCATCAGCCAGTGTAGCTCTTCCGCTTTTGGAGAATATGCGCCCCTGCGACCGTAAGAGATCCACGCCGTCAGGAAAGCCGATATCTCAATATCCCTGTTTCTCCGTAAACCGATGGGGGAATCGCACCGGATCATCCTTGATAAAAGATTCCGTATTGTACGTTTTCGCCCATTCACGAAGTAAAGAGATGGTCTTTGTATCCATGTTATTTCTTCTTTAGAAAACATTGCCGCTCGTTCCGGATAATGCTCGATAGCATAACGAAGCGCCGTACGAGGAAGACGAGTAGCGTTGCGTTCCAAGAAATGGTAAGCGTCTGCCGCCTTTTTGCCGACCTCACGCAGCATCCACCCAACCGCCTTATGCATCAAATCGTGTTTATGACCGACCGGATCAACCGTTCGGATAACTCCAAGGTATCCCCAAAATCATTCCGACGGATAAATGCCCACGTAGAGACGATCGAGATCCGTTGTTCCCATAAATTCTCGCTTTCCGCCAAACGGTAGAGGAGGGAACGATCTTTGTCCACCAAATACTCGCCGACGATATCCCGACAGGTTAAGTCTACCAAATCCCAGTTATTGCAACACCGCATATTCTTCAGATAGAATCGGAAGATGGCTTCCCCGCTCTTCCGGCATCACTTTCCGATCCTGGAAACGATAGACCAAAATCAGCAAGGCAACATAGACGTGCCTCATGCCACGGACTATCCAGCAACAGCTGCAGCTCATCGAAAGGAGTCGCCTTATTAGCCTTCGCTATGCTGCGGGTTTGCGGGACAACCACCCCGAGAAACTGATCGCCCTCGCCATATTGACCGGACCAGTCTTGAAAAAACGGCTCAAATGAACCGCCTTCGGTGTACCGACCGACTGTAGCTCGGATAGGATAAACGCCGCCGTCATGGCCGGAGTACCCGTGATACGGGACGATCGTTCCCTCCAAGAACCCGATCACGTTGTTGCATACCGTGCGTGCGCAATGATACGGGTTTCCATCGTCTGGGGCCGATATGAGGGGTTAATACCACGTTGTCCAGTTCCAATAACTCGGGGAGAGGATAGTCTCCAAACTCGAATACATCCAGACCGGCACCATGAATCGTACCTTCCCCGCAAGGCTTTTACCAAAAGGCATGCTCGTCTACCAACGGACCGCGGGCCGTGTTGATCAAGATAGCGGAAGGTTTCATCTGCTTGAACTCCTCCTCGCCGATGATGTGATAGGTATCGGGGGGGTAAGGGGCGTTCAAGGTACGAAATCGGCTTTCGCCAGAAGCTCTTCCTTGGAGACGTAGGTAACATTCAATTTGGTCTCGTCCTCGATGCAAAGCTGACGGCGATTGTGGTAGATCACATCCATGCCCAAAGCATTCGCCCGTTTCGCCAAGGCCTTGCCGATACGTCCCATACCGATAATGCCCAAGGTCTGTCCGGTAACCGGCATACCGAGGTTCTCCAGTACACCGACCTTCATATCCTTACCAAGCGTACGCAGCTTACGATCACATTCCGTGATACGCCGGGCGGTATCCAGCATCAAGCCTAAAGCGATATTGGCGGTAGGGGCCGTGACAGGATCAGGCGTATTCGCCACCGTCAAGCCTTTCTCGAGGGCGTAGGCCACATCGATATTATTATAACCAACGGCGTAGTTAGGCGATCAGCCGCAATTTCGACGCATGGTCGATCAACTCTTTGTTTACCGGGAAATCGAACATGGAGCAGAGCACATCGTACTCCGGTATCATCTCGAAAACCTCCTCATACGTAAAATCTCTTCCTTCGGGAAAGGTTACCTCGTACTTACTTTCCAACTCGGTAAATCCCTCGCGAACATGTCGTATGTCACTAATATCTTCATCTTGGATCTATTTGTTATTCAAAAAGCAAAAAAAATACAAATCAATTGGCAATTAATTCCTAAATTTGTGACCAATATATATTTATTATGGTACTAAACTATATTTGGATCGCTTTTTTCTTAATCGCTTTTTAGTGGCTATCGGTAAATTGGTCATAGGTGGGGATACCGCTGTTTTTTTACCGAGATTATCAACGCTTCTTTCGCCTCGGCCAAGACGGGTTTCGAGATTTCGTTAGGATTAACGGGGATCTTGTCGCTTTGGCTGGGTATCGCCAAGATCGGAGAGAAGGGGGTGATACAAGCGTTCGCACGATTGGCGGCTCCCGTATTCAGCAAGCTTTTCCCGGATATCCCAAGAGACCATCCCGTGACCGGTTCTATCTTCATGAACCTATCGGCAAATTTACTGGGACTGGATAATGCCGCCACGCCAATGGGATTGAAAGCCATGCAACAGTTACAGGAATTAAACCCGAATAAAAGAATCCGCCAGCAACTCCATGGTGATGTTCTTATGCATCAATGCCCAATGCCTCGGGACTGACCTTGATCCCGATCACCATCATGATGTACCGGGCGCAGTTAGGGCGGCGAATCCATCAGACGTATTCCTGCCAATCATGCTTGCTACACATTCACATCAACCCTAGTCGCTATTTTTTAGCGGTTTGCGTACGGCAGAAGATCAATATCCTCCAACGGAACCTAATCCTGTTTTCGGGGGACTGGGGTTATTTTATCGGAGGCCTGGTATGGTTATTCAACTCGATGGAACAGGAGCAAGTTTCCCTTGTATTCGACCATATTCGCCAACACGCTTCTTTTTACCATTATCTGCGGATTTATCATCAGCGGCATGCGTAAAAAAGATCAATGTATATGATGCTTTTATAGAGGGGCGAAAGAAGGTTTCAGACTGCTATAACGATTATTCCTTATCTGGTAGCTATCCTTAGTAGGTATCGGTGTCTTCCGGGCTTCCGGAGCGATGGATTTCATCATACAAGGCGTTCGTTTCGGCATTGCTTCGATATAGGACTCAACACAGATTTTCGTGGAGCGCTGCCTACCATGTTGATGAAACCGTTAAGCGGGAGCGGGGCTAGGGGCATGATGGACGCCATGAACACGTATGGAGCGGACTCTTTCGTCGGTCGCCTGTCATCCATCGTTCAGGGCTCTTTGCGATACGACATTCCCATGCTGTTGCCTTTACTACGGTAGCGTAGGTATCCGTAATACCCGCTATACAGTACAATGCTTTGTTAGCGGATCTGGTTGGGCGATGGCGGCGATAGCGATGGCTTATCTGTTCTTTTAACATTCTATGCAATCAATAGATTTGAAATGAATTCCATTTAAAAGGTCGAGATGATTACACAGGTAGCAACGAAAATTCTCAATGCGATAAATAGACTCTTAGCAATAGCATGTGCATAGAGATATCGAGCTTCGGCAATCAAAGAAAAGAGCAGTTGTAGCTGGAGTCAAACATTAGCCGAGACATACGGAAAGGAAGCAGGAGATACTCAG
>VOFK01000020.1_pt1 | contig 10967 bp, 15 predicted proteins | sample 5384121 | NCBI WGS metagenome assembly VOFK01 (sample SAMN12384730, study PRJNA508395) | human gut metagenome | isolation source: healthy gut J | host: Homo sapiens | reverse complement strand
TCTATTATAATGCTTAAGAAAAGTCGAAAGTTTTCTGGGGCAAAATAATCAGGGTAGACGATTAAAATCAGACTCTTTTGACTTAAGGGTTGTGCAAGGGTTGTTTTTGGCTTGTCGAATCGTTTTTTTATGATATGATTCTGGGCATTGTGTAACATTATGTATTATTGGAGTTTTACATGATAAAAAAACCTGAAGTTTGTATTTTGCCCGTAGCCGGACTTTCAACCAGAAACCTTCCGGCAACAAAAGCTCTTCACAAAGGGTTTCTTACCCTCGACAGTCTGCCGATTATCCAGTATGCGGTTGATGCCTGTGCGGAAATCGGGGTTAAGGAAATTGTTTTCATCTACAGCGACCAGTCCTGCAAACATTTGTTTGAAACCTATTTCAAACCTTATCCGTGGCTGGAAAACCATTTGAAAGAAAAAAACAAGCTTGATCTTCTTAAAGTCATTCAGGACATTATTCCGCACGGCATGAAGTTTTCTTTTGCCGAGCAGAAGGAACCCAAAGGCAACGGCCATGCCATTCTGATGGCCAGGGAAATCGTCGGCGACCGTGACTTTATCGTGATGTGGCCGGATGACGTATATATCAATATTCACGGCGACGGTATTCTGAAACAGCTGCTTAAGGTTTATGATGAATACGGCGGCATGGTTGAGAATATCATGGAATTTCCGCGCGAGCAGATGACCCGTTACGGCGCTTTGGTCGGTGCGGTTCGTGACGGACGGGTCGTTCATGCCAAAGGCCTGGTCGAGAAGCCGAAGCTTGAAGAAGTTCCGTCAAACTATGCCAGCATGGGGCCGTATATTCTGCCGAACGTGATTATGGACATTCTGCCTGAGGTCAGCAAAGGTTCCAACGGCGAAATCAACCTGACCGACGCCATGAATCTGGCGGCCGCGCGCGGCGTCAAACTCAGCGGCGTTCTTTGCGACGCCATGAGGTTTGACTGCGGCACCAACAAGGATTTGGCATATTCCGACCTTAAGCTCAAATTGATGCGCAATCCGGAGATGCGGGCTTATGCAAAGGATTTGCTGGATACGATGTTCGTTTGATGCGGAATAACGGGCGTGATATAAAAAAAAGACCGGAATTGTCCGGTCTTTTTTATGAAAAATGCTTTTGAAACCGTTTACAGTCTGGTTATCAGGCTGATGGAATCGTCAATCAGCTTATTTTGTGTTTTGGCATCCAAATTTTTAACAATGGCAGCTTTGACTGTTTTGATGGTAAGTTCACTGGTCAAATCGGAAATTTCTCTGGCCGCCTTTTCTTTGGATGCGGTAATCCGGTCTTCGGCCTCTTTTTCCTTAATTTTCATTTCTTCTTCAAGTTTGGCAAGGTTTTCTTTTTTGAAATATTCGATTTCTTTCTGCGATTTGTTTAATATTGCCTGCGCTTCCTTGTCGGCGTTAAGAAATTTTTTTTCATAATCAGCCAGCAATTTCTGTGCTTCGTCGCGGAGTTCGGCCGCGTCGTGAATGCGTTTGGTTATGTTGTCAATGCGTTTGTTCAGCATTGAGCGAACCAGTCTGCCGATCGGCCCGGCCAGCAGCAGGACGACCAGAACGAAAGCTACGCCGACCCAGAATTCGGCGCTTTGATAGAAGATTTCCTCGTGACCGTGAAGTTGTTCGGCGGTGTTTTCAATTATGCCGGAAACGTCATCGGCAGCCTGCATAACCGCGTTTTGGGCGGCGTCGATGATTTCTTTGCCGGAATTAATGTTTTCGGTGGTCATTTCTGTTCTGCCTCGACGGTTTTTACGGCTTCTTTAATTTGTTTGGCGGTAATCGACGTTAAGCCGATTTTGGCAACAACGGCCTGCGCCAGTTCTTCGGACATATCTTTGACTCTGGCCATGGCTTCTTCTTTGCTTTTGGCGATTTCGGCTTCGCCGGCGGCAATTTTCTTTTGGAGTTTTGCTGCCAGTTCATCCTGTTTGGCCTGCATATAGGCATTCAGCTCAGCCTGAGTAGCGGCCAGCGACCTATTGGCTTCGGCAGTTGCTTCGGCCAGGGCGTCCTGATATTTTTTCAGCGACTCTTCGGCTTCTAGCCTGATGTTGTGGGCCTTGTTCAGATAGCCGTCAATTTTGCGCTGTCTTTGTTCCAGAATATCGGCAATTCGCGGCACGATGAAACGGGACATGATGAACAGCATGCTGAAAAAGCAGACAATCAGCCAGAAAAGCTGGGAAGTGAATGTCGATGTATCTAACTGAGGCATGGTTTATCCTTTGCGCAGCCGTCTGTTTCAGAACCGGGGAATTTGCCTGTCCCGGTTCTGACCAAGACGAAACCTATTAGTTACCCGTGAGCATTACCAGAGCAATAACCAAAGCGTACAAAGCAATAGCCTCAACCGCTGCAAAACCTGCCCAGCCGTAGATGTCTACGTCTTTTTTTACCTGCGGGTTGCGGCCGACGGTTGAAATAATCGTTGTCCAGACCTGAGACACACCCCAAGCAGCGACAGTCATTGACAAAGCGCACATACCGGCGCCGATATAAGCCATAGGTTCCATTTATTTTTCCTTTTGTTCGGGGAAGTTTGTTTATCGGCTTACTGCTTGCAAGTTTTTTCCTTATGTACTTCGTTGTACACGGCGGAAAAAACTTGCGGCGTATTAAGCGCAATATCCAAACTTCGGTTGTTGTGTTTTTTATTCGACATAATTATATTCGGCACGCGGCCAAAACTTAATCCTTAGTGGCTGTGCAGGGCGTCGCCCAGATAAATACAGCTCAGAACCGTATAAATAAACGCTTGCAGCAAGGCAATGAAAATTTCAAAGACAATGATGCAGCCGTCGAACGCCAGCGGGACAATGCCGCCGATACCGAGAGCGACAATAAAGCCGGCGATGATTTTCAGCATAATGTGGCCGACGGTCATGTTGGCGACAAGACGGACGGTCAGGCTGAACGGTTTGGAAAGGAAAGATATCATTTCAATCGGGACAATCAGGGGTGCCAGAGCGGTCGGAATTCCTTTGGGCAGAAAGGTGCGGAGATAGCCCCATTTCTTTTTCCTGATACCGATGCAGATGTTGAACAGCAGCGCGATGACGGACAGTCCGCCGACGGCGGCCAGATGCGACGTAAAGGTAAAGGCGTAGGGGAACAGGCCGAGCAGGTTGCCGAAAGCGACAAACAGAAAAACCGTAAAGATAAACGAAAAGTATTTCAGCCCTTCAACGCCGACGTTTTCTTTCAGCAGAGAGGCGACAAATTCGTAAACGGTTTCCGGTACCGACTGGGCGACCGAGGGAACGATGGTTCTTTTGCGCAGGCAGAGGCCGAAAACAAGAGTGGAAACGACAACCGCCAGAACCATAAACAGGCTGGAGTTGGTAAAAGAGATGTCCACGCCGCCGACTTCGATGGGAATAATCGGCTTAATCGTAAATTGTTCCATTGGGTTAGACACGACTGACTTACTCCTTGCTCCGGTCCTCGTTTTTGACAAAACGGTATACGTTTAAGAATCCCGCGGCACCGCCGAAAAACAGGCAAACAATGAGCAGAATGGGCTGCGTGTCGAACAGTTTGTCCAAAAAGTAGCCCAGAGCGGCTCCGACCAGTACGCCCGAAACCAGTTCGGTTCCGACCCGGAATCCGGTTTTGGTCGCATAGGCAAACTCTGATTCCGGACGGTCTTTCCGCGCGGCTTTTTCAACCGCTCTTTGTTTGTTTATGCGTTCTTCCAACGATTTCAGGTCATCGGGAATCTTTTTCATCTGTACCTACTATACTCATAAATTGTTACCGACTTATTAAAAAAAGGCGGCTTTGTTATTTATTCGCAAGCTTTTTTTCCAAAAAAGCCTTGAGCAGGTCATAGTCGGGGGCGCCGTGAATGACTTCCTTGCCGTCCTTGCTGACAACGAGCAGCGCCGGCGTTCCCTGAACATTAAGCTTCTCTATGGCCTGCTGGCGTTCTTCAATTATGTTCTGAGCCAGCTTTTCGTTTTTGAGGCATTTGGCGACTTCTTCCTTGCTCAGACCGTTCAGCGACGCGTATTCGGCCAACAGTTTTTCGGTGCGGAGTGAAAGTCCCCAGTCGCGTTGTTTTTTGAACAGGAGTTTGATAAATTCATGATAGTTTTTCTCCGGCATGCAGTCGGCGATCATGGCGGCCATCATTGATTTGCTGTCGAGCGGGAAGTCGACGAAGACGAGTTTGACCTTGCCGCTGTCAATAAAGTCTTTTTGAAGTTTGGGCAGGGTTTCGAGATGAAAATCGGAGCAGTGGTAGCAGCCGAAAGAGGAATATTCGTAAATTGAAATCGGCGCGTCTTTGCTGCCGACAGGGTGTCCCTTGGGGAGGATTACGTTGACATTGGCAGCGATTTTCTGTGCCAGGCCGTCGGCTTCCTTCGGGTTTGCGGCAGCGCGGGCTTCTTTAACCAAAACCGGGCGTCCGTCGGGACTCATAATGAAGCCCTTGAGGTTCAGATACATTCCGGCGCCAATGAAAAAAATGAGCAGTCCGGCGACAAAGCCGCTGATTTTTTTTATCGTATCTTCAAATTTCATTTTTTTTTATTCTCTCTTTTGTTGTCATTAAATACACTTTTACCTAATTTTACTAATATTTCCTTAAGTTCGAATGGTTTAGGTCTTCCGCCAGGTTATTAATATAATTTTCCTCTTCGGGGCTTACAAGAGTTTCGGAACGTTCCTCTTTCTTTATTTTATCCAGTTTTTCAAGCGTCAGGCTGCTGTTTTGGACGATTTTTATTTTGGCTACCGCCTGATATCCGAAACGGGTGTTGATTTTTTCAAGAATAAATTTTTCTCGGTGCTGGATTTCGAGCGCAAAAGCGCCGGAAGCGACGTTTAAGTACAGGGTACCGTTGCTTTTCTGTCCGCGGGGAAAGTCGATTTTCTGCGGCAGGCAGAATTCGGCCAGCTCTTCGCCGACGATTTCGTGCCAGCCGGCCAAGATGTCGACTTCGACAAAGCCCCTGCTTCCCAAAATCTGTCTGGCGAAAGGCAGAATGGTTTTTGACAGCGACGACAGCCCCATGGTTTTGCGTTCGTCGGATATTTTGATTTTTTCCTCTTTCATAGGTTTATCTCTAACATATTGTTTTTTCTTCTTCCAGTCTCGCGCTTTACATATCAACAGACACGGCGGCGGCGATTGACTTTTGGCGGCGAAGCCCCGTATAATCAGCGCAGAAAAGATAACAGCGACCGGACGGACGATAATATGGAAGGTATGATGATTTTGAAAGCCATGCTTTCGCTGGCTTTTGTGTTGGGACTGATGTTCCTGACGCTGTGGGCGGTCAGGTACTGCCAGCTGCACGGCGCAAAAAGCCGTTTTATGCGCAAACTTGGCGAACAGCAGCGATTGCAGGTTCTGGAGGTCCGCCGTCTGGACGCGCGGAATACGCTTGTTTTGTTCCGAAAAGACAAAGACGAGCATTTGGTTTTGCTCGGTGCGGCGCAGAATTTGCTGATTGAAACCGTTCCGCTTAAGAAGGCTCAAAAATAATGTCTAGGAAATTTTTTCTTTTTGGTTTTGTTCTTGCGACGGCGCTGCTGTATTTCAGTTTTCCGGCAGAGGCGCAGACGCTCAGTCTGAATATTCAGGATCAGCCGAGCGGTTCGGCAACGGCAAGGATTTTTAACCTTATTCTGCTGATTACGGTGTTGTCGATTGCGCCGAGCCTGCTGGTAATGATGACGTCGTTTACGTATCGTCGTCGTTTTTCGATTACGCGCAGCGCGCTGGCGACCAACTCGACGCCGCCGAATATGGTGCTGCTTTCTCGCTGGCTTTGTTCCTGACCATGTTCATTATGGCGCCGACGTTTGAAAAGGCCTGGGAAGGGGCATTAAGCCGATGTATGAAGAGAAAGTCGAAATTATCGAGGGACTGGAAAAAGGCTGCGGAGCCGATTAAAGAATTTATGATTCGGAATACCCGGGAAAAAGACTTTGCTGCTGTTTACCGATCTGGCTAAAGAAAAAGCCGGCCGAAACGGTTGCGGAAACGCCGCTGAAAGTTGCCATTCCTGCGTTTATGATCAGCGAACTGCGCCGCGCGTTTGAAATCGGCTTTTTGATTTTCGTGCCGTTTCTGATTATTGATATGGTTATCGCTTCGGTGCTGATGTCGATGGGTATGATGATGCTGCCGCCAACGGTTTTGGCTTTGCCGTTCCAGGTTATTTTCTTTGTTCTGGTTGACGGGTGGTATATGTTGGCCGGGTCGTTGGTTCACTCTTTAAATAAAATATTTGTTTCATTGCCGGTTTTTTTCGTCATTTCCCGGTTTGACTTTGGGATCCTTAGATTGCCGGATCAAGTCCGGCAATGACAGAGCGAGAGTACTTGAGCAGAGAATCTATATATCCCCGGCGTTGGCACTATGTGCTGCCCGAGGATGACGGAAATGCAAGCACAATTTTGGCTAAATAGTCGGTCATGCTTCGGCTTTACCGGAGCTGCTCCCCCCCGCATACGTGCCGAGTTTGTTCTGTAAGTCTCGCGGTTTTGCTGTCGCTCAACCGCTCGCCAACAGGACTGCACCGCAGCCGGCTCGCAGCTTCACCGGAGCTGCTCCCCCATACTGCGCCAGGTGTAGCAGAAATAAAAAAGCTCTTCGGTGAGAAAAGCTTTTTGTTTGGGGAAAAGGTTTGGCTTAGGAAGACGTAGCGGATACCGCCGTAGACTTCGTGAGCGCGAACCGAAGCTTTTTCAATTTCGCCCATGTGCAAGAAAACGGTAACCGACGTCAATGTTGATACGGTTGGTCAGCTTGGCGAGACCGCCGCCGACGGCCCAGGTAAAAGTTGTCTTCTTCATATTTGACGGAACGGCGCCCGAAACCCCCTGAAATTCGTACTGAATGTTGGTCATACCGATACCGGCCATGACATAGGGCGTAAACATCGAGTAGGGAGTCAGATCGGCATAAACGTTTAACATGTAAGACATGGTCTGAAAAATTCGAATGGTTTCTGGCGTCAATTTCGCCGGTGGCCTTGTCGGTTTCTTCACGCCAGGTATATTCGAGCTCGGCGCGGAAATAAGTATAGCGGTAGCCGAGAGCGACGCCGGCCATCCAGGCATTGTCGTCTACTTCCAGTCTGTCGCCGAGGGCTTCGTCGGAATCGCCGACGTTATGGTTGACGATGCCGCCGCGGACGCCCATATAAAAACCGTCGCATTCGGCAGAGGCAGACGCGGCCAGACCATAGACATGACAAAGGCCGTAAATGCCGATAAAAGTTTTTTTGCTCATTCGTTCACTCCAAATAAATTTAGCTGAAAAAGTCTATTTTGTCCAAATTTATACAATAGTTTGTTTAATTACGCAAGTCTAAAATTCATACTTTATGCTTAAATTTAGCCAAAATGTCTTAAAATGTGATTAATAAAGGCGATATTTCAGGCAGATGAGCTAAAAAAAGCCGGTTTGAGCAGTTTGTAATTGCGACTCGGCAAAAAGATTTTGCGACTCGGCAATTAGGGTAAATGTTCGGTCTTGATTCGGTAATCTGTGGATTCCCCGGTCAGGCCGGGGAATGACAAGCAAAGAACTGTCATGTTCGGCCTTGAGCTGGACATCAAAAGGGATATTCTGGGCAAGCCCAGAGAATATGATGGGGGGGCCGGGGATGACAGAAAGGCTTAGCCGGAACCGGGCAGAGAAGGATGACGATAGGGGGGATATTTAAAGGAAAGGGCGAGCAGATGCCACCACCCTTTCTGTTGATACATAATAACATTATTGACTTTTTAGAAGCGACCCTTATTGGGGCGCCGACCGAGCCGAATTCGATCTTGACTGTTACACTTCCGTAGCACGGGTTGATAACTCTTCCAGCTAACTTTTGAAGGAATAGCTTTTGCATCTTCCCTTCGGACTGAAGCCATGGCTAATACCGAGATCTTTTTTCAGAGACCTATGACCTTTCATACTTCACGGATGAGCCGTCTTTGACGGACAGAGTCAACCGTGCCCGGGACGTCAACGTCTGGATCCCGGGTCGGTGTAGGTAAAATGTGTCGTATTTTACAATATTGGTAACCTACACTCGGTCCTGCGTAAATTCTCCACAACCTCCCGTATTTTTCGTTACGGAGAGCCTTCAACGCTTGGTAGCTAGTCATGCCCCGTTGTATTTACGTTTTTCTTACCGCCAAAATGCGCAAGGGGTAAATGCCAAAATCTACTGGCACCCAATGAGCGAAATTGCTGATTGAGGCTTTTTGTCGATTCCATTTTCGCCAATTTCGGCGTTGACGCTGATATTATTCCCAAGCCGAAATAATTCTGTACAACGCACCGTGAGCGCCTCCGTAGAGTTCATACCAGCTTTCGCTCAATGCTTCCAGCCAGTGACTGTTGCTTTGGGCTCGCCGTCTTTGAATACATCGTAAGGCTTTCCGCCAAAGGCGTCAAGCCAAATCGATATAACTCATGTCGATTGTGGCAGTGTCGCCGGTTTCGGTGACTGCTGTGAAATCGTATTCAACACTTTGCGCCGGTATTTTCTTGCGCACTAATGTTGTTGTTGCGGCAATCATAGCTACTACGACAACTGCTAATTTGAAAGTCTTCATAAAAAGTTGTGTTAGTTCCCCGGGCGGTTGTTATGCCAGGGAGGATGTTGCTAAATTTTTTCTTATTTCTGACAGTAAGTTACCATGCTGCAGCAGTAGCAGAACCTTCAGCCGAAGATACTGTTACAGAACCATCGGCGTTCTCCTTGGAAGAAGATGCGATATAGACTTCCGGTTTTGCCATGAGCAGCAATCTGAACTTGGTTAAAGTTCGATTGATGTAATGGCGGTGTTGTTGTTAGCTTTTTTCAATGCTTCTCCAGATAAAGGCATTACCGCTTTGATATGCGCGAGTGAAAACCCATGTTCCGTCAGCTTTTGAGCAAGGCTTTGCAACACCGGAAGGAGCATTTATCATCCAGCTCTTCTTGGCTGCTTCTTTGCCATCGATAAAGCCCTTTAATCCGCCGCCTACAAGTTGTCCATTTTCATAGATGTTGTAAACGAAGATTGTGGCAATGTGATGGGCATTGTTGTAATCCCAAAAGTATGAGACTGGCTTCCAGATGAGATTCCGAACTGGTTAGGAGCAACGACAAAGGCTGACTTCTGCGCTGGCGTCGGTTGAGCGGTCGTTGAATGTTGCAGAGATTTGGCTCTTATACATCATACCGTTCTTTCCGTTGTTGCGGCCGAGGTCAACAAGGCTTGAATGTCCAAGGTCAGTAAAGCTGTATGTCTTAGAAGTCATGGCAAAGCTGTCGCCGATAGTCGGAACAAATTCAGCTTCTTCATGATAAGCAGCAAATACAACTTGGGCTTTGTTAGTCTTTGTTGTATAAGTTGTTTTTGTACTTCTTGACAATAAACTTACCATACTTGCCGGCAGCCTCGCGGGTACTGTTGCTTGGATCCTTCAACTGCATTGGCGTCACAAACGTTGAAGTTGTCAGTGTCAATGTTTTGGCCAGCCAGGCTTCGATAAATTGAAAATCTGAACACCGTCAGTACCCAGTTCCTTTTTCCGTGCCGTCCGAAGACATGATGGCATAGAAAATAACATAAGTATAAGAGGTGGTCGGATTTACGTAATCGAAACCGAAGTTTTTGCCGAGCGTCCCTTTCTGAGAAGCCTCTTCCCCTTTGTCATTCAAACTTCAGTATCAGTATTGTACTTAGCTGAGTTGGAACCAAAAGCACCATTGTAAACAAATAAAAACCGGTGTTACCTCATAATTGTGAGAGTTTTTCAGTTTCTGTTCTTAAGGTACCTTTTGTTGACTGCGTTATAAGTTAAAGTCCACATGAGGAACACTTAAACTACAAGATTTTCCGCCTTCAGTATAAGTCAAAGCTGTATACTGGAGTTCAATCTCGTGAGCATGGCCGTTATAAGAAGCGGTCATATCCTGAGACATGGTTTGGAAAGTTAAACCTTCATGCTTTGTAGATGAACCAACTTTTTGTTGCGTTACCTTTCTTAGCAATTGTCGGGTTGCCAAAATTGGTATTGTCGCGATACAGTCTGTCCAGTTTAGGCATGATGATTTTGCTTGCATAACCGTAGTTGTTGACAACGGTGGTGTCGCTGTATGTGTTGTCGTCATAATAACGTGTAATCACATAAGTTTTGTCACCGTCCGAAACTCTTTTCGGTTACTCTTGTCAGGTTCTTTTTCAGGTTTCGGTTCTTCTCCCTTTTTGGCGGCGGAGGATGATTTCACCCTCTCCGTTCAAAGAGCGGTCATAGTAGGTTGCTACGATTCTTGTAAAAAGCATGTTTCTGCTCATAACCGTATCCGGCCATATCGGTCAGCTGGGTGGTTCCGTTATCACGGAAAGCAAAATCCTTACTCAAAATTGTATGTTTTCTCCCATTCCCCGAGGTACAACGTAAAGTTGCTTCCTCAGTGTGACCATAAAATACACTTTCAGACTTATCAGTCTTAGTTGTACGTGGTCACGTATTCTTGAATTGAGATAGAACCTGCCAAAGCGGGGTTCACCCACTTTCTCCCTTTCTTCCGGCAACGGCAGCGGCCATCGGTCAAGGCAAAGCTTCGTCACTGTTGAGGTCAACAACGACGCCCTCTGCGTTAACCAACCAGAAGCGGAGGGTTGCTGACATTTCGACTTCCGCTTTCTTCTTTACCATTATTCAGCTTCTGCCACATAACGAAGACGTTTCTGCGGTGTTGTCTGAAGTGGTTTTTAAAACTTTTGCCGAACATCTCCGTCGCTTCGGGATCCGGCTCAATGATGTTATTGGCTGAAGAATTTGTGGGTTTTAGTAGTAAACTCACGAACATCGTCTTCATTGTAAACAAATTCCCACACGAGAGTGTTGGTATAAAGTTTACCTTCGACGCCTTCATGAGTGTAAAGCTTCGCCCTTTCTCCGTAACGAACACCCTTGAAATTGCC
>VOFK01003094.1_pt1 | contig 10987 bp, 15 predicted proteins | sample 5384121 | NCBI WGS metagenome assembly VOFK01 (sample SAMN12384730, study PRJNA508395) | human gut metagenome | isolation source: healthy gut J | host: Homo sapiens | reverse complement strand
AAAAGTGTTCATATTCCGAAAAGTGTTCATATTCCGAAAGTGTTTTGGCGTTGTTGGCTTCGTGGTTTCGCGACCTCCCTCGACCGAGACACCTTTCAGTCCGGCGATCTTCGCGGCGACGGCGGAATGGTGGAACTTTCGTTGGCTGTGTTCTGTGCGACTGGGGTCAGATAAGGAGAGCGTCGGTCTCCAGTACGATTCTGTGTCGGGAACATTCCTTGACAACCCTCCAAGTGAGTCCGGTATGTCGCGAACGTCACCACGCCTCTCCGACCTCGATGCAGCCAGTCTCCCAACCTCTGATTTCCCTGAAATATCTCCTGCCGCCGCCAGCTTAGTCTCCTCAATCCTTGAAATTCCTCGAGAGGTGATGGGCATCTGGCATTGATTATTGATTGTGGTGAACAAGATTTCTTTTTGGAAGTGAATAAAGCATTACATAAGGTTCTGCTGGAAAAGAATATCAGTCATGATTTCATTACCCGTCCCGGTGGGCATAACGGGCAATACTGGAATAATTCTATTGACTATCAGATTCTCTTCTTCGATAAATTCTTCAAGAAGTAATATCCTTAGTTTATTTCATGATATAATCTACGGTACGTGCATAGTCCGTACCGTAACTTTTGGTTAACTCGCTGCACGAGATGTCGACATCTTTCTTATCGAACCTATAAGTGTAAGTCGTGGTTTCGTTACTTCCGCTATTATCCTCTGGTCTGAGATCAGTAATCAGAGTATTGTATGCATCTCCCAAGAATTTCCCATAAATGGCAACCGAGTGGAATGAAAGGGGATATAAATCTGTCAGGAATAGGTACGGAATCTCTGAAGTGTTGGCTATTTCATTGCCGGTAGATGTGCTGGCTATGTAAGTTTGTTCGGACTTGTCAACCTGCTGGGTGATGCGTAGTGTTCTATAGCTACTATAATCTATGTTGATAGAAGAATAGGACTTATTTCCGTCTAATGTTTCTGTTATATTTTTCAGGAAGTATTTTCCCTCTGTATTGATAAGATAATCGAAAGTATAAGAGCGTATTTTACCATCCATTTCTTGGCGCACGCAACTTATAGCATAGCCATTATCATCCAACGTGTAGGTCGAGATATTATTAATTTCATCTGTTACTACAGCCTGATGATCTCCATAAACAACATTTGTTGCATTTTCTATCTTAAACAATTCTCCTCCAGCTACGAAACTTTGTGTAGATGTAAAGTTAATCAATCGACCGGCACTATAATCGTAAGTCTGAGTAACAGTAACAGCTGGTGCACCTGGCTCTTCCTTGACTTCCTTTAATTCTATTTTAGAGAAATGAGTTACAGGATATCCCGGATTATCGGGTATATCTGAGCCCTCGTTATTGTCACTACAAGCTGTCAATCCTCCTATGAATAGTAAAGCTATGAAAATATTCTTCTTCATTCTGGGTTATTTAATGATAAGACCATTGCGGAAATAGCGCTTTACTTTCACACTTTTTACTACTGTCATTTGAGTTTCGGGTTCTGGTTTAGGTTCAGGGAGCACGATACTACCATCGATGATACCTATTGCTGCACTGAACAAAGCCTCGTTAGGATCTCCTAATGGCAGTACTTTTGCAAAATCACTCAGTTCACTGACTGCATAATTCGGTGTGAAACCTTTGGTGTAGTCCGCCTCACCTTCTGAATTGAATACTTGGCATACAACAGGGCGAAGCACCCATAAGAATTGATTGCTGGGGAAACTTTCTGTTGCTACGGTTTCTCCCTTGGTTGTGGTGCCTATAGTTATTACTGTCATGTACGGTCTCAAACAATTAATGAGCATTTCCGAAGCAGCAGCAGTTGTACTGCTTGTCAGAACATACACTTTCGATAGATTTAGGTTCACACCTCCTTGCAAAAGCTTGCTGTCGAGTGTGAGTTCGTGGTCTTTATATTTTCGCTTCTGGCTATATTCCAGTGAGGCGAAGGGACTGTTCAATTTGTCGGCAGGTACCAAAATATCTGCCAGAAGTTGTACGCACTCCATTTCTCCACCGGCATTGTAGCGCAAGTCAAGAACCAAATCTGTTATATCCTTATCTTTAAAGAACTGCGATAGTTGGAGTAGCTCACTATTATCTTCTTTATTGAAGCTGTTGTATGCCAAGTAACCTACATTTATACTTCCACTGGAGTAAACGTCGTAAGCAGGTATGGCGACGTCCTCTACGGGACGGGCGGCAGGAAGAACTACGTCACGATAAGATTCAATCTTACTTTCATCTTCTCCTTCGTCATTGACAGCTGAAACATATTTTCCTAACAATAGTTTCTGATTTTCACCTTCAGTCAGTAGTTTCTCCGTTTTTTTGGTGATATAATCATCGTTGATTTGCATGATCCATTCGCCTCGCTTTAATCCGACTTCGGAAGCTGGAGATTCGGGAATGACGTATGTGATAAGTGCATTATAGGCGGTATCATTACCGCTTATCCGATATAGGGAATAGTCGAAGCCATAACTTGGTGGAGGAGTGGCATATAATGTATCGACACTGGAGTAGTCTTTATCAAGTGATGATCTTATTGATTTTAAAAAAGCCTCCGGGGCAAGAAAATAATTCACGTTTTTTGAGTCGGGTATGTCTTCAAACCACAGATATTCTTCTCTCATGACGCTGTCTATCCATAGATCGCGTCCGGTCCATTTGTAATATTCCGGCCAACGGTCTACTCCGCAAGAGAATAAGCTCGTCAATGCAAGGACTCCCAATAGTAGGAAAAGCTGTATATTCCTTCTTCTCATCTGTATCTATCGTTTGGTTTTCGTTGCAAATTTAGCGAATAGTTTGTTTATCTACCATAAATGTGGTATAAAATTCCCTATCTTGTGTCATTGCCCATGTCATAACATCCCATTATCTTTGCACTCAATCAATTAATCCTAAAAAATACAAAGACAATGGAAACAAAGAAATTGCATTTCGAGACGCTTCAACTCCATGTAGGACAAGAACAACCCGACCCGGCTACTGATGCACGTGCCGTGCCCATTTATCAGACTACTTCGTATGTATTCCGCAACTCTGCCCATGCCGCCGCACGCTTTGGTTTGCAAGATCCGGGCAATATCTATGGTCGTTTGACTAACTCTACACAAGGTGTGTTCGAAGCACGTGTAGCTGCTTTAGAAGGTGGTGTTGCCGGATTGGCGGTTGCTTCGGGTGCAGCTGCCGTGACTTACGCTTTAGAGAATATTACTCGTGCCGGAGATCATATCGTATCGGCTAAAACCATCTATGGGGGAACGTATAATCTGTTGGAGCATACTCTGCCTGCCTACGGAGTGACTACTACTTTTGTAGATCCTGCTGATCTCTCGAACTTTGAGAAGGCTATACAGGAGAATACAAAGGCTGTATATATTGAAACTCTGGGTAACCCAAACTCCAACATTATTGATATTGAAGCTGTTGCTGAGATAGCACATCGTCATAAGATTCCATTGATCATTGATAATACATTTGGCACACCTTACCTGATACGGCCTATTGAGCATGGAGCAGACATCGTGGTACACTCCGCTACGAAGTTTATCGGTGGCCATGGCAGTTCCTTAGGTGGCGTGATTGTGGACGGCGGTAAGTTCGATTGGGCTGCTTCGGGCAAATTTCCTCAACTGACAGAACCGGAGCCTTGCTACCATGGCATACGTTTTACTGAAGTTGCGGGTGCTGCGGCTTACGTTACTCGAATTCGCGCTATCCTGCTTCGTGATACGGGTGCTACCATCAGTCCATTCAATGCTTTTATTTTATTGCAGGGACTGGAAACACTTTCCCTTCGTGTGGAACGTCATGTAGAGAATGCATTGAAGGTGGTTGATTTCTTGAAGAAACATCCTAAAGTGGCAGCGGTGAATCACCCGTCATTGACGGAACATCCGGATCATGCATTGTATCAAAGGTATTTTCCCAATGGTGCAAGTTCTATCTTTACTTTTGAAGTAAAGGGTGGGGTGAAAGAGGTACAGACATTTATTGATAACCTACAAATTTTTCTCACTTCTGGCAAATGTAGCGGATGTTAAGTCGCTCGTTATCCATCCGGCTACCACTACACATTCGCAGTTGAATGAACAGGAGTTGAAAGAACAAGGCATTAAGCCGGGAACGGTGCGTTTGTCTATCGGTACGGAGCATATTGCTGATTTGCTGGATGACTTGGCTCAGGCGTTGGATAAAATATAATTGCTTCATAACGGAAAAGAAAAGAACAAAAGTGATTAGTGTTTGGTGATAAGTGATTAGCGCCATTCGGTATATTATTTTTTAGACGCGGATGACACGGATGACGCGGATTTAAAAGGCTGCGCTATAAAAGTGGATAAAAAAAATCCGCGTCATCCGTGTCATCCGCGTCTAAAAAGATTATTTATCATTTAACTCATAACCCTACAGTAATGAGTCTATTTCTTATTTTTTTGCCGATTGTTTGTTCTGATTTATTAATGTTGAAAGGGAGGTTTGTAATTGCTTGGTTATCAGTGCTGTTATAATGTTCCTATCTCAGTCCTATACTGAGATACCCTAAGTATGATACTGAGGTACCCTAAGTATACGACTGAGATAGGCTAAATATACAATTGTGCTTCTAATATTTATTTATTGTAAGTAATATTCTAAACTGTTTTGAATGAATATATCTGTTTTATTATCAGGAGGTGTTGATAGTTCAGTTGTCGTACACCTTCTTTGTGAGCAAGGGTATCGGCCGTCTCTGTTTTATATTAAGATAGGAATGGACGGCACCGATTATATGGATTGTTCTGCTGAAGAAGATTGGGAGATGGCTACGGCTATTGCACATCGTTACGGATTGCCTTTGGAAATGGTAGATTTGCAGAAAGAATATTGGGAACAAGTTGCTGCTTATGCCATTGATAAAATTCGTCGTGGATTGACTCCTAATCCGGATGTGATGTGTAACCGCTTCATTAAGTTCGGTTGCTTTGAACAGAAGGTAGGCAAAGAGTTTGATTTTACTGCTACCGGTCATTATGCCACTACGGTCCATAAAGATGGTAAGGTATGGTTGGGCACAGCTGTCGATCCAGTAAAGGATCAGACCGATTTTCTTGCGCAGATTGATTATTTGCAAGTCTCCAAACTGATGCTCCCCCTTGGTGGATTGATGAAACAGGAAGTACGGGACATTGCCCGCAATGCAGGACTGCCTACTGCCCGTCGCCGTGACAGTCAGGGTATTTGCTTTCTGGGAAAGATTAACTACAATGACTTTGTGCGTCGTTTCCTTGGTGAGCGGCAAGGAGATATTATAGAATTGGAGACTGGAAAGAAAATCGGTACACACCGGGGGTACTGGTTTCATACCATCGGACAGCTCAAAGGATTGGGATTGAGTGGTGGTCCTTGGTTTGTCATTCGGAAAGATGTTGAGGCAAATGTTCTTTACATGTCTCACGGGGATATGACACCCAATGGCAGTACGGGCGTGAATTTAAGATTCATGATTTTCATTTCATTACAGAAAATCCCTGGTTACATAATCAGGAAGTCGATGTAACTTTTTAAAATCCGCCATACACCGGAATTTATGAAAGGAAAACTGATACGGGAAGGGAGATCTATCGTATTGTATCTTCTGAAAATTTGCAGGGTATTGCTCCCGGACAATTCGGTGTCGTATATGATGAAGCTTCCCGAATATGTATCGGCAGTGGAGAGATTGGTATTTGAATAGTCTTTTTATATATAGTATTCCACTAAATCCACAATTCCTGCCTTCATAGCATATTTTGTCGCTTCGTGCACATTATTCACTCTAATTTACGAAATATGTTTTTGCGGTGGCTGTTTACCGTATGAAAGCTAAGATTCTTCTCCGCCGCAATTTCTTTCGTAGTCTTTCCCAGAGCAATTTCTTTCAGTACACTTCGTTCGGCAGGTGTCAGTAAATCATCTTTCAGCGTGTGGCGTACGGGAGATGCATTGCTGCCGGACAGCAATAGATTACTGACATGATTACAGATAAAACGTTCTTTTCGCGAAGCGCATTGCAATGCCGATAGTATTTCTTCTTTTGAATTATCCTTTAGCACTACTCCGAAAGCCATACTGCTGAATAATACTTGTCGGAGAAATTCCATACTCAATTCATCAGAGAAAAGGAGCCAGTCTGCTTCTTTAAAAACGCTCATGCAGGACAATTAACTCATCCGCACCAGAAAAATCAAATAACGTATAGTCCAGTATCACTACTGCTTGCGGATGCAGACGCAGTTGCTGAACTAATTCGGCTTTGTTATCTGCTTCCAGTAACAAGGCTGTGTCTTTCTGACTACTGAGTAGAAACATCATACCTGCTTTGGTGATGTCCTGGTTGTCTGCAATGATAAATTTTCTCATATTTGGATGCAAAAATATAAAAACTCCGCTGCAAATGTACACATATTTCTGGCAATTTGCAGCGGAGTGGAAATATATATATTTGTAAAGGGCTTTTACCAAGAACGTCCTTTAAAGATGCTGATTGGCTTAATGGAACGAGATTACCAGTCAGCGTCATCGTATTGGAGTTGAAATTCGGGCTGATGGTTACGGTAGCATTGTTTCCACCGTTAGTCAGCGAAATGAAAATCTGTGCAGAGATACCGATACCCTGAATACTGAACTGGCAGTTAACGTTACCTTTCTTGTCAGTTGTAATTTGCATATCCGAGGTAGAACCATCTACAGTTACACCACCGATACCGTTAGGGCCGGGATATACCGTGTTGAATGCTACCTGTACGGTACCACGTCCTTGATTTACCAGTACGAAGTTGGTGTTAGAGTTAACGAAAGCTGTCTGTCCGTTACGGAACATCACCTGGTCGGCTTCCAGTACGAATTGGTGGGCTTTCAATGCGGCTACAGCGTCATCATACGATACTGCGTCGGCTACTTGTTCTTCCAGCTTTCAGGCGGGCGCGTTCAGCGTCTCTTTGAGCCTTACGGTCTGCGCGGCGTTCCGCTCTACTTTCTTGTGCATACATGGCGGTTGTTGCCGCACTCATCATCACTAATGCTACTAATGCAATAAACTTTTTCATAATTCTTTAATGTTTAGGTTTTACGATTCTTGTTCGTTTATTGCAAAACAACCTTTATTCGGGATTGTTCACGGGACGCTTCACAATTTTATATCCGATGGCCGCAACGAGGATGCTCATTAATGGACTGATAATGTTGAAAAAGCAATAAGGAAGATAGGTCAGCGTAGATACGTTCAATATCGTTGCCTGCGTCATTCCACAGGTATTCCAGGGTATCAGAGGGGAGGTCACGGTAACAGCATCTTCCGTAGTACGGCTCAATAATCGGTTCTCATATCCTTTTTTCTCATAAATATTACGAAACATGTTTCCGGTGAGGATAATACTAATGTATTGGTCGGCGGTAGTCAGATTGAGAAAACAGTCCGGAGCAAACAGTGGATGCTACAACGCTGACTCTTCCTTTCATGAAACGTACAAAGACTGAAGTTATACTGCCCAGCATACCGCTTGCTGTCATGGCACCTCCGAAACACATGGCGCAAAGAATCAACCAGACTGTATTCATCATGCCAGCCATGCCACGTGTAGACACAAGGTCGGTCAGCATATTGTTGCCGGTATCCAGACCGGTGCTTCCGTAGAATGTCATCATTTACCCCTTTGAAGATGTTATTTTCTCCTGCTATTTCACGTAGCAAATCCGGTTGGAAGATAATGGCGCAAATACCTGCCAGCATAGTGGATATGAACAAGGTAATGATGGACGGAACTTTTCGAGCAATAAGTATTCCGGTTACCAAGGGAACAATCAGTAACCAGGGAGTGATTGTGAAGGTATCTTTCAGTGATGTGGCAAAGTCCGCCATGTGTGCAGTAGAGTTTGTTTCGATGACGAATCCCATTACTGTAAAGATAATCAGTGTGATAATCAACGATGGAGTGGTTGTAATTAACATATAGCGTATATGCGGAACAAGGGAACGTCTGTTATGGAGGAAGCAAGTATCGTAGTTTCCGACAGCGGGGGAGATTTTTATCACCAAAATATGCTCCGAGATAATAGCTCCTGCTATCCATCCTTCGTTGAACCCTTGCGCTTTGCCAATACCCATCAGTGCGATACCGATAGTGGCGATTGTTGTCCACGAGCTCCCCGTCATGACAGAGATTAGTGCGCAGATGATACAGGTTGATGCCAGAAAAAGTCAGGATGAATAATTTGCATACCATAATATATAAGGGTAGGGACAATGCCGCTTATCATCCATGCACCGCTCAGTGCACCTATTATCAGCAAGATAATAATTGCTGGTAGCAACTCCTGAAATATTATTTGTAATAGCGAGTTCGTAATCTTTCCAGGGGACACGGTAGAATGTTATACCTATGAATACGCAAAAAGCAGTAGTGGTCCACAGTAAAGAAATCTGGCTACCTCCTTCCAGTGCGTCACTTCCGAATGTATGTATGGTGGCAAATAACATCCCTACCAACAGCACGATAGGCAGGAGGGAAACTAAAAGGAGAGGGAATTTTTTCAATGAACTCATTCTGTTTGTTATATCAGTTAAAACTTTGCAAAGTTACAACAAATCTGATGATTATGTTTTATCCCTGCTTTTCCGCCAATAAATATTATTATATCTTTGCGTTTACTTGGAATAAAAATACAACTTTGGTGTTTAGTTAAACTTTATTATTGACAACGTATGTACAAGAAACAAATTGCCACAGATAAGAAAGTAATCACTTTTGGTGAAGTAATGCTGAGGCTTACTGCTCCTGATTTCCTTCGTTTTTCACAAACCAATCTAATGATAGCCACTTACGGTGGCAGTGAAGCTAATGTGGCCGTTTCGTTGGCTAACTTTGGTATTCCTACAGAATTCGTAACCCGCCTGCCGGACAATGCTGTGGCACGTGCCTGCATAGCTTCACTCCGTGCTAACGGTTTTAGGTACGGAAGGCATTGTTTTTGGTGGTAAGCGCATGGGGCTTTATTTTTTCTGGAAAGTGGTGCGGCATTCCGTAATTCCAATGTGGTTTACGACCGTGAGGGTTCTTCTTTTGCCACATTGCGTCCAGGTATGATTGATTGGGAAAAGATATTCTCCGATGCTGGCTGGTTTCATTGGTCGGGCATTGCTGCGGCTTTGTCACAAGATGGTGCCGATGCATGCCGTGAGGCTCTTGAAATAGCTGACCGTATGGGATTGACTATCTCCTGTGATTTGAATTTCCGTAAGAAACTTTGGAACTATGGGAGTTCCGCTGCCGAAGTCATGCAGCCTTTGGTGCAATACAGTGATGTCATTTTCGGTGCCGAACCGGAATATAAAGAGATACTTGGCATACAACCTGTCGGTTTTAAAGCCGTAGATGCTGAGGATACTACGTTTGAAGCAAATCTTCCTGCTTTTGAAGACTTTGGTCGTCGGGTAGTGGAGCTTGTTCCTCGTTGCCAGAAGGCTTTTCTGGAACTTCGTAATTCCATTACTTCCAATCATAATCTACTGGCTGCCATTCTCTATTCTGATAACACATTGAAGCATACTGGTGTTTATGATATCGAGTGCGAGGTGGATCGCGTAGGTGCCGGTGATGCTTTTGTCGGTGGTATGATTTATGGTCTTATAACGTATCCGGATAATGATCAAAAAAGCGTTGGAATATGCTTTGGCTGCTTCTGCATTAAAGAATACCGTATACGGTGATTTTAATCATGTGATGGTGGAAGAAGTAGAGAGCCTGATGCAAGGAAATACATCAGGGAGGGTATCACGATAAGACAGTATCTAATTCAAATAAGAGAAAAAGAAACAGCATAGGAGGGTCTCAAATGCTGTTTTTTATCTTTAAAGATAAGATGATATACAGGTTGTAAAGCTGACGAATGCGATAAAAATGTTATAGAAGATTTTCCTTTTTTAGCACTGGGAGTATGCTGAAAAATTGGACCCACTATCTGGCAGTTATCCAATTCTTTACAACCACCACAGGTGTTAAACCCTTTTTCGTTTACGCATTTGCGGATTGCACACATATCGCTGCAATACATCGTTTTCCTCCATCCACACGACAGCCCATAGGCCACCAATGGTATCTGCCGTAATCTCCGGTATATTATTCAACTTACCCACAGTTGAGCTGTTTTTCTCTTAACTCATTGTCATCTCTGACAGTAGCTATGCGGGCATCGCGCAACTTTCGCAATCAATCCGCAACAAGCAATTAATTGTTTCATCATTGAGATTCTTATGCTTAATGACTGATTTTTGGTGGTTGATTGGACAGAAATAAAGTGATTTTTATTAGGCTATGAATCATTGAATACATTTTTTTTATATATTCTTTTTTTAATCCTTTTTTATATTTACTTTGCAACACAAAGTACCTTTTTATATGGACAGAAATAAAAGCAATAGAATCAGTAAATGAGATAAAAGAATTGATGGAAAGATCTTCTAAGTTCGTATCTCTCAGTGAATGACGGCTGTGGCTGGCTTCTGAGCGTAATAGCCGGCGCTTATGGGCCGGTCGTTATTAAGACTTCCGAAGATAATAGGGAAGGACTGATAATGGTTGCTTCACTGGTTTTGATTGTTTCACCATTACCGCTTGTAGGCTTTGTCCTGGTATAAGGCCAAGAAGATGCAACAAAAGGTTATTCAGTAAACTAACCTATCGTATTGCATGGAATTTTTTCATTGCCGTTGTGCCACGGAGTGGGTTGTTCTTGTATAGCTTCTACTGCTACGAACATTGCTGACTGGTATTTTCAGATGTTACTTTCATGGATCCTCTTTAGCTCATCGTAAGTTCTTAAGTTCACTTTACCCAATGTAGCATTTGTTAGGATATGCTTTTTCTTTTGCTTGGGTACTGCAGATTGTTTCTTTGAGGGGCATGGTTTAATGTTTTTTTGGACAATTGGTTTTTGGCGGATTT
>VOFK01003622.1_pt1 | contig 11001 bp, 16 predicted proteins | sample 5384121 | NCBI WGS metagenome assembly VOFK01 (sample SAMN12384730, study PRJNA508395) | human gut metagenome | isolation source: healthy gut J | host: Homo sapiens | reverse complement strand
TTTTTGATTCTTCTGTATCCATATATGGCGTTATTCCCCAGTTCCTCCTCGATGCGTAGCAGTTGGTTATATTTGGCCATGCGGTCCGAACGGCTCAAGGAACCGGTCTTGATTTGTCCGCTGTTGGTGGCTACGGCAATGTCGGCAATGGTGGAGTCTTCCGTTTCGCCCGAACGGTGTGAGGTAACGGTGGTGTATCCATGGCGGTGTGCCATTTCGATGGCATTCAGAGTCTCTGTCAGGGAGCCGATTTGGTTTACCTTGATGAGTATGGAGTTTGCGCATCCTTTTTCGATGCCCATGGCAAGAAAAATCCACATTGGTGACAAACAGGTCGTCACCCACCAACTGGCAGCGGTTTCCGATGCGGTCGGTCAGTTTCTTCCAGCCTTCCCAGTCGTTTTTTCGCTCATTCCGTCCTCGATAGAGTCTATCGGATATTTGTTGATCAGTTCTTCCAGATAGTCCACCTGTTCGCTGGCTGTACGTTTTTTGCCTTTCTCACCTTCAAATTTGCCATAGTCGTAAATTCCGTCGTGATAGAATTCGGAAGAAGCGCAGTCCATGGCAATCATCACGTCTTTGCCCGGTTCGTAGCCGGCAGCTTTAATGGCGGCAATGATTGAGTCCAAAGCATCTTCTGTTCCTGCCAGGGCGGGAGCAAAGCCGCCTTCATCGCCGACGGCGGTGCTGAGGCCGCGGTCGTGCAGCACCTTCTTCAAGGCGTGGAACACTTCTGCACCCATGCGCAGGCCTTCACGAAAAGAAGTTGCCCCTACCGGGCGTATCATAAATTCCTGAAAAGCAATAGGGGCGTCACTGTGCGAACCGCCGTTGATGATGTTCATCATCGGAACAGGCATCACGTAGGTGTTTGTTCCGCCTATATAGCGATAGAGGGGGACGTCAAGATAGGCTGCGGCTGCTTTGGCTACGGCAAGTGAAACGCCCAGAATGGCATTGGCGCCCAGATTGGACTTGGTTTTTGTACCGTCCAGTGCCAGCATGGCATGGTCGATGCTCATTTGTTCAAGGGCCGACATACCGACCAGTTTGGGAGCGATGATGTTGTTGATGTTGTTGACAGCTTTCAGCACACCTTTGCCGCCGTAGCGTTTTTTGTCGCCGTCGCGCAGTTCCAAAGCCTCATGCTCGCCGGTGGATGCGCCGGAGGGTACGGAAGCCCGGCCGGTGAAGCCCGACTCCAAAATCACATCAACTTCCACAGTGGGGTTTCCTCTTGAATCGAGGATTTCACGTCCGATAATCTTTTCTATTTTCATCTTCTTTTGTTTTTAAGTGTAAATTCTATGAACAATAACAAACGAAGGTGGAAAATGGTTCGACTTTCCCTTATGGCTGTGATTTTAAAAAGTTCGCCCTACGATGCTTCCGCCCAATGCTGCGAATATGCCCAGCAGGATACTTAATAGAGTATATGTGGCGAACAGTCCGTAGAATCCTTGTTTCATCAGGATCAATCCGTCATTGGAGAATGTGGAAAAGGTGGTGAAGCCGCCGCACAATCCGGTGGTCAGCAATATGCGTACTTCCGTAGATAGGTTGAAACGTGCGGACAAGGCATAGAACAGCCCTATCAGAAAACTTCCGGTTATGTTGACGGCAAACGTGGCCCAGGGAAAGGAGTAGGGCACTATCCGTTCGTGAAGGGCCATTTGTACGCAATAGCGTAATAGGCTGCCGGTGCCGCCGCCCAGAAATACGGCTATCAGTATTTTAGTCATGATGCTTGTTTTTTTTTGAGTATGTTTCAGGTTGCAAAGGTAATGAAGGCAGGGGAATTTCAACCAATCTTCGGGTGGGTTTTATGGGGTGGATGGAGATTTACTAAAACGTTGGGGGAGATTTAGTAAATCATTGCCGGAGATTTAGTAAATCGTCGGAGGGGTTTGAGTAAGCAGATAAAGAGAGGGCCGGGCAGGCGGTGTATTCGTTGGGTGAATACAGCCGGATCCGGCTGTAAACCGAACCCTGAGGGTTTAAGCGCTTAATTGTAGAGAGTATATCAGAGTCGGGCATTGATAATCTGTGATTTATCAGTCCGGATTGTAGAGATTGTCCCTGTTTCTTTCAAATTCCTTTCCCGCCTGATTTTTACTGTTGTAGAGATGCCTTTTTTATTAACTGTTTGCTGTTTAGGCGTTTACACAAAATGGTCGTAGATGCCCTTTCCTTGCGTTTCCGTCATTCTCCCCCTAACTTTGCAACATCGGATTTGAGAAACAAATGCAGAACTGTTGAGGCCTCGCAGTGAACTTTCGCTTCTTGAAAAGATAAAGGGCTCCGGCCTGTTACATTATTATATAATAACCTTTTAAAACATTAAAAATTATGGGACTTCAGTATGTAGTAGCTAAACGTGTATTCGGTTTCGACAAGGATAAAAATGTGAAGTATGTAGCCAAATCCGTAGGGTCAGGCGAGTTAGGCACTGATAAATTGTGTGCCAAAGTGAGCCGTATCCTCGGTATCCACAGGAAAACGGTGGATTTGGTGGCTGCCGGCCTTGTAGACATCATGTCGGAAGAAATAGAGGACGGAAAGACTGTCCGTTTAGAGATTTCGGGCTTTTCCGCCCTTCTTTTTGTGGGAAAATGCGCCGATACGCAAGAAGGGGTGACGGCAAGCAATATTGTGCGTAAGCGTATTCTCTTCTTTCCGGGAAAGGCCTTCAGTGCGATGCTGGACAAGATGAGCGTCACCCGGATGGCAATGCCCGATACGGATTATACCGACGGCAGCCAGGGCAATGAAGGCAAGCCTGAAAATCCGGATATATCCGGTGGAGGTGAAGAAGAGGATCCTTTGGGATAAAGCCGAATCCTCCGAACCGGTAAGAAGATGAAGATGAGAATGAAGGGCAGTGGTGTCCTTCATTCTTATGCAAACGTTTTCTGACAAATTATCCGGATTTTATGCGATTGCTTCCTATATAATTCCTTATCCTGCTTATATTTGTGGCACGATAACTAATTAAAATACCATAGCATGAGAAACATGAAGACTATTTTCACTAAACTGGCCTGCTTCCTGCTCGCCCTTTTCATGAGCGGCGCAGCAATGGCCGAGAGCATTACTTCGCCTGACGGCCAACTCCGATTGAACTTTTCGGTAAACCCCCAGGGTGAACCTGTTTACGAACTTTCCTACAAAGGAAAAAGCGGTTATTAGGCCCTCGAAACTCGGTCTGGAACTGAAAAATGATCCGGACTGATGAACGGATTTACTTTGGCCGGTACCGAAACCTCTACGTTTGATGAAACCTGGGAACCGGTGTGGGGTGAAGTAAAACAAATCCGTAACCACTATAATGAAATGGCCGTAACGCTGAATCAGAAGGCGCAGGACCGCAATATCATCATTCGTTTCCGCCTCTTTGACGACGGTCTCGGCTTCCGTTACGAGTTCCCTTTGCAGAAGAACTTGAACTACTTTGTTATCAAGGAAGAACGTACCCAATTTGCTATGGCGGGGCGATCATAAGGCGTTTTGGATACCGGGCGACTACGATACGCAGGAGTATGACTACATGGAGTCCAAACTTTCCGAAATACGCGGATTGATGGAGGAAGCTGTCACAGGCAACGCCTCGCAGACACAATTCTCTCCGACAGGTGTGCAGACCTCCCTTCAGATGAAGACGGCAGACGGATTGTACATCAACCTGCATGAAGCAGCTTTGGTGGACTATTCTTGTATGCACCTGAACTTGGACGACAAGAACCTGGTTTTTGAGTCTTGGCTGACCCCCGATGCAGTGGGTGACAAAGGCTATATGCAGGCTCCCTGCAAGTCGCCATGGCGTACGGTTATTGTCAGCGATGACGCACGCGACATCCTTGCTTCCAAGCTGACTCTGAACCTGAATGAGCCTTGTGCCTATGAAGATGTTTCTTGGATTAAACCGGTGAAATATGTAGGCGTATGGTGGGAAATGATTGCCGGCAAAAGCACTTGGGCATATACGGACGAACTGAGCCCTCCGTCAAAAAGCTGGGCGAAACGGACTATTCCAAGACAAAGCCCAACGGACGTCATGGCGCCAACAATGAAAATGTGAAGAGATATATCGACTTTGCGGCTGCCAACGGTTTCGACCAAGTGCTGGTGGAAGGTTGGAACGAAAGGCTGGGAAGACTGGTTCCGGACATTCCAAATTATGTTTTCGACTTTGTAACCCCATATCCCGATTTCGATGTAAAGATGCTGAACGCTTATGCCAAGAGCAAGGTGTGAAAGCTGATGATGCATCATGAAACATCTTCTTCCGTCCGCGCAATTACGAACGCCACATGGACAAAGCCTATCAGTTCATGGTGGATAATGGCTATAATGCAGTGAAAAGCGGCTATGTAGGCAATATCATTCCGCGCGGAGAACACCACTACGGACAGTGGATGAACAACCACTATCTCTATGCGTGAAGAAAGCCGCCGATTATAAGATTTGTGTCAACGGCCACGAAGCCGTACGCCCCCACAGGGCTGTGCCGCACCTACCCTAACCTGATTGGCAACGAATCGGCCCGCGGAACCGAATATGAAGCCTTTGGCGGTAGCAAGCCGTTCCACCCACATTGCTTCCCTTTAACCGTCTTATCGGTGGCCCGATGGACTACACTCCGGGCATTTTCGATACCAAACTGGATTTTATGGGCGATTTGCCTCATGGGCAGGTGCAGACTACGCTTGCCAAGCAGCTGGCTCTTTATGTCACCCTTTACAGCCCTTTGCAGATGGCTGCCGATTTGGTTGAGAACTACGAGAAGCATATGGATGCTTTTCCAGTTCATCAAAGATGTTGCCGTAGATTGGGACGACAGCAGGTATATCGAAGCGGAACCGGGTGACTATATCACCGTAGCGCGCAAGGCGAAAGGTACCGATAACTGGTTTGTTGGCGGCATTACGGATGAAAATGCCCGTACTGCCAACTTTACTCTCGACTTCCTGACGCCGGGCAAGCAATATGTGGCTACTTTGTATGCCGATGGCAAAGATGCCGACTACAAAGAAAATCCCACTTCCTATCAAATAAAGAAAGGCATTGTGACCAATAAGACAAAGATGTTCTGTCAAGGAGGCACGTAGCGGCGGTTTTGCTTTGAGCTTGATTGAGGCTGCTCCTGCCGATAAGAAAACTGTGAAGAAATGGAAATGATTAAGGTAAAAAGAGTTTCCGATTAGGCATTAGTTGGCTCCCTGCCGGATTTGAAGTCCGGCAGGGAGCATAAACTTCACTTATCCGTCCGAGGTGCTTACACCTTTGATTGCAAACTGAGTTATTCTTCTTGTTTGCTCTTCCTGCATCGGGCTTGCCTGCGAAAAAATAAGTTTTTTAGAAATTGTATTGGCAGAATATGGCGCTAACAAAGAAACTTCTTTTGTACCTTTGCACACGTTAATAAAATAACTAATAACACAAGGAACTTATGGGAGTGTTTTTCGGAACAGTCGCCAAAGCAAGTTGCGTGGCAGCAGGATCTGTTTTTACGGTACGGATTATAATTCGCATTTAGGGACAAAACGTGGTGGCTTGGCTACTTACGATCAGGAAGAAGCGGTGTTTAAGCGCTCTATTCACAATCTGGAAAGTACCTATTTCCGAACGAAGTTTGAAGATGAATTGGATAAATTCAAAGGAAATTCCGGCATTGGAATCATCAGCGACACAGATCCTCAACCTCTCATCTTAAATTCCCACCGCGGTCGTTTTGCCATTGTAACGGTTGCCAAGATTGTGAATCTGCAAGAACTGGAAGCCCAACTTCTGGAACAAAATATGCACTTCGCCGAATTGAGCTCCGGCAAAACCAATCAGACAGAACTTATAGCCCTGCTCCTGATACAAGGCAGAAACTTTGTGGAGGGCATCGAAAATGTATATAAGCATATCAAGGGTTCGTGCTCCATGCTGCTGCTTACGGAAGACGGCATTATTGCCGCCCGCGACCATTGGGGGCGTACTCCGGTCGTTATTGGTGGTAAGAAAGACGGAGCCTTATGCCGCAACAAGCGAGTCGAGCAGTTTTCCGAACTTGGGTTACGAGATAGACCGCTATTTGGGACCGGGAGAGATTGTCCGTCTGCATGCCGATAGGGTGGAGCAAATGCGCAAGCCCAATGAAGGAATGCAGATATGTTCCTTCCTGTGGGTTTATTACGGTTTTCCTACTTCGTGCTATGAGGGCAAGAATGTGGAGGAAGTGCGCTTTTCCTCCGGTCTGAAAATGGGACAGACCGATACCTCGGAGGTGGATTGTACTTGTGGAATTCCTGACTCCGGTGTGGGCATGGCGCTGGGATATGCCGAAGGAAAAGGCGTTCCCTATCATCGGGCCATTTCGAAATACACGCCTACATGGCCTCGCAGCTTTACTCCCAGCAGGCAGGAGTTGCGCTCACTGGTGGCGAAGATGAAGCTCATCCCCCTAATAGGGCTATGCTGGAAGGTAAGCGCTTGCTGTTCTGTGACGATTCCATTGTGCGTGGAACCCAGTTGCGCGATAATGTAAAGGTGCTTTTACGAGTATGGAGCCAAAGAAGTCCACATACGCATCGCTTGTCCACCCTTGATATACAGTTGTCCGTTTGTAGGTTTCACTGCATCCAAAGGCGATTTGGAATTAATAACCCGTCGTGTCATCAAGGAACTGGAAGGGGATGAAAATAAGAATCTTGAGAAGTATGCCACTACCGGTTCGCCGGAGTATGAGAGAATGGTAGAGGTTATTCGCGAACGTTTCGGGCTTTTCTTCCCTAAAAATTCAATACTTTGAAACATTGGTGGAAGCCATCGGACTTCCTAAGTGTAAACTGTGCACCCATTGTTTTGACGGTAGCAGTCATTTCTGATTGACAAATTGCTGCTGAAGAATAAAAAAGAGGCGTGAATTGCTTGGCAGTTCACGCCCCTTTTTTTAACTTTACGGCAGTAAAATAGTGATTAGGGTTTAGTGATAAGTGATTAATGCCGTTCGGATAAAGAAGGAGGGCGCGGTTGTTGTCTACTGACCGTTAATCGTTCATCACTAATCGCTAACCCCCTAATCATTAATCACTAACAGCTAATCACTATCATCATGACTTTAGTAGAACGTTTTTTAAAGTATGTAAGTTTCGATACGCAATCGAATGAGGAGAGTGGGGTAACACCGAGTACTTCAGGGCAAATGGTGTTTGCTAAATATCTGAAGAAAGAATTGGAGGCTTTGGGCTTGGAAGAGATCACGCTGGATGAGAACGGTTATCTGTTCGCCACCCTTCCTGCCAATACAGATAAGTCTGTACCTGTCGTGGGGTTCATTGCCCACATGGATACAAGCCCCGATATGAGTGGTAAGGATGTCTCCCCGCGTATTGTGGAGAATTACGATGGCAAGGATATTGTTCTTGCGAAGAGGGGAAAGTGGTCCTTTCGCCTGCCCAATTTCCCGAACTGCTCGACCACAAAGGGGAAGACCTGATTGTCACCAACGGAAAAGACCTTGCTGGGTGCTGACGATAAAGCCGGCATTGCCGAGATTGTTTCGGCGATGGTATATCTGAAAGAGCATCCTGAAATCAAGCATGGCAAAATCCGTATCGGTTTTAATCCCGATGAGGAAATCGGTTTGGGAGCGCATAAGTTCAATGTTGAGCAATTCGGTTGTGAATGGGCCTATACTATGGATGGCGGTGAAGTGGGTGAGTTGGAGTTTGAGAACTTCAATGCTGCTTCTGCCAAGATTGTTTTCAAAGGGCGCAATGTGCATCCCGGATATGCCAAACATAAGATGATAAACTCTATCCGCGTGGCCAACCGGTTTATGTCTATGCTCCCCAGTCACGAAACACCGGAGCATACCGAGGGATATGAGGGGTTCTATCATCTCATCGGCATTACGGGGGAAGTGGAGAAAACCACTGTTGCTTACATCATTCGCGACCACGACCGGAGTCGTTTTGAAAGCCGCAAAAAGCGAATTTGAACATCTTGTCCGGTAAGATTAATGCGGAATATGGCGAAGGTACAGCCGTACTCGAACTGCACGACCAGTATTATAACATGCGCGAGAAGATTGAACCGGTAATGCATATCATCGACACCGCCTTCAAAGCAATGGAAGCAGCCGGCGTGAAACCGCGTGTAAAAAGCCATTCGTGGCGGTACGGACGGTGCGCAGCTGTCATTTAAGGGGCTGCCTTGTCCCAATATATTTGCCGGTGGCCTGAATTTCCATGGACGTTACGAATTCGTTCCTGTTCAGAGCATGGAGAAGGCTATGAAGGTTATTGTCAAAATAGCTGAACTTGTTGCTGCCGATAAATAAATCTTATTTTTTAACTCATAAATCACTGACTTCTACCATGAAAACGACTCCGTTTACAGAAACACATTGCTCGCTGGGAGCAAAGATGCACGAATTTGCGGATACAATATGCCTATTGAATATTCCGGCATCATCGATGAACATCTCACTGTTTGTCAAGGTGTCGGTGTGTGTGTTCGATGTCTCCCACATGGGAGAGTTTTTTGGGTGAAAGGTCCGCATGCATTGGACTTTTTGCAGAAAGTGACTTCTAATAATGTGGCGGCGCTTACTCCCGGTAAGGTGCAATACACCTGTTTTCCAAACGAGGATGGAGGCATTGTGGACGACCTGCTTGTTTATCAGTATGAACCCGAGAAATACTTGTTGGTTGTCAATGCTTCCAACATAGAGAAGGACTGGAACTGGTGTGTGGCCCATAATACGGAGGGAGCTGAACTCGAAAATGCATCCGACCGCATGGCGCAGCTCGCAGTGCAAGGGCCGAAAAGCTGTTGAGGCGTTGCAGAAGTTGACGCCTATCAATCTTTCCGAGCTTCCGTACTATACTTTTACGCATGGTGAGTTTGCAGGAGAACCGGATGTCATTATTTCCAATACCGGCTATACCGGTGCGGGTGGTTTTTGAACTTTATTTTTTATCCGGAAGTAGCCATGAAGATATGGAATGCTGTGTTTGAAGCAGGTGCTGAGTTTGGTATCAAGCCTATCGGCTTGGGAGGCAAATGATACGCTTCGTCTTGAAATGGGATTCTGCTTGTATGGAAATGATCTGGATGATACGACCTCGCCTATCGAAGCCGGATTGGGGTGGATTACCAAATTTGTAGAGGGTAAGAACTTCATCAATCGTCCGATGCTGGAGAAGCAGAAAACGGAAGGTACGGTACGTAAGCTTTGGTAGGCTTTGAGATGATAGACCGCGGTATCCCCGTCATGGTTACGAATTGCAGAGCATGGAGGGCGCCCCCATTGGCGTGGTTACTTCGGGCACGATGTCACCCACGCGTAAGGTTGGTATAGGAATGGGGTATGTAAAGCCTGAATATAGTAAGATAGGTACGGAAATTTTTATTGACATGCGCGGACGCAAGCTGAAAGCAGTGGTGGTTAAGCCGCCGTTCCGTAAAGGCTGATAAAGAAGTAACAAAAAAAGGGAATCTGATATAGATTCCCTTTTTTTCTGCTTTAAAAAAACAGATTATTTCTTGCGATTACCGTAACGGCTCATGAACTTATCAACACGACCGGCTGTGTCAACCAACTTAGACTTACCTGTATAGAACGGGTGAGAAGTGCTGGAGATTTCCAGTTTTACCAACGGATAAGTTTCGCCTTCGAACTCGATAGTCTCTTTGGTATTTACTGTAGAACGAGACAAGAACACGTCACCGTTTGACATATCTTTAAATACTACCGGACGGTAATTTTCAGGATGAATACCTTTTTTCATTTCGATATTTGTTTTTTAATTTATATTCTGTTACTATTTTGGTAATAAATAGTGTAATGGTCTTTTTCAGAGCGCAAAGATAATGCTTTTCTATGAAATGAAAAAGGTTTTTGAAAAAAAAAATCAGGAAGTTACCCGGAACTTCCTGATTTAAAAAAGAGAGAGTCTTTTTATTCAAAGGTTATAGTCGCTTTGAACTCTTCCCCATGCTCTTTTGCATTAACTTGCAGGGTTTTCGGATAATCACCTTCGAATGTATAAGCAAAAGTAAAAAGAAACCATTGCTATTGTCTTTGTTCAGGTTTTCCGGCAGTTTACCTAAGATGCCTGTCATTGCGGCAAGCCAGTCTCCGAAATCGAACATATCAAAAATATCGGGTGAATAGGTGGGGATTAAAAATCCGCCTTTGTTTTTTTCGGCGGTATAAGTATAAGCGGATGAATGAGTGTCATAGGCGCCCGGAGCCAAAGCCTTGTCGTTGTCATCAAATTTGTTGTCCTGATTATGGTCGTGCACATATACAGTATTGCCTTCGTTGTCTTGATAAGACTTGTCGGTACAGATATGCTTGGAACCACTAATGGTAGATGTGACATTGCCGTTCTCCCATACTGCATTGCAATAAGCGGTCATTTCTCCTCCTTCATATCGGCGTACGGAAATGAGCTGGCGGGCATTGTTGTAAGTGTAACGTTGCGTAATGATGGCTTTGCCTATCTTGACTTGAAGATCGGTTGCAAGTCCGGCAGTATTGAGAGTATAGGTACATGCAATATTGCCTGTTGCTTCCAACTCTTCTCCGGGGAGATCAAAACTGATTTTCTGGTTTTCGTATTTAATGGACAGTTCTTGTGTCTTGCCGTCAATATCCACAGATAACTTGACCAACCTGTTCTTGTCATCATAGGTAAAGGTGTAGTTCATAACCCCTTCATCTCCAAAGTCGGGGGGTATATGTTTTAAGACGTTTCCCTGTCCGGGTCGGCGGAGTTTCGATCTTTTGCTCGGTGGTAGTTACGGTAAACGGATCTTTGCCGGTAGGAGTAATGGTAATCTCACTTTCCGTTTGCTTAATGTCCTTGATTTCGATTTTTCCGAAATCGGTTAAAGACAGAAAATACGCAAATCATCGGATACCGTATAGGTTCCTTATAGCCACATGAAAAAAAAAAAAAAAAAAAAAAAAAAAAAAAAAAAAAAAAAAAAAAAAAAAAA
>VOFK01001794.1_pt1 | contig 11004 bp, 26 predicted proteins | sample 5384121 | NCBI WGS metagenome assembly VOFK01 (sample SAMN12384730, study PRJNA508395) | human gut metagenome | isolation source: healthy gut J | host: Homo sapiens | reverse complement strand
TGCCACGTATTGCTTGGCAGCACGAGTTCGAGGGCCAGAAAAGGCCCATAAGTTGCCGACCGTGCCGAGCTGGAACAGGTCATTCGCGACTCGTATGCCCAGCGGCCGACGACCTGATCTTGCAGGATCGCGTGCCCCGGCAACGACGAGTGTACATGCGCGTACTCACTAGTTATTCCGACCGCAACGGCAAGGTCCGCATGATAATGCTGGGCTACATGTGCTGCTCGAGGAGCATCAACCCCACGGTGTCGGCAATCACCCCGCTCATCCGCCAGGCCAACGACGAGCTCAACGGCGGCGTGCGCAAGTTGCTCGAGGGACCTTCACTTTGTGGGCTATTCAACTTTGACGTTAAGTACGACGAGCGCGTGAGCGGCTCGTTTAAGTTCTTCATTTCAACACGCGCCAGGTCGCAGCAACTACTACGTCACCAAACAGCTTTAACGTTTACCAAGGTATGTGACGGTATGTGTTCAACCGCCCGTTTAGCCGGGTTTGTGACGGCGCGGGACGGGGAAAACGCTGTGAATGGTCGTCGCAGAATAAATCGCGACAAAAGCACGTCAAAGTTGAGCTGCGCGCTAAGGTTGCATCACTTTGGACAAAGAGGCAAGGCGCCGACCTTCGTTATGAAGGGGCGAACTTTGCTAACCGCTGGCTGCGCATGTGGCACATAAGCTGCGCCACTTTAAGCTGTTCAAGACGTATTACAAGTAGATGGAGCGCGGGCGCCCGTCCGGTTTGCATCGGCGGCGCGGGTATGATACGCGCAATTGCGCAAGCGTCACCAAGGAGGCGGCGATGGAAAAGCTGGGAGTTATCGGCGGCATGGGCGCCGAGGCCCACGTCGTATTACTACGACCGGGTGGTGCGTCATACGGCTGCTGCCTGCGATCAGGAACATATCGACATGGTGGTACTCTCCGGGTCGACCATGCCCGACCGCACGCTGGCCATTAAGACCGGCGAGCATGCCAAACTGCTGGCGACCATGAAAGAGTGCGCCTGGCACTCGAGTCGCTGGGCTGTGCACACATTGCCATTCCCGCAACACGTCACACTACTTCTATGACCAGATCCAGTCGTTTACGAAGGTGCCGATTATCCATTATGCCGCGTGAGTCGGTGCGCTATGCTTTTCTGGGTCGGTGCGGTGATGGGGGAGTGCGAGTTCGACCCCAACCTGAGTATGCCGGCCGAGCCGGTGCATAAGATCGGCATCATGGGAACCGATGGCACCGTGGGCGCGGGCGTCTACGGCCGCGAATGCGAGGCCGCGGGTGTCGAGGTTGTCTATCCCAGCGAGAAACGTCAGAACGATGTGATGTCGCTTATCTACGATGATGTGAAGGCCGGACGTGAGCCCGATATGGATAAGTTCGACCGCGTGATGTGGGAGTTCGCCCGTAGCGGCTGCGACCGCGTCATTCTGGCCTGCACCGAGCTCTCGGTGCTGCAGAAGTACCGAGATGCCTCGAGATCACCCTCGACGCCATGGATGTCCCTCGGTGCGCGAATCCATCATCCGCAGCGGCGCCTCTACCGCCTCTAGCTTCCGACCGCCAAAAAGAACAGGTTTATTTTGGTAGGTTTTATCTGAATGAAAGCTGGAAAGGCTCGGCTCATTTGGTGCGAGCCGAAGCGCCTTTTGCACGTTGGGGCGGTTGCTGTCGGTGGTGAACTAGAACAGGAAGCCGGATGACGATGAGGGCGATGTGGCGATGAGCACGGCGATGTCGGAAGGCCCTTGATGGGGTAGCGCTTGTACGAGCTGGCGCGCGTACGCAGATAGAAGCCGCGCTGTTCTGCTCGCCGCCAAGGCTGTGGCATCGGTCTTGCCCACGCTCGAGATGAGCAGCGGCACGCACAGTGGCATGAGCTTAAGCTTCTTGATGGGGTTCTTGGTGTCGTACTCGACGCCGCGTGCGGTCTGCGCCTCCATGATGGCGTTCATCTCCTGACCAAACACCGGTACAAAGCGCAGCGCCGTGGTAAAGGTGAAGGCATAGCGATACGGCACATGCAGCACCTCGACGCAGGCGTTGGCAAGGTCGTTGAGCTTGGTCACCATGAGCATGAGGGATGAGTGGTAACGCCACACCCAGGCAGGCAGGCCTTCGATCCCGTGATGAGGCCCGTGTCGGTGATAAAGCCCACCCACGTTGCCATCGCGCATAAAGGCCAGCTGGAGCACCAGCATGATAAGCGCGAGCAAGAATCCAGCAACGAGCAGCGAGCAGACGTTCGACGACGCCGGCATAGGCGCCCAATTAAGGGTGAGTGCCAAAAGCCCAGCAGCGCCACGTGGGTGTCGGACAAAGATACCGACGATGATGGCGGCGGCGGGCCCATTTGACGACGGGGTTCAGGCGATGCAGCAGCGTATCGCCCGGCATGTAGTCGATGACGTTAACCACGGTGGACCATCTCCTTGGTAATTCGAACGACATCAGTGACCTCTTCACCTGCGCAAAAGCAGGCGAGACGGAAGATGCTACGAACGGCGAGGTTCAGCATAGCACAGAGGAGGCTCCACGTAGGCACATGAGATCGATAATGTTCGAGGAGCAGCTCGTGCGTGCGGCGGCCGCGGTCGGGGATGCGGCCGTCGGCCATTACTACGATGCGGGCAAAGGTCGGAGACGACCTCCATGTCGTGGCAGACCATGATGACGGCGCATCCGCGCTCGGCCCATGGTGCGCACGGTTTTTCCATGACGGTCATGCACTCGCGGTAGTCAAGGCCGCTCGTGGGCTCGTCGAGCACGACGATCTTGGGCCAACCACTACGACGGAGGCAAGTGCCACCATTTGTCGCTGGCCACGCGAAAGCGAGAACGGTGCCTCGTCGGCGGGCAGACCAAAGCGGTCGATGACCAGCTGGGCGCGACGACGCCTCGGCACGGTCGATGCCGGCAAGCTCCAAGCCAAAGGCGACCTCGTCGAGCACGGTATCCTTGCAGATCTGGCGGTCGGGGTTTTTGGAAGAGGGTCGCGACCTCGCGGGCAATGCGGCTCGTGGGAACGGTTGCAGTATCCAGTCCCGTGACGCGCACGCTGCCCGAGGCGGGCTTGAGGGCCCGTGAGCAGCTTGGTGAGCGTGGTCTTGCCGGCACCGTTCTGACCGACGATGCCCACGAGCTCACCGGGGTAGAGGGTCAGGTTAAGGTCGTGTACGGCGGCGCCGCCGCCGTTGGGATAGGCAAACTCAACATGGTCGAAGGTGAGTACGGGTTCGGCATCCTTGGCATGAGGACGCAACGACGGTGCATGCGGGGGAACCGGCGGGCGCCTGGGCTTCGATGGCGTGTGCGGGGTCGACGATACCCGAAATCAGACACTCGGCTTCGTCGACATCCAAGCAAAGGTGCCGCTTGCCAGGCCGTCGGCCTCGAGGCTGTTGAAAATGCGCGTGACACGCGGGCAATCGACGCCGATGGCGCGGAGCTCATCGGTGTGCGAAGACCTCGTGCGGCTCGCCCTGTAGCGCGATTTCGCCATGATTGAGCACGAGCACGCGGTTGCAATACTCCGAAAGCAGGGCGACTTTTTGCTCAACGACGACGATGGTGATTCCAAGTATGCGGTTTGCCTCACGCAGCGTCTCGAAGACCAGCGTGGAGCTGGCGGGGTCGAGTGCCGCGGTGGGCTCGTCGAGAACCAAGACGCGCGGACGCATGGCGAGGATGGCGGCGATGGCCACCTTTTTGCTTCTGTCCGCCCGAGAGGGTGGCGATCTCGCGGTCGCGCAGGTCGCTGATGCCGACGGTCTCGAGCGTCTCGCTCACGCGCTGCTCGATCTGGTCGTGGGGAACGGCAAAGTTCTCGAGGCCAAAGAGCATCTCGTCCTCGACGACCGAGGCGACCATCTGCGTGTCGATATCCCAGCAGCACACTGCCGACGATTTGCGACACGTCGGTCAGCGAGACCTCGCAGGTGTCGTGGCCGTCAACCATGACGGGACCCGAAGAACGTGCCGGTGTAGTGGTGGGGCACAGCACCCGACAGACAGGCGGCAAGCGTGGACTTGCCGGCGCCCGAGGGTCCGATGATGCCGATGAAATCTCCCCTTGTTCACGCTGAGCGAGATGTGGCTGAGCGCCTGCTCGGTCTGCGTGCCATAGAGAACGAGACATCGTCGACGTTGATGATCGTTTCCATGGATACCTTTCATAGTCATTGGGGACAGTCTTAAATGACCAGTTGTTTAAGACCGTCCCAAAAAGCTCGTTGTTTGGGACGGTCTTTGGTGGTGAAGCACGGAGACGGCTTTACGAGGGGCCCCAGGTTGGCGCGAAAGAGGAGCGAAGCGTACTTGGGTACGCGAGCGTCGAATGAACGCCAAGATGGGGTGGCTCGTAAAAGCCGAACGGGTTAGTTGAGCCCGGAGGGCCTTCTGGATGGGCAGTAGAGGGCACCGACCAGAATGGCGTTAAAGACGGCGGTCATGGCGACCACGGGCAGCATAGCGGCAGCGAGCTCGCCCACCACGCCGAGCATAGCCATCTTGATAACCATGAAGATGACGCCGGAGACAAAGGTGGTCAGGAAGGTTGCGACGATGGCGATGGCAGGCTTAACCTGCCGTTCTTGCCGGCGGCGTTGACGATGGCGGCCATGAGCATAGGCGGCGATGCCCTCGGCGGCAAAATCGACGAACGGCGAGGTGGTGGTGATCTGGAATCACGGCGGCCGAGATGAGGCCGATGACGAGCGCCTGGCCAATATTGGGGCGAACGACCAGGATAGTGAGGCAGAAGGCCGAGATGATGAACTCGGGGCTGATCATGCCGCCCGAGATGCCCGAGATGGCCTTGCCATCAGTGAAGTTGAGGATGAAGCCGGCGGCAAGCAGGATGGCGAGCAGGACAAGGGCGCGGACATCGAGCTTGCCGCGGTCGGCGGTCTGGACGGTACGGGGCTGGGTGGCGGTGGTGTTCTGGGACATGGTGAAAATCCTTTCGGAAGGGGGTGTAAGAGAAAAGCGGAGGCGCGTGATGCGAATGCGATCGGGCTCGAGATAGAAAAAGGCCCCCGGTCGAAACCGGAGGCCTTCCAATCACCTAGAGCGCAAAAACAGGCGTGAGGGACTCACTGTCGACCGATCGTATTCGCATCACGCCACCACCAGTTGTTGAGAGACTTCATCGTGTTCTTCATGTTGGTGGCTCCCTTTCGTGATGCCGTGGCGCGGTCGCACCTTGTTGCTGTTGCGCTGCACTATAGCACAGCAAAGTGTGTTTGCGGGGAAATCTTTTTGAAAAGATTTCAGCGGAGTTTCCCGCCGGTCAAAGGCGGGCGGGACGACCCGTGCCGTCCCACCCCGCACCAGCGAGGGATTACCCTTGTTGCGGCGATAGAGGATATAGCCGCCTGCGGAGATGACGGCAACGCCAGCGATGGCGAATACGGCCACCATGCGGCCATCAAAACGATCGCCAGTGGTGGGCAGGCCGCCCTTGGTGTTCGTCTTGTTGGTGGTTACCGTGGTCGTGGTGTTCCGACTTGCCAGGCTTCTCAGGCTTGGCAGCGGGCTGCTCGGGCTTAGTGGGCTGCTCAGGCTTGCTGCTCGGGGGTGCTGGGCTGTTCGGGCCTACCGAGGCTGCTCAGGGAGTGCCGGGCTGATCCGGGGTGACCGGGTCGGTGGCAAGGGCGTCCTTGGCGTAGGTGATGGACTCCTTGAGGCCCTTGGTCTCGGTGTTCCAGGTCGCTCGGGGTGAAGCGCTCGTCAAAGTTTCCGGCCTTCTGATAAGCGCGCATCTCCTGGAGCAGGGACCTTGCACTTCTTGTAGGTGTTCTCGGTGGCAGCCTGCCTGCCTTTGTTGGCCAGAGCGGTGCGACCCTCAGGTGGTCGTCTCGGCCAGCATAGCGGCGTCAACTTCCTTTGTTCTGCTCGATGAGCTCGTTCTGGAGCGCGTCGAGGTAGGTGCGACACTGGTACCAAAGGGTGTCAGGGTTCTCAAAAGCAGAGACGAGCTGATGTCCATGAGGACGTAGTTAATGGAGTTCTCGGGCTCCTCGTTGTACACGACGTCTTTCGCATTGCAGTGGTCGAAGGAGACGGTCTGATCGCTGAAGTAGGGGCTAACTTCAGTTATCAGAGCGAGTACAGCGGGATGGCGACAGAGTACGCGGCACGGGAGAAAGCATTTCCCACTGGATGGTAGCGACTTCGGGATCATACCCGCGACGAATCTGGAAGAGATTGATCTCGGTGTTGCGCTCGCTGCCGATGCAATAAACGCCATCAGTGTTCGCGTTGAGACCAGGGGACGTTCTCTCCGCGGTTGCCGAAGGCACGAATCAGCTCAAAGGTGCTCCAACCAGACTTGCCAGGCTTGAAGAACAGAGGCTGGATTTCGCTGACCATAGCTCCCTTTTGGACGGGTTTTCCATCCTTATCGGTGATAGTTTTAATTTCGTAATCCGTGCCTTCGGTCAGCTGACTAGCAAAATAATGGCGGCCTTGCACATAGCGGGACCATTGGTTAACGCCAGAATTCGGCGAGGCTTTCGCCATACGTTTGGGCGACATCGAATTTACCGTCAGCGGAGTATTTTGGCGAAACCCTTCTCCACGGGCATGGACTCGATGTCCTTGGAGTGCAGGCAGTTCTCAGTATCGTTCAGGTCGACATCGTAGTTGGGGCTGCCGATGTTGGGTTGAGTGAGGCGACGTCGTCGGCCAGCTTCATGGCAATCCATTGATGGGCAGAAAGCGTGGCGAACAGCCGTCTCGTTGTTGTCGGCGATAATGATCTGGTCGTTAGTGCAAGTGCCCTGCTCGTCGATCAGGCTGCCGAGGGAGCTCGACGCCCTCGCGGGCATTGGCGCTCTGGCCGGATGACGCTGCCGTAGCTGTACTCGCCGATGCCGGTAGCCTCATCGATTGGGTCTGCTGCTTTGGCATCCTCGTTATAGGAGGTGCTCAGCGTAGCGGAGCAAAGACACCCTTCTCGTTGATACCGGCTTCGGGTAGGCGTCGGTGTGGCCCTCCCAATTGAGGGATGGTCACGTACGTAGCTGTAGCGATATGTAGGCTTATTCGAAGTGTATTCGAAAGCAGACTCATTCGAGCTGTACGTAAAGCCAGCTTCGTGGGCAGGTTCGATGCCGAAGTGTTTGAGGTAACGCGCACCAAAGTCCTCGGCACGGCCGTAGTACGTGTTGCCGTCGGCCGTTAGATCTTTGCCCATGTACATCTGCGTGCAGGCGAGCGCAGAGGTCGGCATGGACATGATGGTTGCAGCCCAAAGGCGAGGCCTATGCCAAGCTTTTGAGCGCGTTGACGGGGTGAGTTTTCCTCATATTCCTCCCAGCGTGCGAAAGCCCTCCGCAGCCAGAGGGCTTCAGCCAATAAAGACACTTCCTTAGCGTAACGAATCGGAAACAATATTCATCTATGAAAAATGCTTACTCGATAAGCGTAATGAAATATGCGATGAGCGGTTTAATATACTCAGTTTGTAACTTTAGCCAAATAAAGACGCCCCGGCAATTACTGTATCCGGATAAAGCGTCTGGAAATACCGAATGAAAATCCCCCGCTGTTTGGCAAATGGCATAAACAGCGGGGGAGATGATATTCGATGAATATCATACCAATGTGGAATTACTTCTTCCGGCGGTGAATCACGTTGATCGCATAGCCGACGAGCATGGCCAAAACGATGACGATAAAGCGAGCAGGGATTGTCGTTCATGGGGTCCTCCTATTTACCGAGCGGTGAGAATTCGTCGACGATGAGGTCGAGGCATTGCGGAAGCGCGCGGGCGCTAAAGACGCCGGAGTTGCTGGAGATAATCTCGCCATCGAACTGCATGCCCAGCGACGGTGTACAGGTAATCTTAGCTTCCTTGGTCTGATGATCTTTGAACTGCGGGCGACCGAGCACCTTGCCGGCGGGGTCGAGCGCAGCGGTGATCACGGTAGGGCAGCAACTGCACGGTTTTTACGGGTTCGATGACCGCGATGTCGACCATGCCGTCGTTCATGCGCGGCAGTCTGGGGAACAGGTTGATGTCGTTTTGATGACCGAGGTGTTAAGCTCGCCATGCAGATGCCGTCGAGCTCCTCGACAATGCCGTCGTGCTCAATGGTAAAGTGCGCCACCGTGGGATTGGCGGGCGAGAGCGGAGAGGAAGTAGGCGATCTCGCCGATGTCGTTTTTGGTGGGGCGCTTCATCATGATTCGGCGTCGAAGCCTCGAGCCGGGCGATGATGATAAAACCATGGCGCTTTCGTTGCCGTCCTCGTCGAGCCAAAAAGAGCTCACCCATGTCGACCTTGACCGGTGCGGCCGGCGCGGCAGGCCTTGGCGAGTGCCGCCGCCTCGGGGCATTGCCTATGTTGTTGAAGAACAGGCATGCCGTGCCAGAGGGAAGACGAGTGGGGACGCCGCATCCGCGCATCTGGTCGAGCACGTTGAGACGGTGCCGTCGCCGCCTCGAGACCACCACGCGATCGAACTCGCGCACGTCCGCCACGGCGTCCCGCCCATGCCATCGCCGCCGATAAAGCGCATCACGACTCGTCGTCGCACCCTGCGCGAGGGCGTGCGGAATGCGGGAAGATTTCATCTTGAGCTGGGGCCCGATGCTGGGTTGTGGATGATAAGGCAGCGCATACTTACGTTCCTGTTCTGCCCCCAGACTAACCGAGTATAGTTGGGGGCAATGCCGATATCCCACCCGTGTTTTTCGGGGCCCCAACCTTATTCGATGGGTTGATATGTACATTTCCACATCAGGCTCTACTCGACTTTTTGCCAGTGCGCGAGTTCGACGCGATTGCCGTCGATACCGAGTTTTTGCGCGAGCGCACGTTCCATCCGCGTTCGTGCCCGTTAGATTGCCACCCCCTGCCGAGAGCGTCGCGGTCGACCCCCGGGTGATCGACGACCTTATGCCGCTGGCCGAGCTTATGGCCGACGAGCGTGACCAAGGTCTTCCACGCGTGCCGCAGGATATGGAGGTCATGCTCCATACCGTGGGCGTGTGCTGCGCCACGACCGATTTTCGATACGCAGGCGCTTTTTCGCCGCCTTTCTGGGCGAGCGCCAGCAGATTTCCCCGTATGGCGCGCTTGTTCAGACGTTCTGCGGCGTATCGCTGCCCAAGACCGAGCTGCTGGACCGACTGACCGCGCCCGCCGCCTGCTGACCTGATAAGATTGAGATGCGATCGATGACGTCAAGTACCTGATCGTCGCCTATACCGAGATGATGAGCCGCCTGCGCTGAGCTGGGCCGTGACTGGTGCTCGACGAGCTGCGCCCGCTGCGGCTGACGAGTCGCACTATCGCGCCGATCGCCACGAGGCGTTCCAAGGTCAAACGCATCAATTCGTGCAGCCGTCACCAGTTGGGCACTGCGGGTGCGAGCTCGCTGCCCGGCGAGTAATCGCGCTGAGCGCCGTAACATCCTGCGGCAACAGCGTCCGACGATACGCTGCTGGCGCTCGTCAAGCGCAATCCCGTGCGTGTCGAGTTCCCGCAGTATCCGCGGTACCGATCAGCTGGGGGAGCGCGCGATGGACGGCGCGCCATGGCCATCAAGCGCGGCGCGAGTTGCCCGCACGATCGCCTGCCGCTCATGGTGCGCGGACACCGCCAGATCTCGCCAGGAGCTGGAGAGCGTGACGGATCTGATGTATGCGCTCATTCGCCTGGTTGCCGAGCGCTCGGGCGTGGCGACCTCGGTCATTGCCTCAGCGCGATGACTTCCGACTACATTGAGCATCCCAGAGCAGAGCCCCCTGCGCGAAGGCTGGCGTTTTGAGCTTGTGGGCTCGCGCCTGGACGATCTGCTTCCGGCAATATGGGGTTGACGGTGAAGGACGGCAAAATCGAGCTTTTTATAGTTACGCGGTTTTAGCCAAACGCTGCAAACGTTCTGAGCAGCAATGCCAAAACATCGATGGCGTCTCGTTGGCTGGGCGAGTGGGTAAATGCCTCCAACGTGTAACTCGATTCGGAGGAATTCGCATGCCCTATTACTATGGATACGGCTTTGGCATTGACCCGCTGTACCTGCTGGTTGTTCTTGTCTGCACGGTGCTTGGCCTTGTCGCACAGAACTATATCAACTCGACGTACAAAACTGGTCCAAGGTTCGCTCGGACGGCGATACGGGTGCCACGGTCGCTCGCCGCATGCTCGATGCCAACGGTTTGTAACCGTGGGTATCAAAGGGTGTCGCTGGCGAGCTCACCGATCATTACAACCCGCAGGACAACAACCTGTATCTGTCGGATGCCAACCGTTCGGGCGGGTCGGTCGCAAGCGTTGCCGTCGCCTGTCACGAGCCACGCCGCCCAGCGTCAAAGCGGCTACGCCATGATGAAAGTGCGTACCGCCCTGGTTTCCGGTTGTCAACTTTACCCAGAACACTTGGACCATCGTGTTGCTCTTGGGCCTTGTTTATGAACATTGCCGGGCTCACGACCCTCGCGCTGATCTTCTTCTCGTTTAGTGTGTTGTTCCAGTTGGTTACGCTGCCGGTCGAGATTGATGCCAGCCGCCGCGCCAAGGCATATATTGAGCAGTCGGGTATGAGTTCCAAGCAGGTCAACGGTGCCAAAAGGTGCTGACGGCCGCCGCGCTTACCTATGTTGCCGCTGCGCTCACCTCGGATTATTCAAAGCTGCTCTATCTTATGGCTCGCTAACAGAAACTCAACCGATAACAAATTGGGTCGCTGGGCGCCGCGAGGGATTCGTGTCCCCGGGCGCTGTACTATGTGTTGAACTTGAATTTTGCGCAGGGGGCGAAACCCTTTACCATGATGACGAAAAGGGGCGCTGCGTGGCAGGCTGGAATCGACCGGCAATAGCGTTTCCGCCGAGTTCGACGGATTGGACGGACGAGCAGGGAGCGCAAGGGAGCTCAGCGTGAGCCAAGCGGTGGAGATCGCCCGCCGGCGCGCTCGATGCCATTCCGCAACTGAGCGTTTTGGGCGAGGTCACGGGTTTAGCAATACGTAACTGAACGAAGCATACTG
>VOFK01000820.1_pt1 | contig 11007 bp, 11 predicted proteins | sample 5384121 | NCBI WGS metagenome assembly VOFK01 (sample SAMN12384730, study PRJNA508395) | human gut metagenome | isolation source: healthy gut J | host: Homo sapiens | reverse complement strand
TTTGACGACCGTTCGTATATTCCTCGGCATGGCAGCCGCACTTTCGAGCCACGTTCACCAGAATTCCATAAAACGCCGTACACACATATCTTTTTCGGCCGACACACACAGAACACAGGGCATATCACGGGCGTCAACCCTTTCCGGATACCGGCGCGCATTTCGTCTTCCGACAAATAAAGCTCCCATCAACCCTTCTTCATCGTTTTCGGCAGCCGCCTCGGATTGTGGGCATTATGCAATTCTGCCGGCTTTCTCTCCTGACTCGGGATCGCGCAACATCGGGTTATATTCCTGTACGCGGTATTCCCGGCATTCCATTCGATTTCCGCATTCTAACTGAAAGTACCTTATTAGTGCTTAAAAATAAAACCCGGTTTCACTTTCCACCCCGAAAAGGAGTTATCATCATGAATGTATGCATCGACGTTCAGGACGTTTCCTTCACCTATGAGGATGCCCCTGAACCCGCTCTCCACCATGTCTCCCTGCAAGTCCACGAAGGCGAATTTCTCGCCGTCCTCGGCCATAACGGCTCCGGCAAATCCACCCTCGCAAAGCTCCTCAACGCCCTCTATCTGCCCACAGAAGGGCATATCACCGTCTGCGGCATGGATACCCAAAGCGACGAGAATCTCTGGAAAATCCGCCAAAAGGCAGGGATGATTTTCCAGAATCCAGATAATCAGCTTGTCGCGACCGTCGTCCGGGAGGATGTAGCATTCGGGCTGGAGAACCTTGGCGTTCCCCGCGAAGAGATGATTCCGCGCATCGACGCGGCGCTTCAAGCGGTTGGCATGAGCCAGTTCGCCGAAGCCGCGCCGCATATGCTCTCCGGCGGACAGAAGCAGCGGATTGCCATCGCGGGCATTCTGGCCATGCAGCCGTCCGTCATTATCGCGGATGAATCCACCGCCATGCTCGACCCGTCCGGGCGGCGGGAGGTGCTGTCCACCATCCGCCGTCTCAACCGCGAAAAGGGCATCACCGTCGTGTGGATTACCCACTTCATGGAAGAAGCGGCGCAGGCAGACCGCATCATCGTGATGAATCAGGGCGAGGTGGCGCTGTCCGGCACGCCGCGCGAGGTGTTTCCGCAGGTGGATACCCTGCGCGAATTGCACCTTGACGTGCCGCACATGACCGCATTGGCGGATTCGCTCCGCCGGGACGGGATGCCCCTGCCGGGGAACATCCTGACCGTTGACGAAATGACCAAGGAGGTGCTGACGCTGCTATGTCCCTCGAAGTAAAACACTTGACCCACACATACAGCGCCGGCAGCGCTTTTCAGGCAACCGCCGTGCATGACGTGTCGCTGACGATTGAGGACGGCGAATTTGTGTGCATCGTCGGGCACACGGGCAGCGGCAAATCGACGCTGGTGCAGCATTTGAACGGACTGCTCAAGCCCACCAGCGGGCAGGTGCTCGTCGACGGCGAGGACATGAACGGCGAAAACGTCGACCGCCGCCGCATCCGGCAGAAAGTCGGGCTGGTGTTCCAGTACCCGGAATATCAGCTGTTTGAAGAGACGATTGCCAAGGACATTGCGTTCGGCCCGAAGAACCAAGGGCTGTCGGAGGAAGAAATCGACCAGCGTGTGCGCCGCGCCATGGCGCATGTGCATCTTGATTACGACAAGTACGCCGAGCGCAGCCCGTTCGACCTCTCCGGCGGACAGATGCGCCGCGTGGCGATTGCGGGCGTGCTGGCGATGGAGCCGAAGGTGCTGATTCTGGATGAACCCGCTGCCGGGCTTGACCCACGCGGCCGTGAGCGCATTCTGGGGATGCTGCAGGAATTGCACCGCGAGGGCGGCGTGACCATCGTCATGGTCAGCCACAGCATGGACGACTGCGCCCGGCTGGCGACGCGCATGATTGTGATGAGCAAAGGCGAACTGGTGCTGACTGACACGCCGCGCAATGTCTTCCGCCAAGCTGACCTGATGCGCTCCATCGGGCTGGGTGTGCCGGAAGCGGCGGAACTGTGCGGTCGCCTGCGTGCCGCTGGGCTTCAACTGCCCGACGACCTGTTCACACAGGAGGAGCTGCACGACCATCTGCTTCGTTTGTGGAAAGAAAAGCAGGAAAAGGAGGCGGCGAAATGAATCTGAACATCACCATGGGGCAGTATTACCCCGTTGACAGCTTCGTCCACCGCCTTGACCCGCGCACGAAAATCCTTCTAACCATCCTGATGATTGTCGCGGTGTTCATGGTGCATTCGCTCATCGGGTACGCGCTGGTGCTGGCGTTCCTCTACTGGGCGGCGAAATGCTCGAATGTCCCCTTCAAGATGCTGATGAAGGGCATCAAGCCCCTGCGCATCATCCTGATTCTGACGTTCGTGCTGAACCTGTTCTTCTCCAATGGCACGACCCCGCTCATCGACTGGTGGATTTTCCACATCACCCGCGAAGGGCTGACGCAGGCGGTGCATTACTCCCTGCGCCTTGTGTTCCTCGTCCTCGGCACGTCGCTGATGACGCTGACGACCTCCCCCATCGCGCTCTCCGACGGCATTGAGCTGCTTTTATCGCCGCTCAAGCGCTTTCACTTTCCCCGCGCACGAGCTGGCGATGATGATGTCCATTGCGCTCCGCTTCATCCCCACGCTGATGGAGGAAGCGGACAAGATTATGAAGGCGCAGATGGCGCGCGGTGCGGATTTTGAGACGGGCAACCTTTTCGCCCGTGCGAAGGCGATGATTCCCCTGCTGGTGCCGCTGTTCGTCAGCGCGTTCCGCCGCGCGGGTGAATTGGCAATGGCGATGGAAGCCCGCTGCTACCACGGCGGCGAGAACCGCACACGCCTGCGCAAGCTGGAAATTACGAAAAACGACTACATCGCCGGCGGCGCAGTGCTTGCGCTGATGCTCCTGATTGTGCTGGAAGGTGTCGTCGTGTCGCACATCGGGGGAATCCTCTGATGGCGCGGCGGATTCTGCTGACGATTGAGTACGACGGCACGGCGTATTCCGGCTGGCAGCGGCAGTATAACGGCTTGGCGGTGCAGCAGCTGATTGAGGAAGTGCTCACCCGCGCGACGGGCGAAACAATCACCATCACAGGCGCAAGCCGGACGGACGCGGGCGTACACGCCTTGGGGCAGTGCGCGCATTTCGACACCTCCTCCCGCATTCCGCCGGAAAAATACCCGTTCGTGCTGAACACCATGCTCCCGCGCGACATTCGCGTGCAGGCGGGGCGCGAAGTGCCGGACGGCTTCCATGCGCGCTTCATGACCTGCGGCAAGCGCTACACCTACCGCATTCTGAACAGCCGCCACGGCAGCGCCATCCGCCGGAATACGTTCGCGCATGTACCCATTCCGCTGGATGTGGACGCGATGCGTCAGGCTTTGCCGACACTGCTTGGTACGCACGATTTCGCTGCGTATCAGGCGTCCGGCGGCACGGCGAAGACGACCATCCGAACCATCCGCATGGCGGAGATGACCGCGCAGGGCGACGAAATCATCCTCCTTGTCGAGGGGGATGCTTTCCTATATAATATGGTGCGCATCATTGCCGGGACGCTCATCGAAATCGGTCTGCATCGGCGCAGCGCGGACGCCTTCACCGAGGCGTTCCGGACGCTTGACCGCCTGTCGCTGGGCGTGACCGCGCCGCCGCACGGCTTGGAGCTGACGAAAGTCTACTACCCGGAGGAAGCGTTTCGGATGCCCGAAGCCGTCCGCTGGCACGAGGAATAACCATTTTTACCCCACAGGAGCTGTTGACCCATGGTAAAATCATTCATGACGAACATGCCCGACCAGTGCGGCGCGTTTCTGGCGGCAAGCCGAATTATCGAGCGCCATCAAGGAAACATCGTGCGCGTGAGCTACAACAAAGCAGTGGATGCGCACGCGCTGTTTCTGGATGTTGAGGCGGACGACGCGGTGCTCAGTGCCATTGAGGGCGAACTGAATCAGGCGGGATTCCTCAAATCCGTGCCGCACGCGAAGATTATTCTGGCGCAGTTCGACGTGCCGGATCATCCGGGCGCGGTCGTGCCGATTCTGGAAGTGCTGAACCGCCATCACGTCAACATCTCCTATATTTCCAGCCAGTCGAATGACAGCGGTCATGCGTCGCTGAAAATGGGGCTGTACATCGAAGAGCCAGGCGTGATGGATACGCTGCTGCGGGAGTTGTCGGCGCTGTGCCCGGTGCAGATTCTCTCGTACGATTCCGGCGAAAAGAAGCTGGATACGACCGTGTTCTACCTGCGCTTCGCGTCGGAAATCCGCCGGCTTCTGCGCCTGACGCAGGAGCAGACGAACGAGTTCACCTATTACGCGAACCTCATCATGCAGGAGCTGGACGAGCGGAACGAGCCGCCGAGCAAGACGTTTGAGTACATCAACCGCTTTGCGCGCTTCGTGGCGGAGCACAACGGTGCGGCGTACGAGTGCCGCGTGACGCATGTGCTGCTGACGGAGCAAGTTCGGGCGGTTGTGCTGGAGCCGCCGTTCGGGAGCAACATCACCGTACTGGAGGACGTGAAAACGCGGGCGCTGCTGGTGATTGACAGCGGCTTCCGGTGCTGTGCGCGCTACACCTTGCGGCAGCTGCGGACGATTTTTCCTGATTTTGACGAGCGGAAGCGCGAAATGCTGCTGACCCACTCGGATTCCGACCACACGGGGCTGGCGGAGAGTATGCCGGTCATCTGGTGCAGCCAGCGGACGGCGGACTGCTTCGCGAACGAATCGCTGGGGCTGCCCTCCCCGCGGGAAGCCAGCGCGACGGGGTTGCCCTACTATCGGCTGAACAAGCTGATTACGGAATACGCCGTGCCGCCGCTGAACCGCCTGCGCATCCTGAACACGTCCCACGGCGATGACGAGCAGCCCATCAGCCCGATTGGCGCATTCCTCTTCGGCGACATGCGCTTTAACGTCCTACAAGGGAACGGCGGGCATGTGCCGGGCGAAACGATGCTGATTGACCCCGTGCACCGCGTGGCATTCACGGGCGACGACTACATCAACCCGCACAACATGACCCCGCCGCAGAAGGAGTTCGACCGCCTTGCCCCCTACCTCGCCCGCAGCGTGAATGTCGATTCCCCGCGCTACCACGCGATTCTCCGCGCCGTCCTCGCCATGCTGGACGGCAAAGGCTACCTGATTTTCCCCGGTCACGGCGGCGTTGTGCAGCGGACGGAAGCGATGTAAAGGGAGAGACCGAGGGGCGCTGCCCCTAACCCCCGCCAGAGGCTTTGCCTCTGGACTCCACAAGGGACTTCGTCCCTTGACCCTTTCGCGCGATTCAGTTGGTCACATCTTCATGCTGTGCCCGCGTGTTGATTGGGGGAGACCAAGGGCGCTGCCCTTGAACCCGCCAGAGGCTTTGCCTCTGGACTCCACAAGGGACTTCGTCCCTTGACCCTTTCGCGCGATTCAGTTGGTCACATTTTCATGCTGTGCCCGCGTGTTGATCCGGGGGACGGCGTGCCTAATTCCGCATTAAACAAAGGAGTTCCCCATGCTTCGTCTCGATTCGCTCTCCCTCCCCCTCGATTTCACCCCTGAAACGCTGAATGCGCTGATTCTCCGCAAGCTGAAATGTGCGCCGGAGCAGCTCAAAAGCGTCGTGCCGCTCAAAAAGGCGGTCGATGCGCGCGACAAGGCGGATGTGCACTTCGTCCTGAGCGTCGCGGTGACGCTGAAGGATGAAGCGAAGGTGCTCGCGCGGCTCAAGCCGGGTGTTGCGGCGCCGTTCACCTTCCCCAAGGCGCCGACGCTGCCGAAAGCGCGGTTCGAGCATCCGCCCGTTGTCGTCGGGGCTGGCCCGGCAGGGCTGTTTGCTGCGCTGACATTGGCACGCGCGGGTGTGCAGCCGATTCTCATCGAGCGCGGCAAGCCCGTCGAGGAGCGCACAAAATCCGTGCAGATGATGCAGGAGCAGGGCATCCTCGACCCGGAAAGCAACGTGCAGTTCGGCGAGGGCGGCGCGGGTGCGTTTTCCGACGGCAAGCTGACCACCGGCACGAAATCACCGCTGATTCGCACGGTGCTGCAAACCTTCGTCGACCACGGCGCGCCGGAGGACATCCTGTACATCGCGAAACCGCACGTCGGCACGGATTTGCTCAAGGGCGTTGTGCGCTCGATGCGGCAGGAAATCATCCAGCTGGGCGGTCAAGTGCGGTTTGACACGCGCCTGACCGGGCTGATGATGCGCGGCGAAAGCATGGAGGGCATCACGGTGCTCTGCGGCGGCGAAACACAGGAAATCCGCACCGACACGGTGATTCTCGCCATCGGTCACAGCGCGCGCGACACCATGCAGACGCTGTTCCGGCAAGGCGTGCGCATGGAGCAGAAGCCATTCGCCATGGGTGTGCGCATTGAGCATCCGCAAGCGCTCATCAGCCAGAGCCAGTACGGCAAATGCTGGACGCACCCCGCGCTGAAGGCGGCGGACTACAAGCTCGCCGTCCATACGCCCGACGGCCGCGGAACATACACCTTCTGCATGTGTCCGGGCGGCGAGGTGATTGCGGCGGCAAGTCAGCCGGATGGTCTGTGCGTCAACGGCATGAGCTACCACGCGCGCGCGGGCGAAAACGCGAACAGTGCGCTGCTGGTGGGCGTGCGTCCGGAGGACTTTGGCGACGATCACCCGCTGGCGGGCTTCGTGTGGCAGCGGAGCATTGAGCAGGCGGCGTTCCGGCTTGGCGGCGGCGGGTACAAAGCGCCGGTGCAGCGTGTGGAGGATTTGCTGCACGACCGCGCCACGACGCGCCTTGGCGACGTGCAGCCGACCTACCGTCCGGGCGTTGTGCCGGCGGATTTGCGCGCGTGCCTGCCTGATTTCATCATCGAGGACTTGAAGTTCGGCATTCGGCGGATGGATGGGCAGCTGCATGGCTTTGCGCATCCGGATGCGCTGCTGACAGGCGTGGAGACGCGCTCGTCGTCGCCGGTGCGTTTGCCCCGAAATCGGGAGACGCTGATGGCGGAGCGGGTGGACGGGCTGTACCCGGCGGGCGAAGGCGCGGGGTTCGCGGGCGGCATCGTATCCGCGGCGGTGGATGGGATTCAAACGGCGCTCGCGGCGCTGCATCATCACGCGGAATAAAGCGCTTTCGCCGTTGTGAAACGCCAAGCCCGGTCAGCGACGGCAAAAATCCGCATCATCCACAAAATCTACATTATATAAGGAGGGTTTCCCATGTCCAACGTCAAAGAAAATTTCCTGCGGTATGTCCAGATTGAAACGACCTCCAGCGAGACGAGCGGCACTTGCCCGTCCACGCCGAACCAGTGGGTGCTGGCAAAAATGCTGGTGGACGAGCTGCACGCAATGGGCATCGACAACGCCCGCGTAGACGACCACTGCTATGTGTACGCGACGATTCCCGCCAAGGGCAATCATCCGGCGAAAGTCGGGCTGATTTCGCATATGGATACATCCGACGGCGTGAAGGGCCCGACGCACCCCGTCATCATCGAACACTACGACGGCAGCGCCATCACGCTCAAAAACGGCGTGGTCATCGACGGCTTCCCCGTTCCTGAAGGACTTGCAGGGGCAGGAGCTGATTGTCACCAGCGGCGACAGCGTGCTGGGCGCGGATGATAAGGCGGGTGTGGCGGAAATCATGGCGCTGTGCAAGCGGCTGACCGCCCCCGATGCGCCGGAGCACTGCACGGTGTGCATCGGCTTTACGCCGGACGAGGAAATCGGCAGCGGTGCGGATCACTTCGATGTAGCAGGCTTCGGCGCGGATTACGCCTACACGGTGGATGGCGGCGCGCTGGGCGAATTGGAGTACGAGAACTTCAACGCCGCGTCGTGCGCCATCAAGGTACACGGCGTGAACATCCACCCCGGCAGCGCGAAGAACCAGATGCGCAACGCCCTGCTGATGGCCATTGAGTGGAACAGCATGCTGCCCCCGGCGGAAACGCCCGCGCACACCTGCGGCTACGAGGGCTTCTACCACCTGATGCACATGGAGGGCGACGAGGAACTGGCGACGCTGCAGTACATCATCCGCGACCACGACGTGCAGAAGTTCGACGCGCGCAAGGCGACCGTGCAGCAGATTACCGACTACTTGAACCAGAAGTGGGGCGCGGGGACGTTCGAGTGCGTCATCCGCGACAGCTATCGCAACATGCGCGAAATCATGGAGCAGCACATGGACGTGGTGGAGAAGGCGAAAGCGGCGTTTGAGGAAAACGGCGTGACCCCCATCATCTCCCCCATCCGCGGCGGCACGGACGGCGCGCGCCTGTCCTACATGGGGCTGCCCTGCCCGAATCTCTCCACCGGCGGTTATAATTTCCACGGCAGAAAGGAAATGATTACCGTCGAGGCGATGGAAGCAATGGTCAATGTGCTGGAAAGCATCGTCCGCAACGCGTAAATCCGCAATTTTCAAGAGATTTTTTTCGGAAATTTGCAATTAGGCATTGACGTGCGCATCATCTTTTGCTATAATAGCTATACGGTTCGCCATCCGTCTGTCTATGTGGCTGATGTCAAGGCGAGATGAGCGAAAGGAGGGATAACAGTGTCCGAGGTACGCGTCCGTGAGAATGAATCCCTGGAGAGTGCTCTGAAGCGCTTCAAGCGTCAGTGCGCCCGCAGTGGTGTGATTCAGGAAGTTCGTAAGCGTGAGCATTACGAAAAGCCCAGCGTCAAGCGCAAGAAGAAGGCCGAAGCTGCCCGCAAGCGCAAGTATTGATGGCTTTTGTCATCATTGCCCCGCGGCATTTCTCAGTGGTCCGGCTGTAAGGGTTCTTTGCCCTTCGCCGCTAATGTGCTGATTGTGCGCAATGGCATTCCCCTTTCGAGGTTTTTCCTCGGAAGGGGTTTTCTTTTTAATTCCGCATTATGAAAAATCTTTCCTCTCGCCCCTTGCATAATCGCGTGTATTTTGCTATACTATTGGCAACAGCAGGTTTCTCATGCCTTTCTATATGGTGATTTTGCACTTTACGTCCCTGCTGGCTGATTTTTTTACATCATTATTCTTTTTTCGTGTGCCTTTTTTGATACCCTGATTTTACTGCGCTAAGGAGTATGTTTCTTCTATGCAATTTTGCTTGCAGTTAGCCCCACACGCGAATATCCGCTACCGTGACGCGCAGGTCAAACTTGGTCAAGCCGAGTTGACCTGTTTGCTGTGTGCGCTTTCCCTGCCCGCTGAAACGCAGGTGACGACCATCGGCGGCGTACTATGCCTGACTTTCTCTGCGAAGGCGCTGACTCCTGAAGCCCTTGCGCTGCTTGGCACGCACAGCACGCGTTTGATGCTCTTCGAGTGCGTGGATGGCGGTCTGCTGCGCCCGCTGGATTGGGAACGCACTGCCTATCTGCCCGACGACCTCTCGGAGATTTTGAAGTACAAGGGCAAAACGAGCGCCGCGTTCACCCATATGATGATGAATTGCGCCCGTGCCGCGAGTGATTTCGCCCTTGCAGAACAGCCGCTGACCGTGCTTGACCCCATGTGCGGCAAGTGCACAACCGGCTTCGTCGCCCTGCAAAACGGCATGAACGCCGTCTGCCTCGACATAGACCGCAAGGATTTGAAGGAAGCGGCGGATTATTTCAGCAATTATCTGCAATTCCACCGCCTGAAGCACCGCCTCGCGCAGAGCAGCCGCACGCTGCAAAAGACCCCCGTGCCGATTGCCGAATACACCTTCAGTGACACGAAGGAGCATTTCGCGGCGGATGATGTGCGCACGCTGATGCTGGCGGAGGGAGACAGCGGGCTTGTCGGCGACCTGCTGAAGAAGCGTCCGGCGGATTTGCTCGTCTGCGACCTTCCCTATGGCGTGCAGCACGCGCCGCAGAACGGGAAAAAGGCAGAGAGCTTCCCCAAGCTGCTGGAGCGCATCCTCCCCGCGTGGCGGCGGGCGCTCAAACGCGGCGGCGCGGCGGCGATTTCCTTCAACACGCTGACGCTGCGCAAGGATACGCTGCTGACGCTGCTGCAAAACGCAGGCTTCACGCCGCTGACCGAGCCGCCGTATGATGACTTTTCGCATTTCGTCGAGCAGGCAGTGCACCGCGACTTCATCGTCGCCCGCAATGAACAGCCGTAACGGATAATATAGATTACAGAGATTTGGGAGAGCAAGGAGGCTTTTTCAAGCTATGTCCGAATGGAAGAATCAAGATTTTAGTCAGCTGACGGTGCTGGAGCTGCGCAAGGTTGCCAAGGCCATGGGCGTGCAGCTCGGCGCGGGCATTTCCAAGGCAGGTATCGTCGAGAAACTCGACCGCGCGCGCAACGCAAAATACAGCGACATCCCCGCTGTGCCGATGGATTTCACCCCCATTCCAAAGTCTGACGACAAACAGGAATCCCCCGTGGAAAAAGCTGAGGTTCCCGCTGCCGTGAAGGATGAGAAGCCGTCGGAATCCCCTGCGCCTGCCAACAAGCAGCCCGTACCAGCCGCCGCCAAACCGGAAACTGCCGCACCCGCAGTCGCCGCACCCGCGGTCGCCGCACCTGCGGTCGCCGCGTCCAAGCCGGAAGCGGAAAAACCCGCTGCGCCCGCACAGCCCGCATCGGATGCGCGCCCCGCCATAAGCGGCTTCCGCCCGGCGTATCAAGCGCCCGCGACGCCGCCGCGCTTCGGCAGCAAGCCTGCATATCAGGCATCCAGCAATTCGTTTGGCAATCGCCCGGCACGTCCGCAGGGGAACGACTTTACCCGCCCGGCGCGTCCGGTAAACTACACGCGCTTCGGCCCGGCGGCGCAAGCGGATTCCACGAATGACCGCTCGTATGACGCGCCCCGCACGACCAGCAGCTGGGCTGACCGCCGTCCCGCGTACGGCAATGACCTACCCGACCGCCGCCCCGCCTATGGCACGGATGTGCCTGATCGCCGCCCCGCCTATGGCACGGATGCGCCCGACCGCCGCCTTGCCTATGGCACGGATGCGCCCGACCGCCGCCTTGCCTATAACTTTGGATACGCCGCATTCCCGCCTTCGCTTTCAGACGTTCCCCCGCTATT
>VOFK01003035.1_pt1 | contig 11013 bp, 18 predicted proteins | sample 5384121 | NCBI WGS metagenome assembly VOFK01 (sample SAMN12384730, study PRJNA508395) | human gut metagenome | isolation source: healthy gut J | host: Homo sapiens | reverse complement strand
ATTACGTATTGCTGAGAATTTTCGTTGTTAAGTGGAGAATGACAGGAGAGAAGAAACCACGATCGATATCAGATTTTTGCGGGAAAAATCCGGATGCAGTCCGCGAAACATCCGGAAAGTTCCAGGATGAAAAGCTGCCCGGCGCTCGTCGACAAGGCCGCCGCCTCGGCGGGAGACGCGCAGCCCAGCAGGGAATGCGAGCACGGCGAAGGCCGCCTGCACAGCTCTCGAGGCCAACCCAAGCCGCTCTATGGCCAGCTCAAAAAAGGCGGACGAGGCGCAGAAGGCCGAGCTCCAAAGCAGATCCGCGAGAAAATAATGCCAAGGTCAAGGCCGACGACGTGACCGCCGCGCCGAGCTCTCTCGAAAAGAGGCTGAGGCCGAGGACAAACTGCGCGAGATCATGTATGTGATCCCGAACATCATCGATCCCTCCTTGTCCCCATACCTACCGACGACAGCCATAACGAGGTCTAGCGCTGGCGAGCCCGTCGTGCCTGATTTCGAGGCAGGCATTGTCGCAGAAAACATGTGATAGTCTGCCGTTCTTTCGGCAAGTATTTCACTATCTGCATAATATCATCATAAAAAATCCCATATCGAGCATATGGTCCGCTTCGTCCAATATAAAATAAGAAAACCTTGGAAAGATCTATTATCCAAGACTTAAATGAGGATTAACGTCCGGGAGTAGCAATAACTACGTCGCCTCCTAATGTAAGCCCTTTTTTCTGTTGTTCGAACAGGATACCGTCGTTTCCACCATATACCACACTTGATGCAGGCATAAAATAGGAGAAACCTTCCATTTGCTGGTCGAGATTTGTTGTAATTCCTCGGTAGAGACATGATAATATCATTTCAATCGTATCCTCCGGATGTTTACCTTCGGATAGTTTATTCAGTACGGAAGCAGAATGCTGCTGTCTTACCTGCAAATCGTTCTGTGCCACTGCTATCAAGTTCTTTACCCTCAAAGTATTATTGGAATTAAGCTTGTTCCTGCATAGGTGTACATTCGTCAAATCGCATGGCATCGAGCGCCTCACAACATTTGCATTAAGTTGCAGTTCGGAAAATCCTCATTCTTTCAATTTATTTGTTAGCAAAGATAAACTATTTTTCTCTCCAATTACATATCAAATAAGAATCTTTGAATTTTAGGAAATAGAGTACCTATCAAGTCCGATAGTGTTAATGGATTGCTATTTGCCACAAATTTTGGGTTTGGCATGAAATGCAATGCCGAGTCCGGCAATTCTAACATCGGCAGATCGTTTGCACCGTCTCCCCTACAGCAATTGTCTGTGCAATATCCACTTTCTCGACCTGAGCTATCAATCGGAGGCAGTTCAGCCTTCCGCTTCCCTGTCTACCACGTCTCCCAGATAACGTCCGGTCAGTTTCCCGTCAACAATTTCCAACTCATTTTGCATATACATAGTCGATGCCGTATTTCTTTTGCAGGTATTGACCGAAATAAGTAAACCCTCCGGAAAGGATAGCAATTTTATAACCATATTTCTTCAGTACATACATCAATCGGTCCACACCTTCTGTAATAGGCAGACTTTCTGCAATCTCCTGCATCACAGACTCGTCCAGTCCTTTTTAAGAGTGCTACACGACGCGTAAAGCTTTCCGTGAAGTCTATTTCTCCCCGCATGGCACTTTCTGTAATAGCTTTAACCTGATCACCTACACCGGCACGGATAGCCAATTCATCAATAACTTCTGTTTCAATCAATGTAGAATCCATATCGAAACAAATTAAAGGCGGCGCATACGCCGGTACATATTATCCTGTTGGAAAGAAAAGTCCATTTCCTGTTCGCTTGCCAGTTTCATTAATCCTTCCTGCATAGCAACTCGGTCTTTTGGGAGTCCCCTCTCACGGAAAATTCGATACAGGCACGGTACGTGTGTCTGTCTTGTCTTCATCTAATGGGATACGGCCCGTCAGACGCTTGATAGCATCAATGTTCATACCGCTTGCTCGGCCAATATCTTGGTAGTTGCGGATAGTTGCAGCGCAGAAAGTTTTGCGCCCCAACACAGTCAGGATATAGCGGTTTTTACCTTTGCTACCTACCTGCACTCATACTGTTCGGTCGTGATTGGCTCAAACCGAATCGTGACTCCCAATGAAGAAAGTTTTAAACAACAGTTCTTTCATGATGAACCCGAATGTCTTTTTTCACTTTTGAAAAGGATACCCAATGACAATGTGTTATGAATATCCGCCTGACCGATGTCGAGAATGGTAGCATCATATTTGGCAAGTATTTCAGTCATGGATGAGAAGTCCTGGGCGATCTTCGCCAGTAACTCGAATCAGAATTAATTCAGTATTTGATGGTTGCATAAGAAATAGACTTTAATCCCGCAAAAGTAGAGAAAAAGTTCGTTTTTATGCCAAATAACATAAAAAGTTATACTCAAAAAAATTTTTGCTTGTTTTTTGAAGTTAATTTAATAATTACTTTACCTTTGCACCGGTTTGGAGCCTCAAAAAAAAGTGCTCTGATAATCAGCGGATTCCCTCTTCGCCTGATGCCTGAAAAGACAACGTTTCGGGAAGAAAACCACTGTTTAAGGACAGTCCCGGATAGTATTAACTAAACCGAATTACATGAGACATGTAAAATGGATTTTTGTTGTATTACTGATTTGTTCCTTGACCGCTTTCGTTGAGAAAGACAAACCGGACCGGGAGGTTTGAGTGAGGGTGATGTAGCCCTGATTTTAAAATCGAATCTACATCAGAAGAGCAACCTGCATTTGGCTAATATGAAAGGCCGCTATGTGTTGCTGCTTTTTGGGCAAGTTAAGATGCGCAGTCCCGATGCAAAAATGTTTATGCTTCGTTCTTCCCGTAATGTGGAAATGGTTTCGTGTTTTGACGAATATCAGTCGATTTTTCAAGGAAACCGTGTTCAAGTGACCACATTACGCCCACTTGTTTCGGGAAAACAGAAGGCGAGACCTCCGATTGTTTAAGAAGTACCTGCTTCAATCGGGGGTTCACCACCATTTATTGATGGAAATGAAGTTATTATAGCCAAAAAACATCTTTGCTGCAAGATCTTTCTTGTTTATGTAAAAAGAAGTCGGTTGATTTTGGAAATGTAAGGAGAAAGAGGTATTTTTCGGTTCGCCGTCTGGCGAATAATGAAGAATAGACAAAAGAGGAAATGGATGTTAATAAAAGTTCCGCCTTACACTTGCTTTCTCAAGCAGGAATAAGGAACTTCTATTTTATATATTCTTTATCCCTTCATTTAGGCGCTCTCTGGTACAGGAAGAATGCGATACCCGCATAAAGGATGTTTAAATCCACAGCGATAACAGGAGGTACGTTTCCATTAATAGCAAAGCTGAAAGTAATTGTTCGAATAAGATATAAGAGAAACTCAATCCCCTAATCCGACACCAGATGAAGTCCCATACCGCCTTTTGAAGAGCCTTTCCGTGACGAAAGCGGAAACACCGATCACTAGTCAGGATGAAAGAGGCGAACGACATGGCGATTCGTTTGTGATATTCAATCTCAAACTCCTCGATGATTGGCAAATCCCCTTCTGCTTGCTCTCTGGCGATATACACCACCAACTCAGGACTGGTCAGCATTTCCTGCTGGTTTTCTCATGATCAGAAAGTCGGAAGGTTCCATGTTGATCATAGAGCATCCGGTCTCCTTAGTGCATCTTTTCCTTTTAAACCGCTCCACCTCGCGTACCATAGATCGTGGATCGTCCATTTTGTGGACGGTAGCAGTAGCGTAAGTTATACGGCGGTGCAGTCGCAAATGTGAAACCAGCTTTTATCCACAAATGTCCAATGGAGAGCGGTCTCCGTCTTTCGTCAAGCTTGTTATAGTTGTCGATATAAGCAATCGACACGCTCATCCACCTCCAGCTGCACATTGCTTACGCGCCGCTATCAGTTTCTTTAGGTTTGACGTACGTGGTCTTCAAAGTTCAGGCGTCACACTTCCTTTAGAATCGCTACGAGCTAACATGAATGTTAGCTAATAATGGCAGCAGAAATCATGTACGACGCATCATTCTCTTTAAAAACCTCATGCCGGTGGAGAACATGGCATGATTTCCAGAGTTCTCTGCCAGCTTGGAGGTAAAGAAAATAACAGCAGCCAGTACGAGCAGCGGACTGGGTGGAGAAATAAGGGGATAAAGTTCATGTAGTATTTAAAGATGATCTTGTCCCAAGGGGGCCCTCATGCTCCATCAATTTGTCCATCTTTTCGTTGAAATCGAATACCACTGCAATAGAAATGATCAATGCAATAGCAAATACGTATGTCCCCAAGAACTTCTTGATGATATACCAGTCAAGCCGTTTTATAAATCGATTGCTTTTCATTCTTTTAATAATCTTGTTGACACTCTTTGACCATCATCGGCTTCCAGGTCGAGAGCCCTGGCAATAATATGCTTTCTGCTTCTCCTGCCAGCCACAGATAGAATGCCAGGTTGTGTATCGAGGCAATTTGCATGGCCAGTAGCTCTTGCGCATGGAAAAGATGGCGCAAATAAGCCTTTGCTGTACAACGTATTTACGCTGGAAGCCCTGCTTGGCTTTCGATGGGAGAGAAGTCGGTTTCCCATTTCTTGTTTCGCATATTGATAATGCCATCTTTTGGTGAACAACATGCCATTTCGTCCGTTTCGTAGGCATAACGCAGTCAAACATATCCACGCCACGCCTATTCCTTCAAGAATATTGACAGGAGTCTCCGACGCCCATCAGGTAACGAGGTTTGTCTTTGGGAAGTATTTCATTAACAATCTCGATCATTTCATACATCTTGTCTACCGGTTCGCCTACTGCCAAACCGCCAATAGCGTTCCCGTCGGCCCCTTTGGACGCGATAAACCTGCTGATTGTTTTGCGCAGGTCGGGATAGACACAACCTTGCACGATAGGAAAGAGAGCCTGATTGTAACCATATTTAGGTTCCGTCTCGTTAAAAACGTTGTATACAACGGTCGAGCCATCTGGATGTCAAACCTAATGACTTTTTGGTACACCATAATCCGAGTCACCGGGAGACATTCGTCAAAAGCCATCATAATATCTGCGCCGATGGTGTTCGGCGTCCATCATCACCTTTCCGGAGTGAAGACGTGCTTGCTTCCGTCGATAGCGTGCGAGCGAAATTCGGCTCCTTCTTCCCGCAGCTTGATTCCGGCCAAAGAGAATACCCTGAAACCACCGCTGTCAAGTCAGCATCGGGCGGTCGAAACCGTTAAAACGGTGCAGTCCGCCTGTTTTCGATCACGTCCAGTCCCGGACGCAAATAGAGGTGATAGGTGGCTACCCAGAATAATCTGCGCCTCGAATATCCTCTTCACCCGGTCAGATGTACTCCCTTTAACCGTGCCCAGTGTGCCCACCGGCATAAAGATCGGTGTTTGTATCTGCCCGTGGTCTGTTGTTATCAGACCGGCACGGGCATTACTTTTAGTGTCTGTATATTGTAACTCAAATGTCATTCCTGGCTGGGTTTCTTAACGGATAAATCAATAGCATCCGCACTTTCTCGTTAGTCAATGCAATAGCGAATACCTTTTTTATATCGTTTACATAGTGGAAAGTTAGGCCTTTTAAATAAATGTCCTGAATCTCATCTATGTTCTTTTTATTTTCTCGGCACTCATGATGATTTCCTTGATTCCGGCACGTTTGGCTGCCAATATCTTCTCCTTGATGCCACCCACAGGAAGCACTTTGCCGCGAAAGAGTGATTTCTCCCGTCATGGCAATGTTGGCTTTTCACTTTTCTTTTGAGTCAGGGCAGAAGCCAGTGAAGTGGCCATCGTGATACCTGCTGACGGACCATCTTTCGGAATAGCCCCTTCAGGAACGTGGATATGGATATTCCAGTTATCAAAAATCTCTTCATTCAGACTAAGGACAGAAGCATGCGCTTTAATATACTCCAGTGCCAACATTGCAGATTCTTTCATCACATCTCCCCAGGTTACCGGTCAATGTAAGACGTCCGCCCTTGCCCCGGCTTAAACTGGTTTCTAAATAAGATTTCGCCTCCGACAGCTGTCCATGCCAATCCGGTGACTACACCTGCGTAATCATTTCCCTGATACTTGTCGCGTGTATATTCCGGTGCTCCAAGGAAATCATACAAATCTGTCGGTTTGATTTCCGTCTTGGCGAAAATAACCGTCCGTAGCATATTATTGACGGGCTGATTTGCGAAGAATCTTACCGATCTTCTTTTTCCAGCTCACGAACACCGCTTTCACGGGTATATGACTCGATTATGGCTTCCAGTGTATCTTTGGGAAGTTTAATATCTGTCTTTTTAAGTCCGTTGGCTTCCAGTTCTTTGGGAACCAGATGCTTGCGGGCAATCTCTACTTTTTCTTCTGTGATATATCCGCTTACCTCAATCAATTCCATACGGTCGAGCAACGGGCCGGGGATTGTATTCAGGTTATTGGCTGTTGCAATAAACAATACCTTGGAGAGGTCATAGTCTACATCCAAGGAAGTTATCATGGAAAGCAGTATTTTGTTCCGGATCAAGCACTTCCAGTAATGCGGAAGAAGGGTCCCCCTGACGGTCAGCACTGACCTTGTCTATTTCATCCAAGATGAAAACAGGATTAGAAGCACCGGCTTTTATCAAGCTCTTGATGATTCGTCCCGGCATAGCGCCAATATAAGTCTTACGATGACCGCGAATCTCTGCTTCGTCATGCACACCGCCTAAAGACATACGTACATATTTCCGTTTGAGCGCAGATGCGATGGATTTTCCAAGAGATGTTTTACCCACTCCCGGAGGGCCATACAAACAGATAATCGGTGATTTCATATCACCTTTCAGCTTCAATACGGCTAGATGTTCTAAAATACGTTCTTTTACTTTCTCCAGTCCGTAATGATCTTTGTTCAACGTCTTTTCTGCGTTTTTAAGGTTCAGATTGTCAGTTGTATAAGTACCCCATGGGAGATTGAGCATCGTTTGCAGATAGTTGAGCTGTACGCTGTAATCCGGAGATTGCGGATGAGTGCGTTCCAGTTTGGCAAGTTCTTTCATGAACGTGTCTCTGACTTCTAAATTCCAGCGCATTCTTTCTGCCTTCTGGCGCATTTCCTCTATTTCCTGCTCCTGACCGCCGCCACCCAGTTCATCCTGGATGGTCTTGATCTGCTGTTGCAGGAAAGTATTCGCGTTGTTGCTGGTCGATATCTTCGGGGCACGCATTTGGATGGATGCCTTGATTTCTGCCAACTGCACTTCACGGTTCAGAATTTCCAGTAAGTGATAAGTGCGTTCACGCAATGAGTTGATGCTCAACAAGTCCATCTTCTCATCTTTCTTGAACGGCAGGTTTGAGCAGATGAAATTGACCATTAAAACATTGAGTTGTTGATATTTTTAATAGCAAACGACGAATCCTGATGGCATCACATCTGATGATTTGATGTATCTCATTGTCAAGTCCTTGCAAGTTTCCACCAGGGGCTTGAAACTCTTTTTATCATCTTTTAAGGGGACATCTTCCTCCAAAGTTCTATTTCACCTTTCAGGTACGGATGAGTTTCGATGATGCTAGTCAGACTTAAACGTTTCATTCCCCTGAAGAATGACAGTTGTTGTCTGATCGGGCATTTCCAATATCCGCACAATTCGTCCTACGGTACCGATATTGTGTAAATCTTCCAGTTTCGGATCTTCTGTATGTGCCGATCTCTGGCATACTACTGCAATATCTTTATGTTTCTTGTCAGCATCTCGTACGAGTTTCAGTGAAGACTTACGGCCTACCGTGATCGGCAGGAATACCAGGAAACAATACCATATTACGTAAGGGGAGTACCGGAAGAATTTCACCAGATTTCACATTTACATCAAATGCTTGTTCATCGTTCCCATCATAGTCTGTGATTATTGCGAGAAGCTGTTATCGCCTCCATCTTCCAATAAATATCTTTCTTTCATCTTTTCGTTTTAATTTAGTTTATGCCATACTGATATGCATAAATCGTTTGCAAAGTTAATTGATTCTCTCTAATAATAAAGCACAGTGTGGAATAAAAACACAAAAACAATGCCAAAATATCGGCTTTGTAGAGGGAGTATTCCATAATAATTATTTATTTTTGGCGATTTGCAATAAAATAATAGTATAAAACGGCTTTTAAGATAAACGGATAAAATGTCGAATCCTTATTTTCAATTCAAGAAATTTACGGTATGGCACGATAAATGTGCCATGAAAGTCGGAACGGATGGGGGTGCTTTTGGGAGCTTGGGCTTCGGTTGAGCGCGCGCGCCGGATATTGGATATTGGTACGGGGACGGGCTTGGTGGCTTTAATGTTGGCTCAACGCAGTTTGCCGGATGCAAATATTGTAGCGTTGGAAATAGATGAAGCGGCTGTCGGGCAAGCCAGGGAAAATGTTATTCATGCGTTTCGCTTTTGGAAGGAGCGGGTAGAGGTGGTGCAGGCTGATTTTTGTCCTATACAGGTCTTCGGATAAATTTGATGTGATTGTTTCAAATCCTCCCTTATTTTGTCGATTCGTTGGAGTGTCCGGATCGGCAGAGAACCGCGGCGCGTCACAATAATTCTTTGAGCTATGAAGATTTGTTGGAAGGAGTAAGCGGATTATTGACAGAAAAACGGATTTTTTTACAGTGGTGATTCCGGCAGATGTAGCTGAACGGGTAAAAAGATAGCTTCTATAAAGAAATTATATGCAGTCCGTCAACTGAATGTAATCACTAAACCCGGCGGTATTCCGAAACGTGTTTTGATTACTTTTTCTTTTTCCAATCAAGAGTGCATTGTAGAAGAACTATTGACAGAACTGGCTCGTCATCAATATAGTGAGGAATATATGACGCTAACCCGGGATTATTATTTGAACATGTAAAAGGGTGACGCTATCCGGTAAAGATAGTGACGGTATATGCTTGCGATAGTGACGGTATCGCTGTCATATGACCGTCACTATTTCAAAGCTTTTAGTTCAAAAAACGCTATTTTGAGATCTTCGTTCTATTCCTTTCTAACTCATAATTCAAAAGAGTAATTTCTAGCTTTTGAACACTATTTTCTAGCAGTACTTTCTGAAGTTGCTCTTGAAGGGAAATTATTATTTTGTCTTTTTGATAGTCTTAAATTCAATAAATGCTACAATAACTATACTACTCTTTTAAATTATTTGTTTTGTATATGCTTTATTTTTTAAATTCTTTCAGTGACTTTTCTGTATCTTTTGATAAAGGTCTGTTGTTTTTTTTGAGTATGTAGATAAAGATATATTGAAGGCTCATCTGCAGAAATCTAGAATAATTCATCTGTATCTGCATATATTGATACTAACTCATTAAAGCATCTTTACAACTGGAAGGATAATCATTTAGATGTGGCATTATAGCCTCGATTGAATCTCTCTTTTGTTTTTAGTCTCTTATAGGTATCTGTTGTGATAATAAACTCCTGATGCTTCGCTAAATCTTCATTGAAATCAGTGCAATATTCTCCATTGTATTCATGATCGTAAAAAGTTACTTTTCTCCAAGTATCACAATAATGAAGAGTTATTGCTTCAATTAAATCAGCTTCTTTCTCAATCATAAAGCGGTATTAGGGCATTTTATTTTAAAGCTATATACTCGCTTTTCTGAATTACATGAAAACCAAAACTATGTAGTATCGCATTCAAATAAAAAAAAAACTTTTTCATCACCAACTTTATTTTTGTTACACAATTTTATTATTTTAATGTTTGTAATACTGTATTATTATTATTATTGATATTTTAATTCAAAAAATAGTCATTTATTTGATATACGCATTTATTTGTAGAATATCAATGATACGCTTATTTGTTACTTTATGGAATTCTTTGAATTCAGAAATGGACTTTGTGAATGCGAATATAGTGAGTAGCTGTGTATAACAACGAGCATAGATTCAGCAGAGTTTTCTTCATGTGTTTATGTTCCATTTTGTTTGTTATCGTCTTCCAGTTTGGAAAACGATCGCTTTAAATGTTGCCATACTGTTTTAATGTTTTTTAAAGGTTTAAAATCGCATTAAACAACTTGAATCGGTCTGAATTGATAGAAAATTGTCTTATTTTCCCTTAAATGGATGAAAAATAGAGATATAATTAAAAAAACAGTTCAAAGATATTTCAAAGAATTACCCTCTTTATTTGCCCCAAAACGAGGTCTAATTACACCTATTTACACAAACGAAAAAGCCGATACAAACTGTATCAGCTCAACACCATTTAATTTTTCTTGACTTTGTTTTTTTTTCGTCGGGGTAGCGGGATTCGAACCCACGACCCCTGCTCCCCAAAAAGCAGGTGCGCTAACCGGACTGCGCTACACCCTCGAAAACTTTTAACCAACCCTCTTTCTTTGCGGTAGTCGGGGGTAGTGGGATTCGAACTCACGACCCCCGCTCCCAAAGCAGGTGCGCTAACCGGACTGCGCTACACCCTCAATACTTTTGAAGGGTTGTTCTTTCAAAAGCGGTGCAAAGATAGAGGCTTTTTTAATTAACAATAAATAAACGAATGTTTTTACCTATTACTTCTCAATACCTTGAATTCATCACTTTTAGACCGCACTTTTTTCTTGTCAGAGATTAGAAGTATCATCGGACATCGTAATTCATCTTTTCATCTCCTTTTCACCTTTTCTCTGTCTCTTCGATGAATAAGGAGTTTGTGCGGGTGAAGGGTAACAACTCTCACCACCTCTTCACCTGTGGCGATTAGGTTTCAAAAATAGGCCAATCTTGAAACTATTCGTTTCTCGGTGTGAAACACTTTGTTTTCGTGGGAGAAACACTTTGTTTCAAGGCATTAGTAGTTTCAAATGGGGGTTTGAAACTAATAACAGGGAAATAACTTGACTAATCTTGCTCAATGATGTAATCAGGGGTAAGCGCTATTTGATTTTGTTCACGATGAAAAGAAGGTGAAAAGAACGGCTCT
>VOFK01003234.1_pt1 | contig 11020 bp, 31 predicted proteins | sample 5384121 | NCBI WGS metagenome assembly VOFK01 (sample SAMN12384730, study PRJNA508395) | human gut metagenome | isolation source: healthy gut J | host: Homo sapiens | reverse complement strand
ACTGCTATAACAACTATGCTTATTACTGCACTTTTTATTCTTTTTTTTTCATGATATTTTTTTTCAAAGTAAGAGATTGTATATCCATTACCTGATATACAACCTCTTTTCTAGCAGATAATTATATCAGAGCCTATAATTTAATTAGATACATAAATACCTGTCTGCTTCAATGTATCTTTTATATTTATTAATTTCAATAGCATATGCAAAGCGGTCGTTTTTTTGACACAAGTGGTAACTATTTCATAAAAAATGCCCTATCTAATTTGTCTCTGGTTCATGTATGATTGCTAATGGTCCTATAAATGGTGAATTTCTTAGATGAAAACTCAAAGCAATTGTGTCATTTTCAACCTCTTCGTCTGTAAATATACAATATAATATTAAATTTTTTTGTTTCACCTTTTTTCAAAACTGAAATTTGTTTTTCCAATTTTATTGGCTTCTGCATCTGAACCAACCGTTCCTGCATTTTTTTAATAGGTTCAGATGTACCATCGTCATTCAAACTTTCTATAAACCATGAAGTCTGGAAAACATTATAATAATCATCCACATCATTATCATTAATATCTTTAGTTAATTCCAATTCGATAGCTGCATAGTAATAATCTGATATAAAGTTATTATTACTATCCATGCTAGCCTTCTTATTTTCTAATCCATAATCAATCCTATTTATATCAAAATCACACTGTCTTGATATTCTACAATCTTTAACTCTTACATGGTATACATTATATGTAGTCCTATCGTTTTCATTGTACTTTACGATCTACAGATATTTCTCTCCTTATTTCAAACTCTTCCCCATATCCAGCGACTTCTATTCCTTGATATGGTTTTACTTTCTGTAGAATCATTTTTAACATTTACTGTAGTCTTCTCTGTCTCTTCCTGACTTGTTGCAAGTGTCGGCATTTCTTTGTCAGCTTATCAAGCGTACCATTCTTAACACCTATTAGAATTGCCAATAACAATACCGCAATAACAACTATACTTATTACTGCACTTTTTATTTTTCTTCTTCATATCTTCTCCCTATTAGAATGCTCCTTAAATTTTAATCAAATGCATGAGTACTTAACTTATTTAATTTGCTTCTGGTTCATGTATGATTGCTAAAGTTCCTCTATCTGGAGACCCGTAAATATGAAAATCTATTGCTAATGTTTCATTTTTAAATTCTTCATCAGTTATTAAAAAAAAATATAATGTTATTGTTTTAGTTTCTCCTTTTTCAAAATATACATTTCTATGTTTATCTGGTACATCTGAACCAACAGCTCCACCTGCATTACTGATACGCTGTAATGTTCCATTACTATCTACCTTTCCTATATACCAAATTGTCTGGAACATACTTATTTCTCCATCAGGCGGTACATCATGATCATTAATATCTTTGTTAACATTTAATTTCACAGTTACATAATAATAGTCTGATATGAAATTATTATTATCATCCATGCTGTCTTTTTCATTTGTCAAACCATAATCAATCTTTTTATATCAAAATCACATTCTCTTGATATATCTACTGACTTTACGGTTACATTGAAAACATTATATATCTCTATTATTTTCATCATATCCATACCTTATATCCCAATCTATTAATTCAAACTCCTGTCCTATATTTACTATATCTCTTTTTTCCTTCATACCCCCAGCAGAGTTGTAGAATCATTTTTTCAGACTCGTTTTCTGCTGACTTCTCCGTTTCTGTCTGACTTGTTGCAAGTGTCGGCATTTCTTTCGTCAACTTATCTAGCGTACCATTCTTAACCCCCATTAGAATTGACAATAATAATACTGCTATAACTGCTATACTTTATTACTGCACTTTTTATTTTCTTGTTCATTATCTTCTCCTTATACTGTACATTGAATTTCATCAACATACAGTCTTAATGTAATTCCCTATTCACTTCTTTTCAAGAACATATGCACAAGCGGTCGTTTTTGACACAAGTGGTAATTATTTACTAAAAAAAGATTAACTGATTTAATTTTCTTCTGGTTCATGTACGATTGCTAATGTTCCTTTGCATGGTGACCCATAATAATGAAAATCTATTGCTAATGTTTCATTCTCAAATTCTTCATCTGTTATAAGATAGTATAATGTTATTGTTTTTAGTTTCACCCTTTTCAAAATGTACATTTCCATGAGTATTGTCTGAACTTGACCCTACATTTTCATAATCCTTAATTTTATTATATGTACCGTCCTTCATTAACCTTAACACTAGTCCATAATGTTTGTAAATTATTATAATCATCTGCAAACATTTCATTGTCATTAATATCCTTGAGTTACTTCCAATTCAACCGTCATATAATAGTAATCCGATATAAAATTATCATTATTATCCATACTATCTCTTTTTGTACTCAATCCGAAATCAATTCTATTAATATCAAAGTCGCATTGTCTAAAATATTGACGCTCTTAACGGTTATATAAAAATACATTATAAGTTTCTCGATTATTCTCATCATATGTATATTTTACGTCAATATTTCTTAATTCAAACTGCTGACCAACATTTGCTATATCTCTTCTGCTAGAATTTCTTATTCTCACAGAGTTACTGCTTTCATTTTTTTGAGACTCATTTTCTGCTGACTTCTTTGTCTCTTCCTGTTTTGTTTCAAGTGTCGGCATTTCTTTTGTCAGCTTATCTAGCGTACCATTCTTAACCCCTATTAGAATTGACAATAATAATACTGCTATAACTGCTATACTTATTACTGCACTCTTTATTTTTTTCTTCATATCTGCTCCCTTTTAGAAAAAAGATTGTATATATATTATGATATACAATCTTCTTTCTAATAAATAATTAATTAAACTTTTAGACACTATCTGGACTCCATAAAAATCCAACTGAGTAATCATCCCCTGTATTACTCTCACACTTTACTGCAGCATAATTATATCCATTTTCTTTGACATAGTTATACATCCATATCTCATCTCCTGGAAATACATCATAATCAATCAGATCAAAATCTTCTATGACAATATCCCGTTTCATCCACCCCAACAAGTGTTGCATTAAAAGAATAATCCGTTCGATGATTCTATACCTTTGTATATATCCACATGATGTATCTTCTTTCAATCTACTAGACGTATAATCCAGATACTCCCCCGCAGATTCATCAAATGACATATGGGCATACTCATCTTTGCAATTATTAGCCCACACTACACCTCCACCAATTGACATTACCATTGCTCCTGCTGCGACTATTGTCATCAGCTTTCCTGTTAGTTTCTTTAAATCCATAAAGAAATCCTCCTTAGATTTTAATCAGATACATAAGTACCTGTCTGCTTCAATGTATCTTTTTATATTTATCAATTTCAATAGCCCATGCACAAGCGGTCGTTTTTTTGCACAAGTGGTAATTATCTTGTTTTAAAAAACTTATTTAATTTGCTTATGGTTCATGTACGATTGCTAATGGACCTATAAATGGTGAACTTTTAAGGCTAAAACTTATAACAAGTTTTATCATTTTCGACTTCTTCATCCGACAATATATAATATAATGTTAATGTTCTTGTTTCTCCCTTTTTCAAAGCTAAAATTTGTTTTTCCAATTTGATTAGTTTCCGCATCAGAGCCAACGCATGCACTAGTTTTAAATGACTGTGTTGTTCCATCGCTATTCAATTTTAATATGGACCAAGTCGTCTGAAAAACATTCATATAATCCATCACATCATTATCATCAATATCCTTTGTTATCTCCAATTCTACTGTTGCATAATAAAAATCTGATATAAAATTATTGTTTACATCAAACTTTCTTTCTTATTATCAATCCAAAATCCAACCTGTTAATATCAAAATCACACTGTCTCGATATCTTGCAATCATTAACTTTTTAACATGATATATATTATATGTAGTTCTATCATTTTCATCATACTTACGATTTATGTCTATTTCTCTCTTTATTTCAAACTCTTCTCCATATTCAGCAACCTCGATTCCATCCATAAGGTTTACTTTCTGTAGAATATTTCTCGCATTTACCGTTGCCTTTTCTGTCTCTGCCTGATTTGTTGCAAGTGTCGGCATTTCTTTTGTCAGCTTATCTAGTGTACCATTCTTAACACCTATTAGAATTGCCAATAATAATACTGCTATAACAACTATGCTTATTACTGCACTTTTTATTTTCTTCTTCATATCTGCTCCTTATACTAAAAAGACTGTACATTGAATTTCATCAACGTACAGTCTAATGTATTCCCTATTCACTTCTTTTCAATAGTATATGCACAAGTGGTAATTATTCTTTATCTTTCTTAACATATTTGGTCGAAAGGAATATATGACATGTTACTTTTCCATCCTTTTCATCATACCTGATTTCCCCCATTATATTTGGCAACAATATCCCTTATGCTCTTCGTACCAATTCCATGATTATTCTTATCAAGCTTAGTAGTCAGGAACGGATTCTTTCTGTTAAAAATGTTTCTTTAACAGGATTTTTTTCCACATCCATGAATATTCCACCCCTGCTTGTTATCTCAACATTGACATACGGATGACTGCATTTTTGCTGCTGCCTCAATGGCATTATCAATTACATTTCCGGCAAGAATACACATATCTATATCATCAATCAGTCCAACCTGACCAAGTACCATACATGTAAATGCTATATTCTGCTTTTCACATTTATCATTCTTATCATTGAGAATATAATTGAGCGTTCTATTATCACAGTATTTTCTATAAGCATATGAGTTAATTTTCTCACTCATTATATTCTTTTAAGAAATCTTCCGCCCTTATCATAATTGTTGTCATCCATATAACCAATTGCAGAACTCAGGCACTGCTTAAGGTCGTGTCTTAACTTTCTGCTCTCTTCATACATTTTCTGGACACGTTCAACCTCAAACTGTTCATTTGCATATTCCATTCTTTTTTATTAATCTCCTCAGTCCTGTTAAAAAGTCCTGCATCCAATGTCCGATTATTTCAAAATGTTAAAACTGTCACAATTAATATTCCAGCGGTTTCTACACCATAGTTATATGTATCATATATACCTGTTCCAAAGAATAATCCTGCCAGCACTGAACTTACGCATATCTGTATGAACATCATTTCCAGATTATCCAATTCCCTGTATTTTATAATTACTGCAGACAGATAGACTACAAACATATATAATTCACAATCAGATATACGATACATATTGCTATTATATCAGCCTGATTAGCAGATAATATGGCTATTCCGATACAATTTATCAGTGATATTTCCAGCATAACCTTAATTGTTATCTGTTCTATATACTGTACAATCAGAATCGCGATAATAATCATAAGTTCCATTATCACCCATGAGTTAATTCCATAATATGTCATTATATAGACTGCTGCCCCTGCACCCACTAACAGAACCATCTTAATCGCATGTATTATATTATCTCCCATCAGCTTACTTATCTTGTCCATAATAAATATTACACCTGTATTCATTACACACAGGAATACACATGTAAGCACTATATTGATTATATCCATCATACCTGTTTCCTACCTGTTATTATCAAACATGAATTTTCTGTATTCTTCTATGACATCTTTCTTCCTCCTTGCGCCTGCTTTATAGGAACGCGCTCGTTATTATACATCACAAATACATCGTTATCTTCATCAATGCTCTTAATATATTTCATGTTAATAAGCACACCCCTTGCTTGACTGCACAAATCCATATTTTTTCAAGTTCTGCAACATGCCTGGTATATGAATCTGCCAATAATATTTCTCCTTTAAGACTTTTGACGCATATCTTCCTTTTCTGCGTTGCAATTGAAACAACCCTGTCAACATAGAATTTCTCTCCCACCCAGTTCTATTACCTGCCTCATCTTTATCAGTTTATCAACTATCTTTACCATCATTCTTGTAAATTCACGGTCAAATCTGTCTTTAACTATATACCCAAGCGGTCTGAATCTGAATGCTTCATAAAACCAGATTCTCATGAGATGTAACAAATATTATAATTGCGTCATTATTCATTAATACTATCTGTTCCGCAATATCAAATCCATTCTCATCGCCCAGTTCAAGGTCAAGAAATACCATATCATAAGCATTGTCTGAATAATTACTAATAATTGTCTGACCGTCATTGTAGATATCCACCTGACAATCTTCTCCCTGAAAATACTGCTTAAATACATCTTTTATAGTCGTCCGTTCCTTCTCACAGAACTCTCTTTTGTCATCACATACTGCCACTTTCATTGCTTTCTGTTATCTCCTTATAGAAATCATTCTTATAAAATGTAATCTTCACCCGTGTATATTCGCCCTTAACTGACTCAATGCTTACCTTAGAGCCTATTTTGTCACACAGCTTCTTTACAATATAAAGCCCCATTCCTGTCGCTTTGGAGTACTCATGCCCGTTCTCCCCCCTGTAAATGACTTGTCAAATACTCTCGGTAAATCAGACGCATTTATACCAATTCCATTATCCAGTATTTCAAGAACAATACATTTCTTATCCTCTGCTGCCGAAATCTTAATATACGACTCCGCCTTTGTCTTATCCTTGTACTTTATGCTGTTATTCACTATCTGGTTAAGCATGAATTCCATCCACTTTGCATCTGTAAGAACAATCCTGTCTGCATTGCTCACTTCAAATGTGATATCATTTTCAAGCAGATCATCCTTATTCTTTAATGCTACATTACTTATAATCTTAGACAGTCTGGCATCGTTAATTATATAGTCTTTTTCTGCATTTTCGCTTCTCACATAATAAAAAGAATCTGCTCAATATAGTTATTGATTCTGCGAATCTGCGTATTCATCCTGTCCGCAAATTCTTTATCACATTTATCCATGTTATTATGAAGCATAAGTGTAAGTGAGGCTATCGGAAGCTTTATCTCATGAATCCACATTTCAACATACTCTTTGAACTGCTCCATTCCCTGCCTGTATCGTTTAACATTCTCCGTCATCGACCTGTCTATGTCACTCACAGAATCATAGAAAATCTGCCCTTCATAGAAAGCCGGCCTGACAAGTGTCTCTGTAATAAGATATTTTTTTCTTCAAGTGCAGCTATGTTAATCTCCAGTTCGTCATAGAACTTCTTTCTGTGGTAATAATCTGCCAGCACAACTGCAATATAGCATATTATCATTATACATATTTCTGCGATTATCAACTGTACAGACACCTTGAATGCCGCCATCATAAGTACGCTTATGATAAGCATTGCCACAAATATGCACACTGAATACAGTCTGTCTTTAATATATTTTCCTAACCTCATACAAGAATATATCCCTGTCCCTTTCTTGTCTCAATAACATCTTCCAGACCAATATCTTTAAATCTACCTCTTAATCTGCTTATATTCACAGTCAGCGCATTGTCATTAAGATACTCCTCATTGTTCCACAGCTCAGTCATAAGCTCATCTCTTGAAACTATATGCTCCCCCTGTCAGTGATAACAGATACATGAATATTGTCATTTCATTTTTAGTAAGAGTTATCTCTTCATCCTTATACTTAATTACACCCTTGTGTGGCAGTATTTCCATTCCACGGTAAGTTGTTGTATTATCTGACTTCGCACCAAGCCTCTTAAATACTGCATTAATCCTTAACAGAAGTATTGTCGGATTATACGGCTTTGTTATATAATCGTCTGCCCCATAACTCATGGAAAGCACCTCGTCAGCCTCGGAATCCCTGCTTGTAACCATAATAACCGGCACATCTGATTTACTCCTTAACTGCTGCAAAAAGCATTTCCCCATTCATATACGGAATATTGATATCAAGCAATGTAAGGTCAGGCTCTGCAGCAATAATACTGTAACATGCATTTTTAAAATCAGTCAGTACAACCGCTTCATACCCTGAATTTTCCAGCAGTTCCTTAAGCTCCCTGCTTATATCTTTATCATCTTCAACAATCAGAATTCTGTTCATTATAAAGTTCCTCACTGCATTTTGATATAAATGTATTGTAAACTGTTTTCACTAAAAAAGACAGAGAAAACTCAAAAAGGTTTCTCTGTCTTGATTTACACTGTTCCTAAACGCCCACCGTGTTAGAAGCTGTGGCCGCCGCCACTTCCTCCACCGCCGCCGGATGAGCCACTCCTCCACCGCCGCCGGATGAGCCTCCTCCGCCACCTCCGCCTGACGAACCGCCAGAACTTGATTCTCGTGGAGAATATGTTTTTGTCTGATGTGTAAATACAACATTACAATTATTAAATGCCCTGTACTCAAACAATCCATTCATAAGGCTCTTGGTTGATGCCTTCTTCTTTGAGGAGTACACACGCACAATTATATAATTAATAACAACTGCAATAACAATCGCAAGCAATGCGTTACTTATATATTTCATTGGCTGTGCAATCTTTCTTCCCTGAAGCAGCGTATATTCCTGCTCATATACCTTCATCGCACATATATAATAGTCTGCATCAGATGCATAAGTATACACATTGTCGGTAATTGTTTCTGCATACGCCTTATTAATTGTCCTGTTAATAGCACCATTACTATGTATCCATATATTTCTGTTATCCATATCAATAACGAATATCGTTCCGCTCTCAGAGCCATATTTTTCTCTGTACAGAGACTTAATATAACTCTCTGTCGAAGTGCTGTTATAGCTTATCGAGTTAAACATAACATTACCATAAGTGGTAATTAATTTCATCTTATCCAGAAGCATGTTCTTCTCAGCAACTGATAAAAAAGAAATGCATCATCAACAATCACTGCTTCATAGCCTGTATCCGGATTAACATAGCAGAAATCCTGATTAGCATAATCTTCAACCTCATAGCCTGTATCAGCATATACCTGCCTCCTGCCAATGCGATACTTTAGAACTGCTACAAGAAAGGTCAGTAAAAATGTTATTTTTTTACGCATTATCATTACCTCCCTTTGTAATTATCAAACTGTAGCCTTTGAGGCAGTCTTCTTGTTGCAAGCACATTGTAATACTTAATAAGCTCAACAAGTGTAAACATCAGCGAAGCAAAGCACAAATATAACTGCACCATAATAAAAAAGGTCAGATACCTGATTAATAAGCAGAATCAGTGTTGAAACAGCCAATGCTACAAGTGCACCTACACTTCCCGGCACATTTTTTCCTCCTGATACTTCTTTATATGTCCTGCAATTACTAAGCGTAATAATAACGCCTATAGCAAAGCATGCCGCACTGACGAAAAAAGAAGAACCCACTGAAAATACTGCACTGAATAAAGAAAAAAGCAAACATAAAATTAGGAATTCCAACCATGCATATTGCAAATATAACAACAACCTTCAACAATGGTGCCATTTTATTTTTTTTCTTTCTTACTTACTCTGTTAATCCTTGCATTATTTCTGCCATCAGCCATCTGTTTTGCCAGATTATCATTATCTGTTCCGGCTTTATATCTGCGGCTGGAAAGCTTTTTGATTCTTCCCATGAGCCTCTGTCATCAAGCTTCTGGTCCCGTCTCTTTATTTTTCCCAGTTCAAACACATACAATATAATTGTAATTAGTGCTATTACAGCTGTAACATTAAGTGTTACCTTCGGTCTTAATGTGAAGAACATATTGAGTAATATAAATATCGGAACAGCCAGAAGTGCTGACCCAGCAAAATATCTGCCAATAGAAACCGGTAAATCTGCCGATACTTTTCCAGTCTGACCATTGACCGTTGCATATGCAACTCTGTCCCTGTTCCTATACGACAGAAACCACACTGGATACAATGTCCTGTCAACAGACTCAATCACCGCATTACATTTTGATTTAATAGTACTTTCTGTTTCATGAAGTGATACCCCTCCGAGCGGGATATTATTGGATACATAATCATATGTCTCTTCACCAGCCATATCAATTGCATCATTCATATAAACATCACACCCTACATCTGCCGTATCAGCATAAAAATCCGCTAAGAGAATGCCGGCGTAAATCCCGCCATATTCTTAACATCATACGGTGCAATCGCTTCACTTATATTATCATCAAATGAAGATGACGCATCAAACGATATTCCCTTATACTGACAGTCCATATCACCGTTAATACTAAAGTGGTCCGTATAAATGTAATCTCCCCTCTTTTGCTTTTCTCTCCTCTTAATACAACAGGACCTTTCTGTGATACATGATAAGCCCAGTATGGCATATAGATTCCCCTGAAACCATCAATATATTTTTTCATCTTTTAATTCCTTAGGTGCAAACCATGCACGCTTCATCATCTTCTTATATTGATTCTTACAATCCTGCTTGGTTTTTGCTGAACGGAATAATATATCCCGGACGGAGTTCTTTGAAATTCTGCTTTCCAGAACTGTAGATGCTCCACAGAAGCTGCAGAAATCAGCAATCGTATTATCTGTACTCATAATTTCACCGCCACACTGCGGACACTTGAATACCGTAACATCATACCTCCTTATTTTCTTCAGCCGAATTTCCTTTCTCCAAGCTTATATGGATTATAATGTGTATTACAATGCTCACATAACATCGACTGTGACGATATATCAAAAATTAACCGTCCGCCACAATTAGGACACTGATACATTCATTCTCTCCCCTCATATGTAATAACTTAATTCAAAGTTATGCTAATTGTAGCACCCATTATTACTCTTTTCAAACCCACATTTAGTATGAAAACGCACAAAAAAAGCAGGTCATGCGACCTGCCTGTATACATTATATTTCATATTGCTCTTTTCAAAACTGCACATTAAAATTCTTTCATCCGATTACTCTTAAGAATAACTCTCTTTTGTTCTATCCAAACCGTCTTAACCTTTTCTTTTGGTTAAGCCCTCGACCTATTATTACAGATCAGCTCCATATGTCACCACACTTCCACCTTCTGCCTATCTGCCTCGTCGTCTTCAAGGGGTCTTACTAACTTATGTTATGGGATATCTCATC
>VOFK01001045.1_pt1 | contig 11021 bp, 13 predicted proteins | sample 5384121 | NCBI WGS metagenome assembly VOFK01 (sample SAMN12384730, study PRJNA508395) | human gut metagenome | isolation source: healthy gut J | host: Homo sapiens | reverse complement strand
AAAAATAGTAACCAGACAACAGATATCTATTTCTATACAGACGATTCAAATCCTTACAAAAACATGAAGCTGGATATGGATGCGTTAAAACAGTATAACCGGTTTATTTATCCCCCCTGTCACTTTTTTTAGACAGGATATTATAAAATAAATAGTTGTAATACCTTACTCAAGTCCTATACAAAAGAGAAAATATCAAAGATATATTTAATCAAACCAGCTACAACACTAATGTTCAGAAAGGTGATAGTCTTATCAAACTTATGCTTTGGTAAATTTTCTTTGGACAGTAATTGATTTATTGTTTAATTAACTTTTTAACTTTTCTGTTTCAAAATAAGCAGTTGATTATTTTGAGAATGATATCGCTCAAAGGAATGACTAAAACAAATTATTTCACATCATAAGATGGATAATTTGCTACCACCATATACCAACGATATATTTGAAAACGTGGAAGGTCAGTAAATATAAAAACAGGAAGTAAATGCTACTACATGTGTATTTACTTCCAGTTTTGCTACATGTTTTATTTAAAACAACAGATCAAATATTAATTTTTATTTAAAACAATATACTGAAGTATACTTTCTCCATTAGAATAAGGGTAAGGCATAAAACAAATTACTAATAGTAATATCAAAAATATGGCAACAATTATTACTGTACCCCATCTTATAATGGATGGAGGTATTTCCCCTAAAAGATTACGAACTTTTTCAGAACGTAACTCTATTTCTTCAGATGATTTCTTTTTTTTAGAACTTATCATATCTATCGTATTATTAGATTCAAAAAATCAATTTCACAAAACAATTATGTTCCTAATTCAAGTTGATTCTTGACCAAATTAAAGTATGCGCCTCTCTTTTTGTGAGAGATGCATGATTGCCGGTTTCAACTATCTTTCCTCCATCAATAACAATAATTTGGTCTGCATTTTTTACTGTTGATAAACGATGTGCTACAACAACGACTGTACGCCCTTGGTAGAACTCATCTAGATTTTCTACTATTGTCTTTTCATTTTTGGCATCAAGGGCATTTGTGGCTTCATCCAAAAATATGAAATCTGGAGTTTTTATAAACAGCACGGGCTATTAGAATGCGCTGTTTCTGCCCTTGGCTTAAACCAATGCCGTCTCTGCCAATTATGGTATTATATTTGAGAGGAAGTCCCATCACATAGTCATGTATATTTGCAATTCGGGCTGCTCTTTCAAGCCTCATTACATTGACTTCACCGTCATCGACGGCGATGTTTCTTGCTATAGACTCAGAAAATATTACTCCATCTTGCATTACCACTCCACAATGACGTCTCCACCATTTGAGGTTATATTCGTTAATGTTTCGCCCAGCTATAGTGATAGAACCGGACATAACCGGATAATAACCAAGCATAAGTTTGATTAATGTGGTTTTTCCACTACCTGATGCTCCTACTATGGCAGTCACTTTACCTTCCGGAATGTTGAATGATACACCATTAAGTGTTTTCTTCAAAGCATGAGGATCGTATTTGAAATCAATACTCTCTATATTGATTGACTTTTCATCAGTAAATGTTTTAACCTGATTATCCGTAGATTCTTCGTTTTTTTACCTTCGTGAATCTCGTTGATTCGTTCAAGGGAAATCTTCACATCTTGTAAAGAGTATATGAATGACATAAACTGCTCTACTGGAGAGTTGAGCTGTCCTACGATATACTGGATGGCAAGCATAGCTCAAGTGTTATCTGACCGTTTATCACTGCAGTCGCCGCAAAAAACTGTAATCAGTATGTTTTTTTTGACCTCGTTAATAAATATAGATCCAGCTTCTTGAGTTTGTTGTAATTTAAGAGATTTCATCTGAACTTTGAACAAGTCAGCTTGTATATCTTCCCATTCCCAACGCCTGCGTTGCTCACAGTCCTGTAGCTTTATCTCCTGCATTGACGTGATGAATTGGTACGTCTTGTTTTGGTTAATCGCTTGCTGCTCAAACATCTCATAATCAAGCACTTTTCGTCGTTGCAGGAATGAGAGAATCCATAATCCGTAAATAATGCTTCCTATAATAAAAACACCGAATATTATCTTATTGTAAATAAACAGGACAACACCGAATATAATGAAGCTTAGAAATGTAAAAACTACATTCAGAACCTGTCCTGTAAGAAAGTTTTGCACGCGCGAATGATCTTCAATACGTTGTAATAAGTCACCTATGAGTTTTGTGTCAAAAAATGCCATCGGTAACTTTAGCAACTTGATAAAGAAATCACTTACCAACGAAATATTTATTCGCATGGAAATGTGAAGTAGCAGCCACCGGCGTATAAAATCTGTTGCAGTTCGTCCAATGACAATCATTAGTTCTCCCAATAGGACAAGCCATATAAATCCTATATTATTATACTTTTATTCCAATATCAACGATTGCCTGAGTTAAAAAAGGCATGATGAACTGAAGCAAACACCCAGACAACAATCCGAGTAGAATCTGAAGAAAATACTTTTTATATGTTAGCAAATAGCCAAACAAGAACCGAAAAGAGCGTTTTTTTTAAATTCAGCCTCAGTAGAAAAGTTTAAAAAACGCTCAGTCGGTTCGAAAATACATAGCAATTCCTTTATCTTCTGTATCACTTGTGATACTCACCCAATGTTTTTTAAATTCATCTATAGAAAGTGTGTATTTCCCTTTTTGAGGATCTGCTATCCAAAATCGATGTCCGTTTTTATCAACCTTGTAAAGTACAACAAAATGATTTTTTGATTCCAATGTATGATACAAGGGAATATATTCTTAGATAATTGCTTTATTGTCAACGTTCCACATAGACTTTTCAGACCAATTTCTTTAGCAGCACATGATATTCCATTCAAAGAAACACCTTCTGATGTAGCAAAACATATGTTATCTAAATATTGATAATCACAATTTAAACCATAATATTTAATTATCATTTGTAGACATGCAACACCACATTGCATAGAATCATGTTGCTGAACAAAAAAAGGAAATCCAAACATATACTACTATTTACTTATTCCGAAGCGAGATTTATTTGTTTCGTATGTTTTTAGGCTTAAAGCTATTAAAGCGATAAACAAATGACACCTTAAATTGCCTTGTCATATCATAAGTATCCATTCTTAAATTTTGGTTATACTTATTAACAACCAATTTGGGGCTCCATGTATTCAATATATCACCTCCACTAACTATTAAATCAGCGCTCCCTTTTAATGTTGTCCATTTAAAGCCTAAATCAATCTTCCATATATCACTCAATTCTGCAATTCCCTGTAAGGAAGATGTTAATACAGCTGCATTTAGGGTTATGTAAATTGGATATTTGGAGGATAATCTAATTGAATTTGTTAAATCTGTATATAAAGAGAATTTTTCTCTATTAATCTGTAAATTATGAAAATTATCAACTTTATTATGTGTATAATATCCGTTAATTGTTACGGTTGATTGTAATATTTGGCCAAGATTGAATGGAACCCGCAGCATCATTCCAAACATTTGATTATACTTATAATTAAGGGTTTGATATATAAGGTTCAACGAATTCGCAGACTGATATGGTAATTGCACAATAGCATTATCTGTATAATTATAGTACAGAACGGCCATATATTTTTGATGATAAATGTAGACCAATTGATTTTCATATGTATATGATGGCTTTAATAAAGAATTCCCCATGATAACCATATAATTATTTAGCCATGTTTCTGCTCCATGTATTTCCCAATAGGCAGGATAGTCCTTTGAAGTCGATATGTCTACTTGAAAAACATGGTTGGGATTCTTCATGTATGTAATTGCTACTTGTGGAGATACCCACCATTTTGTATAGTCGTTTATGTGGTAATAGTCACCTTTAACAGATGCTGAAAAACTTAAACCATTTTTAAAGCTACGTTCTATACCCAAATATGCATCTGCTGAATATTCTTGTATTTTCGTGCTAAAATCATTACCATCATTGGAAGAATTAAAAGACTGTGAACTAAAATCATTTGCATAATCCACAGATACTCCATAGTTTATTCCCCATTTCTTTATTTGATGAGATTGATTTGCATAAAAATGATATTTATTAATATCTTGCGATGAATAATAATTTTTCAATGTATTTTCTTGTTGTTCCTCGAACATTAGTGTCTTACTATTTTCCTTATAGTTCGTGTAAGATCCACCTATTGTTAGCCCAAAAAAGAACTTTTATAATCGATGTTAACATTATTGAATTTATTGGGAGACATATAATTTTTTGATGTTATATATCCACCTAATGTTCCTGTAGAACTGTTCCTTGCATATCGTATCGGATCAAATTGAAAATTATATGATACAGAGATACTGTTATCGTGAATAGGTTCCCAATTAAACCCAATGTGACCATTGTGATTTTGTCCACTTGTTGTAGTTTGCTCATTTTGTTTGATTGACAGATATTCATCATTAAACAAATGATATGAATCTATAAGCTGATGTGACCAATTCTTGCCTAAAATATAATTATACATTACATCGAATGACCATTTATCGGAGGAATAGGTACTTGCTATATTCGCTGCACCGTTTGAATAATGATTTTGGATATAATTAAGTCCAATTTGTCCTTGCAATCCATCAAGTACTGAATTCTTTTTCATTATTATATTGATTGAAGCGCCTTCAACATGGTATTTTGCCGGTGTACTATACATTATCTCCACATCCTTCAGCCTATCAGTTGGATATGATTGCAAAAGTGCTATAAGATTTTCATTTGAGAGTTGCTCCTTTTTGCCATTAATTAATATCGTTAGGTCTTTTGCACCAGCCAATGATAAGTTTCCAGATATATCTTTCGTTATACCTGGTAAATAACTTAAGGATTCATAAATATTAGAAACAGCCTTGCCTTTAATTAGTTTATTTAAGTCGACCGTAATAGCCCCATTTTTGTTCTTAATTTGCGGTTTTTCCCCAACTATTACAACCTCATTAAGATTATATGTATTTAATGTATCCGTTCTATTAGTGAGTGCCTGCGAAAATACAGAACATCACATTTAAAAGCACCATACTAAGAATTAACAGACATCGTATCATATGTATTTAATTTATTTCTTCTGCATTAATAATTGTTACTATCTCAGAGCAATCTTTATTACTATATAATAACTTTTCATTTTTCAAAGCGTCTATAACACTTATCAAATCATCTTTTGCTATATTTAATTGTTGGACAAGCTTTTCTAAAGAGTTTATTTGCTTGTTACACAGAGAAAGTACTTTCCAATACAAGCCTTCTTTTTTCAAACTCTAATTCATTTATTAACAATCCGTTATACAATTCTCTGTATATTATATCGTTTTTGTTTGAAATAAGTGAGTATGAGTAATTGTTGTCAATATAGTGTTTTTCAATCTTTGCAAATAAATCCCATTTGGAATCGTGCCCAGATTTCATAAAATCTAATATTAGAGAATATTTGTCTTCTTCTTTGATATAGCCTTGGGGAAGGAAATCAAATGTAGATGAATGACACCATTGATTTAGAACACCCTTATTCTTAAAACTATTGAAATATTTAGAAGCTTTACAAATTGCTAAATCCGAATGTGAATGAGTAAATCTTCCTTCATTTAAATAAAATCTCATATAGTATAGATTTGAAATACCTTCATCTATGTGACTTTCCGTTTCTTCAGGAAGGTTTCTAATAATATTTGCTCCACTAATAAATATACCAAAAGTTGTAGCCCATTTAATAAAAAACAAGTTACTTGCAAATGAATTCTTCTTTTCAATCTTTTTTAGAAGTTCAGCACTAGGAGATTCATATCCTATTTGCACACCTTCAAAATTCACTATAGACATTTTGGCAATTGTTTCATAAGTGACCCCTTGGGTGATTATCTCAGCTGATAATATGGAAAAATCATTATAGTCTTCCCTGATTTTAATTAATCCGTCAAGGAGATTGTTAAATCGTTTTATATCTCCGCCAATTATATCATTGTCCAAAAACAAAAAACCTTTTAACTCCATACACTTTAATATAGGTTCTTATCTCATCTATGATAACATCGCTTGATTTAGAACGACTTTTATATCCTGTATTCAAAAAACAAAAATGACATTTTCGCCAATGACATCCTCTACCTCCTTCAATAGGAAGTACTATATCTTTCTTTTCTAAGGTATTATCTATTTGCTCAAAATAATCTGTAAAATCAAATTTTAGTTCATCAATATTAGAATATTGAAGAGGTTGGATTTTGGGGCTTATAACATTATCTGATGATAGCGTATTGGGAATTTGATGAATATCTCCACCTTGTGTTAGAATCTCACAAGTTAATCTTAAAATGTTCCCCCCCTCTCCCCAAGACACAAAATCAAAATACTTAAAGTTTTTTAGAAATGCGGATGCTTCATTTTTTGTGCCAAAACCTCCTATTATAAGTATCTGTTTTTGGCAGAGCATTTTTAATTTTGCGTGCAATTATTGTTGCAATAATCCATTGATAAAAAAAGTAGAAGAAAAATCCAATTAAAAGTATTAAATTCTTCATGCACTAGGCGTCTTTCTATAAAGTTATCAATGTATTGATTGAATGCATCGTGAAATCTATAGAACTCTGACATTATATCATCTCTTCCTTTTATGTGCAATTGTGGCTTGAGATACAAAATATTATCAATTAATGAGTTTAATAATGCATTCTGCTTATATTCTATCCCGAGATAAGCATAAAATGGTATAAATTTTACCAATTCCCTTTTATATATCTCATTTCCCAAATTTAGAAAAGACTCTAATATGGGACATAGTTTAATATTCCAATATTCAATATTAACATTGTGTCCCAGGCCTTCTAAAAAGTTTGTTTTAAAACAGAATGAGCAGGTGATGGCATACTTTCCATTGAGGGAGGTAGCCAATTTAATAAGATTTTTGCCATAATTTTATTTATAATAAGGACGTGCTAAACTTGATTAATATCTATAAATGACTAACCATTAATAACCCATCATACTCCAATGATACATAATAATTGAATAGTCGTTACTGATAAAGAATTTATTTAGCACACCCTTTTAATTTACTTGATACTTGATCAATCACCTATAACCTTATTGTTAGAGACTTCGATGCCTCCTGATACTCCCCTTGTAGTTCACAGAAGCAGTAGCTTTAACATTAACTTTTACTAGATCCACCTTTTACAAGGTCTTTCTCAGACTGTGTAAAACGGTCAATCATAGTAACATTTGATAGAATATTTTTCTTTTTCATCGTAATGCCATTAAAAATTTACTGAAACACCAATTTTAACCCACGGTTCATCTTTTATAGGAAACGTTTGCGAATTTTGGGAAGAATTTTTAGTTGATATTCCTCCCTTGATGGAATGTAGAGATTCTTTTGTGAGAATGTCTATTTCCTGCATACTTAAATTTACTTTTTTTCTTTTCATTTGATTTTTATTTGTTACCGATTATAACGACTTTCGGATTCGCGCCTTTGAACAGTTTGGTCTGTTGGATTATTGTCGACTTTAATCTTTATTGCTTGATATTATTCTATTTCGACTTCTCCTTCAGCATACCACCCGTCACCTTGTATTTGTATGCTGTAGGTACCTAGATTTAAAACCGTAAAATCAGTATTCAATATTGGAGAGTAACTTTCAAGAGTCCCATTTATATTATAAAGAAAAAACTTCGGCTTCCAATGATCCGTTTCCGATTACTTCTATTGTGTGCACATCAGAATCATAAATTACCTCTATTGGTAGTTTCATCGGTGTACGATTTACTTCCATGTCTTTTTTAGGATTAATATCACCATGAAAATCCATGAATATTCCACGTTGTTCTGCAAAAGCAGTGTAATTCATTACTAATAGTAGCCCTAATAAAATAATTGTCTTTTTCATATTCATTATATTTTTGTTTTGTTGATGTAAAATTATTGCAAATAATATTTTCAACCAAAGGCAAAAGTTTTACGTATAAACATTTATATTATTGATATACAGCAAATTATAACACATGTAAGAATGTAAAGTTTTACAATGCCCTACAAAGTTTTACGAGATATGTCAAAGTGGACATTTTGCTTTATAATTACTCAATATTCATGATATAATAATACTATGATTTCCTATTAACTGACTTTTTTGACTTGATTTAGTCATAAAAAAGGAATGATGTAGAAATAAATTATTGATCGGATAATGATTTTTACATAAATAATAAGAGCGTGAGTCAAAACTCATTTTCTAAAAATATGAACTTATAACTTGAAATTTGAGCATCCTAAAAGACTAAAGAAAGGGCCGTATCATTACCCAATACAGAGTTTGATACGGCCCTTTTAAATATTATAATTAGAATTTGTAACTTTGAGGAGTAGTCATTTTAGTTCTGACACACCCTCCAACTATTTTTCATCATATTTGATTCTGAACTTATTTTTCTAATATTTTCAACTGTCGACGGATATAAAGGCCTATATTGGTCTCATGCTCACGTCTATACCTAGCTTCTTTCGGATTTCATGACTTATAATGTAATGACGTTTTAATTGGATATATTCTCCAACTTCTTTACCACGTAACCCAATTGCATACAAACATAAATAATTAATTTCATCAATTGATAGTCCATGCTGTTCAAGATATTCCATAAACTTTGGATGCGATGCAGCGAAAGCAAGACGGGTTGAATCCATAAACTTCTTTTTATCATTATGAACTGTCTCTATCCACTTATTGTATGGTTCCGCATAGCTATCATTATTTGTTATCTCTTTTGCCAATAAGCCATTGAGCATATCAAGTCTAATCTTGATGACATCTTGTATTGGTTGTGAAAATTCTGATAGTTTACTCTGCAGTTCCTTTAAATTATCACGTTCACTTACTAATTGAGAAAGCTCTAATTTGAGATTTTCTGTTTCCAATATTTTCTTGTCACGTTCCAACTCTACTCTTTCTTTTTCTTTTTACGCAGATTGTCTTTTTCAAGAAGTGTCAAATTAGCATTCTCTTTTTTCAGTCAGAATGCGTCTGGCCTTACTACGGTAATCCTGGTAATATAACCAGCCAACAAGTATGAATAAGCCCAATATACTACATAAAGTTACCCAAATAATTCGGTCTCTATTATGGATCTCAATTAAGTTTTCAATCTTAAGTTGATGTTTTTTGTCAGAAAACAGTAAATCGTGTGAAAGCAATTCGCTTTGATAACGTTCCAGCATGACAGAGTAATCCTTATACAAACTTAAAGCTTGCTCATAATTACCTTGTTTCTCCATAATTTCAATTTTTAATCGAGACATATTTAAGAGAATCTAAAGACGAAGTATTTAAATTGATTCTCGATAGAAAATTTATAGCTTTATCACACTCACCAATTTTTGCATATCCTTTGGCAAAATTCATCATATCATCTGATGTCAACTCTATATTATGATATTCATCTAAAAAGGACTTGATGTCATCTGGTGAACTGAATTTTATAGTATAAGAAAGTAAAGAAGAAAATAGATATGTTTTTCCACTAGAATTCTTTTGTACCAAAGGTGCACAAATAGATAGAAGACTGTCTGCAGCTGATTGGTTGTTCAACATAACATAACCATCAAGTGCATTCGTATAACTTTTAATCTCAAGAATATCTTTGCCGAATGCTCCGTACAATCTTGCAGCTTCGATATTATTACGAACAAATTCATTTATCTTGTACTGTTTGAGATACAAAGCACCTTGAGCCACCAATGTATGAGCTAGTAGTAACGAGTCAGTCACTAATTGTTTTAAATCACATCCATTCATGAAAGAATTCATAGCAGATTCATCATCGCCCCGATTTTGGTATATTCTGCCTTGATAGTAATATGTCCAAAGTTTCTCGTCAGGAGTACCCTTCTTTATATAGTAATCAATAGCAGGTTGAAGAATATCGAAAGTTGTTGTGTCAATGTAATTCTTGTCCAATGCCATTGACTTGAAAGTAGAGCATATCTAGCTTCTATCTCTTTACCGTTAATATTATAAACTGTAATGTCTTCCAATATGGCAAGGGCAGAATCAGGCTTTTATATTCATAAGATTCTCTGCCATATCCATCTGTTCTAATAATGTAGTATATCTGTCACAGGCTGATAATAACATAACAATCATCAGCGTAATGATGGGATAAAGGAGTTTATGTATAAACATATTATTACGGTATTAAATATCTATTATTTTTATCACCATTTAAACGAATTAATTATACAATGATGTAAAAAACTCCACAAAATTAGTAAATTTGTTTATATACTATACTTTATCATAAAAAAATGAATTTACATTGCCTTTTGATACATAAATTGTAGCAGAACTATTATATAAGAAATAGCAGTAATAGGCCTGTTGCTGATTTCATTTTTACTCCGAGTTTGTTCAGTACATCCTTGACCATATCCTTCACATACAAGAGCGTGAGTCAAAACTCATTTTTTGAAAATATGAACTTATAACTTGAAATTTGAGCATCCTAAAAGACTAAAGAAAGGGCCGTATCATTACCCAATACAGAGTTTGATACGGCCCTTTTAAATATTATAATTAGAATTTGTAACTTTGAGGAGTAGTCATTTTAGTTCTGACACATCCTCTGCTCTTTCATCCCATAAATTAAGCATATAAAATTTTGGCAATGGTTATATCCGGCTTCTTCTTTCTTTATTTCTGCCATATCGAAATCCGTTACTGAAACCCTTTCGATTTGACTTGACACAAAAGTGTATTTTTCCAAGAAACAAGAAAGTATAAACTTGCTATATTGCTTACATAAAATAACTCAAAATGCAAATTATTAATTCACATAAAGAACTATAATATAAAAAGTGATCTGTATTCTTCTTTTCTTCTCCTTTCAATTGACGGAATTTTCTTTCCCTTATAGTGACAATATTGTATGAAGTCCACATAAATGTCCCGGTTACCGGCTTCCAGTTTCC
>VOFK01001093.1_pt1 | contig 11022 bp, 16 predicted proteins | sample 5384121 | NCBI WGS metagenome assembly VOFK01 (sample SAMN12384730, study PRJNA508395) | human gut metagenome | isolation source: healthy gut J | host: Homo sapiens | reverse complement strand
CCAATCCGACGCGTGCGCGACGGATGGAACGGCTCAATGCTGACACAGCCTCATCCTGACCGATGATGCGCTTGTGCAGTTCGCTCTCCATGCCCATGAGCTTCTTGGACTCGGCCTGGGTGAGCTTGAACACCGGAATGCCGGTGGTCTGGGAAATCACCTCAGCGATGACGTCCTCATCCACCACCATCTTCATCGGACTCGCCCTCACGCCAAGCGGATTCCTTCTCCTTGCGCTCGGACTCGATCTTCTCCTGCTTTGTCACGCAGCTCGGCGGCCTTCTCAAAGCCCTGGTCCTTGATGGCCTGGTCCTTCTCCTCGGCCAGCTTGGCAGCCTTGGCGTCCAATTCCTTGAGCCCGGCGGAGCGGTGAGCCTGCGGATACGCAGTCGGGCGCCGGCCTCATCGATCAGATCGATGGCCTTGTCGGGCAGGTGGCGGTCCTGAATGTAGCGGCTGGAAAGTTCCGCCGCGGCCTGCAGCGCGCCATCGGTGATCGTCACATGATGGTGGTTTCTCGTAACGCTCACGCAAGCCCTTCAGAATTTCAATGGTCTCGGCGATGGTCGGCTCGTGCACCTGGATCGGCTGGAAACGACGTTCCAGCGCGGCATCCTCGATGTACTTGCGGTACTCGTCGGTGGTGGTCGCGCCGATGGTGTGCAGTTCGCCACGGGCCAGCATCGGCTTCAACATATCGGAAGCGCCCAAGGCGCCATCCGCGGAGCCTGCGCCCACGATGGTGTGAATCTCATCGATGAACAGCACGATGTCGCCGCGGGTCTTGATCTCCTTCAAAACCTTCTTCAGGCGTTCCTCGAAATCGCCACGGTAGCGGGAGCCGGCCACCATGGAACCGAGGTCCAGCGAGTAGACCTGCTTGCCCTTCAGGGTTTCCGGCACGTCGCCGGCTTGGATCTTCTGGGCCAAGCCTTCGACCACAGCGGTCTTGCCGACGCCCGGATCACCGATCAGCACCGGGTTGTTCTTGGTGCGGCGGCTCAACACCACCATCACACGCTCGATCTCGTTGGATCGTCCGATCACCGGATCGAGCTTCCCAGCGGCAGCCTCAGCCGTAAGGTTGCGGCCGAACTGGTCGAGAATCGCGGAACCGGTCTGATTGCTCTGACGGTCCTGCACGCCACCGGCATTGGCGAGTTCGCCCTTGCCATCGTTCTTGCCGTCGCTGGAATTGCCTCGGATCAAATCGATGGTGGCGCTACGCAGTTCACCAAGGTTGACATCCATCTTGATCAGCACCTGTGTGCCGACGCCTTCGCCCTCATGAATCAGACCGAGCAGGATATGCTCTGTGCCGATATAGCTGTGCCCCAGCTGCAACGCCTCACGTAGCGACAGCTCCAACACCTGCCTGGCATGCGGGGTGAAGGGAATGTGGCCGTTCGGCGACGCATTTCCCTTTTGCCGATCATCTTCGACCTGCTTGCGGGTGTCGTCCAAGGTCACGCCCTTCGAGGCCAATGCCTTGGCGGCTACACCCTCACCTTCGCGGATCAGGCCGAGCAGCAGGTGTTCGGTGCCGATGTAGTTGTGCTGAAGGGCCCTCGCCTCTTCCTGCGCCAACACGATCACGCGTCGCGCACGGTCGGTAAACCGTTCGAACATGCTTGTCCTTCCACTCTTGTTAGTCCTTCAACACTCTACCGATTCGCGGTGACGTTTATTCCGCCGGCGCGTAAATTGCGCTATGGACGCAAAGGAACGGATATGCTTGACTTATGGCAACGACCAAGGAGGTCACCAAATGAGCGACACCATCCTGCAATCGAATGATGTGATGGATTCCCACCGAGGCGACATCGTCGTCGGCGTCGACGGGTCCGATGAATCCTTCGCAGCCCTGCGTTGGGCTCTTGGCGAAGCATCGCTGACCGGACAGCAGGTGAATGCGGTCTACGCATGGACCCATTCATGGGATATGGGATCCCAGCCGGAAGATGAGGAGCAATGGGCGCAGATGCGTCATGATATCGCCCGTCGGCTGCGCGAATGGGTGGCCCAGGCCTCGCAAGGCATGACGATTGACGAGAACCGCGTCAAACTCACCTCCCGTCAAAGCCACCGGAACGGCAGCGCTTCTGAAATCGGCAAGGACGCCCAACAGATCGTCGTCGGACGTCGTTCGCTTGGACGCGTGGCACGATGGTTTCTGGGATCGCTTTCCGCTTCTCTTGCAGAGGAGGCGAAGGTGCCCGTCACCGTGGTGCGTATCCTCGATGATGAAGAGGCATCCGTGCAGGACGCCATCGCCAATGCGCTTACGCCGACCGAGGAAACGGTCTCCCTACACGATGCCAGGTTCTCCCCCTGCCTCGGAACCAGCGTCCGGTGGTTGTAGGCGTTGATGGTTCGGAGACCTCCAAACACGCTTTTGCGTTTCGCCATCGATTTCGCGGCCCTGCATCACGCTCCCCTGCAGGTCATGTTCTGCTGGCAGCTGAAAGATTTGGGCGTGGTCAAAGGGTATGAGAACGCCGTCGCTCCCATCTCCGTCGGCCAGGCGCAGGCGGAACGCATGCTTGATGAATTGCTCGATTCGGTTCAGGTTTCATCAGCGAACATTCCCGACGATTTCCAAATCGAATCGCACGCTTTCCATATTCCCGCCTCGAAGGGGCTTATCGCGGCTTCCCGCTACGCACGTCATCTACGTGGTCGGTTCGCGCGGCTTGTCCGGTCTGGACGCGCATTTCCTTGGATCGGTTTCCAAGCAGATCATCAACTTCGCAGACTGCACCGTCACCGTCGTGCACTGACCGCATAAAAAAGAAAAACAAGATATGAGAGGGCCACGTACACATTCAGGTACGTGGCCCTCTCATATACGATGACGATTATTCGTCGGATTCGGCTTGAGCCGACGAATCAGCTTCCGTCATTTCGCTTTCCGTTGTTTCAGCCGCCGCCGGTTTGGTTTCTGTTGACTCAGCTTCCGCCGATTCGTCTTCCATCGATTTGTTTTCCGTTTGCCCGGTGGTTTCAGCAGTCGGCTCAACTACCGTCTCATCCATCTGTTCAACCGGCTCAACCGACCCGGCGGAATTGACGGAATCGGCGGAATCAACCTGTTCAGCCTGTTCGACTGGCTCGTCCGATTCAGTCGGCTCAGCCGTATCAGCCGATTCGGTATCGTCCGACGTTTCCGGCTTATTCTCGCCGACCACGGTGACGGTGGTCTCTACTTCAGGCGCATCGTCGGAGGCCACATGCTCAAGCACATCCTCTTGGCTGGCGTCGTCGTCGATGGTGTTGGGCTTCGATGTCCGCATCCGAACCTTCCTCATCCTCATTCGGATTATGGTCGTCATCGGACGAAAGCTGTTCGATCAGCTCCACGGAGCCCCGCTCGTCACGCGGCGCCTGGGCGATGATATCGATATGCATGTCGTCGAACGCCGGCTTCGACTGCACCCACAGATGCGACGGCTCCGGCGGATCGATTTCGGAATGCTCTCCGCAGCCATGATCGATGGACACGACCCCTGCCGTCATCCGCTCCACTTGTTGGCGCACACGCCGAACAGCAGGTTCAACTCACCCTTCAGCGGAATGAAGAATCCGCATGTGGGCAAGGATTGCCGTCGGCCGTCTTGGTGGATAGCGATTTTGGCCCATGTGGGCCTTCGTACCAACGTTTTGCGGTCTGCGACCGGCCAAGCGGAGTCAACACGTGCCTGCGGGACAGGTCGAATTCCTCGACCGCCTCTTTCGACATCCTCTTCGGACGTCACAGGCTGTTCGGAATCCTCCGAAACGTCCGTCTTCTCAGACTCATCCGAAGCGTTTCCATCCATCGCCGGTTCCTGTACGGTTTCATCCGCGACTGACGGTTTGTCTTCCGTATCGTCCGATGTTTCGGCATCCTGCGTCTTGCGGAAGCCCTCTTCCATGCGGGGGTCATCGGGATCGGTGCCGATTGAATCGGTCACCGCCAAATCGCCCGGCTCGAGACGGTCCTTCCAAGGAATCCATTTTGGCGGACGCAGGGCCTTGTCGGTCGGGACCAGGGATGATTCGTTGACCGTCCAATGGTCCAGTTCGACATCATGGTATAACGTGACCGACCATTGCCAGCCTTCGTAGCCGCGTACTCGGGATTCGAAGCGGAAATCGGTGACGTTGTCTCCCAGGTCGATGGCTTCCACGAAGTCGCCGACCTGACCGTCCTCGTCGGACACTGTGACAGCGACCGCTTGGGCGATTGCCTTGGGATCCATTGTGGTATCGGACATGAAACTTTATTCCTGTACGTCGAAATTGTCGGCGACCGCGCGCAGAAGCGTGGCGAGCTTCTTGCTTTCAGCCGGTGAAGGATAGCGATGTCGACGAAGCTGATTGCCCGCGGAGTCAAGCAGCGATCAGATCCTCCACGATGGCGGCCATATCGTCCGGCTTCGGACGGGTGGCTTTAACCAGCGACAGGGGCCGAGGCAACCAGCGTCACTCCCCATCGCCTGCGGCCCACGACGACCATCAATGACGGAATACTCGACCTTGGCGCCCTTACGCAGCGTCTTCACGCCCTCGGGAAGGGCGGCAGCGGGCAGGAACACATCATCCGTGCTCTCACCCGTCTGAATGAAACCATAGCCTTTGTTCGCATCAAACCAACGAACACGTCCGCTCGGCATTGTCACCTCACATTTTGCTGATCAGATACCTTCACGCGAATAGGTAAAACCATTCGCCCATTTTCAAACCAAAGATACAGTTTAGCGCAAGAGGTGGGCCGCACCCATCCTTCCGCGCCGATAGCGTCTGCTTTCCCGACGGAAAAAGAGCGTTATTTCTTTGATTTGCGATTCTTTTTTCGTTTTTCGATTCTCGCTCGCCGTAATCGGCTGCGGCTTGGGTTCGACCGGGGCGATCGGCAGCACCACCGTCAGGGTCAGTCCCGTTCGCTTCGCTGCCGGATGCGCAGATGAATCCATGATGCGCCTTGACCACGGATTGTGCGATTGCCATGCCGAGTCCCGTACCGCCCTTCTGACGCGCACGCGACGGGTCGGCGGTGTAGAAACGTTCGAAGATCTTCGACCGTGCCTCCGGCGGCACGCCGGGACCGTGGTCGCTGAATCGCACAATCGCGTAGTTCATACCCACTTGCATGGACTGCCCCACTTCGATGGCTTCGACCAGATGGCGCAGCGACTGCTCGTTGGACGGCATACGGGATAGGGGATTCGGGACTGATCGACGCGGGGGAGCACACCCATGGAGATCTCCACAGGCGAGTCCGCCGGCGTATACCGGTGGATATTGCCCACGATGTTGGTGACCACTTGACGCAGTCTCGAAGCATCACCCTTCAACTCAATCTGGGGCATCTGGCCATTTTGGAAGGCGAATTGGGCGGGATGATCCATATCGGTACTTGGTTGGAGCACGACCTGTCCGCAGGAAATGCCGCGGTCGGGGTCGAGCGCATGCAGGTCATCGGCTGCGTCGCGCACCACGAAGGTCAGTTTCACCTGCTGCGTGATGTCGATGCCACGTCCTTCGTCGTCCAAACGAGCCAAAGACAGCAGGTCCTCCACCAGAACCGTCATACGCGCGCTGGACGCCTCGATATGTTCGATGGATTCGTCAGCCCTCTCCAAAGCCCCAGGCATGTCGCGCTGCATTTTGTACAGCTCGGCGTACCCGTGAATGGCGGCGAGCGGCGTACGCAATTCGTGACTGGCGTCCGAGACGAACCGCTTCATTTTTTTCGGTGGTCTCTTCCTGCGCGTGGAAGCTCTCCTCGATGCGTGTCAGCATGGTGTTCAGCGACATGGACAGAGAGCCGACCTCCGTGCTTTCCGGCAGGTCTGGCACACGTTGGCTGAGATCTCCCGCGGCGATTTTCGCGGCGGTCTTTTCAATCCGCTTCAAGGGCGCGAGCGTGCTTTTTGCACCAGAATGGTGCCGAGTATCGCGCCGATCAGCACCACCGCGATGCCCACCATCGCGCAGAATCGCGTCAATGTGTTGGCCGTGTCGATCTGATCGCTCAACGACAGGCCGATGAACACGACGCCACTGTCCTTGACTTGCCCGGTCCGTGTCTTCTCGTTCCAAGGCAACGCGACAACACGCCATGGTGCGCGGCCTGCATGATGGAATGATCCGGGGTGCGGCTTGTGGTGATGTGCACCACCGCACGTGTCGTGAATGGCTGTCCAAGAGTGACGCCGTCGATGCTGCCGTCGGCCGGCAGACTTGGTTCCGAAAACCACCCGTCCCGGAGCATGGGTACCGATCCGGCACCCGTGCTTTTTGTATTCGCTGTCGCGCACCTCCACGTAATACGTGTTCATGAGGCTGCGCCCGTCATCGCCGGTGTCGCTGCTGAGCGAGTCCATGCTGTTGAAAATCAGCTGGGCTTGGTTGATCAGCTGCGTATCGGTCTTCTGCAGCAGATAATTGCCCACCAACGTACGTATGGAAAAGGAGATGCCGATGGTGCCGATGGTCAGCAGCACGATGATGCAGGTGACCAGTTTCGTGCTCAGCGGAATCGCTTGAATCCTGCGGGTGAAACGGCTCCATACCTTGTTCTGCTTCGGCAGCGACCGGGGAGGCTGCATGGGGCCGGAATGGCCGAAGGATTGAGGCGTGGCCCGTGGACGGCGAATTGGGATTCTTGCTCATGGCTGAATCTAGTTCTTGGGAGCGCGAATCATATAGCCAATGCCGCGCTTGGTTTTCGATCAGCGGCGTTACCTTTGTGCTTGTCGCCGTTCTCATCCTCGATGACGATGCCATCGACCTTCTTGCGAAGATAGGAGATGTACGATTCGACGATGGCCGCGTCCCCGCCCCAATCGTATTGCCACACGTGATCGAGAATCTGCGCCTTGGACAGCACGCGGCCTTCATTGTCCATGAGGTAGCGAAGAAGCTTGTATTCGGTGGGGCTCAGGTCGATTGGCTGTCCGGCTCGGGGACACGTCGTGCGAGTCCTCGTTGATTTCGAGATCGCCCACACGGATGATCGGATCGTCCTCCACCTGCTGCCGGGTGCGACGCAGAATGGCGCGGATGCGGGCCACGACTTCCTCGAGGCTGAACGGCTTGGTCACATAGTCGTCGCCTCCCACGGTAAGCCCCATGACCTTGTCTTGGGTGTCATCGCGAGCGGTCAGGTACAGCACCGGCGTGGTGATGCCTTCCTGCCTGATGCGTCGGGTCACCGTGAACCCATCGATGTCCGGAAGCATCACATCAAGCACGATCAGATCCGGCTGCAGCCTTTCGATGACCTCGATGGCTTCGGATCCCGAAGCGGCCGTGTTCACTTCGAAACCGGCGAAATGCAGGGACGCCACCAGCAGCTCTCGGATGGACGGCTCGTCATCGACAACGACAATGGATGCTTCAATAGGCTTGCTCATGGCTTAAGCATCGCTCGCTTCACTGGATGTTTCCTGAACGGATTTTGAATCTTGCGTTGAAGCGGTATCCGGATTGACATAATCCTCGTTTTCCGATTCGGCGCCCCACTCTTTGACCGGTTGGATACGTTCGGCGACCGCACCATGACGGCCGCTATGGCGGCCCTTACGCCGATGCCCGATCACGCCCTTCTTGCGCAGGATATGGAACACCACCAGAAGCACCACCAGAAGCAGCAGCGCGCCGGCGAATCCTCCCACGCCAATCCATATGGTCCGCGACGAAGTCGAGGTCTTTTTTCTGCACCGAAATCTGATTCATCATGTCGGTCGCGGACTTCGCCCAGTCCGGATCGCTTTCCATCAACGGTTTTTGCGCGGCATCGGACAGCGCGTCGACAGTCGACTTCTTCTTCAGCCATTCCTCCGAGTTCGAAGACACGGCCACCACCAGATTACCGTCATTCGAGGCAACCGCCAACATCACGGTATTCGGTTTCGGGTTCAACGATTCCAGCAGCGCGCTTCACCCATTTATCCGGCTTGCCCTTGGCGTTGAAACTGTCCAGATACACCAAACGGACGGTGACGCCGGTCTCCTTTTTCGTCTGGTTGATGGCGTCCGTGATCTCCGAGACATTCGAACCGAGCAGATTCTGCGTGTCGGTGATGTCGTCCGTGGCTGTAATGCCCAATCCGGCACTGTCATCCGCATGGACCGGCGGAGTTATCCACAGCATCAAACACAAACCCAGCACGCTCGCCAGCAACATGCAAATCGCGATATTCCAACCTTTTGCCGTTCTGCCGCCGTTTCGCGACACGCCGACGGAACCCAAATGCATATGTTCTCCGACCACAGCTCCGTTTTTTCGTTGCACACGCTCACTGATGACATAGCATCCACTGTACCGTCCGGTTGCGCCAACCGCGATCGCATGGAGAAACACACCAATCATCATTGAAAGGACCGGCACATGCCACAGTATCAAGTCGACAGCGAGCAGATTCAGTCCTCGAGCGCCGCCGTCAACGCCTCCATCCAATCCATCCGACAGGCCGTGCAGGGCATGTACGGCAATCTCAACAATCTGCAGAGCGTTTGGCGCGGCGGGGGCTGCGACGCAGTTCACAGCGGTCGCCGAACAGTGGCGTGCCGCGCAGCAGCAGATGGAGCAGTCGCTTGAATCAACCAGCGCCCGCGCGCACATGAGCGTGAAGATCGGTACACGGGGGTAAACATATCGCAGACCGCGCCGTGGGGCTTTGCCGTTTGGCTCCCAGCTCAGCCCCCGGCATGAAAAAAACACGCCGCCAAACAGGCCATGTTGCCAATGTCTCCGCTTTCCAGTGAAACGCGAACAGCTTCACGCCTGTCGAACGCCGACAAGCGTGTGCAGCACCGAGCACAATGATCGTAGCGCATACCATTCATCCGAAGACGCTGCCGCATACTGTACAGCCAGAACATGTTAAACAGTGTTCCAAAAAATCAAGAGCAGCAGCAGGCTGTGTTCTCTCAGCCAGATCCACACAAGATTCAGCAGGCTCTCCTCCTTTTCTTCCCTCTCATTGTCCGTGGGGTATGGCACTTTTCGCACCATACCCCCATGGCCCTGACCTTATTTATCTCACCATCTTGCCGTCATCCGCAGGGTTGTAGTCCCGCGGGCAGGCCGTTGGTCAGTGTGACCCAGTAGCTTCTGCCGTGCACGACCTCACAGTTGGAGGTCTTGACGCCGTAGTAATCGCCGCCGAGCTGGATAAGACCGCTCCGGTCAGCTTGCCCGTCCACATAGTAATAGAGATCAAGCCGTTTCCACCACAATGCCGTTTTTCACGTCCGGCTTGGATCGGGTTCCGGTTCGGGGTCAGGGTCGGTGTGGGATCCACGACCGGCGGATCGATCATCTTGCCGTCATCCGCGAAGCTGTAAAGTCCCGCGGGCAGAAGGCCGTTGGTCAGCGTGACCCAGTAACTTCTGCCGTGCAATGACCTCCGCACTGGAGGTCTTGACGTAATGTAATCTCCGTCTCAGCCGAATCAGGCCCGCTCCGGTCGGCTTGCCGTCCGCCATAGTAATAGGGGAGACTGCCGTTTTCCGCCGCCAATGCCATTTCACGTCCGCCGGCTTGGGATCGTTCCGGTTCGGTCAGGTCGGGGTCCGTGCGGATCCACGACCGGCGATCGATCATTCAAAAGCGTCATCCCAAAGGCATACTGTCCCGCGGCAGAAGACCGTTGCGACAGTGATCCAATAGGTTCCCAGCCGTGCACGACTCGCATTGAGGCAGTCTTGACGTAGTGCACTCCCGTCCAGCCGAATCAGGCCCGCTCCGGTCAGTGCCGTTCACGTAGTAGTAGAGGCTGCCGTTTTCTCGCCACGATGCCGTTTTTCACTTCCGGATCGGGTTTGGGCTTCGGGTCGGGATCGGGTTCGACCGCAGGCGGATCGATCATCTTCTTACCGGTCTCGTCAAAGGCATACTGTCCCGCGGGCAGAAGACCGTTGGTGACAGTGATCCAATAGGTTCTTCCCTTGACTGCCGTGCTGGTGCTGGTTCGGAAATAATAGTAGGAACCTTCGATCTTTCACCTCAAACCACGGGCATGTCCTGAAGATGATGCCCCTGCACGCAATAGTAGGTCTCGCCGTTGTAATCGAACAGCCCCGTGAGATGCTCCTGCCAGACGCCGTTTTCATCCGCGGCGTACTGCGCCATACTCGTAAATACGGAAGATGCCTGTCTTGACATAGCCATGCGGCCTGTAGCCGAGGTAGTACTTGTTGCCGCCGTCCAGCCTCCAGCCATTTGTTGCACAGCCACTGCCCGCCCAGGGTAGTGCGTACCGCCGGAGTCCTTGACGAAATCACCGCGCACGAGCTTGCAGTTTTCGAACACGTACTGTAGCCGTCGATGGTCTGGTTCTCGTCAACGGCCTTGAAATCAGCCGGGCTGGAAGTAGTAGTAGTCGTTCTCGCCGTCAGCGTCCGTGAGATTCTTCCAATTGTCAGCCGGATTTTGCCGCGCCCTTGATGGCGTATTACCACGCGCCGTCCAGCTCGAATAACAGGCCGGTGATCTTGTGCGTTCTCGCCGGCGCCGGTCGTTTCATTGAAGCGGCAGAAATACTCGTTCTGCCTTCTCGTCATTCATGCCGTGGACCTCGGTGGATACCCTTCAGAGCTGCGCTTAGTCGACGAAGTAGTACGCCACACGCCGCCGACCATTTTCCAGCCCCGTCCAGTGCAGCCTCTGTCCAGAATGAACTTGTCCGTGAAGTCCTGATACGATTCACAGTAGAAGTGTCCGCCCTTTGGGATGGGATGACGTTTTCCCGGCCCCCTCATAGGGGGCAATGCCTGCAATTGCCCCTTAAGGAGAGAGACGCTATACTGTAAAGCGCATTGCGCCTGTGGATAGATGTCATAGCCGATGGAGCTGGCGTTTCGTACGGAAATCGTTCGATCTCGCCCCACTGTGCATCGTCCTGATGCTCACTTTGACGCCGCTGAGGATGCAGATGGAATTCGCGGTCTCAGGCGCGATCGCCTTTACTCTGCTTGATGAAGTTAAATTTTTGACCAGCAATACGTAACCGGAACGAAGCACAATTTGAG
>VOFK01004068.1_pt1 | contig 11040 bp, 17 predicted proteins | sample 5384121 | NCBI WGS metagenome assembly VOFK01 (sample SAMN12384730, study PRJNA508395) | human gut metagenome | isolation source: healthy gut J | host: Homo sapiens | reverse complement strand
AAGATTCTCAGCGAAAAAGAATAGATGATGCGTTCAATGGAGCCAGGGGGCGCATTCTTTATGTGCTGTGGCAGGAGGATGGAATCTCGATCAGGTCACTTTCGGTCAAATGCGGATTAGCGATAACATCTCTTACGACGATGCTGGAAAGAATGGAACATCAAGGGGCTGATAAGCCGTGTTCAGTCTGAAACGGACAAAAAGGAAAACCCTCCTGTTTCTGACCGAGAAAGCACATGCCTTAAAGGACGAGTACGATTCTGTATCTGATGAGATGGGCAGCATTTACTACAAAGGGTTTTTCAGAGGAAGAAATTACCCGGTTTGAGGAATGCCTCGACCGCATCAGAAAGAATCTTGAGGAGTGGCAGAAGTCATGAGTATTTGTATCAAAGATCAGATTCAGAACATGAATCTCGTCATCGGCTGCACAGTGGGGTGTGCATATTGCTATGCCCGCAACAATGTGAAGCGCTGGCATATGATCGATGACTTTGCTGATCCTGAATTCTTTCCGGGCAAGCTCAGGATGATGGAAAAGAAACGTCCGCAGAACTTTCTTCTTACCGGCATGAGCGATCTGTCCGGATGGAAGCCGGAATGGAGAGACGAGGTATTTGCAAAGATCCGTGAAAATCCACAGCATCAGTTCCTGTTCCTGACCAAGCGCCCCGATCTGCTGGATTTTGATACCGATCTGGAAAACGCATGGTTTGGCGTTACGGTGACGAGGAAAGCCGAACTGTGGCGTATCGACGCCCTTCGGAAAAACATCAGAGCAAAGACATTACCATGTTACCTTTGAACCGTTATTCGACGATCCCGGTACAGTTGACCTTTCCGGAATCAACTGGATCGTTGTCGGCACTATGACCGGGGCTCAGAGCAGGAAAAGATTCATACGGAGCCGGAATGGGCATGGTCTCTAACGGATCAGGCACAAGCACTCGGCATTCCGGTGTTTATGAAGGAAGACCTTGTCCCTATCATCAGGGGATGAAAATATGATTCAGAAAATGCCGGAGGAATTCAACAAAGTGTTGGAGGTGCAGAGATCTCATGGCAGAAGTAATCGATGGAATCCTCATTCGTGAGGTGGAAACAAAGAACATCATGACCAAGTCCAGTCTGCCGGTAGGCGGTTACTCGGTCAATCCCTATGTGGGCTGTACACATGCCTGCAAGTATTGCTATGCTTCTTTTATGAAGCGCTTTACCGGACACACGGAGGAATGGGGCACTTTCCTTGATGTGAAGCATTGGCCGGAAATTAAAAATCCGAAGAAATATGCCGGACAGCGTGTGGTCATCGGTTCTGTGACGGATGGCTACAATCCACAGGAAGAGCAATTCGGGAATACCAGAAAACTTCTGGAGCAGTTGATTGGCAGTGACGCAGATATTTTGATCTGCACAAAGTCTGATCTTGTGGTACGGGATATTGATCTGCTGAAGAACCTTGGACGAGTGACCGTTTCATGGTCGATCAACACACTGGATGAAAATTTCAAGAACGATATGGACTCTGCTTCGAGCATTGAGCGGCGCATCGCTGCTATGAAGCAAGTATATGATGCAGGTATCCGTACAGTCTGTTTCGTATCCCCAGTATTCCCCGGTATCACGGATTTTGAAGCCATCTTTGAGCGGGTAAAGGATCAGTGCGATCTGTTCTGGCTCGAAAACCTCAATCTTCGAGGCGGCTTCAAAAAGACGATCCTGGATTATATCGCCGGAAAATATCCTGACCTTGTACCGCTTTACGATGAGATCTATAACAAGCATAACCGCAGCTACTTTGAAGCGCTTGAAGTAAAAGCTGAGGAAATGGCTAAGAAGTATGATTGTCCCTTTGTGGATAATGAAATGCCTTATGGAAGAGTCCCGCAGGGACATCCGGTGATCGTGGATTATTTCTATCATGAGGAAATCCGTGGGACAGAAAATACAGGAAAAAGAAATCGCTAACTTCCTGTTTGTCGATCCACGGCAGCCTTCAACAGGCATTCGCTTTTCAGAAGATTTTCATTCGCACATTTGCCATGATGCGCATTTGCGGATACAATGGGGGCAGAAAGGAATGGAGGTGCTGCAAATGCTTCGCCGTAAAGCTGAGAAACGAATTGTTGAGCTGTCCCCTGACGAGGCGCGGCTGTTGCGGGAAGCGCTTCTTGCTTTTCGCAACAAGCTACTTTCTGCCGGAAAGCCAACAGAGGATGTGAACGAGTTGATTATCAAGGTGATGAAATGAGGAGGAGCGCGTTTGGCAAACTTTTATATTTCCGATCTGCATATCGGGCATGAAAATATTCTGCGGTTTGATAACAGACCGTTTGCGGATGTCAATGAGATGAATAACAAGCTCATAGAGAATTGGAACGCCAGAGTACGCAGCGATGACACAGTATACATCCTTGGCGATTTCATCTGGGCAAAGGAAAGCGAGTGGCCATCCATAGTCGGTTCACTTGCTGGCAATAAGGTGCTGATACGGGGCAATCACGATCCCAAGCAATTCAGCGCCGCCACAAGGCGTATGTTCCAAGAAATCACGGATTTGAAGGAAATCAAGGACAGCGGCAAGCATGTTGTGATGTGTCATTATCCAATCCCATTCTTCCGTGCAGGTTTTGCCCCAACTGCATTCATGCTCTACGGTCATGTCCATCAGACGATTGAATACGAGTATATCGCAAAGCTCCGGCGTGAGGTAAAGGCAAATGCTACCGGTTACGGCACGCCGAACGGGAACTTCATCAATGTCGGTTGCATGATGCCGTATATGGACTATACGCCGAGAACGCTGGATGAGATTATAGAAGGAGATGCAAGGTACCATGAAGAAAATCCCGACGCTCTTTGAGCGGGTATTTGATACATACATTGTCTCCGCGTGGATGATCTGATTTCGACCCAAAACCAAATAATCTTTACGCAGCCGCATGGTTTCCAAGAGAAATCAGGCGGCTTTTTTCTATTGAAGGGGTGATTTTATGATATGGGAAGCCTAATCTACTATGGTGCACTATTCCTTGCAAAGGTGCTTGACAATGCACTCAGCACAACAAAAACAATACTGATTCAAAGAAGTCGGTGGCTGCTTGCCGGGATTGCGGTGGTACTGTCCGACTTTATCTATTTCTGGCTAACAAAGAGAATTGTTTCAGGAGACACCAATTGGGCGATTCTCATCGTCTCTCTTGCTGGTGGCGTGGGCTGTGCACTTGCCTGCCTGTTCAGCGAGAAGTTGTCAAAGGACAGAACCTATGTAAATATGATCATGTCGGACAATCTCAGAGCTATGCAAAATTTCCGGGACTTTCTGGCCACCCATCACATAACAAATGTGGCTGCCGACACCTATACCCTGGACTGGAGCAAGAAAACCATCTCCATAACCGCATACCCGGAAACCAAAGAACAATCACGCCTGATTACGGAATATATCGAAAACAGTCCGCTGAAATTCAAGCGTGTTGTTCAAAAAACATAATAGGAGGAAGCAAAAAGACAAACGAAGAACTGAACACCGCTTTATACAAGAAGGTGTTCGCAGAACAAGAAAAGTATCGGGAGTGGCTGCTTTCCCAGCCGCCCAATGAAATCCTGAACCACTGCTACGAGTACACGGTACGGGAGGACATCGTGCTGGCACTGGAGGAATACGACTTATCCGATAAGCAGTGCAAGGCACTCCTGAAGTCGCCCAGCCCCCTTGCGGATGTGTTCAAGGACTTCGAAAAGCGGGAGACCGACCACATGGACAACATCCGCGATACCATCGAGTGCCGTGCCAATGCGGTCATCCGGGCCGATTTTCTGAGAGACCGGCGTGAAGCGAGGTGATGCCCTATGCGCTATATTGCTGCGGAGGATGTTGCCAAGGCCAAGGAAATGGACCTTTTGACTTACCTCCGCAATTATGAACCGCAGGAGCTCGTCCATGTGTCCGGGAACACCTATTGCACCAAAGAACACGACTCCCTGCGAATCAGCAACGGCAAGTGGTGCTGGTTCTCCCAGGGGATCGGCGGCAGCTTGAGATCGGCGCTGGACTATCTCATCAAGGTAAAGGGCATTCCTTTTTACACAGGCAGCAGAAATCATTCTCGGACGGGAGGCGGAAAAGCCTCCAGTTTTCTATCGACAGAAGGAACGAAAGCATACGAATTTGCTGATGCCGGAGCTGTCCGAAACAACGGACCGCGTGGAGAAATACCTGCAAGGCCGAGGAATTCACCCGGTTATTATCCGTTATTGCCTGGATAACAAGTTGCTCTTTGAGTCTGCAGATTACCACAATGCGATGTTCGTAGGGTACGACAAGGACGGCAAAGCGAGATATGGCGCTCTGCGCAGCACCGTCAGCAGCTACAAAGGGGAACTGACCGGCAGTGACAAGCACTTCTCTTTTTTCTTGGAGGGAAAGCCGAATACGGAGCACATTCATGTGTTTGAATCCGCCATTGACCTGCTGAGCTTCGCAACCTTGGCGCTGCTTACCGGGTGCGACTGGAAAAGTGAAACCTATTTGTCTTTAGCCGGTGTGTTTCAGACTAAACGAGAGAATGTTGTGCCGGTGGCCTTGAGTAGATTTCTTGACGAGCACCCATCCGTCCGCAAAATCCATCTGCATTTGGATAACGATGCCGTCGGTCGAGGTGCTGTGAAAGGAATTGTTGGCGGGCTGCAAGGAAGGTATCAGGTCTATGACGAGCCGCCCGCCCATGGAAAAGATGTAAATGACGAGCTGAAAATTCGTGTAGGACTTATGAGAGAAAGAAAGGAGCGGGAACGCACATGAAGATTGCAATTTATCAGATCAACCCGGACCGGGACGAGAACAATGTGGCCTTCTTGAACTACGAAAAAATCTGGAGCGCTTTCAGGGCTCTGCCGCGCTTCGCAGCGAGATCTACGACAAGGTGTTTCGAGGGCGAGGTGGAATGCGGCACCCTGGAGGAGGTGTACCAGATGTTCAACCTTGACCAACCGGACGGATACCAGGGCAGGTCACTTTCCGTTTCGGATGTGGTTGAGGTCGTAGGTGAGGAAAAATCCACCTTCCATTTCTGTGACAGTATCGGCTTTCGGAAAGTGGATTTTGACCCGGATATGACCGAGCCCCTGAAAGAGAAGAAAATCAAAGTGGTGCTCTGTGAACCGGGCAAGGTCGCCAGAGTTGCAGAGATCGGGACGGAGCTTTCCGATTTGCAGAGGGTGGTCGGCGGGCTGATCGAGCCCTTTTATCCCTTTGAAGAGCAGGTCTGCATCGTCTGCAACGATGAGGGCAAGTACAACGGCATGCGGCCCTGTCGAGCCATCTACGGAGAAGACAGGGAGATGATGGACATTATCTTCGGCCCCTTTTTCATCTGCGATTGCAGCACGCCGTACTTCGGCTCCCTCAACAAGGAACAGTTGGAACGGTACACGAAGCAGTTTCAGAATCCGGAGCACTTCTTTCGTGTCGGCGGGGAGATCAAGGCCGTTCCCTATAAGCCCGAAAAAGGCCACGAGCGCTGATGGAGGTAATACTATGAAGATGATCGACGATGTAATCATAATCGGAATCGACAGCGGTTACGGCAATATCAAAACCGCAAACTGCTGCTTCCCGGCAAGTCTCTCCGCCTATGACCGAGAGCCGGTATTCAAAGAAAATCTGCTTTTCTTTGAAGGAAAAAGTTCTACCTGATCGGTGAAGGGCACAAGGAGTTCCTTGCGGATAAGACGAAAGATTTGGACTACTATGTGCTGGCGCTTGCGGCCATCGCGCGGGAACTGAATATCCGAAAAATGACCTGCGGCAAAATCAGAATTGCGGCAGGCCTTCCTCTTACTTGGGTCAGCGGTCAGCGGGACGAGTTCAGGGACTATCTCTTGCAGAACAAAGCCGTGGACTTCTCGTTCCGAAATGTCTCCTACCATGTGGAGATCGTAGGCGTGGATGTGTTCCCACAGGGCTTTGCGGCGGTGGCAGACCGGCTTTCTGACTTTCGGGGCGTAAACATGATCTGCGATATTGGGAACGGCACCATGAATATCATGTTCATCAATGACAAAAAGCCGGTTTCCGGGAATATGTTTACGGAGAAATACGGTACACACCAGTGCTTGCTGGCCGTGCGGGAGAATGTCATGCGTGCGCATCACACCACCGTGGATGAGGCGATTATCAACCAGGTGTTTCGGTTCGGTACGGCAGACATCAAGGAGGATTATCTGAAAACCATTACCGACACGGCCACCGATTATGTGGAGGGCATTTTTCAGAGACTTCGTGAGCACGAGTACAACCCGGGACTGATGAGGCTGTATGTTCTCGGCGGCGGCAGCTGCCTGATCCGCAACTTTGGTGTGTACGATGCGTCCCGTGTGACCATCAATGACGATATCTGCGCTACGGCGAAGGGGTATGAATATCTCGCACAGCTGAGCTTTAAGAGAGGAACGCCACAATGAGCTATAAGCGAATCAGCATCCGGTTTAATTTGGACATCGAGGATGAAAGAAACGCATGGGAACTGCTGCATAGCAGCAGCTGTGGGCCGATCAACAAAGAAGTGATTGATTCAATCAATACCGCACACAAGCTTTCGACCCTTGAGGCTCTTTTGAGAAAGGTTATTTCAGAAGAACTTCGTAATATTTCACTCCACATTCCTTTTGAGCCGGATACGGATTCTGCATCTGATGAGAACGAAAGTAGCATCATGGATTTCTCGAAAGCTTCTAATGGCATCAATTTGGAGCCAATTTCAGCTATCTTTATACACCGTGGCATCAATTTGGAGCCACATGAACAGGGATACTTTCTTCGGTCTGTCAGATGACCCGTAGGAACAAGAGTGAGATTTAGGACTGTCGTTTCAACAGAAAAAGCCTATTTGAACTACACAGAACAAGAATGAAATATGGGGTTCTCGTGGCACTGTCTTAACAAGCAACGAATCTGTCCGTACAGATTCCGCTTGTCTGGGGCAATGCCCCCTGAAACCCCAGTAGAAAGGATGAGATTTTTTGAGAAAAAGAAATTGCAGAGTGGAGGTCTGCTTCACAAAGGATGAACTGTCCGTGCTTTCCAAAAAAGCAAAGAAAGCAGGGCTGTCCATCGGCGGCTTTGTTCGCCGCAGCGTGGCCGATAAGGAAATTAAGGAAGCGCCGCCTGCGGATATTCCCGTGCTGCTTCGGGCCATGCGGCAGGCGGGGTACAATCTGGATCAGACCTTGAAGAGATTCAACACCACCAATGTGCCGGATATGCCGCAGTTTCGGAAGGGATTGGAGGAAATCAGAGCCGCCACGAAAATGGTGTCTGATGCGTACACCTCCGATTATCAGTAATGGCGGTTACATCAATCTGGCCCATAAAAGGGCGAGTGGATAAGGTCATCAATTACGCCCGCAATCCAGAGAAAACGCATGACAAGGAAAGACTCTCGGAGCTTCATGAAATCGAAGGTGTGGTGGAATATGCTGCTGACGAGATGAAAACCGAGAAAAGAGCCTATGTCACCTGCCTCAATCTCCACAGCGAGGAAACGGCGGCGCAGGAGTTCATGGAGACAAAGCGGCTGATGCATAATGAGGGCGGCAGGTCCTGCTATCACGGCTATCAGTCCTTTAAGGCAGATGAAGTGGACGCAGATACGGCACACAGCATTGGCGTCGCCCTTGCCAGAGAGTTATGGGGCGATCGCTTTCAGGTCGTAATCGCTACCCACTGCAACACCGGGCATTATCACAATCACTTTGTCATAAACTCCGTTTCCGATGTGGACGGTAAGAAGTTCTATAACTCACCGGCGGATTATAGACGGATGCGGGCGGTCTCCGACCGGCTGTGCCGGGAAGCCAAGATTTCCGTGATAGAGTGCCCTGCCGACCGCAGAGCCAATTATGGAGAATGGCTGGCCGAGAAGAACGGCAAGCCCACCATGCGCAGCAGAATACGCGAGGATATTGACAGGGCGATCCTCGCCTCAACTACGGAGCGTGAGTTCCTGCGCGTCATGAAGGAAATGGGCTACGAGGTGATTACAAAAACGCCGAAGGGCTCGCCGAGGGGCCACCCCATTGTAAGAATCGTGGACGGCGGGAAGAACTTCCGCTTGGATAAGCTGGGTGAATACTACGAGCTGGATTCCATCAAGCAGCGGATTCAGAACAACTACCGCCGCAAGACGCCTTTCCCCGAGGTTACGGAGGACACGAAAGCGCCCTATTATCAATACAAGGAGAAAGCAAAGAAGGCCACCGGCCTTTACGCCCTGTACCTATATTACTGTTATGAGCTTCACATCATCGTGCATCAGCCGGCATCTGTAAAAAAGGTGTCGGCTTTTTTGCGTGAGGATGTGACAAAGCTCGACAGATACATTGCTCAGGCGGATTTCCTTGCCAAAACAGGAATCGAAACTGTGGAGGCCCTTGCCGGCTATAAGGCCGAAAAGGAACAGCAGGTGGAAGCTTTGACGCAGCAGCGCACGGGACTGAAAAACGAACTGAAGCGGCACATAAGGAAAGAGGATTCTCAAAGTGCTGAGGCAACCAAAGCCCGGATCGCGGAGCTGTCCGCAGAGCTGAAAGCCTGCCGGAAGGAAATTGCGCTGTGCACCGACATCGCTGACCGGTCGGAACAGATTCGTAAGAATCTTGAGCAAATCGAGCAGCAGAAAATCGAACGAAAGGAGAAAACGGAAAATGAGTTACTCGTCAGGGGAAGCAGCCGAGCAGGTCGTGAGGATGACGCTCAACGGCGTTGAGGTGGCTGCAAAAATCAGTGGGAAAGCCGCTGAGCGTTTGGCAGTGCTGCTTTATGCGGTGCTGAAGGACCAGAAAAAGACGCGCGGGAAAACACGGCTCAACAGTATGCTCCGCAGCGGAAAGGAACTCAAGGTCTTTGCCATTGGCGACAGAGACCTTGAAAAGTTCTGCCGTGAGGCAAAGAAGTACGGCATCCTGTATTGCGTTTTGAAGGACAAAACGGCGAACGACGGCCACACCGATGTGTTTGTCCGCGCAGAGGACGCAAAAGCAAGATCAACCGCATTTTCGAGCGCTTCGGCATTGCCACCGCAGACATCGGCTCGGCGCGTACCGAAATCGTCAAGGCAAAGGAGGAACAGAAGAACGCAGACATTCCTGTTCCCGACCGAAGCACCACGGAAAAGGACAAGGAGGAAGCCTTCCTGGATGCGCTTCTTGCCCCTGCGCCCAATAAGGAGGAGGCGCAAACGCAAAACCCCACGCAAGGCCCGGCTGCGAAATCCCGTCCGTCCGAGCCTACATCAAATCAGCGCGAGAAAACCGTCAGGGGTATCTCTGATCCTACGGAACGCTCCCGCCCATCTGTCCGGCAGGAAATGAAGGAGATCCGGGAGGAGCAGAGACAGAGGGCGAGCTCCGCGCAGAAAACCAAGGACGAGCCCAGCAGGACACCTGAGCACAAGCCCGTGCCGAAAAAGAAAAAAGACAAGGAGAGATGACCATGGCAAACTATGATGATATTTTCAATGCCTCCGCGCAGAAGGGTAACGGAGGATAAGAGCTTCGTTTCCTTCAACAAAGAGGAGTGGGCTGCACAGAAGAAGCAGGAGCGTGAGAGCGCTTTTGCCATGATTGATGAGACTGCACAGCGCATGGCAAATGACGGCAGCCTCTTCCAATCCTATCTGGATGTGCAGGCGCGTTTCGACCGCTGCTCTGTGGGCAATGCGGTTCTGATCACCGCCCAGAAAGCCGACGCCACCCAGCTTTCGGATTTTAAGGGCTGGAAGAATAACGGCGTGTTCGTCAAAAAGGGCGAAAGCGGAATCGTATTGCTGGAGCCCGGCGAGGAATACACCAAGGAGGACGGCACCGTGGGTGTCAGCTACAACTCCAAGAAGGTGTTCGACATTTCCCAGACGACCGCAAAGGCCAAGGACCGCCCCGCAATGAAGCGGGACGAGCGGCTGCTTCTGAAAGCCATCATCCACAATGCACCTTGCCCCATCGAGATCAGCCAAAAGCGCCGGAGAACATCAACGCGGTATATCGTCCCGACGACAAGAAAATCTATGTTAGACCTGGGCTGGAGGCCGGTGACATTTTCCGCGGCATTTCTCAGGAGCTTGCTCATGCACACTTGGACGACGGCGCATATAAGCGCAGCGACCATGCCTTTACCGCCTACTGCGTGTCGTATGTGCTCTGCAGCCGGTACAATGTGCCGAAGGACATGTTCCGCTTTGACAGACTTCCCGAAGGATTTCTACGATGAATGCCCGCAGTGTGAGAAACGAGCTGTCCAAGATCAGAGATGTGGCCAATGAGATCTCGTCCGACATGGCGAAGATGCTGGACAAGAGCATGAAGCCCAAGGAACGCAGGGATGAAGCGAGATAAGGAGGTACCCCCAATATGGCTGAGGAAAAAGAAAGTCGTCACGCTGGACGATTTTGAGCAGCGTCTGATGGTCAGCGGACTGATGGATTTTTCGGAACGATCTTCTCCGGGACGAAAAGCCCACAGAAGACATTAACGATTTGATCCCTGAAGGTCATTGATGCCCCAACAAAGAAAGAGAAACGGAGAGCCGACCGTGAGGCAAGATAAGCTCTCCAAGCAGAATGTGATCCTTTATCTTTGCGGCATAATTCCGGTTGTGTGGCTCGGCCTGTTGATTGCTCCCTGCTTAAAGGATGGATTGCCCGGACTGGTTCAGCAGTTCGGATCGGTGATGCAAAACCCATTCAAAATACAGCTTTGTGAGGACAGTGTAAAAGGCTTGAAATATGCAAAGCGTATTGCTGATGCGCACCGACTCGGACAAGGCGCTCGTTCCGGCGAGACCAGGACATGGCCTCTGACGAAAAGCTGGGCAGGAGGCGCGTCATGGACAGAGAACGGCACAAAATACGTTCCGCTGAAGGCGGCGATGACCGCGCTCGGCAGCTGGCCGAAGTTCACGACGGTGGGAGCTGGACGGTAAAATATAATGATACCGAAACCGGTCACACGAACGGAAAGTTCAAGATCGACGGCAACAATAAA
>VOFK01003448.1_pt1 | contig 11041 bp, 13 predicted proteins | sample 5384121 | NCBI WGS metagenome assembly VOFK01 (sample SAMN12384730, study PRJNA508395) | human gut metagenome | isolation source: healthy gut J | host: Homo sapiens | reverse complement strand
ATCGTGTACTTCGTTCAGTTACGTATTGCTCTTCAGTGCAGGGAGCTGCTCGGCACGAGCTATTACTTCGGCCTCGGCGTTGAGGCCGACAGTGAAGAGGCAGTGGCGCAGCGACCAAGGCGCTGCCGATCAGGGCGACGCGATAGCCATGTACCTGCTGGGCAATGCCTACGCGCTACCGGCACCGGTACATCGAGAGATGAGGCAAAGGCCAAGGAAATGTATGCCAAGTTCATCGCCGTCGGTGAGGCCGACAGCGGCGAGAACGCGGACTCCGGCCGTATCAGGCTTACCTTGCCGACTGCTACGCCTACGGCACAGGGCACGGATAAGGACATCGACAAGGCCGCTGCCGCCGGTAAGGCCGCGTCCGCTGACCTCACTGCGTTTGACATGGTGAAGCTTGCCGGCAGCTACGTTGAGGGCGTGTTCACCAAGACCGATGAGACCGGCGACACCGCTGAAGCTGACGCCGCTGCTGCCGAAGTCACCGCCGAGGGCGAGGACGAGACTGAGTCTGAAACTCCGGTGATCCCCGCCGAGGCGGAGGCTTTACGCCAAAGGCTCTTGACAGCATAAAGACCCTTGCCGATGCAGGAAACGTGAAGGCCAAGAAGGCTCTCGGCGACTACTACTTCGGCGGTTATGCCGGCGTTACAGGACTACGCCAAGGCGCTTAGCTCTACCCGAAGCCGGTGAAAAAAGGGCGACGCCGACGCACAGGCTCAGGTAGGCTATATCTATCAGTACGGCTGCGGTGTTGATCCCGACTATGAGAAGGCTATGGAATGGAACAACAGAGCCGCCCAGCAGGGCAACGCTCAGGGTCAGGCGCAGATAAGGCTGGCTGTATCAGCAGGGGCTCGGCGTGACGCAGAACCTCGACGAAGGCCGGCAGATGGTACACCAGAGCCGCCGACCAGGGCAACAAGTGGGCGGAGGCGCGCCTTGCCGAGACCGAGGCCACCAATCCTCAGGATCTGTTTGAAGCCCACGCATAACATTTATTCGAGCTAAAAACAATGCCCGCCATCAAACGGATGGCGGGCATATATGGCTTTTTATTTCTTATATAAGAGGACCGATCTTGTTTGCCATGTCCTGTACCTCCAGTTTTATATTTTGTGGTATCGTAATTCTAACTTTACCACGCTTTGTACCGGATTTCAACAAAATCCCAGGCGCTCACGCGTGGGATGTGTTTTTATAACATATCAGGTCTTGCGGTAGAGAGTGTAGCCGCAGCGGCACTTTATGTGTATCTTGCCTTTGCCCTTCGGGACGCGGATATATGTGCCGCAGCCGGGGCATTTGAAGAAGCGGTAGCTCTTGCGCTGGGAGAAGCGGTCTTTCCACGCGGCGTACTTGTTCTTCCAGCGGTCGAGATAAGCAAGGTACGCGCGGTTTTCCATCTCGCGCCGGTCGAGCTGCCGCGAGAAAGCGCGGACAAAGGCGGAGATCAGCGAAAAAGATACCGAGCCAGATAAATAATCTACCCAGAAAACCGGGCAGGAAACAGCCTATCAGAAACCCTGCGCGAGACCGAACCAGAACTGGAATTTTTGAAAGCTCGTCCATGCCCTGACGTCCGGAAAACAGATTGCGAAGCTTGTCCCTCATTTTGCACCCCTTGCCGGAAAGAGACCCCGGCGCTCTGAATATGAACATATTTTAAGAATTTAAGCAGACGATGTCAATAGTCCGGGCGCAATGTTTACAAATCGGCAATACCACGGGAGTAATATATAAATATGATTTACTTGAACCTTTTGCGCTCAGGTGGTACAATATATAAGCTGAATAGACAATATTACCTCAGGAGGTATGGATATGATAGCGATAGGCAGCGATCACGGCGGCTTCGAGCTTAAGAAAAAACTCATGGAGCACCTCAGCGAAAGAGGGCTTGAATATAAGGACTTCGGCACCTACAGCAGCGCATCCTGCGATTACCCCGTCTACGCAAAGGCGGTAGCAAACGCTGTGGCGTCAGGCGAATGCGACAGGGGCATCATCATCTGCGGCACCGATAGGCGTGTCCATAACCGCGAACAAGGTCCGCGGCATCAGAGCTGCCCTGTGCGGGGACTGCTTCTCCGCCGAGGCGACGCGGCAGCACAACGACGCGAACGTGCTCTGCATGGGCGCGAGAGTCGTCGGCGAGGGGCTGGCGCTCAAGATAGCCGACACCTTCCTTGACACGCCCTTTTCCAATGACGAGCGGCACATCCGCCGCATTTCCATGATCGAGGATTAAAATTTGGCAAGAGTACAGGAATTTTACAAGGGCAGACGCAAGAAGAAAAAACCTTGCGATCATACCCTTTATAGTGCTGCTGGCGCTCGTGTCGGTGACGCTCGTCACCTTCTACGGGATGCAGAAGTACGCCGTCATCACGAAGGATGGCGTCTCGGTCGAGCTGCCGATCCTGACGACGGGGCAAGCAGGTCACCGTGGACAGCCAGGGCAACGAGGTCGTGAACTTCGAGAAGGTAGATGCAAACATCGTTTTCGACGCGCCGGATTATTCGACAGTTCAGGCATCCGTTGGAGAGAATGTACCGGAGCTGCGCGCGATATTTGTCCCGGCGGAGAACATCACGCAGGAGAAGCTCAACGAGTACGCCGCGCGTCTGGTGCGCGGAAACGCACTGGTGCTGGAGATGAAGCCGCGCACGGGCGAGTATCTGTGGGGAGTCGCACAGCAGCCTTGCCGAGGCCTACGGCCTCAGTCCGCAGAATGACAGAACGGCCGCCATGCCCGATTATATCAGCGCCCTCAAGGATCGCGATATATACCTCGTCGCGCAGATAAGCTGCTGCATCGATGAGCGCCTCTCGTCGTCCTCGGCGCTCTTCAGCCCGCATACGGAGATCGGCACGAACTACCGGGACGATACCGGCAGCTGGCTCGACCCGTATAATCCGCAGGTCAGGCAGTGGGTCGCGGAGATGGTGCAGGAGCTGTACGATCTCGGCTTTGACGAGGTGGTGCTGGCGGATGTCGCGTTCCCGACATTCCCCGAGGATCAGACTGTGAATCTCACCTATACGAGTGAAATTTCCACGCCGCGCAGCCCGGAGACGGCAGTCTGCGGCTTTGCGCTGAACGTTGCCGATAAGCTCAGCGACAGGGAAAAGCTGCTGTCGATATATGTTGACTCGCGTACTGCGCTCGCAAAGACCGATGAGAGCACCGGACAGAACGCGCCCTGTTCATGAAGGTGTACGACAGGGTATATCTGAAAACGGGATAAGTTCATCTACACGTATAATATCGAGGACATGGCCGGCAGCACGGAGATAGGCAATGTCTATCACAGGCTCGTCCCGTGGTCGATAACTACACGCCGGACAACACGACGTGGGTGCTCGTCGATGTCGAGGAGGACACGACCACAAAGAAACGGTAACGGAAAAAATACTGGCACGCTGTGAAGCGTACCAGTATTTTTTGATCTGTTATTACGCGGGGAGATAGATCAGCGGATCGACGCAGCTGCCGTCGACGTAGATCGCAAAGGCAGGTGCGTACCCTGACCGGATTCGCACAGCGCGGTCGCGCCGACAGCGCCGATGACATCGCCCGGCTCCACCCAGTCGCCGACGCTCACAGCGGGAAGCTCGGCAAGGTTCGCGTATACCGTGCAGGAGCCGTCCCCGTGGTTCACGGTAACGACGGTGCCGTAAAGTCATCGTCCACGACGCTCTCGACAGAGCCCGCGTGCGACGCGGAGACCGTGCTGCCGATCGCCGCCTCGATATCGATACCCTCATGGGTGCGCCAGTCGCGCATGGTCACGTCGTAGGCGAGCTTGTCTGTGCTGTGGGTGCGCTCAAGCTCGCCCTGCACCGGCCAGACGTACATCGGCACCTCGACGGGCTTGACATCGCCCTCGCGCCAGACCTGCTCTGTTTCGTCCTGCTCGGCGGCGTCGGCGGGAGTCTTTGCGTCCCCGGCGATGACGGGCAGGGGAGTGCTCACGGGTTCCGCCGCGGCGGTTTTCTCGGGCGGGATTATGATCGTTTCCACTCGCTTGTTGTCAAAGCTTGCGTTGTTGGCCTTGCTAAGTTCATCCATAGCCTCATTTCCGGCGGCCATCATCCATGCGGAAACACCGATGACAGCGGCGCACAGGAAAAGGACTATGTAGAAGCCCTTGCCTGTGAAGAATCCCTCCAGCTTTTTGCCGGAGCTGTTGCTGCTCATAGTTACAAACCTCCGTTTAATTTTGGGTTACGACCCTATTTTTGCCTTTAAGCAGAGGTTTTATACAAAAGGCGTTGGAAAAAGTCTTGAGACTTTTTCCAACGCCTTTTAGCTTGTTATAAACGGAAAACTTATCTCTTCTTCGCAGCTTCCGCGGCGGCTTCGCGCTCCTTGCACATCTGCTCCCATGTCGGCTTTGACGCAATCTCGGAAGCAAGCTTCTTCATTACCTCGGGTGCGTCGATCTTCTGCGGGCAGGCGCGGGTACACTGGCCGCAGCCGATGCAGGCATCTGCGCGCTTATCCTCGGGGAGAGCGCCGTAGCGGGCGATGGGATTGATGTTGGAGTACACGATGATGTCGTTATAGAGATTGATGAGGTTCGGGATATCCAGCTTCTTCGGGCAACCGGCGCAGCAGTAGCGGCAGCCGGTGCAGGGGACGAACTTCGCAAGCTTCTCCGCGGCATAACCGTAGACAATGCCCAACTCAGTGTCACTGAGCGGCTTTTCCTCGGAAAAGGTCTTGATGTTGTCCTGCATCTGGGCAAGATTCGTCATGCCGCTGAGCACCATTGTCGGCTGCGGCACGGTCTGGAAGCCAGCGGAATGCCCATGCCGGGTGCTTCATCCGGGCGCGCGGCGCATGGCGGCCTCGGTCTCATCATCGAGCTTTGCGAGCCCGCCGCCCCTGACCGGTTCCATGACCCAGACGGGCAGCCCGTGTGCCTTGAGAATTTCACACTTCTTCTTGGCGTTCTGGAGAGTCCAGTCAAGATAATTGAGCTGTATCTGGCAGAACTCCATCTTGTCCCCGCACATCTGCAGGAACTGCTCAAGTCCTTCGGCGGCGCTGTGGCAGGAAAAGCCGAGGTGCTTTATGCGGCCGTTCGCCTTCTGCTCAAGGAAGTAATCAAGGTATTTGTTCTCGGGGTTGCCGTAATAGCTCATGGAGTGCTCATTGATATTGTGCAGCAGGTAGAAGTCAAAGTACTCTACGCCGCACTTTCTGAGCTGCTCCTCAAAGACCGTTTCGGGGTCGAGCTTCTTCACGCCCTTGACTATCTGGTGGCCAGGGAACTTATCGGCAAGATAGAAACTCTCCCGCGGGTAGCGCGCGAGGGATTTGCCTATGGCAAGCTCGGAGCAGCCGCCGTGATAGGGATAGGCCGTGTCAAAGTAATTGACCCCGCCCGCAATAGCACAGTCGACCATGCGGTCGAGCGTCTCCTGGTCGATGTCCTGCTCTCCTCCGCCGGGAATGAGCGGGAGACGCATCGTGCCGAAGCCGAGAGAAGAGAGCTTCAGCTCCCTTGAACTCGTGGTATATCATTATGTATCCAGCTCCTTTATAATCGCCGCCGCGTAAAGAAATACGCGGCGGCTTATTTATTTTGGATTTATTTGGATTTTTTGCTGTTACTTTATGGAGAAGAAAGCGTCCTTGCCGGGGTACTGCGGCACGTCGAAGAGCTCCTCCTCGATGCGCAGCAGCTGGTTGTACTTCGCGACGCGGTCAGTCCTTGACGGCGCGCCGGTCTTGATCTGCCCTGCGTTCACCGCAACGGAGATATCGGCGATGGTGGTGTCCTCAGTCTCACCGGAGCGGTGGGAGACGACGGCCGTCCAGCCGGCGCGGTGCGCCATCTGGATAGCGTCGAGCGTCTCGGTCAGGGTGCCGATCTGGTTGAGCTTGATGAGCACGGCATTGGCCGCGCCGAGCTCGATGCCCTCCCTTGATGCGCGCGGTGTTCGTGACAAACAGATCGTCGCCGACTATCTGGATGCGGTGGCCGAGGCGCTTGGTCATGAGCTGCCAGCCCTCCCAGTCGTTCTCGCCGAGACCGTCCTCAATGGAGACGATGGGGTACTTGTTCACAAAGTCCTCCCACATGTCGATCATCTGCTCGCTCGTCATCGTGACGCCGCGCTTGGGCAGGTGGTAGCACTTGTCCTCCTCGCTGTACCAGTCGCTGACTGCGCCGTCGATAGCGATCTTGAAGTCCTCTCGCCGGGCTTGTATCCGGCCTTTTCGATAGCGGTGACAAGCGCCTTGAGCGCGTCCTCGTCGCTGTCAAGGTTCGGGGCGTAGCCGCCTCGTCGCCGACACCGGATGCGGGGACGACTTTCTTGAGCGTATGGAACACCTCGGCGGCGCACATTCTGAGCGCTTCCTTGCAGCTCTCAGCGCCTATGGGCATTATCATGAACTCCTGAATATCAACATTCCGAGCCCGCGGCGCCGCCGTTGAGAACGTTCATCATCGGCACGGGCAGGGTCTTCGCGTTCACACCGCCGATGTAGTTATAAAGGCTCATGCCGGTGGCTTCGGCCGCGGCCTTCGCCATCGCGAGGGACGCGCCGAGGATGGCGTTGGCGCCGAGACGGGTCTTGTTCGGGGTGCCGTCTATCTCGATAAGCATTTTATCGATAGAGGTCTGGTCAAGTGCGTTGAGGCCGACCATCGCTTCGGCGATCTCACCGTTGACGTTCTCGACCGCAAGCTGAACGCCCTTGCCGAGGTAACGGCTCTTGTCGCCGTCGCGCAGCTCGCAGGCTTCGTACATACCGGTGGAAGCGCCGGAGGGAACAGCCGCACGGCCGACGGTGCCGTCGTCGAGCGTGACTTCTACCTCGACAGTCGGGTTGCCGCGGGAGTCAAGGATCTCGCGCCCCATGACGTCTACTATTTCAAAATACTGCTTCATATCAAAAAACCTCCTCATAGGATATATGGTGATTATACCCTATCGCGCCGGAAAAATAAAGATGTTTGTACCCAGAAAATACGGAACTTAATTTTGCCATTGTGAATAAAAACGATGTATGTTTCATTGAATTTGTATAAAAACATATATTTGTTTGTGGAATGCTTACAAACGCGCGATATGAATTTAGACATATATGTATAAATTGAATATTCAAATTGGTTATAGACGTATACAGTGAGGTAATGTTAACAATCCTGAACGGATGGATGGAAAGAAATAATAATTTTGGGGGAACGCGATGAGAGACCTGAAGTACCTTAGCTTCTTTGAAAACCTCCTCCAGGAGGCAAACAACTGACAAAATGACATGCTAAATTGACTTTGAATGTACAAAATGATAAAATATTAACAACAGACCGCGCCGGACGACGGGCCATCGGCAAACAACGGTTGACAAGGGTAGAGTAAGTGAGGAAAGCAATGAGAGACTTGAAGCACCTGGCGTATTTCGAGAATCTCGTAAGAGAGTCGAACAATGCGCTTAGGGCAGGCGAAGGACGAGGGGCAAAGGTCTGCGTGGCGTTCGTGTGCGAAAACACCCGAGCCGCTTATGAATCTGGACGGGACCTTCTCCGTGCGCCTGTCCGCACCGCACACGGGTTCGATGGATATTGCGACCTATTATATGACAAGCTTCCTGTGCGAGATGAGCCGCGCCCTGCTCGAGCGCGCGATAGAGGGCGGATTCAACTTTGCCGACTGCGTCATCGCGCCCGGACGGCTGCACGATGATGAACCGCTGCGTGGAGAATATGGAGCTGCTGAAAACTATGGGGCAGGGCAACGACCGGTTTTTCCACGAGTATATGGAGATCCCGCTGAAGGCGGACGAGAACGGCGTGAAGCTGCTGGTGCTGCAATGCAAAAACCACATACTCGACCCCTCAAGCGCGCCTACGGGGATAGACACCTCCGACGCGGCGATAAGAAAAGCGGTGGAGGAGCACAACCGCGTGTGCCGGGTCATACGCGCGCTGGGCGACTTCCGCAAGGAGTGAGCGGCCGCGGATAACGGGCTATGAGTTCCACGTGCTGACGCTGGCAAGCTACGTCGCGCCGAAGTATCTCATCATAGACAAGCTGGAGGAGACGCTGGAGGAGGTGCGCACGCGCGAACCGGAGAGCCGCCCCTACAGGGCGCGCATCGCGCTCGTCGGCTCGGAGGTGGACGACAGCGGACTTATCAAGCTCATTGAGGACACGGGCGCGTATGTGTGCGCCGACAGGTTCTGCTTCGGCTCGCTGCCGGGCAGGGATGTGATACCCATGAACGACGGGGAGGACGCGCTGACGCAGGTGTGCCGCCAGTATGTCTACCGCGGCCAGTGCCCGCGCACGATGAACATGGAGAAGGTCTACGGCCGCAAGCAGTACGTCAACGACATGGCGAAGGAGTACCGCGCCGACGGAATAATATACCAGCAGGTGAAGTTCTGCGACCCGTGGGCGTATGAAAGGCTGCTCGGCTCGGCCATGCTGCGCGACGACTACGGCTTCCCGGTCATGTCGGTGGATAGGCCGTACAACATCGCCTCGTCCGTGGGGCAGATGCGCACGCGCGTGCAGGCCTTCATCGAGAGCATGGAGATCAAAAAGCTACAGGGAGGTGCGAAATAATGGCGCTGGTCATCAATCCGAAGAGCAGCGCACCCGGCGAAAAGCAGCTTGGCGTGCTGTTTGACGGCGGGAAGGTGCGCCGCCGCCGCGAGTGGCGCGGGCTCAGGGACACGCTTTATGATTACGGCAGATGGCTGTATATCCTCTCCATCCTCGCCGGGGTCATCGCGAAGCCGCGCAACGTGAAGGCCATGTTCCGCTACCGCTGGATGGCCAACTATCTCGCCGTGCCGCACATGGTCGATAAGTTCACGATGGGCCTGCGCGACGAGCCGCTGCGCATCGTGCATACACGGCAATGGACTTCGTCGTCAAGGACGTGGCGACGTCATCGAAAACGTCCATAAAGGGCGACCGCAGGACGGGCAACAACGTGGCGTGGAATTTTCCAACAAATGCGTGCTCACGGACGAAAACGCGATGACTGCGTTCATGATGGGCTTCCCGAATGTGAAGGCCATCCTGCGCGAGGTGCCGACCATGTTCGTGGCAAACCTCCTGACGCAAAACTCCACCACGCACTATCTCGACGTGGCGCAGCAGTTCGGCATCCCCGGCGACGTGTGCCCCATGCCTGAGGCGGAGGCCGGTATCTCCATCGACGATGACTTCCCCGTCCTCGGCAAATGCGCCGTTCAGGTCAACACCACGTGCGACGGCTCCCTCATGGGCAACGGCCTCATCGCCAAGCGCCTCGAGCGCGAATACGGCATCCCGACGTTCCAGCTCGTCGCGCCCATGCGCCACCGGGAAGAGGACGTGCAGGAATACGCCGCGCAGGATATAAAGAACGCCATCGCCTTTATAGAGGAGCAGACGGGCGAGAAGTGGAACTGGACGGCCTATTTCGAGTGCGCCAAGCGCGTGAACCAGACGACGCGTGACCGCTGGGCGTGGCTGGAGGTGAACAGTACGCCGTACCCGCAGTTCGTCGGCGCGACGTTCTCGCTGTATAACGACACGAACTATATGGGCAACTGCGGCCGCTCCGCCGCGTTCCCGCCGATAGACGAAAAGATAATGAAGTACGTGCGCCGCGGCTATGAGAAAAAGACGATGATGGCGCCGGAGTACAGGCACAGCTGCATCGTCTGGGGCGTCCAGCCGCAGTATGTCATAGATATGCTCAACTGGATGGTACACTGCTGGGGCGTCGTCCCGCTGACGGATATGCTCTCCATGGTCATAGATAAGGAGATAGCCGAGGAGGACACCACCGGAGAACCGCGAGCAGGCGTATTACGACATGGCCTATCTTACGGAGAACATGATAATGCGCAACCGCACGCACGGCGGGTACAAGGTACTGGTGGATGAGTTGTGGGAGCTGTGCGAGAGGATGAACGCGGACATGGTCATGATGTGGGAGCATATGTCCTGCAAGGCGCTCACCGGTATGCACGGGCAGTTTGAGGAGCAGGCGCGCGAGCGCGGGCTGAACCTCGTCTGGGTCGCGCACGACCTGTGCGATCCGCGCGTATACACGCGCCAGGCGATACGCGACCAGTTCAACGTATATATGCGCACCGTCATGCGCGAGGAGCCGCTCGACCCGTCGATAGAGGTCCTGCCGGACGAAAACGCATGGTGACGAAAGGAGGGAAAAATGAAGCTATCCAAAATTCCGGGGGCGATACTCGGCGGGGCGGGCGGCTTTTTTGCCGTGACCTTCCTGATATACTTTTTCAATCTTGATATGAAGTTTCTCTCCGCCTGCGTGGAGCCGATACTTCTCAGGCACTACGACAAGATCCCGCGCAAGCACTACCTATAAGACTGTCGAAAAAGTGGCCTTGCCACTTTTTCGAGAAAGCTTCGCTGCGTTCTGCGCCTCAGTTGTCCACTGATAGCGGACAATTCGACGCTCACTCCGCGCAAAGTGTTTTCTGCCACGCACATGTCGCGGCAGAAAACAAATACTGCTTTCGCGTCTGCGGACGCGAAACTCTGCGAGGCTTTTTTGATATCTTTTTTGACAAGCTGTGCAACAGGCGCTGCATTTGCAGCGCCTGTTGCAGACTGTCAAAGAATCCATGCTGCAAAGTGAAGAGACAGAGCGGCGGGGGAGCTTGAGGGCGAAGCGGCGGCACGGGAGTGAATGCCGGGGGCATGTCAGAGCCGTGCCGTGACCGAGCCGCAGCGAGAAAAGGCCCGCCTCAAATCGGATAAACCGTCGCAGAAAGACTTGATGTATCAAGGCTTTCGGGCAAAGCGGCATTTTGAACGCTTTCAAAATGCCCGGCGGATAAGCGCGGTCAAAAAAGTCTCACGGACTTTTTTGACAAGCTGAAACAGGCGCTGCATTTGCAGCGCCTGTTGGTGTATAAAGCTATATGTGCCGGGGCTTGCTTACTTCTTGGCCATGCCCTTCTGGCGTGCATACTCGGCAGCGCCGAGAGCGCCCATGAGCTGGGGGTCGGTCTTGGGTTATTGACCTTGAGC